>Ga0268298_10006827_pt1 | contig 10250 bp, 8 predicted proteins | sample WWTPWeurt_MetaG_FD_194462 | JGI IMG/M metagenome (GOLD analysis project Ga0268298, IMG submission 194462) | Activated sludge microbial communities from WWTP in Nijmegen, Gelderland, Netherland - WWTP Weurt | ecosystem: Engineered > WWTP > Aerobic digester > Activated sludge | place: Netherlands... | reverse complement strand
AGCAAAAAGACACAATTCTTTTGTTTATGGCAGAGGAATTGGGTTGGAATTCCGATAAAAAAGGAGAAGAAGAGCGTCTATTGGATGAGGCCATTCAAAACGCCACCCATTTCAATTAAATAAACTATTCAAACTCAATTAAGAGTTGATTCTTTTCTACAGCTTGGCCTTGTTGTACTTTTATACTTTTCACCACCAAATCGGCCGGTGATTTCAGTGCATTTTCCATTTTCATTGCCTCAAGGATGAGGATAACATCGCCTTTTTTTACTTCCTGCCCTTCAGCCACAACTATCGTTCGAATTAATCCCGGCATTGGCGCTTTAAACAAATTGTGTTTGGCCACAGAGGTTACATTAATACCCATTTCCTGTAACAAAATATCGGTTTTATCCTTAATGGCTACCTCATATTCATTCCCGTTGACAAGCAAAATCATCTTTTTTTCTTCTTTGTTGTAACTCACCATCTGTGCATTATACGACACGTTGTCTAATAGCAAACTATAGTTGTTCTCGCCCACCTGAATCAATTCTACCGAGCGTTCTACGCCATCAATACTTTTCCCTTCTATAGTTAACTGACGGCCTCCGTTTACTGTTGCTTTTATCATAACACACCCTTTATTTGCCCGAAGCTAAAAAAAGATTAAATTTTTTTTCCCGAAAGTGAAACATTCTTTAAAGAGGAGGCGTAAATACTTACATAAACATTATTTAGTCTCTAAAATATAGCACCATGAAAAAGTTTACTATCACACTCGGACTAGGATTATTATTCTCTCTTAACATTTTTGCTGGCGGACCGGCTCCGGAGAAGCACATGTTCAAGAACAGTAGCTATGATATCAACTTGGATTTGGAAAGAATTAAAGGCGAAGTAGTTGTTCATATTCAATCGCAATATTTAGCTGATTTAGAGCAAATTATTGTTGAGAGAAGTGGCGACAATATGCAAAACTTTACTGCATGCAAAACAATTGATGTGGCTTCACAAAAAATTGTTGATGGCGATTATTTAAGAAACTCAGACAGATTCCCATTACCGGCAACTGCTGATGTATATTATAGAGTAAAAACTATTGCAAAAGACGGTGTTACCAAAACTTATGCTCCTGTGCAGCTTGTAGCATTGCACTGAGAAAACTCGGTTAGGGTTTAGTTATAGAAGGCGCAGTTCATCTGCGCTTTTTTATTTTACGTTATTCAACAACAATTGACCTAAATAGAAATATTTGGTTTTTTGCTTTTCGGCTAACAGTTTCTTAAGTAGAAAGGTATTCGGCAAACTCATCTTTCCCAAAAAATAAAAGGCGGCCTGTCGTTTAAAAAGATTTTCATCAGCCACAATGGTATTAAACAAAGCAGTTGCAGTAGGTGTATCGCCAGCTCGATAAGCAGAGTATGCATAAACCATATGCATATCCGACCGATTTACACTGTCCATTTTTAATGTTTCCGCTTTCTTGAAAATGGAATTTGCTACAGCATAATTTTTACCGTTTAAATAAAACTCAGCAGCTATAAGTTGCACATTGGCAGAGTCGGGGAAATCGTTTTTCGCGCGATGAATAACAGCCCAAGAGCAAAAATTATTAAGTGGCGCTGAAAGCATGGCCATGGTTATATCGTGGTTTTTTCCGGTGTATACCGATGATGCTAAAAACTTACAAACTTGAACAATTTCATTCGTATCGTTTTGATATTGCTTTTCTGCGACTAATGCAATCATACGCTTTTTCCACACGGTATCTCCAACCGAAAAGCCACTTAGCGCACGGTAAAGCGGGGCATAGGTATATGTAGTATCGCTTTTCTGATACAATTCTATAGTCTTAACTGCCTTCTCGGGTTGTTGTGCATATAAATAAATATCTACCAAATTTTCGCGTGTTGGCTCGTCAATTGTTCGGCACTGAAGAGCCTTATCTGCCTTTTCCACAGCGCTTTTCAAATCAGCATTCAACAAATATTCTCCTGCCCAATCGCTCCATATACCCGATTCTTTTGGATACATTGTTGAAATAGCTGCAAAAACTTTGTTGGCATCGGCCACTTTTCCCCGTTCCCGTAAAAGCCTTGCATAGTCTTCCATGAGATAGCCGAGTTCAGATCCTTTTCGCGAAATTTTTTTGAGCACCGGCAAACAAGCCAGCAGTTTATCGGTTTGCATACTCATACCATAAACAGTGCAAAGGCCCATGTACACATCTTCCCGCGCACTATCAGCTGCAAGTGTTTTCTTCCAATACTGCTCTACACTATCTATTACTTTTTTTTCAGGAACTTGGGGCGGACTATTCAAACCATTTGCTTCTATAGATAAAATATCTTCATCGGGATTGGCAATAATGGGTTCGCTTTTTAAACTCAATAAATGTCTGTTCAGAATTGAATTCCCTTTCATCATCCAAGCATCCGGCTCTTTCGGATGTTTAAGCAAAACAGAGTCTATAAATGCATCTGCTTCTACAAATTGCTGGGCAGCAATCAACGGAATACATCGCTTAACTATATCCGATTGCGAAAAGCCAGCGAAAGGCATAAATATTAGGAAAAAAAAATACCGCTTCATACGTTTTGGTTTGAAGCGGCAAATCTATTGAATACTCGTCAACTTTACTGACGGATTACATTTTTGTAAGTTTCTTTTGGATTATTTTACCATTCGATTGGATTTGGACAATATACATGCCCGATGAAAGCGAAGATGTAGGAATGGTAATCTTCTTATTTACGTCAATTTCGCCATTGAATAAATCGATGATTTTATTGCCCAACAAATCATTCAACACAACTGCAATTTTCTCTGGTTTCTCTGCACTGATGTCCAACAAGGCATTGTCTTTTGTAGGGTTTGGATATAAATCAATAGCCATATCTAAAGCGGAAGCATCGATACCTAAAACGGAGTTCCCTAAATTAAAGTTATCGATGTAAAAGTTGTTACCCAACTTGCTAGAGGTGACAGCAAATTTGAAGCGCACACCTGCAGTTTTAAATTGCGCCCCTTGTGCTGTTAAATCCACAACCGCTCTTCTCCAATATTGATCACCTTTTCCCGGAGAATAAGGGTTTACAGAGAAACCTCCATTCAATAACTTAGCTGCTGTTAGTGATCCCACTTTTTTCCAAGTTGTGCCGCAATTCGTAGTAGCCAAAATATCCAATGATGCAGCAGAATCCATTAAATCCTGCTCTAATCGTGTAGCCATTGTATAATCAAAAGACAAACGATAATCGGCAGCGGCTATACCGGTGAGGTCAAACGAAGGTGTAATTAATTCATCGCGGTCGCCTTCATAACGTGCTTCATAATTATTCAAACCAAAACAGCCGTTACTATTATGCCCTAAAGTTGGTCTATGGGTAAATACGGTTTGATTATTGTCGTAGTTAATGCCTATCCACGATTGTGTAACATTGGGATCATCAAAAGATTCGAAGTAAGGATAAGACAAGTCGCTTGTGGCATCTGCTATATATACATTCGATTTCGTTCGGGTTGAAGAGCCACTTGGATTTGAACTCACTAATATTACTTCTTTCCAACCCGGTGTTGTGAAAGAAACAAGCTGAGTTGAATCTGTAGTACTTGCGCCTACAGCATCAGAAGGGAAAGACCATGTTCTGTCCCATTGAGATGTATTGAACGTAAAATCAGTAAAGCGCAATGTTTCTCCAACGCAAGCAAAACGTTTGTTCGTTCCATATTCTGCCTTCGGTGTAGGTAAACATGAAGAAAGGGGCTCAACTCCTGTTGCCGCTAGGTTTACGTCTGAAAACAAATTGTTTCGGTTGGCTATTGTTGAGTTCAATGCTCCCTGTGCACGAACAGTTTGTCCAATGGTAAACATATACTCGCAAGAAGAATAGTTCATGATATTCTGGACATTGCTCGGACCTGTATTACCACATTCTATAATAGATGTATTGCACCCCGAAGGTTGTCCCTTTGTTGGTGGAGTATCGTCTACCAAATCATCGCCAGAACAATCCAACCCGCAAGGACCATCGCCCCATGTATGATGTAAACTCAGCCAATGGCCTACTTCATGAGAAAGTGTTGACCTGCCGGAGCCTGTGTTACCGTTAGAGCCCGCAATCTTAGTTATCACACCGTCAACAATATCGTTGTTTACCCATGTCTGTACATCCACCGGAAACTGAGAAAAAGCAATCACTCCGAAATTAGACGAATCCTTTTCCAAGGCTTTATTTACCCATATGTTTAAGTATTTATCGGGTGGCCACGCGTTTATTTTGGTGTTGTTGTTTCCAATGTTAGTAGCAAAAGACATAATGCGATCAATCCCATTGGTGCAATTTCCTTGAGGATCTAATTTTGCCAATTCAAAATGAATACTCATATCTCCAATTAAAGGCTGAAAAGCAGGAATAACTAATGGCAACTCAGGATTCGCTTTATTATAAAAATTATTGAGATACACCATTTGAGAATCGATTAAGGCGTCCGACAAATATTCTTTTCCGCCATCATGCAAAATGTGAAACACTACTGGTATAGTATATGAACTTGTTCGTTGTGCCGAAAACGGACTAATATGACTAGCATACCAATTAATTTGTTGCTCTAATGCATCCTGCGAAAATTTGATTTCAGGATGTTTTAGCAACAACTTTCTCATATTTTCATCGGTGCCACAAAAGCTGTTTTGAGCATTTAGTGCTACTGCAGAAGAGAGCACTAATAATAATGTAAAGAGATTTTTCATGTGTTTTTGTTTTACGTGCACAAAGATAGGCACAGCGCTGAACATCAATAGTATTTTGGCTTTCAGACCGTTAATTTGACGATTCTATGACACTGTCATATTTGTTAAAAAACATACAGGCAATAAAAAAACCGCTTCGAACAATTAAGTGCGAAGCGGTTTTTACAGCATTCAATAGCTGAATTTAGCTATTACATCTTTGTAAGTTTTCGTTGAATTGTTTTACCGTTCGATTGGATTTGTACAATGTACATACCCGATGAAAGCGAAGAGGTAGGAATAGTAATTTTCTTGTTTACATCAATTTCGCCATTGAACAAATCAATGATTTTATTGCCTAACAAATCATTCAATACTACAGCAATTTTCTCCGGCTTCTCTGAATTGATTTCTAACACAGCATTATCTTTCGTTGGATTAGGATATAAATCAATAGCCATATCTAAGGCTGAAGCATCAATGCCTAATGTTGAATTTCCTAAATTGAAGTTATCGAAGAAGAAGTTGTTTCCTAATTTATTTGACGTTACTGCAAATTTGAAGCGAACTCCTGCTGTTTTAAATTGAGCACCTTGTGCCGTTAAATCAACCACTGCTCTTCTCCAATACTGATCTCCTTTTGAAGGGTAATACGGATTTACAGTAAACCCTCCATTTAATAACTTACTTGCTGTTAACGAACCTACTCTCTTCCAAGATGTACCACAATTGGTGGTAGCTAAAATCTCCAAAGACACTGTGGAGTCGTTAATATCTTGCTCTAAACGTGTTGCCATTGAATAGTCGAAAGACAAACGATAATCGCCTGTAGCAATACCTGTCAAATCAAACGATGGAGAAATCAACTCATCGCGATCGCCTTCATAACGCACATCGTAGTTATTCAAACCGAAACAACCGTTACTATTATGACCAAGTGTTGCTTTGTGTGAAAATGCTGTTTGATTGTTATCATAGTTAATGCCAATCCACGATTGTGTAACGTTAGGATCATCAAAAGATTCGAAATGAGGATAAGGTAAATCACCTGCTGCATCAGCTATATATACATTTGATTTTGTTCTTGTTGAAGAGCCGCTTGGATTTGAGCTCACCAATGTTACTTCTTTCCAACCCGGTGTTGAGAAAGAAACAAACTGAGAAGAATCGGTAGTACTTGCCCCTACTGCATCAGCAGGGAAAGACCAAGTTCTATCCCATTGTGGTGTATTATATGTAAAGTCTGTGAAATGAAGAGATTCTCCAACACACGCAAAACGTTTGTTTGTGCCGTACTCTGCTTTAGGAGCAGGTAAACAAGTAGATACTGGTTCAACGCCTGTTGCTGCTATATTTACATCTGAAAACAAATTATTTCGGTTAGAAATAGACGACTGCAAAGCAATCAACGATCTTGTTTTCTGACCTTCAGTGAACATATATTCGCAAGAAGAGTAGTTCATAATGTTTTGAACATTGCTTGCTACTGTATTTCCACACTCAATAACAGAAGTAGAGCAACCTGAAGATTGTCCTTTAGTAATCGGAGTATCATCAACATCATCATCGCCACAAGAAACGCCAGGGCTGTTGGTATCTCCCCATACGTGTTTTAGATTTAGCCAGTGTCCTACCTCATGCGCTAAAGTTGAGCGACCAATTGGTCCACCATTCACTCCCGCAATCTTAGTAATAACACCATCAATAATTTCGTTGTTAACCCAAGTTTGAACATTAACCGGATACATTGAAAACGCAATTGTTCCAAAGTTTGACGAATCTCTTTCTACTGATTTATTCACCCAAATATTCAAGTATTTATCAGGTGGCCATGGATTCAATTTTGTGTTATTGTTTCCTACGTTGGTAGCGAATGACATGATACGATCAATACCGTCTGTGCAATTTCCCTGAGGGTCCAAATGTGCCAATCTGAATTCAACACCCATGTTTGCAACAATAGGTTGATATAATGCAGTAACCGAAGGTAACTCCGGATTAGACTTGTTCCAATATTGATTCAAATAAAGCACCTGCGATTCCACCATGGCATTCGACAAATATTCCTTTCCTCCATCATGTAAAATGTGAAATACAACAGGAACAATATATGCCCCCGAACGGCTTACCGATAAAGAACCTTTGTTTTGTGTAATCCATTTCGTCATCGCCTCTAGTTCATTATGCGACTGCAAAATTTCAGGATACTTTGCTGCTAAGCGATGAAAGTTCTCATCTGTTCCGCAAAAATTATTTTGCGCATTTACTGCTGACACACCTGCCAACACCAACAAAAGAGTAAATAATTTCTTCATGTATTTGTTTTTTTTACTGATACGAATATAACTACAACTTTGAAAAACCATATACTCCTGTCTTTCTTAGATGTTAATTTTGACGATTCCGGACATTGCTAAAATTACCCTACATTAATCATTACCGGCATAATCAACATCAACAAGTCTTCATTTTCTTCTTTATCGGCCGGACGAATAACCCCTGCTCTTGTTGGTGTTGAAAGCTCTATTTCAATTTCCTTAGTGCTTAACACACCCAACATTTCTATTAAAAACCGTGCGTTAAAAGCAATATCCATGTCGTTGCCTTCATAACTGCATGCCAATTTCTCTGTCGCCTCATTTGAAAAATCTAAATCCTGTGCCGAAATCTTCAATTCACTACCAGAGATAGATAAAATCACTTGGTAAGTGGTTTTGTTCGAGTAAATAGAAATTCTTCTCAATGCATTCTGAAATTCTAAACGATCTAACGTTAATTTGTTCGGATTGTTCACCGGAATCACGGCATTGTAATCCGGATATTGTGCATCAATTAAACGGCAAGTCAATCGTGTGTTTTCGAAAGTGAAAAACGCGTTCGATTTATTGTACGCCACTTGAACCGATGTTTCAGAATGTGGTAATGTTGATTTCAACAAGTTCAGCGCTTTACGTGGCAAAATGAATTGATTCGCCTTAGGACTCTTCACATCCTCACGTTTCATTTTTACCAATTTGTGTGCATCTGTTGCTACAAAGGTTGTTCCTTCAGGGCTAACTTGTACCAAAACACCCGTCATAGCCGGACGTAAATCATCGTTAGAAACAGCAAATAAAGTGGAAGCTACTGCACTCGATAAAATACCTGCAGCCAAAGCCACATCTGACGTTCCTTCCGGTTGTGGTACTTTTGGAAAATCGTCCGGATTCTCTCCACTCAATTTATACTTACCTGTTTCCGATACAATCTCAACGGCAAAAGTTTTCGTATCTACTTTGAACGTCAAAGGTTGCTCTGAAAGCGTTTTCAATGTGTCCAAAATAATTTTAGCAGGAATTGCGATACGTACATTGTCTTTCGACTCCACGTTCAACTCAGTGCTCATTGACGTTTCCAAATCGGTAGCAAAAACAGTCATCTTACCGTTTTTGATTTCAAATAAAAAGTCTTCCAAAATAGGCAAAACAGAGCTGGAGTTAATTACGCCACTAATGGTTTGCAAGCTTTTCAATAACGATGTTGTTGAAACAATAAAATTCATTCGTCTATCGGTTTATATTTTCAAATTTAATACTCTTGTCAGGACTGGGCACTCGGCCAAAACCAAGTACTTCCGTTTTTGACCTCCAAACGTACACTTTTTTCTCTAGAAATAGTAGGCCTTCAGATGCAAAAATAGCTTTCGAGTTATATAAGAGCTATGGGCGCTTAACAGGCTTTTGGAAAAAGTCTTGATATTGTCGTAGCACCTTGTTCCAAACATAATACTGTACAATAGCAAAATCGCGTCCATTGTTGTATTGCGTATAAAAATGTTCGATATCAAACTTTAATGGTCGACCTTGTTCATCGGCCAAAACGCGAGAAGCGTCTGTGATTGGAGCATGGTAAAGCACAGATCTGTGTGTTGCCCCTTCATTATCCACTAATGTTATAACACAAAACGGTTGCGTTTGAAGGATACTGTCTTTCCCCGCGTAATTGTTTTTAAACGCTTCAACCGACATCTGCCCGAAAAAGTCCAAATATTGCTCGATATATGTTTGCTTGGGCTGACTTTCCATTTCATGCTTATAGTTTTCTATGGCAAACTGTCCATCAGCATTTTTGTTGATGTAAAACGAATGCGTTGAATCGTCTTTATACTCTACCGCTACCGATTTTATGTTGGCAGTAGTATTTCGATATATCCAACGGGTACGCCAATACATAGAATCGGCATTAAAACGAGAAGTTAAATATGCATCCAAGCCTTGAATGTAAGTGATATAAGGGCGTTTAGCCATCTTGCCATCCATATCCATAATCATGTAAGTTCCCTTATCGTCTAACGTTGGACCGCCAACATAAAACGCTTTCTCGGGCTTATCCCCTGAAGTAAAAATTTCAACGTACGAATGCTTTTTCAGTAACTCACGCAAAACATTATCGATTCCATTTAACGGCACAGGTCCACGAACAGTCATCCTTTGAATAGCCGTAAACATTAGCTTCAATGGCTCATCGGCCGCTTCATATTCACCATTCACCATCCACACCTCTTTGTCATTTTTCTTCAACTCAACCTTCCGTCCTTTTTCATCGGTTAGCAACACTTTAGTAACGTCTTTCAAATCCTTTATGGCAAAATCAGACTCATTTTTCTCCATTGTAGAAGGAGCATAAGTGTATAGAAAGTAGCCTAAGGCTCCTCCCAAAACCAACACAATCAACAAATACGGCAAAAGCTTTTTCATACAATGTATTAATGTTCTTTTAAGACCATGTCGATACTCATCACAGCACCAAAAATCAACACGCGCACCGGATCGTTTTCTTTCACCGAGTCTGCAATAATAATAGCATAATTATCGGCCGTAGTAAACAGCTCTTTGCCCACTCCAGCCCACTTTTTAGAAATTGTAGCCAACACCTCGCCATCGTTGTTTTTGATGGTGAAATCCCAACCTACAAAGTTACCTTCCAATACCCCTAATTTTTCACCGGTTATTGATAAAATCTCAAAACTTGGCTTAAACAATTTGAAAATCTTACGCAGTGTTCCAACTTGTTCTCCGGTTTCGTCAAACACACTCACCACCGAACGAAAAAACGTAACACCGCGCTTTACGTTTACAATCGGAGCGCCATTGGCTGAAATAATAATATCAAAAGGTGTCATCGCTTTATACTTTGTAAAACGAAACAGTTTCGTGATAAAGCCTAAGCCGGGTTCGCGACATTCCATCAACATTTCATTCGTTTCCAAATCAAAAATGTCGTAGCTGTTAGCGGCCTTGAAAACACCTGTGTGTTCTTTTACAAAAAGCTTGTTTTTGTTTAATGCTTGGTGCATAGTATGGTTTTAATAGGAATGACGAAATGGTAATCAGGACAAGACGTAGCGCTTTCTACGGTAATAGCCGTAGCCAAACCCTAAGCCTAAAATCAATAGTATTGGCAACACAATATTGATAAGTTGCCATTTCAATTTTTCGTTGCCAACGCGAACCGTATTCAACAAACGAAGTTTCACTTCTTTATTTCGTGTTTCTAA
>Ga0268298_10006826_pt1 | contig 10250 bp, 5 predicted proteins | sample WWTPWeurt_MetaG_FD_194462 | JGI IMG/M metagenome (GOLD analysis project Ga0268298, IMG submission 194462) | Activated sludge microbial communities from WWTP in Nijmegen, Gelderland, Netherland - WWTP Weurt | ecosystem: Engineered > WWTP > Aerobic digester > Activated sludge | place: Netherlands... | reverse complement strand
TGCGTGAGGAACCCTTCGGCCAAGGCGTGCGGCTCGTTGCGCGCCACGATCTGCGCGAGCGCCATCGCCGCGAGGCCCTGCTCCTCGGCCGTGGGCGCGCGGCCGTCACCGCCGTTGCTCACGTAGAGGCCGAACCTCTCCGTCTCGGCGGGCGGCTTGGCGGCGAAGGGCGAGGCGTCCCGCGCGAGCACCTCGACGGCGAACGCGACGCCGCTCTCTCCCCGGAGCTGCACGCGCATCGCCCCCATGGTGAGCGGCTCGATCGCGACGACCTCCCACGACAGCACGCGCGATCCGGCGGCGAGCGGCGCAAGGAGATGGACGTCGCGCGGCGTTTGCGCCGCCGGTCCCGCCTGCGCAAGCTCTTCGGAGATTTCCACGTCCTCGACGGCGGAGGTTGCGAGGGTGGTTCCCACGAGTCCGCCTGCGAGCGTTCCGAGAGCGAGTCGGCGGGAGAAGGGCTGGTCCGACATTCACGAGCCTCCTGAGGATGGAAGGATCGGCGAGGAACAGCGACCGAGTCAACATCTGGTATGCTCGGAAAATGGCTTCGCACGCTGGGCGGGTACGCAATCGCGGGGCGTCGCGCGTGGGTCAAGCCGTGGCGATCGGCTTCGTTTCGGCTGTCGTCTCGTTTGGCGCGTGCACCAAGGACGAGGGCTTTGGACCGCCTCAAGAAGGCACCGGAGGAGCGGTCGGTCAGGGCGGCGCCGGGGGGGATCTCCTGCCCACGGACGACGGCGGACCCCCTCCGCTCGACGCGCAGGGCCTCTGCGGCAACCAGCTCCACACCGTGATTTTCGATGCGCCGAACGTGTACTTCGTGATCGACGCGTCCGGATCCATGTCGCTCCTCGCGAAGGGCGGCAGCTCCCGGTACAGCCTCGTCCGGGGCGCGGCGATCGATCTCGTCCAGGCGCTCGGTCCGCTCATCAACGTCGGCGCCGCGGTGTTCCCGTTCGAGGCGACCGACGCCGATCCGTGCGCGCACGGGGCCGAGGTGATGAGCGTGAAGTCAGGGGATCCGTACACGGGCGCCGACGGCCCCACGACGAAGGAGTTCAAGGCCGCGACGAAGCGGAGCCCCAACGGCGGCACGCCCACGGCCGCGTCGCTCGCGGCGCTGCTCCCCGGGATCGCGGCGCTCCCCGGCAAGACGCTCGTGCTGCTCGTGACGGACGGCGGGCCCAACTGCAACCCGAGCCTCACGTGCGACGGCGCGCACTGCGGGCTCAACGTCGACGACTGCTCGGGCCTCGCGTGCTGCGTCCCCGGCGGCAACTGCTGCGACCAGCCCGGCGGCGCCACCGCGTGCATCGACGCGGACGCGACGGTGACGGCCGTCTCGGCCTACGCGAACGCGCAGATCCCGCTCTACGTGATCGGCATCCCCGGGAGCGGCGCCTTCGCGGACGTCCTGCAAGAAATGGCGTTCGCCGCAGGGACTGCGCAGCTCGCGAAGCCCTACTATTACGCCGTCGACGACATCGATAACCTCCAGGGTGTGCTCGGGAGCATCGCCGCCGTGGCGGTGTCGTGCATCTTCGAGATCGACGATCCACCGATGGTCGACGACGAGACGAACGTGTACCTCGACGGCGTCGTCTTGCCGAACGGGGGCAACGATGGTTGGCGCTGGATGGACCCGGATCTGAATCGGATCGAGCTGCTCGGCGACGCGTGCGCGCGCCTCAAGGCGGGGCAGATCAAGACCGTGCAGATCGTGTCGGGCTGCCCGACAGAGCCTTCGAAATAGGGACTTCCATGGACGTTCGGCTCCTCGCAGAACCCCCGGCGGAGCTCGTGGACGATCTGTCTCGGCTCGCCGAGGAGGCGTTCCCCGGCCAGCCGTTCTCGATGCACGAAGAGGTGGCTCGCCCGTGGACGCGGCTCTGGGTCGCCTTCGACGAAGGCGCGCGGCCGCAGGCGTTCCTCGTGGGGTGGCACGTCGCGGACGAGCTTCACATCCTCAACGTGGCGACGGCGCTCGCGGCGAGGCGGCGAGGCTTCGGCGGCGCGCTCCTCGACGAGGCGCTCGGGTACGCGTCGGGGCACCGCATCCGGATCGTGCTGCTCGAGGTGAGGCGCTCGAATGACCCCGCGATCGGGCTCTATCGCAAGGCGGGCTTCTCGATCTTCGGCGTGCGGAAGGCGTACTACGCGGACAACGACGAGGACGCGATCGAGATGGCGCTGATCTTCGATCCGGAGACGGGACGCGCGGTGCCCCGACCCGATGAGGGGCGCTGAAGCTCGGCCCACGTCGCCGAGCGGATCCGCTTGAATCCGGCCGGTCCGGTCGCTTTTCGCCACAATTCACCCTCCCCGGCGGCGCGGTGTTATCGTCCGGCCCGTGTGGTGGATCCTCGCAGCGCTGATCTCGCTGATCGCTTGGGCGTTGTACTGGCCCGTCCGCTTGCTCGAAGACTACCTGTGGGTGCCGATCGTGGTCACCGCAGCGGCGGTCGTCGGCGTGGTCGTCCTGTTCGTCGTCCGGAAGATCCGGGCGAAGAACGCGGCGAACGCGCTCGAACAAGCCATTTTGCAGCAGGGCTCGCAGCAGGCCATGAACGCTCGGCCCGAGCGGCGGGCCGAGATCCAGGCCCTCCAGCAGCAAGTCACCCAGGGCATCTCCGCGCTCAAGCAGTCGAAGCTTGGCGGGAAGAAGGGCGCCGCAGCGCTCTATTCGCTGCCCTGGTACATGATCATCGGGCCCCCCGGCGCCGGCAAGACGACGGCCCTCAAGGCCTCGGGCCTCCAGTTCCCGTTCTCGGGCGGTGACGGCGGCGGCGTGCGAGGCGTGGGCGGCACGCGCAACTGCGACTGGTGGTTCACGAACGAGGCCATCCTCCTCGACACGGCGGGTCGCTACACCACCGAGAGCGACGACCGCGACGAGTGGCTCGCGTTCCTCCAGATGCTCAAGCGCTACCGCAGCCGAAGGCCCATCAACGGCGTGCTCGTGGCCATCAGCGTCGCCGACCTGATCGACGCGAACGAGCAGCAGATCGAGAGCTACGGCAAGAAGATCCGCAGCCGCGTCGACGAGGTCATGACGCAGCTCCAGATGGTCGTGCCCGTCTACGTCCTCTTCACGAAGGTCGACCTCATCGCCGGGTTCAACGAGTTCTTCGGCGACATGAAGAAGAGCGATCGGCAGCAGCCGTGGGGCGCGACGCTCCGGCTCGCGGCCGACAAGACCAACCCGGCCGCGCTCTTCGAGGCCGAGTTCGACCAGCTCATCAAGCAGGTCCACGCGAAGTCCCTGAAGCGCCTCACCACCGAGCGCATGCGCGAGCCGCGCGAGAAGATCTATCAGTTCCCCCTGGAGTTCGCGGGCATCCGGAAGAACCTCGCCGACTTCATCGGCACGACCTTCGCCGCCAACTCCTTCCAGGGGACGCCCATCCTCCGCGGCTTCTACTTCACGAGCGGCACGCAGGAGGGCCGCCCGCTCGACCGCGTGCTCCAGCGCATGGGCCAGGTCATGGGCGTGCGCCCGCCCGAGCAGCAGCAGCAGCAGGTGCTCGAGTCGAAGAGCTACTTCCTCCACGACGTCTTCATGAACGTCGTCTTCCGGGACGCCGACGTCGCCGCGCGCAGCGCCGGGGAGCTCCGGAGGCAGTGGCTCATGCGCGTCGCCGTGGCGATCGCGGCGGCCTCGCTCGGCGTGCTCATCTGCATCCCCAGCGTCGTCAGCTTCGTCAAGAACCGGAGCCTCCTCGTCACCACGCAGGAGCGCATCGAGGCCGCGCAGACGGGCATCAACTGGAACCAGCCCCCGTCGAAGAACCTCGCGCTCCTGGATCCGATCCTCGAGAGGCTGGAGGAGCTCGACAAGCACCGCGACGACGGCGTCCCGGTGAGCCTGAGCTTCCTCATGTACCAGGGCGACGTCGTCCACCGGCCCGCGATGATCGCGTACGTCGCGCAGCTCCAGACCGGCTTCGTGGTGCAGTGCAAGCAGCGCCTCGAGGAGCGGCTCAAGGTCGTCAAGGGCGAGAAGTTCCTCAGCGAGAGGAACGATCTCAAGATGTACCTGATGCTGAACGACGCCCTCCAGGCGGCGAACGGCTCCGGCCCGTACGACAACGAGCTCGACATCGAGTGGGCGACTGGCCAGTACACGGCGCTCTGGTTCGATCTGGTCAAGCCGATCGCCGACAAGCCCGAGATCGACCTGAAGAAGCAGATGGCGGAGCACGTCCGCTACTACTTCACCCTGCTCAAAGAGGGCCGCGTCTCGCCGGTGCCGCTCAACAAGGAGCTCATCGCGTACGTGCGCAAGGTGCTCGCGAACGTCCCCGTCGCGAAGCGCTACTACGACGTGTACGTGAACTCGGTCGCCGAGGAGAAGGTCGATCCCGAGGGCGACTCTTCGAAGGCGAACCTCCAGTACCCGCCGATCATCCTGCCCGACATCTTCGCGAACCGGCCCGACGTCCTGAAGATCATGACGAGCGCCGCCTTCGAGGGGAAGGAGAAGAAGTGGAGGGAGATCGAGGGCCCGTACACGGAGCGCGGTCACTACGCGGTGCTCCGCAACATCGCGAGCGGCATCGGCGTGCTCGAGCGCTTCGCGTGGGTCGTCCCGCTCGGGCCCGACGAGACGAAAGAGAAGATCGCGCAGAACATCAACACGCTCGCGAACGAGTACGAGAAACGCTACATCGACGCGTGGATCGACTTCTTGAGCGACGTGACGGTGAAGTCTCCGTCGACGCTCCAGGAGGCCATCAACCTCTACACGGTGCTCTCCAAGCCGCCGTGGCCGTACCTCCAGCTCCTGCGCCAGCTCGAAGACCACACGCAGTGGCCGACCGCGAAGACGGTGCTCGACTCCGAGTGGGAGAAGAAGGGCATCGCGCACATCAACAAGCGCATCAAGGAGCAGTTCCGTCAGAAGACGCAGCTCCAGCTCAACCAGGACTTTGACATCAAGCGCATGGGCGATCGCCAGGCGGTGCTCCCCAACTTGTTCGAGCGCACCGTCCGCTTCGGCATCCCGGGCCCGACGAAGGCCGGCGGCACCGGGACGGGCAACATCACGCAGACGGCGCTCGCCAAGTACATCTCGCGCCTCGACACGCTGAAGCAGCAGGCGCAGCAGCTCCTCGACGCGAACGACAAGACCACGCCCAACGTGATGCAGACGCAGTTCCTCGACGCCGCGAAGGAGGCGCAGGCCCTGCTCGGCGCGCAGCTCATGCCCACGCCCGATCCGAAGTACAAGGACCCGGCGCCCGCGATCTATCCCTGGCTCGAGAACCCCTTCAAGGTCGGCACCGTTCGCCTCCCGCCGCCGCGCCTCGTCCCCGTCACGGCGGCCCCGGCCGCTCCGCCGAAGAAGAAGTGAACCTGTTCGGGCGCCGCGCTACTTCCGACGGAGGTAGCGCGGCTCGAACGGCGGCATCAGCGCGAGCGACAGGAGCGTGACGTTCTCCGCGATCTCGCTCGCCCCGGCCTGCGCGTCCGGCGGGATCGTCACCACGAAGCCCCGTTGAAGCGCGTCGTGCGCCGTGGCCGAGACCCCGATCTCGGTCAGGCAGCCGGTCAAGAGGATCTCGTCCGCGCCGAGATCATCGAGCAACGGGCCGAAATCCGACTGCGTGAACGCGCTGTACGTGCGCTTGCGGATCAGGTGGTCGCTACGGACAGGCGCGAGCGCGGGCCACGGATCCGCCCCCGCGGTCCCCTCGACGGCATGCACGGGCCAGTCGCGAAAATCAGGGTCGTCGGGAGGGTGCGTGTCGCAGACGTAGATGATCGGGATGCTCTTCGCGCGCGCGTCCGCCAGGTGCTTTTGCATCGCCGGGACGATGGCGCGGGCCCTCGGGACCTCCATCGGCTTCCCCGGCGTGAGGTGGTCCTGGATCATGTCGAGGACCACCATCACCGGCCGCTCCGGCCTGCGCACCCGCGGCCGCGACCGGAGGAGCCGATCGCGGAGAGCCGTGGAGGGAGCGATCGGGGGAGCCTCGGCGAGCGCGAGATCTGCGAGCCCCGTGCGAAGCTCGACGAGGTCCGTCGCGTCCGCCGGGGAAATCCCAACGACGGTGTCGATGATCCGGGGCGACGTGCCCGCGAGGATCATCTCCAGCAACTGCTCCTTGCCGAACCTGTCCATGGACGATCTTCCGACGCGCGTGCTACGCCCGACCCCTTCTGAGGGATCCGCGCCCCGTCGTCAAATTCAGCGAAAAGCCGCGCCGCCGATTCTGTCCTGATGCCCAGCTACGGCCGTTTGCCGGGGTCGAGCCAGAGGGGGGAGGTCACCGCGAAAGGCTTGATTTCTGCTGGATCCCCGCCGAGCACGGGGCCCAGCGACCGCTCTCCCCGGACCACCGCGACCACGTACGTGGGCTCGGGGGCGAAGACCGTCGCGGGTCCAGGCGGCGTCTTCGACGGCGCCTTGGCGAACACCAGCGGCACCGTCACCTCCTCGACGATCGCTCCGCGCGCTGTCTTCTTGGTCCCCGCGAGCGGCACTGTCACCGCTGCGACACCTCCGACGAACAGCGTCAGCTCGGTGGCGTCCACCCACGGCGCGCGCTCCACGTGCACGGCGATCGTCGCGCGACGCTTGGGTCCCGAGAGGGCGACGCCGCCGAGCGATGTCTCGCCGATCCGCATCGTCACGAACGGTCCGTTGGTGAGGATCACGTCCTGCTTCGCGACGCCGCTCGCGAGATCGGAGGCCCCGATCTTCGTCGGATCGTCGCTCGGCACGGCCACGTACGTGCGCGGGTAACCCGGCTCGCGCGTCGGCTGGGCGCCGGTGAACGCGATCGCGAGGGGCGTGACCCGGTGTCCATCCGCGAGCCTGCTCCAGAGCGGATCGAGCGCATGCTCTCCCGCCGGGGGCGCGCGGCCGATCCAGGCATCGAGGATCGCGGCGCTCGAGGGATCCGCGGTGGTCGAGGGCACGACGCCCGAGGTGCCGGACCCGAAGATCGTCGCCGCGGCGAAGGCTCGCAGGTGAGCCCCGAGCTCGAGCGCATCCACCGCGGGCCCCGGATCGAACGTCGCGTCGCGCTCGGCGAAGAGGGCGCACTCGATCCCTTCGGCGACGCTGGCCCGGAGCCGCGCGCCCAGCGTGACCGGCGTGTCGAGGCTCTTCGCCGTTCGCGCTCCGATGTCGCACGCGACGTACCCTGGCGTCTCGACCACGTGAGCGATCGCCATGTCGAGATCCGTCTCCGCGCTCGGAGCCACGTCGACGGTCGCCTCGTCGATCGTGAGCTCCGGCCCGCGCGACGCGATCACCCTGTATTTCCCGGCGGGCAGCGCGATCTCGGCCCGGCCGTCCATCGTGATCACCGGCGGGACCACCTCCGCTCCAGACGCCGCGGAGAGCACCTGGATCTTCGCGGGGCCCGCCTTGCCCGACAGCGCGCCGCCTTCCTTCGGGGCCGCGTTCTTCGCGCTGTCCGCGGCATCCGCCGGAGGACGGTGCCCCGACGCTGCGCGCGCCTCCGCGAGCGCCACGGCGTCCGCTTCCACCACGCGCGCTCGCAAGAGTCCCCCGGGCTTCATCGGGAGCGCGACCTTCGTGACCGCCCCAGCGACGATCTCAAAAGGCACCTCGGGCGACGAGCCAAAAGGCCCCTCGAGCTTCGCCGTGTACTTCCCGGGAGCCATCTCCGAAGCCGCCGGCGCGTTCGAGGGCTGCGAGATCCACAGCGACGGAGGATCGGGGAGCGTCGCCGCGCTGCACGTCGCGCACGCCCGCCGCAGGACGATCCGGTTCTCGTTCGGTCGCAAGAACGCCTTTCCCTCCGAGGACGCCGTGATCTCGACCGCGCCCGGGGAGCCGCCCGTCAGGTAGAAGAGCTCCGTCGCGATCGCCGCTGTGTCCCCTCGCGGCGCCACGACGAGCGCCCGCCGATAGCTCTCGGGCTTCGAGGGATCGAGCTTCGCGCCGCGCACGTCCACCGCTGTCGTGAAGCCCGCCGCCGGCTGAGCGAGCAACAGACCTGCGCTCCCGCTGTCCGACGCGCCTCCGAACGTGCTCCCGTCCCCGACGAGCGCGTACGCCACGCCGGTCCCCACGGCGAACAGGTAGGGCGTGGCGATCGCGCTCGCGGCGGTCGTCGATGGAGCAGCCTCCTGGCCGGCGAGCCCGCCCGTCGCTCCGCCCCAAAGGACAGCGTCGCCGAGATCGAGCGCCGCGATCGCGCTCGATCCGCGGTTGATCAGGGTCGTCGTGATCAGCACGACCCTCGAGCTCGGCGCCACCGCGTACCGCGTGGTCACGCCGATCGTGGGCGCCTTCTGCGAATGCCCGGACACCTCGACGAACGCGGTCCCGTCCTTCTCCGAGCCTGCCGTGATCGTCTCGTAGATCGCCTGGTTTTCCAGCCCTCCCAGCGTCGTCACCACCTGCCCCAGCGCGTCGATCCGGCCCAGCGCGTCCCCGGCGTCCACGAGGTGGCCCCCGGTCTCCGCGAGCCCCTGGCGCGCGCCGATCTGATCGATCACGACGGCGATCTCTTCGTTCTCGAGCACGTAGTCGCCCGGTCGTCCCGTCGCGAACGCGCCTCGCAGCCCGTCGCCTGCCGCGGCGATCCTCTTCACGCGCGAAGGCTTGGGCGCGCTCGCTTCTTCGGCGCAGACCCCGCCCTCCGATTGGTGGCGGAACCTGCAAAGCGTGCCGAGCCGCGAGCTGGGATCGCCGACGATGGTGACCCCCCCGTTCTGGATCGGCTCGAAGCACCCGGATGTGCCGATGAGGAGGGCGAGGCAGGCGGCGAGGTCGTGCGATCGGGGGATCATGCGGGCTCTCTCAAGGCGCGAGGCAGGGCACCACGGGCCGCGCCGTCGTTGAAGGATTCTTTTCACCAGGGGCCCGCTCCCGCTTCCCTGGAACCCACCTGCGGCCCCTGCCTTGGGAGACCTTCTCGTCGGGCACCCGTCTTGCTCAGGCCCTCGCTCTTCGCTCATTCGTGCCGGGCCCCGAGCCCGAGCCGTGACACCGATGTCGCTCTCCTGCTGTCTCCGGAGGTGCTCCTCATGTCGCTTCGTTTCGGTTCCATGGTCGTCGGCGCTGCCGCCGTCCTCGCTTCGTTCTCTTTCGCATCCAACGACGCCCACGCCTGCGGCGGGTGCTTTCACGGTCCCACGCCGATCGATCAACCCGATCAAGCCACCGTGGTGACCGGCCATCGCATGGCCCTCTCTGTCTCGATGGATCGCACGATCCTGTGGGATCAGATCCAGTACGCCGGTCAGCCGGAGGACTTCGCCTGGGTGCTCCCGGTCCGGCCGGGCGCCTTCCTCGAGCTGTCCAACGACGCCTTCTTCGAGGCGCTCGACGGGGCGACCTCGACCACCGTGCGCGCGCCGCAGATCTTCTGTCCCGACAACTCCGGGGGAGGTGGCTTCTACGGTGACGACTACAGCTACAACTCCGGCTGCAACGCGTTCTCTTGCGGCTCCGCAGCGTACGGGGACGCGCTGGACGAGGGCGGCGGCGAAGGCGGAAACGGGGCGGGCGGCGCGGGCGGTTCGATCGAACCCCCGGATCCGGTCGCCGTCGTGCACAAGGCTTCGATCGGCCCGTACGAGACGGTGACGATCCACAGCAACGTGCCGGGCGCGCTCTTCACGTGGCTCGACTCGCACGGCTACGTCGTCGACGCGTCCCTCGAGCCGATGATCGATGACTACGAGGCCGAGGGCTTCGACTTCATCGCGCTGCGGCTGATCCCGGGGCAAGACGTGCAGCAGATGGCGCCGGTGCGCGTCGTCACGCCGGGCGCTTCGCCGGTGCTGCCGCTCCGGATGGTGAGCGCGGGCACGGGCGCCAACGTCGCGGTCACGCTGTTCGTGATCGGCGAAGGACGCTGGCTCACGCAGAATTTCCCTGGCGGTAGCGTCACCGGTCAGGACATCGCGTGGGACTTCTCGACCTCGTCCTCGAACTACTCGGAGGTCCGTAACGCCGCGCTCGCCGAGCAGGACGGTCGCGTGTGGCTCACCACGTACGCTCGGCTGGGGGCGCTCACCCAGCAGCTCTACAGCGACGGCGCGGGGACGGATCTCACGTACAACAGCTCGGAGAACGTGAACACGAGCACGCTCTGGCAGCTCTACATGGCGCAGGGCCACGCGGACGGCGCCGAGATCGATCCGGTCTGCTTCGAGAAGAACAGGCCCTCGTTCGTCGGTAACCCGAAGGTCGTGGCCCCGTGCGGCTTGACGGACGGCGGCGCCGGCGGCGGCGGCGCTGGCGGCGGTGGTGCCGGCGG
>Ga0268298_10006825_pt1 | contig 10251 bp, 4 predicted proteins | sample WWTPWeurt_MetaG_FD_194462 | JGI IMG/M metagenome (GOLD analysis project Ga0268298, IMG submission 194462) | Activated sludge microbial communities from WWTP in Nijmegen, Gelderland, Netherland - WWTP Weurt | ecosystem: Engineered > WWTP > Aerobic digester > Activated sludge | place: Netherlands... | reverse complement strand
GGCCGCTACTTGCCGACAGGACTCAGTGACCACCGGCAGCTACCCGGCACCGGAATTTAGTGGCAGCAATTCGGCGGCGAACTTGTAGGGATCAGTGAGTGCTCGGTGCCCTTTGCAGTCACGCGATGTTTGAATCTACATTGTCTGCTGACCGCCCCAAACCGGCCGCTCAGTCGAGGCAAAATCGCTGCTATTCTTCTGCCCTACTCAGTACACGCAACAGCGTTGCAAACAAAGTATCAGGGGCAAACGGCTTGATCAAAAAATCATTCATTCCGGCCTCGAAGCAACGTGCCTTGTCTTCGGCAAAAGCATTCGCGGTCATGGCAACTATCGGTATTGTTGTATAGCCCGGTAGCAGACGTATTTGCCTGGTCGCCTCCAGCCCATCCATTGTGGGCATCTGCATGTCCATCAGGATGGCGGTATAGGGCGTTACACGGGCCATCGCGACGGCTTGTGCGCCATCCTCAGCCATGTCGACCACTAGTCCGGCGTCGTCCAAAGGCATCCGCGCCACTTCCCGATTAATCGGTTCATCATCGACAATCAGGATTCGGACGCCTGGATATCTCTGCTTGATCAGTTTCTCGGCTTCCACCTCCGGAGCCTGCTGTGCTGCAGGTTCCTCACTGCCCTTTCTGAGCTTCGCCGTGAAGCAGAAGGTGCTGCCTCGTCCCAGTTCGCTCGTCACCCCAACATCACCTCCCATCATTTCTGCCAAGCGTCGGGTGATCGCCAGCCCGAGCCCGGTCCCACCATATTTTCGCGTTGTCGAATTGTCGGCCTGCTCGAAGGTGCTGAAAAGTCGCGACAGCGCTTCAGGCGCAATGCCAATACCGGAATCTTCAACCTCGAAACGCATCCTCACCGCGTCTGCAGTTTCGCCCAAGTTGACCGTGCGCATCACTACCGAACCGGCTTCGGTAAACTTTAGGGCGTTGGTAGCGTAATTGAGAACTGCCTGCTGCAAACGCGTGGGGTCGCCCAGCAGATTGGACGGCAATGCGGCGTTCTCGATCACCAGTTGGATGTGCTTGGACTTGGCCCGCTCGGACAGAATTGAGCTGACGTTGGCCAGCAGGCTGTTCGGGTTGACAGGTATCTCTTCGAGGACCAGCTTTCCGGCTTCGATCTTCGAGAGGTCAAGAATGTCATTGATGATTGAAAGTAGGTGCTGGGCTGACGTATCGATCGTTTCAAGGCGTTCTGCCTGTTTTGGGGTTACACCTTCGCGGCGCAGGATGCTGGCCATACCCAGAATTCCGTTCATCGGGGTGCGGATCTCATGGCTCATGTTGGCCAGAAAGACGCTCTTCGCTACGTTCGCGGCTTCTGCCTGTGCTCGCGCGGCCTTCAGTTCTGTAGTGCGCTGCTCCACCAAATTTTCCAAGTGATGGCGGTGTTGTTCAAGCTCAGCTTCGGCCTGCTTGCGCCATGAGACGTCATCGACCAAGGCCACAAAATAATCGACCGTGCCATCGTCCCGACGAACACAGCGAAGGGCCAAATGGGTAAAGACCACGTGACCGTCACGGTGGAAGAAACGTTTGTCCAGCGTGTATTCACCGATTTCGCCAGCGAGCACGCGGTTGAACTGCGCCATATCTGCGGCCAGATCGTCCGGGTGGGTAATTTCCGCCCAGTTCATTCGAACCAGTTCACCCTTGGAGTAGCCCAGAATTTCACACAGACGATCGTTAACCTCAATCCACCCCTTTTCTGGTGACGTCTGTGCCATACCAACCATGGAGCGCTCAAAAAAGGCGCGGAAGTGCTGCTCGCTATTCCGCAGCGCCAGTTCTGCCAACTTTCGCTCGGTAACATCCAGATTGAAACCCTGGAAGAACTGAAACACGCCTTGCGCGTCCAGCACGGGAAGCGCGTGACAGTAGAAATCACGGTATACCCCGTCATGCCGACGCAGCCGGAAATAGTTGTCGTGCTCGGTCTTCGTAACCCAATTATCGAGCCATATTTCCGTGGCTCGCGGCAGGTCGTCAGGGTGCACAGCTGATGTCCAAAGCTCGATCGTCAATCCGCCGGTGGGGTCTTGGCCGGTAAAGTCATACCACTGCTTATTGACGAACGTGTAATGAGTTCCATCAAAGGCCCACAGGTGGATCTTTGTCTCATCAAGAATGCTCGTCAGCCGGGCTTCGCTCTGGCGCAAGGATTCTTCACGCTGGCGAAGGGTTTCCAGCAGGCGGTTGAATCCGCCGACCAGTTGGCCGATCTCGTCCTGGCTACCGATCGGCAGTGGCTGGAGTGGCTGCGAGGTGTCCGAAATGGAATCGATAATTTTCGTGGCAGCGATCATGGGCGAGAGCTGATGTTTGAGCAGTCGCCACGTCATCAACCAAATTACACAACCTGCAACAAGGGTGAACAGCAGCGTGGCAAGCAAAATGCGGCGCTGCATGGCACTGATTGGGGCTAACGCTTCGTTGGCGGGAATCCTGCCTACCAGCAACCACCCCGCAACAGGAACCCCTTTCCCAGCAGAAAGTACACCCACCCCGCGAGAGTCAACAGTGCTACCGTAACCCTCGTAGCCTCCTATGTACCGGTCAAGCAAGGGATTGACACCGGGTTCGGGCATGGCCTTCATGATGAAATACTTGTCCGAAGCCGTAATGCCAAGCCTGAGCCGCGCAGAGATCAGAAGATACCCGCCTGTCTTGCCGTACCGGCTTTGCGTCACCCTATCAAGGAAATTTGGCTTGCCCAGATCGGTTGCCCCAGCCAGGACACCGATGATGTTCCCCTGGGGATCGCGAATTGGGGTCGCCATACCAAATGCAGGTTTCTTTAGGATCCGTCCAATGACCGGAGTGCCGATGGTTGGCTTCCCCTCCTTGAGCGTAGTCTTGATGAAATCGCTGTCAATAAAATTGACCCCGAGACGTCCAGTCGAGCGTGGAACATCCGCAATTACGGTGCCATCGAGCCCGGTGACAAAAACCCCGCCATTGAACAGTTGATGAAATAGCTGGCGTTGTTCCAGAAGGTCTTGCAAACCCGATGGTTTGATCATTGCCGTCGGTGCAATTGACGCTGCAACCGTTTCGAGCGCCTTCAGGCGATTCTCAAGCTCCTCATTGATGCTTGCGGCCAGCATCGAAACCGTTGCGAACTGCTGCTCGCCCAGCTGTTGCTCCATTTCGCTGCGCAGCAGCGAGCTGGCGTACCATGCCAGCGACCAGACACCGATCAGAAAGACGAATAGGGTAAAGAGCGTCAGCTTTGTCTTGAGCGACGCCCTCTGAAACACATTCAAGCTCATTCGAACATTCATGTGGACGGCTTTTTCTGTATTCGGGCAGACCGACGTTAGACGGAGTTATTGCGCAGCCAGCGCAACAAGGTCTCAAACAGTGCGCCAGGGTCAACGGGCTTGGTTATGAAATCGTTCATACCGGCGTCGAAGCATTGCGCTCTGTTCTCGGCAAATACATTGGCGGTGACGGCGAGGATTGGCGTATGTTTGCATCTGGGAAGTGCCCGGATCCCCCGTGCCGCCTCTATCCCGTTCAACGTCGGCATTTGCATGTCCATTACGATCAATGCATAGTCCGTTCGCGTTGCCATCTCAACCGCTTCGCTACCGTCACCGGCCAGATCGACTCGGAGTCCGGCATCCTGCATTAGATCCCTCGCGACTTCCTGACAAATCGGATCATCCTCCGCCAGCAGAATGCGCGCACCGGAAAAGTGGGCTTTAAGTTCATACTCTGCAGAGAGGGAGTTGGTCGCCGGTGAGGGTTGATCGATACGCGCCCCCTTGGCTAGACGGGTGGAAAGCCAGAAGGTGCTGCCCAGCCCGACCTGACTTTCGACGCCGATATCGCCGCCCATCGCCTCGGCAAGCCGTTTGCTGATGGCCAGACCCAGTCCGGTTCCACCATACTTCCGTGTGGTCGATCCATCCGCCTGTTCGAAGGGCTGGAACACCCGCTTTTGATCCTCGGTCGAAATACCGATGCCGGTATCCTGCACCTCGCAGCGGATCTGAACATCGGACGAGGATTCGCCGGTCAGTAGAACGCGGACCGTGACCGACCCGGCCGTGGTGAATTTGATGGCGTTGCTGGCCAGGTTGATCAGGATCTGCCCCAGGCGCAGGGAGTCGCCTCTTAGCGACAGCCTGGAAAGGCCGGCCGCGATATCGATCGTCAGCGTCAGCCCTTTTTCGCTTGCCGTCTGGCTGACCAGGCCGTTCAAGTGGTCCAGGACTTCACCCAGCGTAAAGTCGATCGTTTCCAGCTTAAGCTGCTCCGCCTCGATCTTCGAAATGTCGAGGATGTCGTTGATGAGGGCTACCAGGCGCTGCGCGGACTGCTCCGCTTTGGCTAGCTGGTCGATTTGCTTGGGATCGGTGGCCCGACGCTTCGCCAGGCTGGTCATACCCATGATGCCGTTCATTGGAGTGCGGAATTCATGGCTCATGTTGGCGAGGAATATGCTCTTGGCCCGGTTGGCGGCCTCGGCGGTCTCCTTCGCGATCGACAGGGCGGTCGTTCGATCCTCGACCATGCGTTCCAGATGATCCCGGTAATTTGCGAGCACGGTTTCGGCCTTCTTGCGCTCGGTGATGTCCTGTATGACACCGAAGGCGATTCGCCTGTCTCTGTCTATGAAGGCCCTGGAATGAATGTCCTTGATCTCCCCCGAACCTGCACACCGTATCTTGAACTCGACATCGTAGGGCACATCGCGTTTGACCAGACTCTCCAGCGCGGCATCAAGGATCGGTCTGAACTCCGGAAGCACGGCGCTCTGAACCTCCGCGAGGTCAAGCGCTGTATTCTCAAGGTCATATATTGCTGCCGCACCTCTTGATGCAACGATCGTCCTTGAATCGAAATGGAGTTCCCAATTGCCGGTCTTGGATGCGAATTCGGCTCGTTGCAACCGGTCTTCACTTGTGCGGAGGCTATCCTCAGCCTGTATGCGTTGGGTAATGTCTTCCTGTATGACCACAAGCTCGAGCAGGTCCCCGCTCAAATCCCGCACCGGATACGCAAACGCGCGCAACCAGAGCGCGCCTTCTGCATTCTGAAGTTCTCTGATGCTTGACTTGTCGTACTTGTGCACTGGAAACTCGATGGATTCTCCGGCAAAAGCCCGGCTCAGGAGAGGAAGCAAGCCGGACTCAGCCAGATTGGAATCATGGAATACGTTATATTCGGCCAGCGCGGAAAATGGTACGCCCCACAAGTTTTCCCATGCGCGGTTAACCCGTAGTGTCTTGCCTTCGGGCGAAAATACCTGGATGGCCAAGGGTGCGTTTTCAGCCAATGTCCGATATCGGAGTTCGCTTTCCTGCAGCGAGTTCTCCGCCATCTTGCGTTCGCTGATGTCGTACAGAGTTACGAGATGAACGCCACTGAGCGTCGCACCCAAGGGCACCGCAGCAGCAAGCACGGTACGAACGGTGCCATCCTTGCAGCAGATTCGCACTTCCAAGGGTTGGAACGGTTCATTTTTCTTCCGGGCGATATCAATATGGGCCTGCCAAGTTGACGCTACCCACTTCCGATACGCAAGGTCGGGGTAGGCCTTTTCCCACCAGTCAAACAAGGTCGGAATTTCTTCCCGCTGATAGCCGAACGTGTGCGTAAATGCCCCGTTCAGATAAATGATGTTCTGCCGCTCATCGTTCAGGGCAAATGGCACTGGTGAAGCGTCGATGATCGCGCGGTAGCGCGCCTCACTCTCCGACAGCGCCAACTGCGCAAGTTTCAATTCTCTCACCTGTGCTTCCAGCAAGCCGCGCTGGAATTCGACCTCTTTGCGCAAGCGCTCCCGTTCAACAAGATTGCGAATGCGCTGTCTCGCAATTTCCACGTTGATCGGCTTGGTGATGTAGTCGGCCGCACCGAGCGCCAGTCCAGCAGTCTCGGCATCGATTCCGGTCAGGGCGGTGACAAAAATCACAGGAACCCTTGCCAGCAACGGTTCCGCCATGATTTGCCGGCAGGTTTCATAGCCATCCATCCCGGGCATCATTACGTCGAGAAGGATAAGGTCAGGGGGTGATTCCTTTGCCAGCGCCAATCCCATCGACCCTGATGTGGCGACCTGCACGTCGAATTCCGACGCCAGCGCCCGTCCCAGTGTGAGCAGATTCGCTGGCGTATCGTCGATGGCCAGGATCTTGGGCTTCTGATCACTCATGACTTGTCTATCCATCCGTTTTCAGATGCCATGTGCCGCAGCTTTTCCTGGGCCAGTTCGAAGCGGAACTCAGCCGCGAACCGCTCCGCTTCCTCCAGTTCCGCAGCCGCGGGGCTGCCGACCAAGGCGTGCTTTAGCTCCTGGATGCGGTCCAGAGCATCGAATCGGTTCTTCGCCAGCATGGGCAGAATCTCATTTACCAGCGCAATCACCCGGGAGGTATCCAACTGGATACCGGTGGCAGAACCCCGCGCCACGTTGGACGGAGTGACGGGTGTCAGCTGAAGCCAGCGGCTCAACGCGATCTTAAGTGGATCAATCGCTATTGGTTTGGTAAGAAAGTCATCCATTCCACAAGCGGTCGCACGTTGTCGGTCTTCCGCGAACGCTCCAGCTGTCAAGGCGACTATCGGCAAAGGTGAATTGCCGGTTTCTTGCTCCCACTTGCGAATCCTCTCCGTCGCAGTGAAGCCATCCATCACGGGCATCTGCACGTCCATCAAAACAAGGTCCGGGCGTTGGCCGCGGGTTATTGTGTCTAGTGCCTCCTGGCCGTTTTCGACACTCCGCGTTTGAAGACCTAGCTTTCTGAGCAGAGCTTCGACGACCTTTCGGTTGATAGGATTGTCCTCAACAATCAAGATATAGCCAGCCACTCCCTGTGCCGTGCCGACTTCCAGCCCTATGTCGGCAGCACGTTCGACGCGGCGGCTATCCTCATCTTCGGTTATGACCTCTGCCTGGATGCGGAACCAGAACTTGGAGCCCTTTCCAGTTTCACTCTCGATCCCAACGTCACCGCCCATCAGTTTGGACAAGCTGCGAACGATAGAAAGGCCCAACCCAGTCCCCCCATATTCGCGCGTTATCGAGCTATCGGCTTGTGAAAAGGGCTTGAATAGCAACAGCTGCTTTTCCTCAGCAATACCAATTCCGCTGTCGGTGACCGAAAACTCAAGTAGAGCGGAATCCCCGGTCCGAGATACCTCAGTACCTTCTACACGCACATATCCTTGGCCCGTAAATTTGATCGCATTGCTGATCAGATTCGATAGTATTTGCCTGAGTCTAACCGGGTCGGTCCAGTACCGCCGGCCCTCCGGGCCACGCCAGTTGGCCGCAATCTCAAGGCCCTTGGAGCGCGCAAGATCTACGAATAGCGCGGTACTCTCGTCAAGCACCTGCACCGGATCCGCTGCGCCCCGCGCTAGTTCAATTTTTCCTGCTTCGACCTTCGAGAGATCCAAGATGTCGTTGAGCAGGGTCAGCAGAGTTTGGCCGGAATTGAGGATCGTTCGGGAAAACTCGTATCGTTCTTGTTCGGTAAGTCCAGGCAACAACAGCAATTGGGCCATCCCGAGGATACCGTTCATCGGCGTGCGGATTTCATGCGACATCGTCGCAAGGAAGCGACTCTTAGCAAGGTTCGCGGCTTCGGCAACCTCCCACATCCGCTTCAGGTGCGTGATGTCAATGGCGAAACCAACGATGTGACCACTGGGCGTCTTGCGTTCCACGATGCGGAGCCAACGGCCGTCCTTCAGTTGCTGTTCAATGGCAGTATTTCCACTCCTGTGCTCAGCGAGTCGGCCGGCTACCCATTCATCGACACGGCCGATTGCCTGCGGGTATGTTCCTCGCTCTGCATCGCCGCGAACGATCTCTTCAAAGGTAATTCCGGAAACAATCGAACCAGCAGGAGCGGAACAGAAAGAGCGATATTTTTCATTACAAAATACCAACCTATCCTGGCCATCGTAAACAGCGAAGGCCTCGTCAATCGCTTCGATTGCAGTGCGCAGGATATAGGCATTATCCAACGCTAATTGCTCTGCCTCCGTTAGCTTGACAGCGGCTGCGCGCTGAATAGCGAGGGTTTCGATATGAGAATTGAAACCAATGATCAAAGTAGCGATCTCGTCCTGTACCCCTGGTGTCGGCAGCGGCGCATGAGCAAGTTCAGGATTCTCGTGCAAGGTGCGGAAGCGATCAGATACTGAACGAAGCGGAGTAACTACAGTACGTATGTAGTGCCTAGTCAGCAACGCTATTCCTACCAAGCCGATCAAAATGAGGAGTCCGCCAGTCGCGGCGAGGCGATTTACCGGCGCGGTATACAGCGCCAGTGGAGCCACAAATACTAGGTAGCCGTCAATAGTCGGCAAACGGGTTGCCGTCATGATCACATCTTCTCCATCCAATCGCACCTGATGGCTGGGCGTGCGGTCTCGTACGTGTATAAGCATGTCTGGCGTAAGGGGCTGACCAATCAGGCTTGGATCCCAGTGATGCATCAGATTTCCCTGCCTGTCGATCGCCATCATGCGAAAATTGTTTGGCGTAGCTTCATTGGTCAAATAGTCACGAAAGATCTCGTTATCCAGATTGATAACCAATAGACCGACTGTAGCGGTGGTTCCACTGCTGGGATCGAAGTATCGAATAGCCCGGGTGAGTGTTATAACTTTCGCTTGGGGTGACGCTGAGTTGATGTTGTCTTCGACACCGCGCCAATACGCTGTGTTGATTGACGCTTCGGCATCCGTCGTCATTCGACTGACTGCTTCGACATTTACCTCCCCGACATTAAGTGTCTGTCCTATGTAGAAGTGTCTTCCAGTCAGAGTGAACAGGTCGATAGATACCAAACCTTTGACGCGGACAAAGCTGTTGAGGATGTAGCCGATCTGTGCTCGAGTGTTCAGCGCTTCATAACCGCTGGCAGATCGCCGATCAGCCTCGCTCAGCGCTCGAGATATCTCCTCGTTTCCGGCAATGTTTGCTGCCAGATCCTCTACCTGGTTGCGATACAGTTGAAAGAATGTAGCGGCATCCAACACGAGTCTCGTGTTGTACTGGCTTGCTTGCCCGATGACGATCTCGCGCGCGATCTGAAATGCACTAAAGCCAAAAACCAGCAGCGGCACAATCCCGGCGACCAAAAGGTAGCCGACAAGTTTGGCGGTGATGTTGAGACGCAGGTTCATCTGGAAAGATGTCACTCGTAGTCTGCAACCGGCCTATCTGCACTACTTGCTAGACTCCCCAATAACCAGCCGGGTGTCGATCAATGTTACTTCCGGTACAGTTTCACCTTTCATTACTCTGACGGCGAGCACTACCCCTTGAAATCCCTGTTCGGCGGCTTGCTGGTTGACTGTGACAGCCAAATGCCCTGCCTTTACCTCGGCAACCGCCTCGTCGAGTGCGTCATAGGCGGCAACCTTGACCCCCTCGTGTTTGCTTTCACGCAGAAACTTCAACGCCCCGAGGGCCATCATGTCATTTGCGGCAAACAGTAGTTTGACCTTCGGGTGTTTCGCGAAGATCTGTTGTGTCACGGAGTAACCTTCGTCGATCTTCCAGTTCGCACTTTCCGACGCGACTACCTTGATTGCTTTGTTCTCGGCAAATGCACGCTTGGCACCTTCCATACGCTGGCGAGCATTGTCGGCGCTGCGGATGCCCTCAAGAATTGCTGCTTGAGTTCCTTGCTTTGCACCCTCGGTAATGAATTTTGCTGAAGCGTAGGCAGCTTTTTCATTATCGACGCTGATGAATGGTATCGGCGCTAGTCCCGCCAGCTTAGTGGCGTCCGGATCAAGGCGATTGTCTATGTTAACAAGTTTGATGCCTGCATTGGCGGCCTTCTTTAGCACCTGAACTAGTCGTTGAGAATCGCCTGGAGCAATAACAATCGCATCCACCTTAGCGGCAACGAGATCCTCTACGATCTGGATCTGCTGCTCAATAGATGTTTCTTGGGCGGCAGTCTTTACGAGCAATTCAACGCCAAGTTCTTTCTCGGCGCGGCGCGCACCTTTTTCCATCTCGAGAAAAAACGGATTGGTCAGCGTCTTCATGACCAATGCAACCTTCTTCTTTTGAGGTGTCGGAGTTGGTTCAGCAGCCTTTGCGGGGGCTTTTGCCACCGTGGAAACAGCCGTGGTTCCAGAATCACCGCATCCGAAAATGCTCAGCAACAGTAGGATTGGAAAGGCTACACGGAGTGATTTCATATATTACCCGTATGCAAGAGATGGTTAAAGATGCACGATACCACTTTGCCTT
>Ga0268298_10006824_pt1 | contig 10253 bp, 5 predicted proteins | sample WWTPWeurt_MetaG_FD_194462 | JGI IMG/M metagenome (GOLD analysis project Ga0268298, IMG submission 194462) | Activated sludge microbial communities from WWTP in Nijmegen, Gelderland, Netherland - WWTP Weurt | ecosystem: Engineered > WWTP > Aerobic digester > Activated sludge | place: Netherlands... | reverse complement strand
TGACTATCAGAAGAGTTTTGAAGACGTGTGCAATGTGATGCAGGCGCTCAGGCAAGATTATCCGAATATTCCATTGTTTTGCGCAGGTGAAAGTCTCGGCACTCACCTGGCAAGGCATTTGGCACATACTCATCCTGGAGACATCGAAGGCCTTATCCTGTCCAGTCCCTGTTTGCGTCCAAAGATGATTTCCGCTCCACTCATTCCTCATGCTTTGATGCAGCTTGTGCAGAGTGGACTATACCCGAATGCCGAATTTAATCTGAGACCGTTCGCCGAACAGTTTTTGAAAGACGAACCGGAGAGCCTGGACAGCTACTTGAATGATCCCATGACCAGGAAATCTCTGGAAATTCTGGAGTTGATTGATTCCATTCGAATTGTTGGTTCACTCGAATTTCAGCAGATACCAGGACATATTCCTGTACTTGTTCTGAAAGGGAAAAAAGATTGTGTATGTGAAAGCACCTCTATGACTAAGTTTTTAGATGCTCTTAAGACAGACAATTTGACTATTTACCCTTGCAAAGGCTGTGGTCATTTAATCCTCCAAAATCCCGATGTAGACAGATCTGTTCTCGATGCGATATTCAGATGGCTGAGGTCTTCTTCTCTGACAATTAAATCTTTCCTGGCTCGATGAGCCGGAGGAGGCTCACCTCGGCTGGGCGGATTCGTTCGAAACAAAAGAGGCGATCCGAGTTGTCCTCGATGCTGATGCATTCTTCAGCTGCTTATTCTTTTCAAGAAGTATGTCATCGCCGCCGGTGCCCTGCTCTTCTTCATTGGATAGACATATTCGGATGGCATTGCATATAGAGGCAACATAAGAATCTGATCGTGCAGCTTTTCGGTTCGGGACTCTCTGCCAACCTTCTTTCATTACCAATTGTAGTCGCGTGATTACAATTTGTAGCCGTGTTGCTATAATGTGTCCGTGAGCAAGACAGGTAAGCTTCTTAGCGGAGCTTACCTGTAACCCGGAGAGAGTTGAGATGAGCGATCCCGTCCTTATTCAAGGTGGCATGGGGGCTGGTGTGTCCAACTGGCGGCTGGCACAGGCAGTTTCGAGGCACGGACAGCTTGGCGTTGTTTCCGGAACGGCATTAGATGGCATATTTGTATGCCGCCTTCAGGAGGGCGATCGCGGCGGGCACATGCGCCGGGCTCTTGGACATATTCCTGTACCGGGTTTAGCTGATGAGATTCTGTCGCGTTATTACAAGCCAGGTGGAAAAAAGGATAATGAACCTTATCGGCACTCCATGTTTAAACACAATTCCGACCTGGCTTTGCTGAAGCTTACTGTAGCTGCGAATTTCGTCGAAGTATATTTAGCGAAGGAAGGTCATGGCGGTGTTGTCGGAGTTAATTACCTTGAGAAAATTCAGCTGCCGACACTGCCATCGCTTTATGGAGCGATGCTGGCAGGGGTTGACTATGTTCTGATGGGGGCTGGTGTGCCCAGAACCATTCCAGGCATACTCGACAAACTTTCCAATCACCAGGATGTTTCCCTCAAGCTCAACGTTGATGGTGCTACTGCCGAGGACAATTTCGAAGTGTCCTTTGATCCGCGGTTGCTCAACACTGATTTGAATACGACTTTGAAGCGTCCGAAATTTCTTGGCATTGTTTCTTCAGCAGCATTAGCCGCCACGCTGGCAAAAAAATCCAATGGACGGATCGATGGTTTTGTCATAGAGAATCCTACTGCCGGAGGACATAATGCACCGCCCAGAGGTAACCTCCAACTCGATGAGAATGGTGAGCCTATCTATGGTCAGCGCGACACAGTGGATCTCGATGAGGTCAAGAAGCTCGGGCTGCCTTTCTGGCTGGCCGGGTCTTTCAACACTCCTGAAAAATTTCAGGAGGCAATTGCTCTTGGCGCAAATGGAATACAGGTTGGTACGTTATTTGCCTTTTGCCGCGAGTCAGGAATTGAGGAGCAGCTAAAAAGGTGCATTCTTGAAAAAGCGCTAAGTGGCAATCTGGAAGTGTTCACCGATCCGCTGGCTTCTCCTACAGGATTTCCATTCAAGGTAGTGGAACTGGAAGGTTCGCTTTCCGAGAAGGACGTGTATGAAAGTCGTCCGCGAGTCTGCAATCTTGGCTATTTGCGCAGTGCTTATAAAAAGGAAGACGGCAGTCTCGGTTTTCGCTGCCCGGGTGAACCTGTGGATCAGTACCTTCGGAAAGGCGGCAAAGTTGAAGATACCATCGGTCGCAAGTGCCTTTGTAATGGTTTGGTGGCAAACATCGGTTTTCCCCAGGTTCAAAAGAATGGCTATGTCGAAAAAGTGCTTGTTACCTCGGGCAGTGAGATACAAAACATTGCTGAGTTGGTGAAAAGCGGTGAAGACTCCTATTGTGCGACAGCGGTAATTGATTACTTGCTCGGCTATTGTTGCGATGCAGTGTAAGGCAAGATGCATTTCCTGGGATATTCATCCTGCCAACGCCAGATGAAAGTGTCGAGCATGTAGTGATTCATAGCCAGTCCGGATAGAACTCCTACACATAGGCCTTTAACTAGCAGTCAACTATTCTGCCGTCAGACAGTTCTCCTGATTAATTCGATTACCGGGCAGTCGAATATTCGCCAAACACAGTAAATACACTCTCTATTTCTTCATCGCTGGATCAGTAACTTCCAAGATGCCTACTGCTCCCTTGCTTGCATCGCCAAAAGAGTGAGTGACGAAAGGATACTTTCCCGGCTCCTTGATCGTAAACTCCACCATGGCACCGCCGCCAGGTGGGATGCTCACAGTCTGCATCCCCTCTAGTTTGTTCTTCGGATTCCCATCGAGATAGACGGCATCAAATATGGTGCCGACGACATGAAACGCGGAAGCATGCGCAGGTCCAGCGTTTACAACCCACATTCGAATTTTATCTCCCACCTTTGCCTCGAGTGGGTGGTCTACATACTGGTTTGCCTTTCCATTGAAGGCGACGTAGTCTGGAGTACCGTTCATCGACTTGTCGACATCAGTCTCCATCACACCGTCTTTATTGTAATCCTGCACGTAAAACTCGCTCTGCACGAGAGCGAATTCCTTGTCCACTGGCTTCAGTTCCTTTGCCTTCACGATAGTTGCACCGTACATGCCCATGGCCATATGATGCAGTGCCATGGGTGTGCCGCAATGGTACATAAAAGAACCGGAATCGCCGGCTGTCCATGTGTAGGAATGAGACTCGCCTTGATTGAGATTGATATAGTTTTTGTCAGGTGCGGTTCTGGCTGCATGAAAGTCTATAGAGTGAGGCATCATACCTTCATTCTTGAAAGTGAAATTGACTTTGTCCCCTTCATTGAAAACCATAATCGGACCCGGCACAGTGCCTCCGAAATTCCAGGATTCCATTTTCACTCCGTCTGCAATTTGAACAACATTTTCCCTGGCCGTCAGGGTGACATTCTTGACGGGCGAACTCGACGGTACGGGCAGAGTAGCATCAAAATACTCCGCCGCCTGTGCTTTTGCAGCCAGCACACGGGGCACTTGATTTTCCGGCTTCGACATGTCCGGTCTGAAATTCTCTATTGCAGCCGCTGTCGATGGTGGCTCATTAATCTCAAGATGGAACCTATGGTCTGTCATAGCTTCTCCTCCCAGAAATCTGACACCTCAAGGAGAAACTCAACGTTTCAGTCAATTGGGTGTCGAGAGAAAAGAAACGGCTACAGCAATCCTGACTGAAGCTTACGAGAAAACGCCAGCCTGGCAAGAGGACACCTTAAGGTGATCGGTCAAGAGCCTCGCTGATTCATTAGTTAAGAAAAGGCGTCTATGTTGGCCCGCAGGCCAGTTGCCCGAACTATGCGTCACCATGCTCGGCGCAGCCAGGCAATGCTCAGGAAAGCTACTCCGGCCATCAACAAGACGCCTACTGGAGTCAAAGCGGACTCGGGCGCACTGCAGAGAGCAGCAGCGAGCCTTATGAATGAAGGAATTGCCATCCAGTAATACAGGTTGAAGCTTGCGGCCACTAGCACCAGATCGATGAGCTTGCCCGTCGCAAGAGGATTAGAACTATTCTTGTTAAAGAATCGTCGAGTCAAAGAGCTGATCGAAAAAGATACAAACATTGCAATTGCAAAAACTGCATATGATGCAAACGCGCCTGAAAAACCTGAGAATCTTACGGTTGCACTGTAGCTGTCCAGGAGCCCGTAGGCGATTAAAAATCCAGGAAATGAATTGATAAATGCCCTGACGACTCTTCGCGGTCGCCACCGCACGCCGGTTCGGCGTGATTTCTCCGCGGCAGCGCCTATCTTGAGATCGAGGCAATGTCTCGTGCAGCCGTTGCAAAGCATTTGTGGTTTGCTCGCGGGTACTTTACCGGCGCACAATGTGTTGTCCGCGTATAGAAATGGGCTAATCGCATAAAGATTTTCCACCGGATAAACCGGGCATATGGAGCTACACCACCCTGACTTTAAGGGCAGCGCCAGCCCCATCAGGAAGGCGGCAGCCATCAATGCCAGCAGCAGTGTTAACAGCGCATGCGTATCTGTGTTGAACAAGAAAATGCGGGCTGGCACAATTGATACCAGCACTAAAACTGCCGCATGGGTGCCATAGCGTGAAAGCCATAGGCGAATGCCAGGTTTTGAAAGATTCAGCCCGCGCCGGGCGGAGTCGCGCTCTTTTCCATAAATTCGAGTTCTCAATAAATGTCCCCAATGGTTGAGAGTAGCCAGCGGGCAGATGTTTCTCCACACCGAAGGCACAATTAAGAGAATTACCGGCACAAGGGGGACTATGAGTTTCCAAAATACAGTTCTCGGTGTGATGCCTCCGGCGCCAAAAGGAAGCGTCTCAAAGTTGGCTAAGAGATATAACAGTGCAAGGAGTACCAAGAATGCCACAAAACGCAACACCCCTGCGATTGAGCTCCAAAGCCGAAATCCTGCTTTCGAATTTTGCATTCATCACTCCGGTGGCAAACGTCTTGCAATTTGCTGGGAACAGTAAGCAAACAAAAGATTAACAATGAACACATCTTAACAGCAGATTTCGCTGGCATAAAAAAAGAGATCGATTGATAAGCACTGCCTGTCTCAGCGAAGCAAGAGTGAACGTCTTCAAGTCACTCAACCTTTAAGTCAAGCTCGACACAACATTCTCAACGGGAAATCGCCACCCGGTGAAAATACTTTCGCGACCCCACCGGGGGGTTGGCTTATATCCTTAAGGCTGTTCGCTTTATACTGAAGCGCTTGGCTTGCCGGCTGACTCGAATCTAGGAGACCAGGAGAAGTGTCCCCGTGCTGTATACACAAACTGCTTCAAGGCTTGTTGCAAGCCTTACCTCTGTTGCCATTACTGGCACTACTCATCCGTCCTCAGCTGAAACCCCTGCTGCTCAAGCAGATTACTACCAAAGGCGACCAGCCGTCAGACAACAGATCGAAGAAGGAAGGGTGTTGCTCGCTCACTGTGGAGGCTCGACATCAACTCTTGGAGCGGTAGACCTTTTAGGCACGGAGCCGGCTGGACCAGGAAGCGAAGCGCTTACTGACAGTTTGTGGGGAAACCTTATATTGCAAATGGCCTACGCCAGAGACAGGCAGCTCGGTGGCTCCGCCAAGAAATTACGGCACACAGACAATTTTACTCTGGCCAGCATCTATGGCATTTCGGGCTTGAGTTTGGCGCAGAGCATTACCGGCCTGGCAACATTGAATCAACGTCATGCAAACGCTGCTGGCGCAGGCATTCAACAGCAGGAAGCACCGGCGCACGGTGAAATGGCAGCAGGAGTAACAGCAAGTCACCATGATGACGCACATAGTGCAGGCAGCGAGCATGGCAACCACAATGACAGCTATGCGCCTGGCATTCTCGGGCTAATTGCCAGCGGATCTACCCTGGCAGCTCTTGGACTGCGCTTTTATTTCGGGCACCGCTATTCCAAACAGATAAAGCAAAGGCAGCAAGCCATAAAGGCAAAAGTTCTGGCGATTTTAGCGAGGTTGGAAAAAGACGAATCCCCGGAACAATTGCGCGACCAGCTCGTGCCGTTGATCGGAGAGCGTGCCACAAAAGAGTTTAGCCAATTGTGGAGATCGAGCCATCAGCTAGCGGCCGTTGGAGGCAGTGGCTGAGAGGTTTTTACTTGCCTGCTGCTGATGTGGCCCTTTCAGCCTGCTAACTCATGAGATTCAGAATGAGCATTTTTGAAACACCGTTTGAAGTTATTTTGAAGCGTTATCTCTCGATTGACTGAAAGAGAAACAATCATAGCGACTGCGTCGTGGTATTAGTACCAGAACAGGTCTGCTGCGCGAGCGGAAATGTTGGGCGAACACAAATTGTTAAAACCATATTTAATGTAAAGACAGCCACTCCGGTCATTTCCAGAGTCGCAGAAATCGGCAGCAGTGACCAAGCCCATGGGACTTGATACTGGTAGGCAACGATTTCCGACATAACACGAATTGCGCATCCGATATTTGCAAGCAGCAGTGACACAAACATGAGAAGAGCACTGAAGATTTTCTTCTTTCCCAAAAATGCTGGTAGCATCCGCGGTGCGACCGAAAAGACCATGGTCATGAGAAAACCCACGGTGAGGGCATGACGCCCGGCACCGCCAATTCCCAAAGCGGTTGCATCTAGTCCAGCCCACACGCCAATCAACCCGGCCGCAACCAGCCAGACGTAAGCCAGACGCATGAATATTGGAAAGGACCCGTGCACCCCTTGAAGTTTCGGTGGCTCGAGCGACGTTTCCAGGATTCTAAAAGCTAAGACAATGAGGATGGAGGAAATCAGCACAAGTATTGAACCCACTAACAGCGCTCCAATCATGGACGCGCTTACTCCAGCAATGCCCAAAGCGAAAGCCGGAAGGATCAATTTTGATTTGAGCGGTTTCAGCCCCAGAATTACAGGCATCCAGTGGGCTGTAAAACCCCACGCAATTGGTACAGGGAAGCCCCACAGACAGAGAAACAAGTATCGACTGTCAAACCCGGTCGAAAATGCAACTGAACTGCCTTGCAAGGACAGCCTGAAACATTCAAAAGCATTGAGAGACATACAAGCGGCAAGCCCGATAGTTCCACCGAAGACCAGGATCGTCCAATCCTCGATCGCTGACTTTCTTGCCAGTTGCGTCCGGTGCCCGCGAATTGAGCAAAAAATAAACAGTATGACTGCCAGCAACTCCAGGACCGCCGACAAAGGTAGTAAGATAAGCCAGCACCATGCATAAACATTCGTCAACCAGCGCAAGGTCACGCCAACCGTCCAAAAAAGCCAGATCAACCAGCCGAGCCGAAAATTCAGACCGGCATCGCGGCGAATATCCGGTATTGAGTAAAAGCCGATACCGAGAATAAAACTGGAGATCCAGCCGAAGAGCTGGGCGTGCCCGTGCGCCTGAATCCATGTGGGTGAAACCGAGCCAGCTGAGCGCGCCGTGCTAATGTCGAACAGATTCCACACACCAAGAAAGGTGCCCGGAAATACAAGAAAGAAGAGACCGGAAATGAGATAAGCCATCAGCAATCTGATTAGATGCTGTTCTCTTTCAAGTGAGCTGGTTGAATTTGATGACATAGAGCCGATCACACTATTAATCGCTCGTAGATTTTGTCGCCGCTCCAACACCTAAACGCAGGCGCTATAACATTACTGAATACGCCGTAAGGGTGATTGTAGAGCCTGGGACTGACGAGTACATTAGTACTATACACGAGGGGAAAGCGGCTTTGACGGGACAATTGCTTTGCGGTTCAATTTTAAATACGCTCTTGCAGGGAATCCGGATACTGCCGAGAAATTGTTACGGCGGTTGGCAGCGGTCAACGACGTCCAGGTAAGATGCCGGTTGGCTGAAAATCACAACACTCCGCAAGATGTACTCAAAAGGCTTAGCTGTGATTCCCATCCGGACGTGAGAGCAGCACTCGCCTTCAACAAAGCGGTAAGCCAGGAAATCCTGGAGAAGCTTTGTAGCGATGAGGATGTAAATGTTCGCATGGCACTCGCTGAAGGTACGGAGTTGCCCGAATCCGTGCTTCGAATTCTCAGCGAGGACGTAAATCCTTATGTCAGTAACTGCGCCGAAAGAACGCTCCAACTAATTGAAATGGAAGCCCGCCTGAAAGCGGACAACCTTGATCTGCATCCAAAGGAGGATGCGCGTCTAGGAACATTGCTCCGCAAGAGCGGTTGGCTGGACGAAAAACATCTCAACCGCCTGCTTAGCATGGCAGAAAACCAGAAACGACCTCTTGGACAGATAATTTTGAAGGAGACAGACCTACCTCACGACATTTTAGTCGCAGCGCTGAAGGCTCAAGCAGCAATCCATCGGGGTCAAGTTGCTGTTGCCGATGCGATCAAAATATTGCGCCAAAAGTGTCGAGAAAAGCGCCACCACAACTGCCGGGAAAGGCGCTCTACAAAATGCGGCTCTACGATGACCGCTCCTGCTTCTGAAGCGTATGCAAGCGAAAAAGAACTCGCTCTCAGCTCCAATCCTGCAAAAACGAAGAAAGACACAGCCATTCCATCTCGTATTTTGCAAACATGCCAGTATCAAATTGCGCAAGTCCTGGCAGACTCAGAATCTCTGACAGACGCAGCGACGGGGCTGTTGCATGCTATTTGCAAAGCGGCCAATTGGGAGGCCGGTGTTCTGTGGGAGGTAGACCGCCACTACAACCGCTTGTATCGCCTCGACGGTTGGCAGGTTTGCGCAAGTAGCTATTGCTCCAGCAAACTGCTCTGCGAAGATAAGTCATTTGAAACGGGGCTGCCAGCTGAAGCGTGGAAGTCAGGCAAATGGATTCGCTCTTTCGGCGAATCGACAACTTCCAGACACACTGCTGGCCACGCGGGTGACACAATGTTTAGTGTCGCATTCCCGATTCATACAAAGGAACAAGTCGCAGCTGTCTTGGAATTTTTCTACAGCAAATTTAGTAATTTTGACGAAGGGTTGACAGTTCTTGAGGCGGCAGCTCATCAAATCGGACTTTTTATCGAACAAAAGGAAGCTCAAAATAGACTACGAGAGTTTCATGCGATTATTGCCGACATTGGCAGTGCACTTGTGCGCACCGCCACCATGAAAGAGTTGCTACAGAACTGCGCGCAAGCAATCGTTACACACCTGGATGCTAGTTTCGCGAGGATTTGGACTTTAGATGAAACGAGTCATCATTTGATTCTCCAAGCTAGTGCAGGGTTGTACACTCATGTCAATGGCGCGCATCAGCGCATTAGCGTCGGTGAATTCAAGATCGGTCTCATTGCCTCGGAGCAAAAACCTCACTTAACGAATGACGTCCAGAACGATCCGAGGGTGAGCAATAAAGAATGGGCAAAGAAGGAAGGTATAGTGGCGTTTGCAGGCTACCCTCTGATAGTAGGTGGCAAGCTGGTAGGCGTAATGGCGATGTTCGCTCAACATCCGCTTGCCCAAGATACTATCGAAGCACTCGGGTCAATTGCAGACCATGTGGCTCTGGGAATAGAGCGCAAGCAGAATGAAGACTCCCTGCGAAAGCTAGCCAGCATGGTTGCATCTTGCAACGATGCAATTATAGGCACAGATCTTGACGGCATAATTACGCATTGCAATGATGCAGCCGAACAGCTGTGTGGATATTCCATTCCAGAGTTTCTAGGCAAGCCGATATCCCTGCTCTTCGTTGACGATGTCTTTAACCAACATCTGTTCGACATCGAAAAACTTAACCGAGGGGAGAATCTCAAGCACCACGAAACGACTATAGCAAGACGTGATGGCACCCTTGTAGAGGTTTCGTTGACACTCTCCTCAATTAGAGACTCCGCTGGGGAAATGACGGGAGTGGCAATTATTGCACGCGACATCAGCCGGAGACGACGTGACGAAAAAATGCTGTCGGTTCAGTATAAGGCAGCACGAATTCTAGCCGAATCGACGTCCCTGAGCGATGCGGTCCCGAAACTCCTCGAGACGATATCAAAGAGCTTCCAGTGGTGTTGGAGCGCCCTATGGATAGCTGATCAATTCAAAAACGAACTGCGCTGCTCATTCGTCTGGAACGAAGGAAGAGAAGATCTGAATGAGCTAACAAGCATCTCGCAGCATATGACGTTTACAGCTGGAGTCGGCACAGTCGGTCAAACTTATTCTGAATCTCATTTCTACTGGACTCCAGATTTCAGCACCAGCAACAAATATCCGCGTGCGGGCATAGCACAAAAGGCTGGCATGCATACCTCTCTAAC
>Ga0268298_10006823_pt1 | contig 10254 bp, 8 predicted proteins | sample WWTPWeurt_MetaG_FD_194462 | JGI IMG/M metagenome (GOLD analysis project Ga0268298, IMG submission 194462) | Activated sludge microbial communities from WWTP in Nijmegen, Gelderland, Netherland - WWTP Weurt | ecosystem: Engineered > WWTP > Aerobic digester > Activated sludge | place: Netherlands... | reverse complement strand
CGGGCAAATTTCTCACGAACAGCTGGAGCGCGCGCTCAAAATGGGCGGTGCAACAGGATTGCCGCTCGGACGCGTACTCGTCCTCTTTGGCTTGATTACCGAGCCGCTGGCCGCACGTGCTTTGCAGATTCAGGACGAAATTCGCAAAGGGCAAGTTTCGCGCAGTGAAGGTCTTATGACATTCCGCATGGACCGCATGCGCATGCAAGGCTTGAAAAGCAAAGACAAGGACAAAACATACAAAATCAAGCTGGGCGAATTATTCGTCGCCGCTGAAGTTCTCTCGACTTCTGATGTTGATGCTGCGCTGGAGATGGCATGGGCAAACAACAAGATGCTGGGTGAAATTCTCACAGAGCTTGATTGGATTTCCCCCGAAATGTTGTTGGGCGCTTTGAAGCTGCAGCAAAAACTCTGGTCGGGCGAAATTGACCTCGAGCGTGCTGTAAATGTCGTCAAGGACATGTATTCAACAGGTGTCAGCTTTGATCTTTCCTGGGGACGTTTTGGTCAGACAAGCGATCCTCTGGATAAAAAACTGACACTATTCGAGTTTCTCAAAGTGGCCGGATTCATGACTCGCCGCCGGCTTACCGAGTTGATTGAGAGTTGCATCACCAATGGTGATCTTCTTGATCGTGTTATGGAAAATGCCGGCATCACTGATTACGAAGATGCAGATTTGATGCGCAAAGCCATCAAGACCGCTGTGACCGATTCGTACCTCTTGCGAGACATTCTTGCTGAATCCGGAATTATGGAAAAAGAAGTGGTGCAAGCTTCCGAAAGCCTTGTTTCGCTTGTTCAGGAAGGGGCGCTTCCGCTCGAGCGCGCGATTATGGCATTCACATATTGCCATGACCAGCGTATTCCCGCCACAGAAGCAATCGCGCAGCTCGGCTTCCCGGCGAAGTAGTTGCGGTTTAGATTCGACTGTCTATGAATGTATTGAGCTATCGAACTACCGAAGATAATGGCTTGTCCTTTGACTTGCTTGTAGATGGTGAGCCAATACAGCATTTGTGCGAGTCTGACTCAATTGGTGTGCCCTATTGGTATTTGGAGAACGGACTTACCCCTATTACTGTTATGGGGACAGAGCATCGCATCGTTGCTGTGTGTGGCTGTGGAGAAACTGGTTGTGGCTTTCTCGATTGCATCGTCACGGAAAACGAAGAAGAAGTCACTTTTGACTTCTTCGACGGTAAGCTGATATTTAAATTTGTGATGGAAAATTACAGGCAGGTCTTGGATGAGATTGCGCAGGAAGTTCTGAAATTTACAGGTCCGCAAACCGAGATTGCTACAGCTCAGCACAATTTTGATGTAATGAAAGCTTATTTGAACGCAGTAGATGAATTGCTGCGTAAACCTTCAACTCGCAATTGTATAGCCGAGAGTTGCGGCATTGAAAATTATGGCGCCCAGGAAGCTGCAGATTGGATTTGTGACCCGGGCAATCATGAGAGCGTGCGAAACTTGATTTTGCTCGACAAAAATAGATTTCTCTTGCTGGAAAGCGGACCTGTATCACCGCCGATAGTGCAGCATGATCACATCCCTTGGACAATAAAGGTCTCGACATACGATGAAAATACGAAGCTGATTTGCGTTGGTTACTTAGAAAAAGTTGGTGACTGTGTCGGGACAAAAAGCCTGAAATTCGAACGCGCGAAAGATATCGATAACTAAAATCACTTCGGTTATTACTTGCCGAGAAGTTCCGGCGCCACGGATTTTACTGCGCTGGCGCTGATCGCACCGGCAAAGTTCGTCAGCTCTGCGCCGCTCTTTGTCTTGGCTCGCTGCGCAACTACGGCTACCACCTTTCCTCGAATGCTGACGACCGGACTTCCACTGCTGCCAGAAGTCACGGGTGCATCAACCTGCACCGTATTCGGTGTCACCCGGCTGACGCGGCCGGTCGTGAATGTAGGTGCATAATACTTTTCAGAATCTTTGTCGAGCTGGTCAGAGGCGAGCGGATAGCCGACCACCTGTATTTCCTGTCCTTCAGATGCAGGCAACGGGTCGAATTCCAAAGGCATCGGATGCAGACCGGGCGCCTGCAGAATGGCTATATCAGGATCACCTTCGCTGCCCTCTTTGTATAGCGTCGCTTCTATCGCCGGGATAGTGGCAGGTCCCGGAGGGTGCAGGAAATAACCAATAATGGGATTGACTCTTGCCATTTGCGCGTATTTGAGAAAACGCACTCGCGATGGATCAGCGCGCAGACTCAAGTTTTTCTCATAACACTCCCAAATAGCATCGACTGTATTTTGATAATGAGCGCGCTCACCGCCTGCCAACCCTGGTTTGATGCTGAGATTTATGATCTGAAGCAACTCATTGAATCTTGTTTCGTGGTCTTTGAGAAATGCAGTCTGTTCCGCATACAAGCGAGTGGCGGCAAAAAAGCGAGCACACTCGGCGGCTACCGGTCCACAGGTGTCGCCGGCGACATGCTTATCTGTGACATAGTAAGTTTTGTCGCGGGCAGCAGTCTTGATTGGAAATGCTGTGCCGTATCCCATGATTTGAAATCCGCGCGCGTCGTCTTTCAAGGTGCAATAGACAGGAAATCGATACTTCGGTGAAAGATCGGAGACATAACACCAGTATTGGTCGCGCAGGCGCAGCTTCAAGCCGGGGCGGACGTTGAGCACTTGACCTTTCAGCCTGCGGTCCAGCTTTTCCCATGTCTCCACGGCAATGGAAGATGGGCAGGCCATGCCGGTTGCAAGCGCCAGTAGAAGAGCTAGAGATTTTCCAGAGCTGCTAAGTTTCACTGGATGTTTTTCCTGCTTCCTTAGTCCGTCGGTCGAACGGCTGTCCGAATTATAGCCAGACTCGACATTTTTGCGCCTGCCCACCACTCCTGCCTTTCTGATTCCCTAGAATGCCGCTGCTGTCGCTTCTGCCGGGGTCAAGCTGACTTCGATTTCGAAGGTTCTGTTCCACGGTTGTTTGACAGAGATGCTGCCGGGCGTAAATTCAAGGCATTTTCCGATGCGCAGAACATACGGTGCGAGCATGGCGGCTAATTCGTTGCCGGGCAAAGCCGCTTGAAGCTTTGGTCTGACTTGGGTTTGATAACCCCAATCATCGGCAAGCCTGACGAATAAGCAGCGCTGAAGCGGAAGCTCGACATTGCCTTTATTCTTCTTGCCATACCAGTGGGCGACGGCCAGTGCGATTGTTGAGCCCGTGGCATTGCCCGTGGTGTTCCAGCCGCCATAACCGCATAATTTTTTGAGCAAGCCTGGCTTGGAAAGCATCTTTTCTACAAGGATAGGATCGCTGCCGTTGGCATAAGCGACATCTGCTACAGCGACTGGAATGTGGCTGGCTTCCAGAAAGCGTATCGAATTTTCTGCGGAGCGCTCGCTTTCGATGCTTGTCAAATTCGGCAAGCCCGGTATCAAAACATGATCGCCCTGCCGCGAATCTGGCAGATGTACGAGGAAAGCGAAATCAGCATCAATTGCGGTTGCAACAGTTGTCGTGTTGTAAGTTCCTGTGACTTGAACTCCGCAGGCATTCAAATGCGATTCGATGGTGCGCGCGATTGTTTGTCCTTCGTAGCGGCTGAAAATCTCGCCCATTGTGTCATTCGAATAGACCAATGCTACTTTCGGAGCGCCCGCTTTGGCAGTCAGATGACGGGCGATAAGAGAGCACAACACTTCGTCCGCCCCGGCATACACTGAAAGACGATCAGTGATGTTCATATCTTGCGCTGTTTTTTCCAGCATCTGCTTTTCGACTAGATTCAAGCCGTATTCGCCCGAATCATCCAGGCTAAGAGTTATGCGCTCGATTTGCTTGTCTCTTACAAGCTCCAGGCACTTTTTCAATGCCTGGAAATTTCTGAATCGGGTATCCATGTAGTCCTGGCGTATTTCAGCCGGAACGCGCATCTCAAGCGTTCGCAAGTGGGTCCGATCGCCTTCTCGGTTCTTTGTGAGCTTGTGCATCTCCTGCGACCAGGCGTAAATTTCGCGACCATATTTCGCCCAGTATTCTTTTTCTTCGGTATTGTCGTAATTGTCAGAGATGCGCATGATACTTGCCTGGCAAGATATCGATGTTTTTTTGTCGCTGCGTTTGTACCAGGCTTTCAGTCCCTCGACGCGTTTTAAAACTTCAGGCAGAGTGATCGGTGCTCGGCGCGACGGAATCAAGCCGCCATAAAGCAAGCTGTCCAGGGCGAGTATGAGTGCGTCCGGTTTAGATGCACTTGCTTGTTCCAACCATTCCATGAGTTTTGTCGGGTCGGCCGGCTGCGTCAATGAGCCCATCAATTTGCGCGGCGGCGCAATTGTCTCGATGCCGGCCGCTTGAGCGACCATCTGAGGATACACATAAGTGACTGGGCGATCATCGAGCGGCAAGAGCAGCAATTTCATTCAGTGGGACCCCTTCTTCTATGGTTTATTCGAGTCAAGTGAACCTGGAATAGAGTGCTGGGATGGGGGCAGCGCTGTGGTGGTGCCGAACTTCACTCCCTTTTTTACCTCGGCTTCGGCTGCTACAAGAACGCCATTGTCGGCGCCCTCCGTTTGCTCGGGCGAGATAGTCTGGCAAACTTCAGCGTCGCTGAAATCGTCCTTGGACCAGACAACCGCCTCGAAGAAGAAATTTTGCCCGATCATGTCGCCCTGCACAGGTGTTTCGACGAACATCTGCCCGATGCCCCCCTCGCCTATGCGGACAAGAGAGACCAGCTTCCTGTCGGGCCCAAGTCTAATCTTGTGTCCGGCGATGTCTTTGGCACCGCTATTCTTGTCGGCCATGGCGATAGCCGCCCAGGCGCCGGGCTTGCCTTTGACGATAAATTCTTCCGAGCGACCTAAAATCATGCGCCCGGGCAAGTAGAGGCGGGGCGGGACCAGGCGGTCTGAAAGTCTGAGTCGGCTGGCCAGGGTGCGGCGCCCGGATATTGAAATGGGCTCAGTGATTGGTTCGTTATTGGCCGAGCCTATTTGCTGTGAGCCGCGTGTGAAGGGCGTGGGTAAGGTCTTTAACATGTTGGGCGGTCCGAAAACCTCGCCCTCTGCCCTCGCTGAAGTTGCGAAGGCTGGCACTAAAAGGCTAATCGCCAGCGCCATTGCGGCATGTCTGCTAGCTTTTGAAAACAATCTCATGGCATCCGAATCTTTATATATATGTTGGACTTAGTGGATTATATCGCCTCGCCGATTGTCCCGTAGCATCCAGCCCGATCTAGACCTTACTGCCCGACCGGTGAGTAATGGACCGAAATTCCGAGCTGGCGTTTGCGCCGCGATTTTTGTAAGTTTGTATGATTGATATGCTGGATAGCTATGAGCGATGGATATAACGGGATTTGGCTCGATTAACTGCCTCAGGACCGCCACAGCCGCTGGCCACCACCGTTAAGGAGTGGTTGCTCGATCAAGTGCCGCTCATGGAGGCTTTTCTCATTGCCGTCAGTATCCACGTGGCTCTCTTTCCGGTCATGTGGTTTATTGGCTTTGCCCTGCCCTGGCCCAAGTCGCCGGTCATCACTACCATCATTGAGTATGATCTTGGAAACTGGCCGGAGATGCCCAAGCCCAAAAAAGTTTTTGAATTTCGCGATCCCAAATTGAATCAATAGTCCTGAGCGCGGGGGCAGTTCGGGGCGGAATTTTCTTTTTCCGTTTCTATTAGCTCTGGATTTGTGATTGAACTTTTTGGCATATCGACTCGTATTTAAATGTGTATACAGTCGGATGCTATGCAGAATTTTTATCGAATTGGTGGTGGAACTACGGATCCGCCAAGCGCTTCTTAGCCTAGACTGATACTTAAATCACAGACACGCGCATTACCAGTGGTGGCTGTTGATATCGAAGAATATCTTTTGTATTTGCGGCTTGTATCCGCTTTGTTTTGCGATCGGTGTGTTTTGGATAAAGAGTAGGCGATTGGAATGAATAGCGGCAACGGAAAAGAACAGTCAAATTCGCCAGGAGCGAACATCGGGATGAACCTATCCGCAAGAGGCAAAGTCTGGCTTGTTCCTAAATTCACGCCCGCTGAGAGCGAACTTGTCGCCGCAGCCGGCGGCTCCGATTTGATTGCTCGTTTGCTCGTGCGCAGAGGTTTTGATACAGCTGCGAAAATTCACGACTTTCTCGACAGTACCGGCTACATCTACACAAGTCCTATGGAATTGCCGGATGTAGACAAAGCTGTTGCTCGCATTACCGAAGCCATTGAGAAAAAGCAGCATATCACCGTATTTGGTGACTACGATGTTGACGGTGTAACCGGGACATCGGTTTTGATGACGGTGTTGAAGAGATTGGGTGCATCGGTCAACTATTACATTCCGCACCGCACCAGTGAAGGCTACGGGCTCAATGTAAAGGCTGTAAGCATTCTTGCCAGCAAGCAGAGAACAAAATTGATCATCACCTGCGACTGCGGGGTTTCCAATTTTTCGGAGATCAATCTCGCCCGGTCGCTCGGCGTCGATACGCTGGTGCTCGACCATCACACGATGCCCGAGATGCTTCCGCCTGCAGTCGGTATAGTTCATCCTAAGCGCCTTCCTGAAGACCATCCTCTTTTTCATTTGCCGGGCGTGGGAGTTGCTTACAAAGTTTCCGAAGCGCTTCTGGCCGCGCACGGTCATCCTGAAGAAGCGGAGAGCCTTCTGGACTTTGTTGTACTTGGAATGATCGCCGATCTGGTTCCGCTTGTCGGCGAAAACCGTCACATCGTTCGCAATGGTCTGCAGGCTCTGCTCAAGTCTCCAAGACCTGGTATGCAAGCGCTTCTTGCGCAAGTGCAAAAGTCCGGCGACACCGACATGGTCGCCTTTGGAATCGCTCCTCGCATCAATGCGGTAGGTCGCCTTTCCGACGCCAATACGGCAGTCGAGCTTCTCACGACGAATGATGCGGCTGTGGCAGAGAATATTGCCAAACAGCTTCAACTGGAGAATAGCCGCCGCCAGGATCTTTGCGACAAGATCTTCATGGAAGCGGACCGGATGGTTCAAGAACGCATCGACTTGTCCGTCGACCGCTGTATTGCCATTTTCAAAGAAGGCTGGCATCACGGTGTCGTGGGCATCGTCGCCTCTAAGCTAGTCGAGAAGTACAATCGCCCGGTTTTCATCGGCGAACTCGAGCCCGAGGACAACGTGGTCAAAGGCTCGGCGCGCGGCGTAGATGGAATAGATCTTTATCAGGTGCTGAAAGCCAACGAGCATCTTTTGACCAGATGGGGTGGTCACAAGATGGCTGCCGGTTGGGGGGTGGAAGCCGCCAAGGCTGATGTTTTGTGCCGTGCCCTTACAGACACTTGCAACAAGATGCTGGCCGGCGATCCGCTTGTGGCAACATTGAATATTGACGCTGAAGCCCTGGCGCCCACGGTTGACCTCGATCTGGCACGCAATCTTCAGACTCTTGCCCCCTTTGGCATGGGCAATCGCAAGCCTATCTTCATCCTGCGTGGCATGATTTGCCACTCAACAAGGGTGCTCGGAAAAGACGGCAAGCATCATAGAGTCATGCTCGAGCATCATGAGATAGCCCAGCCACTCGAATGCGTCATGTGGAATACGCAAGGCATTGTTCCGCAAGACGGAGAGCGCATTGACGTAGCATTTACGCCGGAAGTAAACACCTTCAACGGTCGTGACAGATTGCAATTGGTTCTGACCGACTGGCGACTCGAGCGGCAAGGTGACGACGATATTCAGAGCCTCGAAGCGTCTCTCAAGCGCAATGCAGTCTCTCCTCAGAAGACTTCTGCTGCGCCGGCCGCTTCTGCCGCAGTAGAGCCGGCGCTGGCTGGGGCCCGCCGAGAGATACGCTCGCAGATCGTCACGTGGAAGGATTTGCGTGAATTCGACAATAAGAGTGAGGTATTGAAAAAGGCGGCAGAGCGACTGGGAAGCGACTACGTTTTGTTCAGCGAAACAATTACAGATGCAGGCAGTATTTCTGTCAGCGATCGCACTGCACTGAAGGCGGCAAGCAATCTGATCATCTGGCAATACCCGCCCAGCTCTAACGTTTTGAAAGAAGTGCTAGATAAGGTCAAACCCAAAACGGTGTTTGTAGTTGGACAACCTGATGAAGTCAGCGATGATGCTTCTGTATTCCTGAAGCGCTTGCTGGGGCTGATCAAGTACGCTGTCAACAACAAAGAAGGCCAGGTAGAAGGCGACAAACTGGCTGCTCTGATGGGAACCAGCAAGATGGCAATCGCCCTGGCGCTTACCCTGCTGCGCAAAATTCACATGGTCGACTGGTTCGCTGAAGAGGGTTGTCTCTTCCTCGATCTCATCGGCCAGCCGGAAAGCGCGCCCGAAAATCACCCTGAATTCAAGCAGCTGTCGGATAGTTTGCGGCAAGTCAAGAAGTTTCGGGCATGGATGTCCGAAACCTCCCTCAAGGAGATACAATTAGCGGTCGCGACCAACCAGATTGAGTTGGTCAGCCCTGGCGAGACAGACTCCCTGGTAGAACCCGGGGAAGACACGCTTCTGACCGTTAATGAGGATTTTGAAAATGACCAACCCGACAGCCGCGAAGGCGCCAGTATCTGAGCTTACGCTGCCACTGTCCACGGAAAAGTCTGACTGGCTCAAGTCGACCATAAGAGATATTCCTGACTTCCCGAAGCCGGGCATCATCTTCAAAGACATCACAACTCTTTTAAAGGACCCGAAGGCATTTGGTTTTGCCGTAGACGTCATCACTGAACATGTGCGCAAGCACAATGTCGATTACGTTGTCGGTATCGAAGCACGCGGATTCATCCTCGGTTCGGTTGTTGCATACAATCTCGATAAAGGCTTTATTCCAATTCGCAAGCCCAACAAGCTTCCGTACAAGGTCGAGAAGGTCGAATACGATCTCGAATATGGAACAGATTCTGTCGAAGTGCATATCGATGCCGCAGCCAAAGGTCACAAGGTCGCGCTCGTCGATGATTTGCTGGCCACCGGAGGAACCGCTGCTGCTGCCGCCGCACTGCTTACGAAACTGGGCGCTGAAGTGTCGACGATCGGTTTCATCACTGAACTGGCATTCCTGGATGGACGCAAGAAGCTACCGGCAAACACCGACATCTTCTCTCTGATTACCTATTAGGGCGACAGTTCGGTTTTCCAATTTCAGGGGCGCTGTTCGCTCGTTCGGAATTTTCTCGTGCAAGAGTGCTAGCAATAACTTCCGTCAGCAGTTCTTATGCTGATTTCTCCTGCGTGCAAGGTGATTTTCGAGCCGTCGGATAACTCCACAATCAAGGCACCACTGTCGGTGATATCGACCGCTTTTCCCTCCAGCTTTCTTTCGGAATTTTCAGTCACGATCATCTGTCCGATCGTAATCGAGAGATCTCGCCAACGTTTTGTGAGCTCCTGAGATGCCGATGGAGTCAGGAGTTTGGATGTCTCTTCAAAGGCACCGGCAATTGCCGCTGCCACTTTATTAGGATCTACATCTTCATTTTTGATGCGTGCCAGCGAGTCTATGCGGCTCGTCAATTCTTCGGGAATATCCTCTTGCTTCAAATTGATGTTGATGCCGATTCCTACAATCACCGCTTGCGGCAATTTTTTTGCTGCGTCGCTCGCGCCGCTGATAGCAGGCATTTCCGCCAGTATGCCTCCAATCTTTCGGCGATCGTAAATGATGTCGTTCACCCATTTCAGTCCGACCTCTAGGTTGCAGACCGAGCGAATCGCATCTGCAACGGCCACACCCGCTGCAATAGTGAGCAGCGGAATCTGAGACTGAGGTTGGCGCGGGCGAAGAATCAAGCTCATGTAGAGTCCGGCGTCGACAGGTGAAACCCAAGTCCGACCTAGACGACCGCGCCCGGACATCTGGTGACGCGCCAGAACAATCACGCCCTCCGGCGCCCCTTGCGAGGCCAGTTCCGCAGCGCGTGTGTTGGTGGAGCCGATGCTCTCCCACAATTCGTTTCGCCAGCCGGGCGCACGGCCCAGCCAGCTTGTAGTCAAATATGACTCGAATCTCGAAAGGTCGAGCGTTTCGGACATCTAGTTGTGATGGACGTTTGTCAAAATTTGTTTGGGACCGGACAGAAGCTTGTGAATCGGGCACTTGTCGGCGATCGCCGTTAATCCATCGATTTGCTCTTGTGTCAGATCGCCTTGCAGATCGATTTCGCGTGTGATTTTCGAAATCTTCTTGCCCGGGTTTTCCGGATCTTCAACTGTTTCTTCTTTTAGTTTTACTTCGATATTTTTGACCG
>Ga0268298_10006822_pt1 | contig 10254 bp, 10 predicted proteins | sample WWTPWeurt_MetaG_FD_194462 | JGI IMG/M metagenome (GOLD analysis project Ga0268298, IMG submission 194462) | Activated sludge microbial communities from WWTP in Nijmegen, Gelderland, Netherland - WWTP Weurt | ecosystem: Engineered > WWTP > Aerobic digester > Activated sludge | place... | reverse complement strand
CACACGCAAAACCGGAGCTCATCATCCGGCGCGACGAAGTCCAGGCCGACCATTACGAGAAGTGGCGGGACCACACTCCGAATTCTGCCCTGGAAGCCGAGCTCACTACCGGCAACGCAAAGCGGGCATACAACGCGGCCGAGAAGATCAAGCAATTGCTGTGCGACAAGATTCCGACTGACAGGGCGTTCGGACTGTACAGTGATGCTTGGACCCGCGATGCTTCGCCGCTACTGATCCCGGTGCCACCTGAAGTGGCCAACGAGCTGCAGCCATCGCCGACAGCAGGTGAATCTGAAGAGTGAGGCGCGCCTTGGACGCCACCCCCGATCGCAAATTGCAGCGCGAGCTTCTGGAGTCTCTCGCCACCGCGTACCCGAGCAAGGTCTACGTGAAGAAGGATTGCGAGGCCAACCCGGAAGCGCGCAGAGCGCTCGCGTACTTGTCAGAACACGGCCTCGTCACGCTCACGGCGGCGCCACTGATGGACGACGGCAGCCTACTGATTCAGGACGCGAAGATCACGGCAAAGGGGATCGATTTCATCGCCGACGACGGCGGCCTTTCCGCGATTCTGGGCGTCGTGACGATCAGGCTCGACGCTGACACGATTCGACAGCTGATCGAGAGCAGGATCGCTGCATCTTCACTGCCCGCGAAGGAAAAGAAACGTCTGGTCGACCAGCTCAGGACGATGAGGGACCATGGCCTGAAGCACTTGGTCAACAAGCTGCTCGACGTCGCGATCGAGAAGTTTCCAGAACTCTACCCGCAGCTGCAACTCTTCATCGATCAGATGAAGTCGTAGGATGTCGCGCGCACCTCGGCGCCTCGGCGCATTTCCTTCGATCTACGACTCGAGCTCGAACACGCTCGGCTTGACCACGTAGCACCTGGTCGGCCCGATCAGCGGCAACCGCACCTTCTTCGCCAGCCGCTCGTCCTTCTCGTCCGTGACCAGGTGCCCGTGGCGCGCCAGCAGCTTCGCGACGGCTCGCGCATCGTATCCGGCGCATACCTCCTTGCGGAACACCTCGGCCAGCACGTAGTAGACGGCGTGGCTCTCCTCGGCCTGCTGGCTGGTCATGTGCTCGCCGCCGTACACGCTCTCGAAGCCCACGGTGGACTCGACCTCGCGATCGCCGTGCACCAGCTTGCGGAACCCGGCCCGGCTCAGCGCCTTCGGCGCCCGGTCGTCGGCGGCCCGGTGCCACCACTGAAAGCGCCCCTCGCCGTGCAGCTCGAGGAACGAGCGAACGGCGCGCATCATGTCGCGCTCCTCGCTGCGGCCGACGCCGCCGCGCGCCGCGACCCACGCCCGGAAGCACTTCTCGGCGGCGGCTTCCGCCGCCCCCTTGTCCCAGCCGGTGAGCCCGCAGTGCGACGCGAGCTCGCCGCCGACCGCCGCCAGCGCGAAGCGGCGGGCGACACGCGACACCTGCCCGGCCGACTCCTCGGGCACCCACGCCCGAGCGAGCTCACGCACGCGCCGCTGGGCGGCGCCCGCAGCCTTCTCGCGGTGCTCGACGAGCCAGCGCACCCAAGCCATGCCCACCGCCCCGTAGAACTTCCTCGTCTGCCCGCCGAGGTGCTCAGCGAACACGCCGGGCGCCGCGTAGTCGTGCAGGTTCTCGAACGCGCCGAACCCCACGCCAGCGTCGGCCGGGATCTCAGCGAAGCGCACCTCCTGGCCCGCCTGCAGGCGCTTGCCCGCCTCCTGCGCGAGCTCGCCGAAGCCGACCTCGCCCGACGACAGCACGAGAACGCGCCAGGTCTGCCGGTCCTTCAGTGTCGCGGTGCGGTGCAGCCGGCTCTTCGACATGCCCTCGGCGAGCATGTACGCGACGTCGCCGGCGGCGCGCGCCTCGAGCATGCCGAGCTCGTCGAGGATCAGCGGCGCGTCGCTGTACTGCGCGGCGATCGCCTCGAGCGCGTTGTCGGTCGAGCGCCACTTCAGCATGTACCCCGGGCCGCCGAAGACCGACGCGGCCACGCGCAGCGCGCTCGTCTTGCCCGTGGAGCTGTCGCCGCGGAAGTGGAAGCCCCCGGACGGCTCTTCGGCGAGCCCGAGCAGCGGCGCGGCGAACGCGGCCGACACGGCCATCATCAGCCGCGAGTTGCCGATGCACAGCGCGCTCACCTTCTCGCGCCACTCCTGGACGCTGCCGGCCTGGCGGAACTGGCTGCCGACCTCGCCCAGCGCCGAGAAGACGACGCGCTCGGTGGCATCGGGCGGCGCGATCGTCGTCGACGGCAGCGCGTACTGATCCTCGGACCAGCCCACCACCGGCACCGTGCGCACCCGCGCCTTGACGAAGCGCGATTCGAGGTACTGGATCAACAGCTCGCGCAACCCCTTCGTCGTCGCGATCCACAGGCCGCGCTCGCGCAGCGCCTTGCGCAGCTCGACGCCGTCGCCGGCCAGCAGCGCGCCAGGCGCGAGCCACTCGCGGGACTGCCCGTCGCGGTCCGTGATCCGCAGCAGCAGCCCCCAGCCCTTGCTGTCCGCGTCGCGCGACTCCGCCAGGACCTCGAGTGGCCCGCACACGCGCGCCGGCGGCAGCGGCGCCCCCGAGTTGTCGGTCTTGCCGCCGTCGAAGAACACGCCATCGTCGCGCAGGCTGAACCGACCATCGCCGGATGACCCGCCCAGCCGCGAATCCGGCCCGCCAGCGCGCGCGCCGGCGTCGGCCGGGGGTTCGCCTTCACCCACGCCCGCGGCGCGCCCTGGCGGCCGATCCTGCCGTTCTGCGCCGGGCGCCTCGGGCTCGCCCTTCGCGGGCGCAGCTGCACGCCCCGCACTCGCACCGATCACCGCACGCACCTGGCGCGCGACCTCCTCGAGGCCTGCCGACGACGCCAGGTCGTTGAAGTCCGTCGCCCCGTCGGCCAGGCCGGCGGGCTTCACCCACCGAGCGCCCTTCACCTTTCGGGCGGCGGCCTCGGCCGCCTCCACACCGGGATTGCGCCCGGTCCGCGCCTTCGTCTGCGAGTCGTCGTCGGCGCACACCAGGATGCGGGCGTCGGGGTAGCGCTTGCGGATCGCGCGCACCACCGCCTCGAGGTTGCCCGCGTTGAACGCGACGGCCACGGGCAGGCCGCTCGCCTCGTGCAGGCTCGCGCCGGTGGCGTAGCCCTCGGCGACGAGCAGCCAAGCGGCACCGGCCGGTGCGCCCAGCCAGTGCATGCAGCCGGTGACGCGCGCGCCGCCCAGGAACGGCTTGTCCGCGCCGTCGGCACGGGGCGCCGGAAGGATCGCCTGCAGGTTCCACATCTCGCCCGCTGCGTCGCGCAGCGGCACCAGCAGGACGCCGTCGGCCTCGAACCGGCACCCGTGCGCGCGCACGCCCTTTCGCTGCAGGTACGGCGACGACCCGGCTTCGCTCGCAGCGTCCCAGCGCGCCCGCGCCTTCACGGCCGCCGCCTGGTGGCGCTCGGCCTCGCGCTTGCGCTCGACGGCCTCGGCCTTCAACCGCTCGGTCTTGCGCCGGGCGAGCTCCTCGCGACCCGGCTTGGCGCTGGCGCGCTTGGGCACGTGGTCGTCGAGGCGGAACCCGCCCGCCGCGGCCATCGAGAAGAGCGTGCCGATCGTTACGCGACCGCCGGCCTTGGCGGAGCGCCACGCGGAGCGCGTGTCCTTCTCCCGGTACTTCTGCCCGCCCTGCGACCACTCGTCGAAGATCGGGAACCCTTCCTCGCCGAGCTCGGACTTGATCGCGAAGGCGACCTTCGCCCATTCCTTTCGCTCGACGTTCGGATCGACGCAGGCCAGCGCGGCCCGAACGGTGTCGGCGCCGTGTCGTTCACCGAGCATTCCGACTCCCCGCCGCGGCGGCGCGCACGATGCCCGCGTAATAGTCGCCGCGCATCGTCACGGCACGCGCGAGCGCCCCCAGATAGACCGCGTCGTCCGTCGAGACGCGCTCGAGCTTTCCGAGCGCCCAGCCGATCGCCTCGAGCGCCGCCGACAACCGCTCGCCGGCCAGCACCGGACTGTGCGCGACGTCGGGCTCGCACTGGCGCAGCTGCGCCGGCGGTTCGCCGCCGAGCAATGCGCACATCTCGCCCGCGTCGGTCACGCCCTGCGCCGCCGCCGCCGCGACCAGGACGCGGAACGTCGCCGCGTCGGCCGCATCACCACACCAACCGCTGGGGCGGGCATCCGCCCAATCCAGCGCGCGCAGCAGCAGCGCGACCCGGTCCATCACGCGCCCGGCCCCCGGGTCGATCGCGCCGGCGGCCTTGGCAGCCTCGCTTCCGATCTTCATTGCAGTGATCCTTTCTCGATCGCCGGCGCCACGAGGAACGTCGCCCCGACGTCCACGCGCAGAACCGGCAGCGCGCACAGCCGCCCCGCGAGCTCGCACACGGCGTGCTGCAGCTCGCGCGCCTCGCGCGGCGTGCTCCGAATGAGGAGCAACGAAACGACGACCACCTCGAACTGGTCCGCGCAGTCGCGTCGGATCGCGAGGAACGCTTGCGGCTCGGTATCGACGCCGAAGACGGGCTCGAGCGCACCTTCGCCGAGCGACTCGATCATCCGCAGCGCAGCGCAGCGGTCGGACGGGTCGTCGAGCGACCGGAGGAAGTCACTCCCCCGGCCGCGCGCCAGAACGGCGTACGGGTAGAACACGACGGCGGAGCTCACGACCCAGCCGCCGGGCCGACGCTCGCGCTGCCGAGAACGAGCGGGTGTTGCACCGTCGGCTGCTTCACGCGCGGCACGCGCACCGTGAGCGGATGGCGCTTGCCGCGGACAGCGCACAGCGCGTGGATCCGCTCCTGGACCTCGACGGCCGCGGCGGGCGCGCCGGCGCGCTTGAGCGCAGGGCACACGAAGAGGTCGGCGGCGAAGCGCGTCTCATCCAGGCGCGTCTCCAGCATCGTGACGTAGGCCTGCGCGACGACAGCGAGCCGGGCATGCTCGGGAGAATCGCCGGCCATCACCCCGAGCGCGGCCTGCAGCTCGCCCGAGGTGACGGTGATGGCCTCGTCGTGCCAGCCGGACGGCTGCACGCGGAGCGCGCCAGGCGCCCAACCCTCGGCCAGCACACCGGCGCCCGCGTACGCGCGCATCGCTGCACGGGCATCTTCGAGCAGCTCGCGAGGCACTGCGCCAGGCGCGAGCGCGTCGACGATGGATGAGAGCGCGCGGAACAGCAGCGCGGCCGGGTCGTCGGAGGACGGCGTGAGAATCGCGCGAGAGTCGATCATCACGACCTCCCGCGAACATCGTCGCGCGCCGCGCCGGCGGCGAGCGATTCGATCGACCGCCGATCGTCTTCGCGACGCACTCGCACCGCGGCTTCGCGCAGCAGTCGCAGAAGGTCCTCGACCGGACCGACGAAGAAGTCCGCGATCTGGTGCGGCTCGAACGCGCAGCCGGCGCCGCCGCACGTCGACAGCACCGACACCATGTGATCCAGGGCCTCGGCGCGTGCGGCCGACAACGCGATGATGTCGCGCAGGGTCGCCGCGGGATTCAGGATCACCGGGTCGGACGAAAACTCCGCGATGTAGCCGGCACGGTCGGCCTCGCGGGTGAGCGAAACGACTTCCCCGTCGGAAGCAGCACCGGCGCCCTCGTCGTCGTCCGACGACGCGTCGCCGCTCGCTTCGGGAGAAGAGGCGGGCGCGGAAGCGTGCGGCACCTTCTCGGGCGACGCGACCATCACGGCCACCGTCGAGCCAAGGTCGTGCTGCGCCTGGCGCACCAACGTGAGCGCCGCGGGCCAGTCGATCTCGACGTCGTCGATTCCGGCCCCGATCAACGCCTCTGCGGCGGCCAGCTTCGCGCCTGCGGCGACGGCGCCCTCGCAGCGACGCCCCGGCAGCTCGGGCAGCCCCAGCAGCTCGAGCTGTGCGCCGCGCACGATCTCGAGCGACGAACGCCAGTCGATCTCGGCGCACTCGCGACCGAGATCGAGCATCGACGCGAGACCCTTCAGCTGCGCGTCCACGCGCGAGAAGATCTCGACCACTTCGGTGACAACGGTACGCGGCCAGGTCGCGGCGTCCGTCGCGGACGCGGCGCGGGTGAGCTTGCGATCACTCATCGCGACCTCCCGAAAGCGTCGCCGCGCGCGGCACGAGGTTCCAGCGGCCCGGCTGCACGGTGAACGTGCGCGCACCGAGCGACGCGGCGAGGCTGCGGGCCTCCGTCATGGCCTCGCAGATCGTCGGCAGGCCGGCGAAGCGCACGGGGCCGGTGTCGGTGTAGACGACGGGATGCCAGCGGCGCGGCGTGATGCGCGGCGCGTGGCGACGATTGCAGCGGAAAGGCGCGGCCAGGCCGGCGCGCGCGAAGGCGGACTTCGAGCCCATGAGGGTGCTCCTGTTCAGCGGTCGAAGAACCGCCACCCGACGCCAATCGGGTGGGCGGAACCGGCAGGGTTGGCGTACCGGGAACAGGCCGGCGAGCCCTCGCGGGCTCCCCCACCGGCCCGCCCGAAGGAGCGCGAGGCCAGTGTGCGGACGAAGAAAAACCGCCAGCCGGCGGTTGTCCGCCTGTTCCGCAGGACGCCAATCCTGCACGCCCGAAAGCTCGGGCGATGCACGATCATCGCCGGCCGCGCCGGCGCGGTCAAGCCGGGGTGCCATCAGCGTTGCGCGCCTGGCGCGCCGCCGTCGGCGGCGACCTCGGCCCAGCAGAACAGGCGCTCGGGCCGCTGCAGGCCCGGCTCGAACGGATCGAACGCGAGCAGCGGGAACTCGTCGCCCTCGCCGGCGAAGACCGCCGCCATCCGGTGCTCGCCTTTCGCCCACCACAGCGCGCAGTCGGCGAACCACGACGACGGGTCGGCGCCTGGCTGGTCGTTGCGGTACGCGGGCGCGGGACCGCACCGATCTTCCGGCCGGCAGTGCCACCACGACGCCGACGGCGGCGGCTCGCCGCCCACCGCCCACACGACGAAGACGGCACCCCAGCCGAAGCGCACCCAGCCCGAGCCCCGCACGCGCTCGCCGCGACGGCGCGGCGGCTGCCGGCGCCGGATAGCGCGCACGAGCCAGCGCAGCGCGTCAAGATCGGCCGGCACATCAGGCCCGGCGCCCCGACCGCCGGCGGGCGCGGACAGCTGCGTCATCAGCATCCGGGTGAACGGATCGCCGACCCGCAGCGCGGCGGGCACCTCGACGAGTCGCACCAGGTGCTCGCCGGCGCCCACGCGATCGCGCAGGCGAACAACGCGCGCGGCCTCCGCGTCGAACGCCGCGAACGCCGCGTCCTCAGGCTCACCCTGGCCGCTGGCCTGCAGCAGGCGCGCGGGGCTCACGCCGCCGCTCCGACCGCGTGCACCTGGTCGCGTGCGGCCTGGCCGACCGGAGCCGATTCGCCCCACAGGTCGCGCAGCGCGCGTCCGTCAATCTGCACCGCCTGGAAGTCGTCGTTGACGCCGTCGACGCCGTAGCCCCTGACGATCGCGGCCACGTCGACGCCGCGCATCATGGCGATGGCGACGGTGTGCAGCTCGAACGTGGCACCGATTCGCACGTCGAACTGCTGCGCGTTCGACCATTCCCGTTGCTCGGCCCCGATCCACGAGAACCCCTCGCCACCGGTCTCGGCCGCCAGGTCGGCCGCGATGAGATGGTCGAAGAGCGCCGCGTCGAGCGCGAGCTGGACGAAGCCCGCACGCACCAGCACACGGCCCAGGTCGAAGTGGCACCCCGACGACCCGCGATTCTGGATCGCCGCCGGCGATAGGTACGGCGGCGCGATGCCGTCGCTGCCACAGCACCACGGCATCGTCGACGGCTGCAGCATCCCCTCGTCGTCGAGCGGCCCGACGGTGTACGGGCTCATCGCCCGCACGATCGCCTCGCGTGCGTTCATGCGGCCCCCGCTTTGGAGAGCTGCGCCGCACGAGCTCGCGGCATCGCGAGCGGTCGGGACGCGATCCACTCATCGACGGCTGCCTCGTTCCAGGCGACCGCCTGCTGGCCGATGCGCACCGGCGCGGGGAAGCGGCCCTCGCGGACCGCGCGCCACACCCCGGATTGCGACAGGCCGGTGCGGTCGCAGACGACGGGCAGGCGCAGCAGGCGCTGGACCTGACGCTTGATCGCGTCGTGATGGTTTTCAGACATTGCAGCTCCTGTTCGTCCGAGGTTCATTAGCGCCCCATCACGGGCGTCGGCGCGTTGCGCCACATGTCGATCGACGACCGCACCCCGCCAATCTCGCTGACGCCATCGCTGATTCGCTGAAGAAGCGTCCGCCCGAATTCGGCCAGCTGCACGACCTGCGAGTGCAGCACCTCGAGTTGCTCCAGGCGCGTCTTCTGCGCGGCTTCCGCCGCGGCCAGAATGTCGCGCTGCACGGCGAGCGCCGACGTGGTCGTCGTGTTCAGCTCCCGGACCTCGGTGGAGACCGCCACCTGAGTGCCGGTGTCCTGCAGGGCCGTGTCGAGCGCGTTCTGTGCCTCGGTCTTGGGCACCAGGCCGCGCGCGCCCTCGATCGCGGTGCCGATGTCCGCCGCGGACATGTTCTCGGCGACGAACTGGCTCAGGTACTCGCCGACCTTGTCCGGCAGCGTCGAGGCCTGCAGCCCCTTGAGCAGGAGCCGGGCCGTCTCGTTGTTCAGCTCGGCCCCGAAGACCGCCTCGTCGCGACCAACGTCGCGGGCGGCGTTGTCGAAGAGCACCTGGCCGCTGCTATCCACCAGGCGCGACGAGATGCGGCTCGACGCCGTTCCCTTCGGATCCTGATCGAAGCCCAGCGCGAGCTTGAGCGATGCGCCCGTGCCGCCGAGCTCGCCGGCGAGCTTGCCGACCGACTCCAGCACACCTTTGCCAAGCGTCGAGAGTTGCTCATCCGCGGAATTCGGGGTGTAGAGCCGCTCCGACAGCCCGATGCTGTCGAACGTGCCGCCAAGCTTGGGACCGCCGGGCTTTCCGAGAAGCGATGACAGCGCGAGCACACCGAGCGCGATCGGCGCGAGCGCCCCGGCGCCCATCGCGAGCCCGGCCCCGATGCCGGCGCCGCTGCCAGTCGCGATGAGCGAGCCGGCCGCGGAAAGGTTGCCCATGAGGGTCGCGCCGCTGCTGAAGAGCCAGCCGGCCCCAGCAGCGAATCCACCACCAACTCCGGAGAGCGCACCGCCGAGGTTGAGCAGTCCACCCGCAGCGCCCGCCCCATTGGCGGCAGTCGCGGCCGTCGCTGCACTGGATCCAAGCCCGAGCGCCGACGTCACGGTGCCCGCGATCGGATTGACGACAGCATTGATGATCGGGCGCAGGACCAAGGTGTTGAAGAGGTTCTTGATCGTCGTCACCAGGTTCTGCACGACGCCCTTGCCCGACTCGAAGCCGCGCAGCAGCGCGTCGGTGAGGCTCTTCTCGATCGTCTTCGCGGTTTCGTTGTACGTCGACTCGATTGCCTTCGCTTCGTCGGCCACCGCCTGCGCGCGATCGCCCTTGCGCACCTCGCCGGCGAGCTCGATGTACTTGTTCTTCAGGTCGACCAGCTTCTGGTATTCCGACCCGAGCGCCCCGTTCTGGTTGGCCTCGTCGATCTGCAGCTGCACGAGCGCGGCCTTGTCGTCCCAGCGCTTGGCCGTCAGGTCGGCGAGCGCGCCCTTCGTCAGGCCGATCTTTTCGTTCTCCTCGATCTGCTTCTGGATCAGCGCGTCGACCTCCTTCGTCTGGTCGGCGATCGGCTTCTGGGAGGACTCATAGAGCCCGGCCAGCTCCTTGAGCGTGTCGCGCTCCTTCTTCTGCTGATCCTCGAGCGCCTTCGATGCCTTCTCCTGGTCGGACGTGTACTGCTTGACGACCGGCTGCGCCTCGCCCAATCGCTTCACGGCGCCGGTGTACTCGTCCTGCGTGATCCTCCCTCCCTTGAAGAGCGTTTCGAGGTCCCGGACCTTCTGCGAGTAGTCGGCATTGATCCCGATCGCGTCGGACTGCACCGCGTTCAGCCGACGAGCCGCCTCCTCCGCCCGCTTGCGCGCGTCGGCCTCCTTGCGAACACGGTCTTCCTCGTCCTGGATACCCTTGATGAGCGCGGCGAGCTCCTCCTTCGACTTTCGGACCTGCGAGCCGCGCTTCTCTTCGGCGAGCGCCTGGTCGTTCAGGGCGTTCAGGCGCTTGAGCTCCTGGTCGTACTGAGCCTGCATCCTCTCCTCGACCCCAGGGTCGAAGAACTTGCGCACCGCCGACGCGCCCTCGTCGAGCTTCGTGCGAAGGTCGTTCACGACATCGGCCTGCTTGGAGATCTGTTGTTGCTTGGTGTTCCCGGACACCAGCAGCAGC
>Ga0268298_10006821_pt1 | contig 10254 bp, 5 predicted proteins | sample WWTPWeurt_MetaG_FD_194462 | JGI IMG/M metagenome (GOLD analysis project Ga0268298, IMG submission 194462) | Activated sludge microbial communities from WWTP in Nijmegen, Gelderland, Netherland - WWTP Weurt | ecosystem: Engineered > WWTP > Aerobic digester > Activated sludge | place: Netherlands... | reverse complement strand
GGCCTGGACGCGGTGGTGGTGCCGCGGTCGGTCAGCGCCACGCCTGACCTTACGCGCGGGGACCTCGCAGCCACGGGCCGGATCCTGATCTCGGCCGGCGTGGGCGCGCGCATGAGCTGGGCCGCTGATCTCGCGGGACCGCTAGCCTTGGTGCTGGCGGCTGGCGTCGACGCGCTGTTTGGCACCAGCGCGCTGGTGGTCGAAGGCACCAGCGCCATTGAGACCGAGCGGGTCCGGGTGTTCTTGGCCGCGGGGCTCCGCCTCCGGGAGTCCTCGTGAACGCCGCGTTGGTGATGCCCGGGGTCCCGTTCGGACCGCTCCGCGCTTGGGTGGAGCTGCTCTCCTCTTCGCTGGAGATGACCGCGCTCTCGCCCCCGACCTCGGAGGATGAGGCGCTACCCCTCATCGATCGCGCGCTCCGCGGGGACCGCCGAGCTTTCGACGAGATCTACCGACGCTATGCCGACGAGGTGCATCGGAGGGTCTCTCGCCTCGTCGGCCCCGATCCCGAGCGGGAAGATCTGGTCCAGCAGGTCTTTATCGACGTCTTCCGCGGGCTCTCTCGCTTTCGCCGCGAGTCTGCCTTCTCCACCTGGCTCTACCGGATCGTGGTCAACGTCTCCTATGAGCATCTGCGAAGGCGGCAGCGACGCCCGGCCGAGGTGGTCGCGCTGGAGCTCGTCGAGCGGGCCGACGATCGCGCCACGCCGGAGGAGGCCGCGCGCCGCCGCGAGGAGCTCTTGCGCGGCCTCGCCCTGCTCGAGCGCCTCGATCCCCGAAAGCGGATCGCCTTCGTGCTCCGCTCGGTGGAGGGCCTCTCGCTCGAGGAGATCGGCGCGATCGTCGGGGCCAAGGCGCCCGCGGTTGGTCAGCGCGTCAAGCATGCTCAGCGCGAGCTGGCGGCGATGATCGAGCGCGAAGAGAAGCGCAATCGACGCCCAGGAGCTCCTTCATGAGGCGCGCCGATCCCGCCTGCTTCGAGGCCGAGGACCAGCTCGCGCTCGGCGCGCCTAGCGAGGAGGCGGCGCGCCGCGTGGAGATCCATCTGCGTCACTGCGCGCGCTGCCGGACCCGCTCCGAGGTGGTGAGCTCGGTCGCTAGCGCGGTGGTGGAGGCGGCGGGGCCTCCCCTCGATGAGCTGACGCGGGCCCGAATCGCCGCGCGCCTTCAAGCGGAGATGGACGCGGCGGCCTCCCGCCTGGCTCGCTCAAAGAACGCGTTGAGCGAAGCGATCGCGCCCGCAGGCGGGTTCACCCCCCGGATAGCGGGCTTAGGCTTCTCGCGCTGGGACCGGCGCGGGCTGACCGCGGCCGCCGCGCTGATCGTGGCCGTGCTAGGCGCTTACCTCCTCTCCCTTCGCCTCGGTGCCGACGCGCCTCGGACGCTGCTAACGCCCTACGTGACGGCCGGGACCGCCGCGCGCGGTGGCTCCGCTTACGCCTCGCTAGGGCAGGGCCTCGAGCGGCTGCAGGTCTCAGCGGGAGGCCTGGTTCGCGCCAGCATCGGCGATCAGGGGCGAGTGACGTTGCTCGGGCCGGCGCTGCTCGAGGTCCGGCGGGTGAGCGCTCAGGAGATTGTGCTGGAGCTATCCGCCGGCACCCTGGTCGGAGAATGGGAGCATGGGCGCGGCGTCGACCTGCGCGTGCTGTCGCGGGGCCTGAGCGCGACGATCGTCGGCACGCGCTTCTTGATCCGCTGCCCCGAATCCGGGGACGCGACGGTGGCGGTCGCGGAGGGGATCGTCGCGGTGGAGTCGCGCGGCGGGCGGTCGCGGGTCGGCGCGGGAGCCGCCAGCGATCGCCTGGCCATGTCCGAGGAGGACGCGCGGGCCCTGGCCGCTGAGGCGAGCGCGCTCGGTCCTCCGGTCGGGGCACGACCTGCGGGGATCGTCGTGCTGGCCGGGACCCCGCAGGGGGCGGAGGTGCGGGCCGGAGGATCGACGATCGGCCCTGCGCCCATCGCCGCGGTGCTGGCCGCGGGACATGCTGAGCTTGAGGCCTCGGCCACCGGCTTTGTCCCCGCGATCAAGGAGGTCGAGGTGCGGCCGGGCGCGGTCGCGACCGTGGGCTTTGCGCTCGAGCCGCTCCCCGCGATCCCACCGCCTGCACCGGCTCCGGTGCCGTTCGAATCGCTGCGGCCCAAGGCCTCCGCGCGTCCCTTGGCTCCGGCGCATCCCTTGGCTTCGGCGCATCCCTTGGCTTCGGCGAGCCCCGAGGCGCGTCCCGCGGAGGGCCCTCCGCTCAGCGCCGAGGCGCTGTACCGCGAAGCCGAGGCGGCGCTGCGCGACGGCGATCGCCCGGCCGCTCGCGAGCGCCTGGAGCTGATCTTGCGCTGGTATCCGAGCGATTCATCGGTGGAGCCCGCGCTCTATGACCTGGCCCGGATCGCCTACGAAGAGGGCGACACGAGCAAGGCCCAGGACGCGGTGGAGCGCCTCCTGGCGCGCGGCCATGACGTCGCGATGCGCGAGGCGGCCTCCTATCTGCGCTGTCGCTTGGTCCTCGGACAGACCGAGGACGGGCGCTGGCTGGCCGAGGTCGTGGCTTGCTTCCGCGACTTCCGCCGTGATTTCCCGGCCTCTACGCACGACCCGGAGGTCCTCCTCCTCCTGGCGACCGCGTGGGCCCGCGCGGGTCGCTGTGACACCGCGCGCCCCTTGCTCGACGAATACCTAGACCGCTATCGAGATCTGGAAGGGGCGGCCACGGCGCAGCAGTGGAAGGAACGATGCGGTCCCTGAGCGTGCTCGCGAGCTGCTGGGCCTTGTTCGCCTGTCAGGAGGTGGTCGAGCTCTACCCGGACAGCTCCGCGCTCAGCCGCGACGCGATCAGCGCCGACGGGGCTGAGGTCGCCGACGCTGCGGGACTGGACGCGTCGCCGGCCGATCTGGGCGAGGTCGACGTCGGGTTCGTCGAGCCACCAGACGCGGGGGAGGCCGACTCCGGGGTCGAAGCCCCGGACAGCGGGCTCGCGCCGAGCTGTGTTTGCCGCTGGATCCGCTGCCGGACCGACCCGGAGTGCGCGGTCATCTCGCGCACCAGCGTCTGCGGGCGGGACTTCGTGTGCACCGAGGCGACCGGGAGTTGCCGTATGGCGGCGGAGTGTGGAGCGGGGGCGCAATGGTCTTGCACCGTCGATGCGGTCTCGACCGGGGCTTGTAGCTAGGTGCTGTTCACTTTCGGCCTGTAGGCCATCTGGGTCTCTGTACTTTTTGGCTACGTGGGCATTCTGTCCGAGTGGCACCAGTCGCGCTTCGCGCGACAGCCACTGCGCGCGAAGACGCGCGGGGGGAGCTTCGAGTCGTGGTGGGGCGCGGGGGAGCTTCGCGCGACTGCCACTACGCGCGAGGACGCGCGGGCGGGGAGCTTCGATTGGAGCTTGTCGGCGGGAGGGCCGAACGGCGCCGATGCGCTCAGAACGGACTTGCCGCTAGGGGGTGCGGGGGAGCTCGGCTAGGGCTCGGCGCAGGGAGTAGCAGGCGAAGCGCACGGCCTGGCCTTGAGGGCCACTCAGACCGCCCGGCTTGCTCTTGTCCTCGTCCGAGGCCTCCATCACCGCCCTCAGCCGTTGCCGGGCGCTGGCCACCCACTGGGCGGCCTCTTCTGGCCTCCCCTCCGCGGCTGCCCGCCGGGCGTAGGCCAGCTCGAGGTTGCCGCGCTGCACGCGTACCGCGCTGGCAAAGGCCGCGGCGAGCGGTCCCAGCTCGCTCAAGATGACCTCGCTCTCGGCGAAGGCGCTCTCGGCGCGCTCCACAAAGTCCAGGCTGGCGATCACCGCCCCGCGGAGGCCGAGATACAGCGCCAGATAGTTGCGCGCGCCAGCGTGGGAGAGGCACTCGATCGCCTCACCGAGCCGGAGCACCGCGCCCTCGGCCCGTCCGAGGAGGTGCTCGAGGAAGCCGAGGAGCCCCAGCGAAATCCCCAGGAGATCGTCGTCGAGGGGCTGGGAGGCGAGCGACACCGCGCGCTGTAAGATCCCGCGGGCGTCCTCAAACTGGGCGTTGTCCATGTAGACGATGCCGAGGTTCCCGAGGGCCATGCTTTCGGCGCGCGGGTTCTGCTGACGGCGGAAGATGTCCGCGGCCCGCAGGTAGCTGTCCTTGGCGGCATGGAGATCGGCGGCGTCGGCGGCGATCGCGCCCAGCTGCATCTCGGCCCACGCTTCGGTGCGCTCGAGGCCGAGGCGCTGGGTGGCGGCCAGCACCATCTTCGTCCGATCGAGTGCGGCGGTGGCGTCCCCGGCCCGGCGATCGTAGTCGCCGAGCAAGAGCTGGACCCGCGAGGCCAGATCGAAGTCCTTGGCCTGCTCCGCGGCGGCCAACGCCTTGCGCAAGTCAGCTTGCAAAAACGCGCCCGGCAGCCAAGGGCTCGCGCTGGCCGTCGCCTCGATCAAGCGCCCGAGGAGCAGCGGGTGCTCGCGCTCCAGGATTGCGCCGTGGGCGCCGGTCATCAGCTCGGAGAGCCAGATACTGAAGGCCTCGAAGGGCCCGCGGGTGGAGAGGACGGGCGCCAGCACGAGCAGGGCCTGAGCGGCGATCGCGCTCGACTCGGAGGAGGGCGGGCGGTGCTTGGCCCGCTCGAGCACGGCGAAGATCTCCTGATACTCCCGCTCGATCACCGCGGTGTCGCCGGTGCGCCAGGCCTCGCGCGCCCAGACCTCGCCGGCGGTGATGAACCAGCGCTCGTAGCGGGCCTCGACCTCTTGGCGATGCCCGCTGCGATCGAGCTCGAGCTCGGCGTGCTCGCGGATCGTCTCGTAGGCTAGGTAGCGGCGATTGCCGGCCTCGTCGACCACGCCCCGCAGCATCGACTTCTTCATGAGCGCGCCGAGCAACAGATCGCTCCTCGCTTGGTCGCCCAGGTCCATGACCCCGGCGGCCGCGGCCCCGGTGAAGCTGCCCGCGAACACCGAGCATGCCGCGAGGCCTTCCTGCTCTTCATCGCTGAGCAGCGTCCAGGACCACTCGATCGTCGAGCGGAGGATCACGTGGCGGAGGCTCTTGCCCCCGACGTCCTGGGCCTCGGCCGAGAGCCGGGTCTCGAGCGCGGCGATGCTCTCCGCCCCGCCCGCCCCGAAGCGCTCGGCGAAGAGCGACACGGCCAGCGGAATGCCCTCGAGCTGACGGAGCACCCGCGTCGCCGCGATGCGTTCGTTGTCGGTCGGGTCGTAAATCGGGCGATGGACACGAACCCGCTCGATCAAGAGGCGCCCAGCCTCCGAGCGCTCGAGATCATCGGCGCTCGTCGGCAACGACAGCGGCCCGACATCAACTGCCACCTCCTCCGCCAAGCCGATCAGCGCGCGAGAGGTGATGAGGAAAGATACCTCCGGCGCCAGCTCGCGGATGCGGCGGAGCGGCGCCTCCACCCAGCGCACGACCGCGTCCAAGTTATCGAGGATCACCAGGGCCCGCCCCAGGCTGGCCAGGCTCACGCCGAGCTGGTCGATCTCACCCGCGCCCGTCTCGGAGGCCGAGAACCGCTTCCCGAGCGCGGTGCGCGTCGCGTGGAGGAATCCTTCGAGCCCGGTGGTCCCCGCGGCGTCGACGTAGAACATCCCGCCTTCCCGGAGGAAGATCTCGCTGGAGAGCTCGGCGAAGCGCTGGGCCAGGCGGGTCTTGCCCGTGCCGCCCGGGCCGTGGAGCGTCACCACGCGGTGTTTGCGCTTCAAGATCAGCCGGAGCAGCGCGTTGAGCTCGGCGCGCCGCCCGACGAAAGGCCCACCCTCGAAGGGCAAGACCACCGGATCGGGCGGCGGCGGCGAAGAGTCTCGCTCCTCGGGCAGGGGCGGTGGGGGAGCCGTCGGCAAGATCAGCAGGTCGGGCAGGGGAGTCTTGATCGCCCGCCCTGCGCGCTCGAGATAGGCCCGGACCCAGGCCGAGCGCTCTTCGGCAGGCGTGGGATTTCGGGAGGTGCGCTGATAGCTCCAGCGCTCGAGGGCCTCCTTGAGCTCCTCCGCGCTCTGGAAACGCTCGCGCGGGCGCACCTGGAGCGCGCGCGCCACCGTGTCCGCCAGCTCTAGGTCGATGTGAGGGTCGACCGCGTCGACGCGTGGGATGTCGCCCGAAGTGATGCGGTCCATCGTCTCGCGCTGGGCGCGTCCATCGAAGAGCCGCACGCCGGTCAGGAGCTCGTGAATCACGATCCCCAAGGAGAAGATGTCCGAGCGCCGATCCAGCGAGGCCCCGAAGCACTGCTCGGGTGACAAGTACGAGACCTTGCCCTTGATGCGACCGGCTTGGGTGTGCGCCTTGCGCTCGTTGGCCTTGGCGATCCCGAAGTCGATGAGCTTCACGGCGCCTGCCGCGCTGATCAGGATGTTGGGGAGACTGACGTCGCGGTGGACGACGTTCAGCGGGGAGCCCGTCTCTGAGCTCTTGAGCTCATGGGCGAAGTGGAGCGCGCTGGCGATCCGGATCGCGATGTCCACCCGCGCGTCGAGGCTCAGCTCGCGCACGCGGGTGAACAGGCGCCGGAGGTCAGCGCCATGGATGTACTCGAGGACGAGGTAGGGCACCTTGCGCTCGGTGTCGGCCGCCAGCGATTTGACCAGGTTTGGATGGGTGAACAGCGAGGCCAGCCGGACCTCATCCTTGAACATGTTGAGATAGTCGGGGTCGGCCGAGAGCGCCGGCGCCAACTGCTTCACCACGACGATCGAGTCTTTGATGGTCCCTTCGGCGAGGAAGAGCTCACCCATCCCGCCTTCGGCCAAGCGCCGGAGGACCCGGTAGGGGCCGATTCGGGCTGGCACGGTTCGACGCTACCCTGGGCCAGTCTCCGAGTGAACGAGTTTGGGGCGGACGGCCCGGTATTTTTTCCGGGAATGATCTTGCGCTCCGCGTGCTTCGTGTCGATGAGGAATCCAAGCCATGAACCGACTCAGCCTGCTCATCCCACTGACCGCCCTGGCCTGCGCCCATAAGCCGGCCGAGGCTCCCGCGCCGGCCCCCGCGCCGGTGGCTCAGACCCCCGCGCCGAGCCCTTCGCCGACCCTGGCCAGCGCCACCTTGCAGTGCACGAGCGACTCCGACTGCCCGGGCGATCAGCTCTGTGCCTCGGGCACCTGCGCCGACGCCTCGGCGATCGTGAACGCCTGCGGTGAGCTCCGGGTCCACTTCGCCTTCGACTCGGCCACCATCGCGGACGAGGATCGTGGCCCCCTCGAGCGCGTGGCCCGCTGCCTCCGCTCGCACCAGCGGGTCGGTCTCTCCATCGAAGGCAACGCCGACGATCGTGGCACCGAAGAGTACAACTTGGCCCTGGGCGACCGCCGCGCGCAGGCCGTCGCGGCCTACCTCGAGAAATTGGGGCTCTCACGGGCCCAGCTCCAGACGATCAGCTACGGGGAGGCAAAGCCCGTCTGTACCGACCAAACGGAGGCCTGCCGCGCTCAAAACCGGCGGGCTGCCGTGCTGCCCAAGTCGACCCGACCCCAGGGCTAGCAGCCTGTAGAGGCTCCATCAAAGGCTTGTCAGAGCGCTCACTCATCCCTACCTTAGGGCGGCACGATGGAGTCGCTCGGAAAAGCTGGTGCCGCGCCTTTCACTGCGCCGCTGACCCCAGAATCGGTCGCCGGAGAAGCGGCTCCTCAGCCCGCTGTTGCGGACTCTTTTGCGCTGCAGGGCGCGAGCAAGGTCGAGGACAAGCCGCTTGAGGCCTCGATCCTCACCGGTACGATCCGCACGAAGTTCCCGGTCAATGATCTCGGCTCGATCGACACCCACGGACGGTGGGCGGCCGGCTTCGTGCTCGACGGCGGGTCGGTCCGGCTGATGTGGCTCACGGCGCGTCGGGTCAACGACGCCGCCAACAAGCAGGGCTTCGAGATCTCCTTCTTCCTCCAGGGGCCGGCGATCGCCACGATGAAGGCCCGAATGGAGAAGGCTGGTGCGCAGAAGACCAGCTTCCCCTTCTACGCGGCGGAGTTGGCGCCGGGAGCGGCGGACGGCAAGTCCACCTTGCTCCGGGGCGGCTCGAGCTGGACCCCCGGACAGAGCCAAGCGCTGATGGTCGACGTCGCGGACAAGTACACCGTGCACTTCGCCGACACCCAACCCGAGGCGCTCAAGGGCGCGGTCCGGATCCGCACCTACGGGGATGACGCAGCCTCCAATGTCGCGCTCTCCGAGGTCATCGACAAGCTGGGCCTCCAGCACGTCTTCGCGCCGTCCTCCAAGAACGCGCTGGAGCGCTTCAAGCTGACCCGCCTCTTGTGGGCCACCAAACCAGAGGCGCTCGAGTCGGTGACCTGGTCGAGCTACGCCGAGGTCGACCCCCAGGCGCTCGATCACAAGCTGGATGAGCTCGGGCTGGCCCCCGATCACCCCGCCTGGAAGGCGCTCGGCTCCATCGATCTCGAGGACACCAAGGTCCAAAAACGCTACCGCTTGGCGCGCCTGCTCTGGGACCGCCAGCCCAAGGCCTTCTTCGACTGGATCAAGGCCGAGACGGCGGCCGTCCATGGCGTGCTCCCGACGGTGTCCTCGGGTCCTGAGACGCAGCTTCATCAGGCCCTGGCCAACGCGGGCATCAAGCCCGACGCGCCCGAGTATCTGGCGGCGCTCGAGGCCAAGAAGCCCACCGCGGCCCAGGTGAAGAAGCTCTTCGACCTCGCGTTCTTGGTGAAGAGTTCCGCGCCCCTCGCCAGCTCTCTCATCCAGCGCAGTCTGGATGAGGTCTCGGCGGCCAAGCTGAGGGGGATCGTGAAGAACGCCGGCATCGATCTGTCCGCCGATCGCCTCGACAAGCTCGAGCTGCGCGAGGTCTACCCCGGCTACTTCACGGCCTACGATCCCACCATGCCCGAGCGGCTCAAGGACAAGGGCGCGCGCTACCTCTACTCCACGCTCGATAACCCCGAGCGCGTCTTCGAGGTGCTCACCGCTGGTCAGAAGGCCTCCCTCACCCGCTTTCAGGAGGGGCGCCTCGTCCAGGGCAAGTCGAGCTCGGCGGACTTCGGCACCGGCGGCGCCTTCGCGGTCTTCTCGCGGCTGGTGACGGCCTCGGCGATCGACGGCGCCAAGAAGGGCAATGGCGGAGGCGCATATGGCTACGCCAGCACCTTCAACAACTGGGGCGGGTCCCGGCCCTACAAGGTCATCCTGAACCGCTCGATCCTCGGACGCCTCGATTGGTATGGCTACAACGGAGACAACTTCGGGCGTTCGACCAACCTGAAGTCGACCAACCACGCCGAGGCCATCGTCGAGACGATCAACAAGTCCTATTCCAGCTCCAACGAGCTGATGTTCGGCGTCGGAAACGATCCCCACTTCATCGACTTCGTCGTCTGCGAGAACGAGGGGCAGAAGACCGCGCTCACCAAGTATCTCGAGGAGCACGGCGTCACCTCGTTTCGAGGCAAGTCCCTGGGTGAGTTGATCCGCGTCGAGACCAAGTTCTTCGAGCACCCGGACGATCTCACGCTGGAGGCGGCGATCCACGATGCCGCGGCGGCGCTGCCCCTCAAGGCGGCGGAGGAGGCGGTGCGCGGGCTCGCCGGTCCCTACGCCAGCGAGCACGCCCAGGACCTGACGCAGCAGGCGGCCGAGGCGATCGCCGCGGAGACCTTCCCCGAGGTCCTCAAGTCCCTGGTGCAGAGCTCTACGGCCTACCCGGCGGCCCAGGAGATCACCAAGCAGGTCCAAGCGGCCCTGGGTGCGTTGTCGCTCACCAACATCGAGGCGGAGGCCACGAAGGCAGCGGAGGCCACCGGCCACTCGACGGCCCTCGAGGCTCCCCCGACCCTGATCTCCAATAGCCTCTGGAATATTGCGAATCAGCTCCAGGCGCCGGCGCTGGCCAAGGCGAACGAGCTCATCAAGCTCGAGGGTCCGGCGATCGCGCATCAGGCCGCTGAGCAGGCCAAGCTGGCCCAGCCGACGGACGCCGCGCCCCAGGCGATTCAGCAGGCGATGGTCAACGCAGCCCAGCAGGCGGTGAACGCGCACGTCAAGGAGAAGCTCGGCGCAGCGCTCAACACCTCGCTCCTCGATCAAGCCAAGGCCACCGCTGAGAAGATCTTGGCTGCCAACGCCCAGTCTCAGGCCCGGCAGCTCCTCCAGGGTCCGATGCTCGAGGCCGGCGCTGCGGCCGGGCGAGCGCAGGCGGACGCCGAGGGTGCGATCGCGCCGCTGCTCTCCACGCTGACGACCGAGGTGCCGGCCAAAGTCGGCCCTGAGGCGACGAAGAAGGTCGGGGCGAGCCTCTACAACACGCTCCGATCACGGGTGCAGCAGGGAACGAAGGCCCG
>Ga0268298_10006820_pt1 | contig 10256 bp, 9 predicted proteins | sample WWTPWeurt_MetaG_FD_194462 | JGI IMG/M metagenome (GOLD analysis project Ga0268298, IMG submission 194462) | Activated sludge microbial communities from WWTP in Nijmegen, Gelderland, Netherland - WWTP Weurt | ecosystem: Engineered > WWTP > Aerobic digester > Activated sludge | place: Netherlands... | reverse complement strand
CCACGATCTGTCGCTGACCGCCAGGGCCTCGCTCTGGTCGTGCGTCACATAGGCCACGGTCAGACCCAGGCGCTGCTGCAGCGTGCGGATCTCCTCGCGCATGCTGCGGCGCAGCCGCGCATCGAGGTTGGACAGGGGCTCGTCGAACAGCATCACCGAGGGCTCGAGCACCAGGGCCCGGGCCACCGCCACGCGCTGTTGCTGGCCGCCCGACAGTTCGCTGGGCAGGCGCGCCCCATAGCCCTCCAGCCCCACCGAGGCCATCGTCGCCTCGGCGCGGCGGGTGGATTCGGCCGCATCGACCCCCAGCACGCTCAGGCCATACCGAACGTTGTCGAGCACGCTCATGTGCGGAAACAACGCATAGCTCTGGAACACCATGCTCACGTTGCGCTCGGCCGGGCCCAGCGTGGTGACGTCGTGTCCGTCGATCAGAATCTGGCCCGAGGTGGGCGCATCCAGCCCGGCGATCATGCGCAGCGTGGTGGTCTTGCCGCAGCCCGACGGCCCCAAGATGGTGGTCAGCGTGCCCTTGGGCACCACCAGGTCGATGCCCTTGACCACCAACGGCGACTTCGCGTCGCCGTAGCGCTTGGTGACGTTGCGGAACTCGATCGACATCTCAATCCCGCCCGGCCGTTCCGTAGGGATTGAGCGCCCCCTCGGGGGGCAGCGAACAACGTGAGCGTGGGGGTTTCATTTCAGCTCTTTCTCCGTCCCAGCTTGCGCTCGCCCACCAAGGCCTGGATCAGCGCGGTGGCGGCTGACATCAGCACGATCAGCACGGTGCAGTAGGCCAGCGCCACGCCGTAGTCGCCGTTGCCGACGCGGCCGATGATGTAGGTGGTGGCCAGTTCGTTCTCGGCGGTGACCAGGAAGATCACCGCCGACACCGTGGTCATGCTGCGCACGAAGCTGTAGACCAGCGCCGCCACCAGCGCCGGCTTGAGCAGCGGCAGCACCACGCGCCGCAGCGTGGTGCCGGTGCCGGCGCGCAGCATGGTGCTGGCTTCGTCGAGCGACTTGTCCAATTGCTTGAAGCTGGCCGTGCCGGCGCGCACGCCCACTGGCAGGTTGCGGAACACGAAGCACAGCACGATGATCAGGCTGGTGCCGGTCAGCTCGAACGGTGGCACGTTGAAGGCCAGGATGTAGCTCACGCCCAGCACCGTGCCCGGAATGGCGAAGGCCAGCAGCGCCGCGAACTCGAAGCTGCGCTGGCCGACGAACTGGGTGCGCGCCAGCAGCCAACTGATCAGCAGGCCGATGGCCGCGCAGATCGGGGCTGCAATGGCCGAGAGCTTCACCGTGGTGATCAGCGAGTTCCAGGCGGTGCCGGCCCACACCAGGCCGTGCGAGCCCCATTGCAGGTCGAAGGCGGTGATGAAGTGCTTCAGCGTGGGCGTGTAGTCGCGCCCCCAGGTCTGCACGAAGCCGCCCATGAAGGCGAACACGTAGACCACGACGGTGAACCCGAGCCACGGCCCGGCCAGGCCCACGCACCAGCGGCGCACCGTGTCGGGCAACGGCATCGCCATGCCGGCATCGCCCTTGCCCGAGACCGTGGTGTAGCTGGTGCGGCCGAGCACCCGCTGCTGGATGAAGAAGACCGTGAGCGCGAAGGCGGTGAGGATCAGCGCCAGCGAGGCGGCGCGGCCCTGGTCGTACTGGGCACCGACGATGGCGAAGAAGATGTCGGTGGACAGCACCGAATACTGTCCGCCCACCACCACCGGGTTGCCGAAGTCGGCGATGCTCTCGATGAACCCGACCAGGAAGGCATTGGCCAGGCCGGGCTTCATCAGCGGCAGCGTCACCGTGGTGAAGGTCTTCAAGCGCGAGGCGCGCAGCGTCTGCGCGGCCTCTTCCATGCTCGGGCTGATGCCCTGCACCACGCCGCGCATGATCATGAAGGCGATCGGCGTGAAGGCGAACATCTGCGCCAGCCACACGCCCAGCAGGCCGTAGAACCACCGCGTGGGCGTGATGCCGAAGGCCCACTCGAGGAACTGGTTGACCAGGCCCGCGCGGCCGAACAGCAGGATCAGGCCCAGGCCGACCACGAAGGGCGGCGTGATGATGGGCAGCAGCGCCAGGATGTTCAGCGGCTTGGCCAGCCGCTTGCTGCCGCGCTCGGCCAGCAGCGCGATCAAGGTGCCCATCACCGTGGTGCCGGCCGCGGTCAGCAGCGCCAGGAACAGCGTGTTCCAGGCCACGCCGCAGCGCACGCCGCCGACCAGGCACGACAGGCCCCAGACGCGCTCATGACCCAGCCGCTCGGCCAGTGCGGCTGCTGAAGGGTTGCCGGCCTCGTCGAGGAAGGCGCCGATGAGGCTCTTGCCCACCGGCAGCGCGACGAACAGCAACAGCAGCGCACTGCACAGCACCACCGCGCCGGCCACGAACAGGTCGCCGCGGAAGTAGCCCAGCCGCGCGATGCCGGCGCCCAGCAACATCAGCAGCGCCAGCAAGGCCAGCGCCCCACCCAGGCCGATGCCGAACTGGCCTTGCGGCAGCGGGCCGAACCATTGGCCCAACGTCTCGAACGACCAGCCTGCCGCGCCGATGCTGAAGCCGCTGCCCAGCAGGCCCAGCAGCCCGACCACCGCCCCGGCGGTGAGCCAGCGCCCCTGCACCACCCCGGCCGGCAGCTGCCAGGCCCACAACGCCATCGCCAGGCCAGCCAGGCCGCTCCACAGCCACGGTCGCTGGTGCGCGGTGGCCTGCATCACGCCGCTGGCCGTCTCGGCGCCGCCGAAGACGCCCGGCAGCGACTTCCACACGCTCAGGTTCTGCGGGAAGTACCACGGCAGCAAGGCATAGGCCGCCAACCCCACCAGGATCCACGCCAGCATGATCCGGCGCGAGCGCTGCGGCCCGGGGTGCGCCGGCAATGCGGTCGCGCCAGGCGTGCTCATCGCGGCAGCGAGTTGACGTCCTTCTCCCACTTGGCGATCAGGCGCTTGCGCTCAGCCGAGGCACCGTACTTGGCGTAGTCGTAGTTGATGAACCTGATCTTCTTGAAGTCGGGCACGCGCGGGTCGACCTTGGCCGACTTGTTGGACGGCAGCTGGAACTGCTTGGCCGCCGCGCCCATCTCCTGCGCCGGGCCGGTCAGGGCCCACTCGTAGAACTTCTTGGCCGCCTCGAGGTTGCGCGCACCCTTGATGATCGACATCGAGCCGATCTCGGCGCCGGTGCCCTCGGCCGGCGTGATGGTCTCGACCGGGAAGCCCTGCATCTTCTCGCCGGGGCCGTCGTGCACGAAGCTGATCGACACGCTGGTCTCGCCGCGAGCCACGGCCTTGATCGGGCCGGTGCCCGAACGCGTGTACTGGCTGATGTTCTTGTGCAGCGCCTTCAGGTAGTCGAAGGCCTTGTCCTCACCCATCAGTTGCACCAGCGTGGCCACCATGGTGTAGGCGGTGCCGCTGGAGGCCGGGTTGGCCACCTGGATCTCGCCCTTGTACGCCGGGTTGAGCAGGTCGGCCCAGGTCTTGGGCACCGGCAACTTCTTCTTGGCGATCAGCTCGGTGTTGTAGCCGAAGCCCAGCGGCCCGGAGTAGATGCCCACCGTCTTGTAGCCCGACTGCTGGGCCTGCTGCTGCGCCCAGGCATGCAGTGCCGGCAGCGACGGCGACTTGTACTCGAGCGACAGGCCCTGCTCGGCCGCCTGCAGGTGCGGATCGCCCGTGCCGCCGAACCACACGTCGGTCTTGGGGTTGGCGCGCTCGGCGATCAGCTGTGCCAAGGCCTCGCCGGAGCCCTTGAGCGACATGTTCACCTTGATGCCGGTGGTCTTGGCGAACACCGTCTGGATCATGTTGCACCACTCGGCCTGCACCGAGCAGATCACGTTCACCTGGCCCGCCTCCTGGGCCTGTGCCACGCCAGCGCCCAGGGCGCCCAGGGCCGCGACGGCAATCGAAATGGAACGGCGGGTGGCATGCATGGACATCTCCTTGGTGTTCGACGAATCCCGGATTTCGAATGGTAGCCCCGCCGTCGGGCCCCTCCGCGGCCCCCCGCCGCCGTGGAAACCCTGTCGCCCCGCGCAGGGGCCGCAATCCCGCGCGCCGTTGACCTGCCTCAGACCTGGCCGCGAGGCCGAGGGCCGCGCGTCGCCGACGTCACGTCGTGAAACTTGGGTACCATATGCGACGTAACCAAGTTTCTTCACCTCACCTGGGCGATGACGGATGGCCTTCGATCTCGTGCTCTTCGGCGGTACCGGCGACCTGGCCTGGCGAAAGCTGATGCCGGCCCTGTTCCAGGCCTTTCGCCACGGCAAACTGCCCGAGGGCGGCCGCATCCTGGCGGTGGCCCGAGACCCGCGCACCGATGACGACTACCGGGCCTTCATCCGGGCCAAGTTCGCCGATGTCGATGCCAGCAAGCAACCTCGCGACGACGAATTCGCCCGCTTCGCCGAGCTGCTGCACTACCGGCGGATGGACCTCTCGCAGCCCGATGACTATGCCGGGCTGAGGTCGTGGCTGGCGGATCGGGGCGCCGACACGGTGGTGCTGTTCCTGGCCACCAGCCCGCACCTGTTCACGCAGATCTGCGCCCAGCTCGGCGCGGCCGGCATCAACGGCCCGCAGGTGCGGGTGGTGCTCGAAAAGCCGCTGGGCGAGGACCTGGCCAGCGCGCAGGAGATCAACCGCGTGGTCGGCGCCTCGTTCAGGGAACATCAGGCGCTGCGCATCGACCACTACCTGGGCAAGCCGGCGGTGCAGAACCTGTCGGCACTGCGCTTCGGCAATGCCTTGTTTGAACCGTTGTGGCGCCGCGAGAGCATCGCCAACATTCAGATCACGCTGGCCGAGAGCCTGGGCGTGGGCACGCGCGGCGACTTCTACGACCACACCGGCGCACTGCGCGACATGGTGCAGAACCATGCGCTGCAGCTGCTGACGATGATCGCGATGGAGCCTCCGTCGACCCATGACGCCGATGCGATCCGCGACGAGAAGCTCAAGGTGCTGAAGTCGCTGCGCCCGTTCACGCCCGAGACCGTGGGCCGCGACGTGGTGCGTGGCCAGTACCGCGCCGGCACCATCGACGGCAAGGCCGTGCCGGGCTATCTGGACGAGGCCAAGGTGCCGGCGGACAGCGCCACCGAGACCTTCGTGGCGCTGCGCACGGAGGTGCAGAACTGGCGCTGGGCCGGCGTGCCGTTCTACCTGCGCACCGGCAAGCGCATGGCCCAGCGGCATGCGCAGATCGTCGTCAACTTCAGGCCCGTGCCGCACCCGATCTTCCCGGGCTCGTCGCGGGCCAACAAGCTGGTGATCAAGCTGCAGCCGGAGGACGGCCTCGAGCTGCATCTGCTGGCCACCAAAGGCAGCGGCCAGGGCGAGCTGCTGGCACCGGTGTCGCTGGATCTGGATTTCGACAAGGCCTTCGCCTCCGAGCGCGTGGGCGCGTACGAGCGCCTGCTGCTCGATGCGCTGGCCGGGCGGCTGAACCTGTTCGTGCGCAGCGACGAACAGGAGCAGGCCTGGCGCTGGGTGGAGCCGATCCTGCATGCCTGGGCGGCGGATCCCAACGGGCCCCGCACCTACGCCGCCGGCAGCTGGGGCCCGCCCGCGGCCAGCGCCATGGTGGCGCGCGACGGTTGCGCCTGGGACGAGGAACAGTAGCGTCACCCTGCGCTGGCGCCACGAAGCACCCTCCGCCACACCCCTGGAGATCACCCCATGTCGATGCTGGAACGTGTGCGCGCCTCGATGCCGGCCCTGCCGCCGGCCGAGCAGCGCGTGGCCCGCCTGCTGCTGGCCGATCCGCGCAGCTTCGCCACGCTGCCCGTGACCGAACTGGCCGAACGATCCCATGTGAGCAAGCCGACGGTGGTGCGCTTCTGCCGCAGCGTGGGCTACGACGGGCTGGCCGACTTCAAGCTCAAGCTGGCCGGCACCGTCAACGAAGGCGTGCCCTTCGTCCATCGGGCCGTCGACGAGGACGACAAGCCTGGCGACCTGGTCATCAAGGTCATCGACAACGCGGTCGCGGCGATGCTGAAATTTCGCAACGATGCGGCGGGCCATGCCTTCGAACTGGCCATCGAGGCGCTCACGCGTGCCGCCCAGGGCCAGCATCGCCTGCACTTCTACGGCGTGGGCAACTCGGGCATCGTCGCCCAGGACGCCCAACACAAGTTCTTCCGCCTGGGCATCCATGCGGTGGCCTTCAGCGATGGGCATGTGCAGGTGATGGGTGCCACCATGCTGGGGCCCGGCGACTGCGCGGTGGTGATCAGCAACTCGGGCCGCAGCCGCGACCTGCTGGATGCCGCCGACATCGCCCGACGCAAGGGCGCCACGCTGATCGTCATCACCGCCAGCGGCTCCCCACTGGCCAAGCTGGCTCAGTCGCAGCACCAGATCCTGCTGGCCGCCGACCACCCTGAGGACTACGACCGCTACAGCCCGATGGTGTCGCGCCTGCTGCACCTGACGATCCTCGACATCCTCACCACCGGCGTGGCGCTGCGCATCGGGCCCCAGTTGCGGCCGATGCTGCAGGAGATGAAGCGCAACCTGCGCGCCAAGCGCTACATGCAGCCGGAGTGAACGGCGGCCCCGAGCGCACGACCAGGCGCTCAGGGGTCACCCGATGCCACTCAGGAGCAGAACAGCAACTCCGAGACGCCGTAGAGCCTGGCCAGTGCAGCCAGCTTGGCCGGCGCGCCTTCGATGCGCAGCGGCTTGCCGGCCGCCGCCGCGGCCCGACGGCAGGCCAGCAGCACCGAGACCGCGGCGCTGTCGAGCGTCACCAGGCCCGAGGCGTCGACCACCGGGTCGGCCTGTGCGGCGATCTCCGGCTCGAGGCGCGCCAGGGTGGCGCGCGCTTCGGCCATGGTCAGCACGGCGGGCAGGGCCAGCGACGCCATGCTCAGCTCTTGGGGCCGTTGGCGTTGGCCTTGTTCTTCTCGGCCAGTCGCGCGATCAGCGCATCGAGCCCGCCGGTGCTCAGGTCCTTGGCGAACTGGCCCTTGTAGGCCTCGACCACCCAGAAGCCGCCGACGTTCACGTCGTAGATCTTCCAGCCCTCGCCGGCCTTCTCGAGGCGGTAGTCGAGCTGGATCGGCTCGCCCTTGCCGCGCACTTCGCTCTTGACGATCACATCGCCGTCGCCATTGCCGCCGCGCAGGGGCTTGACCACCACCGTCTGGTCCTTCACCTGCATCAGCGCGCCCGAGTAGGTGTTCACCAGCAGGGTCTTGAACTCCTCGAGCATGCGCTTGCGCTGGTCGGGCGTGGCGCCGCGCCATTGGGGGCCCACCGACATGGCCGTCATGCGATCGAAGTTGACGAACGGCATCACCTTGGTGTCGACCAGCCCGCGAATGCGGCCCAGGTCGCCGGCCTGGATGGCCTTGTCGCCCTTGACCACATCGATGATCTCGGTGGAGAGGGTGCGCACGAACACATCGGCGGCCACCGGCTCGGCCCGGGCCACCATGGCGGCGCCGGCGATCATCAGGCCTGTCACGGCCAGCAGGGTGCGTCTGAACATCACGGAGTCTTCCTTTCCATGCGGCCGAAGGGCCACGCGGGAGATAACGCGCGGCCGGGCGTTCCGGTTCACTTCTTCTCGGGCACCGGTGTCGGCGCGGCGTTGCCGGCCGGCGACGGGGCCTCGCCGGCGGGTGTCGGCTCGTCGGGCGGATCACCGTCATAGATCAGGCTGCGGCGACGGGCCAGGTAGGCATCGCGCACGAAGATGTACTTGTCCAGCGCGATGTCGTCGAGCACGCGCGAGGCATTGAGCAGCTTGCCGCGCTCGTTGAGCACCTGCAGCACCGTGGCCGCGGTGCGATCGGTCGGCTCGCGGAAGGCGATGCGGCCGGGCGAGTACTTCAGGTCCACCACCCGGGCCGCGCCATCGCGCAGCGTCGATGGGCCCAGGATCGGCAGCACCAGGTAAGGCCCGCTGTTCAAACCCCACCGGCCCAGCGTCTGCCCGAAGTCTTCAGTCGAGCGGCGCTCGAGGCCCACTTCCTCGGCCACGTCCAGCACGCCCAGCAGGCCGAACACGGTGTTCGTGGCCACCCGCATGCCCATCTCGAGCGCGGGCTTGGGCTTGAGCTGGAACACCAGGTTGGCGGTGCTCCACAGGTCGCCCAGGTTGCCGAAGAAGTTGTCTGCGCCGGTGCGGGCCCAGCGCGGCACCACGGCCTGGTAGGTCATCGCCAGCGGCTTGACCACCGCGACGTCGACCACCTCGTTGAAGTTGAACATGGCGCGGTTGAAGCGCTCCCACGGATCGGCCTTGTAGGCCGTCGGGCCGGTGGTGGCGGCCATCTGGCTGGCGCTGGGCCGCACGGTGGCGCATCCCGACAGGGCGAGCAGGGCCGCCGCAACGAACCAGATGACACCCCGGCGGCACGCCATGGCAAGGGCCGCGTCGGGCAATGCGCGCTTCATTTCTTGCCTCCCGCTCCCGCCTCGGCACCCGCATCGGCCGCCTTGCTGAACAGGAACTGGCCGATCAGGTTCTCCAGCACCACGGCCGACTGGGTCTGCTTGATCACGTCGCCGGCGGCCAGGTTCTTCTCGTCGCCGCCGGGCTCGAGGCCCACGTACTGGTCGCCGAGCAGGCCTGCGGTGAGGATCTTGGCGGAACTGTCCTTGGGAAACAGGAAGCTGCGATCGATGTCCAGTGTGACCACCCCCTGGAAGGTCTTGGGGTCGAGGCCGATGGCGGTCACGCGGCCCACCACCACGCCGGCCGAGCGCACCGGGGCGCGCGGCTTCAGGCCGCCGATGTTGTCGAACCGCGCCTTGACCTGATAGGTGTCGCCACTGCTGAAGCTGGTCAGGTTGGCGGCCTTGAGCGCGACGAACAGCAAGGCGGCCAGGCCCAGCAGCACGAACAGGCCGACGAGGATCTCGATGGTTCTCTTGGACATGACAGAAACGCTCCCGATTCGAATCCGGCCTCTCAGGGCGTGGAAAACATCAGCGCGGTGAGGATGAAGTCCATCCCCAGCACCGCCAGCGACGAGGTGACCACGGTGCGCGTGGTGGCATAGGCCACGCCTTCTGGCGTGGCCTCGGTCTCATAACCTTGATACAGAGCGACTGCGGTGCACAGGATGCCGAACACGAAGCTCTTGGCCACCCCATTGCCCACGTCGCGCCAGGCATCGACACCGCTTTGCTGGATGGACCAGAAGTTGCCCGCATCGATGCCGATCAGGCCCACGGCCACCACCCACGCCCCCAGGATGCCGATGGCCGAGAACAGGATCGCCAGCAGCGGCATCGACAGCACCCCGGCCAGGAACCGCGGCGCCAGCACCCGGGCCCGCGGATCGATGGCCATCAACTCCAGCGCGGCGATCTGCTCGCCGGCCTTCATCAACCCGATCTCGGCGGTGAGAGAGGTGCCGGCCCGGCCGGCAAACAGCAAGGCCGTGACCACCGGCCCGAGCTCGCGCACCAGCGAGAGGTTGACCACCAGCCCCAGCGATTCGGCCGCGCCGTACTTCACCAGCGCGTAGTACATCTGCAGCGCCAGCACGAAGCCCACCGCCAGGCCCGAGGCCAGGATGATCACCAGCGAGCGGTTGCCGATGGCGTGCATCTGCACCACCGTCAGGTCGAACCGGCGCAAGGCCTGCGGCAGGGCCCGCAACAGGTCGAGGAAGAACAGGCTGGCGTGGCCCCAGCCCCGCAGCACGGCCAGGATTCGCGCGCCAAGCGCGGCGATGCGGTCCATCACGGGCGCACCCCCAGGCCGAAGTCGTCGGCCATCTCGATCGCGGGATAGTGGAACTTGACCGGCCCATCGGGCTCGCCACGCACGAACTGCCGCACTTCGGCATCGGTGGAGGCCATCAGTTCGGCGGGTGCGCCCTGGGCCACGATGCGGCCACCGGCCGCCATCAGCACCACATGGTCGCTGATGGCCATGCACTCGGGCACGTCGTGCGAGACGACCAGCGAGGTGGCCCCGGTCACGTCGTTGAGGGTGCGGATCAGCTTGGCCGCCACGCCCATCGAGATCAGGTCGAGCCCGGCAAAGGGCTCGTCGTACATGATCAGCTCCGGGTCCAGCGCGATGGCGCGGGCCAGCGCGATGCGTCGCGCCATGCCGCCGGACACCTCGCTGATCTTCAGCTTCGCCGCGCCACGCAGGCCCACCGCGTTGAGCTTCATCAGCACGATGTCGTGGATCAGCGACTCGGGCAGGTCGGTCATCTCGCGCAGCGGAAAGGCCACGTTGTCGTACACCGTCAGGTCGGT
>Ga0268298_10006817_pt1 | contig 10258 bp, 9 predicted proteins | sample WWTPWeurt_MetaG_FD_194462 | JGI IMG/M metagenome (GOLD analysis project Ga0268298, IMG submission 194462) | Activated sludge microbial communities from WWTP in Nijmegen, Gelderland, Netherland - WWTP Weurt | ecosystem: Engineered > WWTP > Aerobic digester > Activated sludge | place: Netherlands... | reverse complement strand
CCTTTCGGCAATGCCCCGGCAGCCCGTCCGCTGGGTCCATTGGTGTAGCTCTGCCGGCCCCTGGCCCGCAACCTACGTTCGCGCGTGAGACGGGCCCCCTGGATTCACGAAGCCATCTTGTCTAGGAACGGGGGCCGCCCCCGCCCAGCACCGCCGGCAGACCATCGATCCAGCCCTCCTGGACCGGACCACCGTCGTCCACGGTGACATGGTGGCTGTAGCGCAGCCCGGCGTCGGCCAGCACCTGCATCAGCACGCGTGCCGGCGGTGCCACCTGCGCAATGGCCGACTGGGCATCGGCGGCCAGGAAGGCCGTGTACACCGGCTGGCGAGGCAGCAGTGCGGCGACATGACCCCGCCAAGCCGGGCCGAAGCGACGCGCGGCCTCCTGGGGGTCGCCCTCGTAGAAGTGCGCGCCCAGCCCGAGCCAGAACGGCGATCGGCCCTGCGCATCGCGCACGCCCGGCAGCTCCGCCACCAGCTGCGCCGGGTAGGTGCCGCGATGCTGGGCGATGTGACGCAAGGCGTGATGCACGAGCAGGCGCAGCGCATCGGCTTGCTGGTCGAGATCGAGCGCAGCGGCGTCGCTGACGATGTCGGCGAGCTCGGCTGCGCCGGTGTGGTCGTTGCACAGCAGCAGCGTGTGCCGGCGCTGGAACAGCCCGAGCTCGGCGGCGGCGTGCACCACGCAACCCACGTGGTACCAGTGCCTGGGCTGCTCCAGCCCGATGGCAGGACGCAGGCGCAGGCACGCGCATGCCGCACGACCGGGCCGCCGCACCAGCCACCAGCGCTCGGCCTCGCGCTCGGGCAACGACAGGTCGGCGCCGGCCGGCAGCAGTCCGGCCAGCACGGGCACATCGGCCGCTGCGACGTCCTGCACGCACCAGCGTTCCACGTGGGCACCCCCCTCGTCCTTGGCCATGTCTGTGCTCATGGACGCCCCCACGCCGGTCGCTGCGCCTCGCCGCCCTCAGGGGCGTCAGGCAGGCGCGGCAGCGGCGACGCCTCGACTTCGGGTTCGCCTCCCACTGCGTCGAGCCGGGCCACATGCACCGACGTGCCCGGTCGCCAATTCAGCGCCGCTGCAGTGGCTGCGTCGAGTTGCGGCTCGTCGCGCATCGACAGAACGGTGGCGCGGAACTCCTCGCCATCGCCCGCGCTCAGCAGGTGCCACGGCTCGGTGACGCGCGCGCTTGCGCCAGTCCCATCGCAGGCCGCTGGTCCGCTACGAGCGGTGCAGATGCGGCGACGGGCGACGGTCTTGAGCATCTGCACCCGGCCCTCGGCAGTGGGACCACCGTCGAAGATGTTGAGGTAGGTGTCCCCGTCGAAACCCTCGTCCATCAGGATCTGGAACGGCAGCTCGCCCACCGGATGCAGCTGACCCAGCGCCCATTGCGCCTGCTCGGGCAGCAACGGCACGTACAGCGGTGATTGCGGCATCAGCTCGGCGATCCACGCCTTGGGGCTGCGTCCGCCGCTGCGGCGCTCGGCCTGGGGGTAGTCCATGTCGAAGAAGCGCCGGCCCACCGCGTCCCAGAACGGGCACTGTCCGGCGTCGTCGGCCAGGCCCGGGTTCTCTGCGGCGATGCGCGGCGCGAAGCGCTGCGGGCTGCCGGCGATGAACATCAGCCGCCCGCGCGAAAGCAACTGCGGCGCCAGGGTGTCGGCATAGGCCGCGTCGATGTGAAAGCCGGTGAGCAGCGTCACGCCGGTGAGGTCGTGGCACAGGTGCAGCGTGTGGATGCGGTTGCGCGCCCCCAGTGCCGCGCTGGCCTGCACGATGAACTCGTTGCGGTAGCTGTAGAAGCGATCGTTGAACCCGGCGCTGGCGGCGATGCCGGCGGTGCCGATCAGGCGCCCGCCCGCGCCGAGATCTTCGAGCACGAACAGATAGTGCTCCTCACCGCTGGCGTCGTCGGCGGCGCTGGCGAAACTCTGGGTCGACCGCTCGAGCTGGCCGGCAAGCTCGGTGCGCAGCGAGGTGATGCCGATGGCGCTGGCAGAGGCCAGCCGCTCCAGGGCACCCAGGTCATCGGCTCGTGCGGGCCGCAGCAGGTAACGGCCAGGGGCGTCGGTGGCCGGCGTGGTGGTCATGCGCGGTCTCCATTGTGAAGGGTGGCCGGGTCGGGCGGCGCAGTGGCCGCTGCCTCGCTGCGTGCGCTCCACGGCGCGGCATGGCGGGCGCGCTCGTCGCGCGGGGTGTGCCCGAAGTGGGCGCGGTAGGCATTGCTGAAGTGCGGCCCGGAGGCGAAACCGCAGCCCAGGCCGATCTGCAGCACCGATTGCGGCGTCTGGCGCAGCAGCCGCCGGGCGCGCTCGAGCCGCAGCGCGAGGTACCAGCGCGAGGGCAGCGCGTCCAGGTGCTGGCGGAACAGACGCTCGAGCTGGCGACGCGACACCCCCACCAGGCGGGCGATGTCCTCGGTGGGCAGCGGTTCGGAGAGGTTGGCCTCCATCAGCGCCACGGCCTCGGCCAGCTTGGCCGAACCCGTGCCCAGCCGCGCCGCGACCGGCACCCGCTGGCGCTCATCGGGTCGGCGCAAGCGCTCCAGGCCGAAGGCTGCGGCCAGCTCCAGCGCCAGGCGTTCGCCGTGGCGCTGGCCCAGCCAGGCAATGAACAGGTCGCGCGCCGCCTGGTGGCCGGCGCAGCTCAGCCGGTTGCGGTCGATCTCGTAGAGCCGCTGCGACACCAGCACGTCGGGGTGGCGTTCAACCAGCGGCCCGATGTGCGGCCAGTGCACGGTGGCGCGATGGCCGGCCAAAAGCCCGGCCTCGGCCAGCCAGCCCGCGCCGGCGCCGATGCCGCCCAGGGTGGCGCCGGCGGCGGCATGCTGCTGCAGCCAACCCAGCCAGGGCGCCTGCCACTGCTGCTGCGTGGCGGGCAGGGCATCGGCCACCACGAACACCGCATCGAGCGCGCCTGCCTCGTGCAGCGCACGCGTGGCCATGGTGGTGGCGGTCGCCGCAGCCACCGGCCCGCCCTGCGGCGACAGCAGCAGCGGCTCGTAGGCCGGCGCATCCAGCACCTGGTTCGCCAGTTGCAGCGCGTCGAGCGCGCCGGCCAGCGGCAACAGCCCGGGGCCGGGAAGCAGCACGAAACCCACGCGCGTCACGGCGGCTCGCTCGCCTACTTCAAGCCACCGGCCAGGAACTGGCGCAGCCGCTCGCTGCGTGGGCGCACCAGCACCTCGCGCGGATCGCCCTGCTCTTCCACCCGACCCTGGTGCAGGAACAGCACCTGGTTCGCGACCTCGCGCGCGAAGCCCATCTCGTGGGTGACGACGAGCATGGTGCGGCCCTCGCGGGCGAGCTCTCGCATCACCGCCAGCACCTCGCCCACGAGCTCGGGGTCGAGCGCCGATGTCGGCTCGTCGAACAGCATCACATCGGGGTCCATGGCCAGGGCTCTGGCGATCGCCACCCTCTGCTGCTCGCCGCCCGACAGCTGCGCTGGATAGACCTCGCGCCGGTGCGCCAGGCCCACCCGCTCGAGCAGCTGCTGCGCACGCCGCACGGCCTGCTCGCGCGGTTGGCCGAGCACATGGATGGGCGCCTCGGTGATGTTCTCCACCACCGTGCGGTGCGCCCACAGGTTGAAGGCCTGGAACACCATCGCCAGTCGTGCCCGCCAGCGCTGCAGCTGCTGCGCGCTCGCCGCGCGCAGGCTGCCGTCGCGATCGGGAACCAGTTCGAGCGTCTCGTCGCCCAGGCGCAGCACGCCCTGGTGCGGCTGCTCCAGCAGGTTGAGGCAGCGCAGCAGCGTGCTCTTGCCCGAGCCGCTGGAACCGACGATGGCCACGACGTCACCCGGACGAGCCGTGAGCGACACGCCGCGCAGCACCTCGCGGTCGCCGAAACGCTTGTGCAGATCGTGGACGTGCAGGTCCTGACTCATCGGTGGGTCTTTGGATGATGGGGCCGGGGGCGCTGCCGCACGCGGCATCCGGGGTCAGGCCGATAGCAGTGAACCGCTGCGCCGTGGCTCGCGCCCAGCTACCTTGCCCAGGGGCATGCCCGCCATGGCGAAGCGTCGATTCTCGCGTGCGAAGAACAGGCCGTCGACCGGGCTGGTCAAGGTGAGCACCTCGCCCTCGATCGGGTCGATCAAGTCGACCAGCGGCTCGCCGCAGACCACCCGTGCGCCCGGCTCGCGCAGGAACACCACCACGCCTCCACGGGGTGCGATCAGGGGTATCGAGCCGGCCAGCGGTGTGGGCTCGCAGCGCAGTGGCGGCAGCGGCGGCGCATCGGCCGCGAGCACCAGGCCACGGTGCTGCAGGAAGCGCACGATGCCCTCGGCATCGACCGCGGCGCGGGCATGGTCGACATCGGCCTCGCCGCGCAGCTCCACCGTCACCGCCAGGCAGGCGTGGGGCAGTGGCAGCTGCGGCCCGAAGCGCTCGGCCAGCCGTGTCCAGACGGTCGAGCAGGCTTCGTCGAAGGGTTCGCCCCCCGAGCATTCGGCCAGCAGCGCGACTTCGGCCTGCAGGCAGCGCGCCAGCGGCTCGGCCTGCGACCAGCACTGCGGCGTGGTGTAGAAGTGCAGGAGCGCCTCACCGTCGCAGTGAAGGTCGAGCACGATGTCGGCGTCGATCGCCAACGCATACAGCGACTTGCGCAGGCTGTCGAGCGCGCTGGCCTCGGGCAGTGCCGCCACCGCCTGGCGCAGCGCCGCGCGCACGCAGGCCACGTTGGCGGTCGCGTCGGGGCCGAGTTGGCCGCGCACCACCTGCTCGACGGTGTCCGCCAGATCGACATAGCAGCGGTTGAAGTTCTGCCCGCTGGCCAGGTCGAAGCGGCCCTGGTGGCCGCGCAGCAGCCACTGGTGCATGCCCAGCGGGTTGGCCGCAGGCACCAGCACCACCTCACCGGCGATCTGGCCCGCGGCCTCGAGTTCGGTCAGGCGCCGGCGCAGGTGGTGCGCCACCAGCATGCCTGGGGCCTCATCGGCGTGCAGCGATGCCTGGATCACCGCCTTGGCGCCCTGGCCGGGCGTACCGTAGTGCAGACTGACGAGTTCCTGCCGGGTGCCCGGCGTGGCCGGGCGCAATGCGTGATGCTGGATGTTCATGGATGGGCATGCGGCTGCAGCGGATGCAGCCAGCGGCGCTCGGCCGCATGGAACAGGGCCACCAGCACCACGGTGATGAGCAGGTAGAACACCGCCGCCGTGATGAAGGCTTCGAAGGGCAGGTAGTAGGTGGAGTTGAACTCGCGGGCCACGCCGGTGAGATCGTGCAGCGTGACGACGCTGGCCAGCGCGGTGCCATGCAGCATGAGCACGACTTCGTTGCTGTAGGCCGGCAGGCTGCGCCGGAAGGCCGACGGCAGCACGATGCGCCGCAGCACCATCCAGCGCGACATGCCGAAGGCGCGCGCAGCTTCGATCTCGCCCGCGGGAACGGCCCGCATCGCGCCGTGCAGGATCTCGGTGGTATAGGCGCAGGTGTTGATGGCGAAGGCCGCGACGGCGCAGAACCACGCCGAGCGCAGCCAGGGCCACCACGGCCCTGCACGCACCCAATCGAACTGTGCAAGCCCGTAGTACAGCAGGAACAGCTGCACCAGCAAGGGCGTGCCGCGTATCACATAGGTGAAGGCCCACACCGGACGCCAGACCCAGGCCGAGGGCAGGCTGCGCAACATGGCCAGCGGCAGCGCCGCAGCCAGGCCCACCACGAGCGCCAGCACCAGCAGTTGCAGGGTGACCCAGCTGCCGCTCACGTATTTCGGCAGGTAACCGATCACCGCTTCTAGGTTCACAGCGACACCCGCCTGGATCCGGCGGCCAGCCGCCGCTGCAGCCAGGCGAAGCCCAGTTCCGACAGCGAGGTGAAACCCAGGTAGACGATGCCGACGGCCAGGTAGAACAGGAACGGCTCGCGAGTGGCACCGGCGGCCTGCGCCGCACGGCTCATCAGGTCGGAAAGCCCGATCACCGAAACGATGGCCGTCGCCTTGATCATCACCAGCCAGGTGTTGCTCAGGCCAGGCAGCGCATGGCGCAGGGCCTGCGGTCCGACGATGCGCCACAGCACCTGGATGCGGCTGAAGCCGAAGGCCAGCGCGGCTTCGCGCTGGCCGGCGGGCACGGCGAGGAAGGCCCCGCGCAGCACCTCGGTGACGTAGGCGCCGAAGACGAATCCTATCGTTGCCACGCCAGCCACGTAGGGGTCGATGTCGATGTAGCCATAACCCAGCTGCTCCGACAGGGCATTGACGCCCATCTGGCCGCCGTAGAACACGAGCAGCATGAGCACCAGGTCGGGCACCGCGCGGATCACCGTGGTGTAGGCCTGTGCCAGCCGGCGCAGCGGCGCCACGCGCGACAGCTTGGCCATGGCGCCCAGCAGACCCAATACCAGCGCGATGCCCAGCGAGGCAGCAGCCACCGACAGCGTCAGCAGTGCGCCTTGGGCAAGGCTCGCGCCGTATCCGTGCAGCATCGGGTCACTTGGTCTCGGTGTAGACGTCGAAGTCGAAGTACTTGTCCTGGATCTTCTTGTACACGCCGTTGGCCCGGATGGCCGGAATGGCGGCGTTGAAGCGCGCCTGCAGGTCGGTGTCGGACTTGCGCACCGCGATGCCTGCGCCGTAGCCGAAGTACTTCGGGTCGTTGTAGGCGGGGCCGAAGAAGCCGTGACCCTTGCCCATGGGCTTCTTCAGGAAGCCGCCATCCATGGCCACCGAGTCACCCATGGCCACGTCGATGCGTCCGGCCGCCAGGTCGAGGTAGACCTCCTCCTGCTTCGCATAGCGCACGATCTCGCTGTCCTTGTAGACCTCGGTGAGGAAGCGGTCGTGGATGGTGGCGCGTTGCACACCGATGCGCTTGCCCTTGAGCCCGGCGGGGCTGGCGTCGAGCTTGGCGTCGACGCGCCCGACCATGCGCGCCGGCGTGTTCATGTACTTGTCGGTGAAGTTGACGACCTTCTTGCGCTCGTCGGTGATGGCCATGGACGCGATGATGGCGTCGAACTTCTTCGAATTCAGCGCCGGGATCATGCCGTCCCATTCCTGCTGCACCAACGTGCACTCGGCCTTGATCTGGGCGCACAGGGCCAGCGCGATGTCGATATCGAAGCCCTTGAGCTTGCCGTCGGGGCCGACCTCCGAGAACGGGGGATACGCACCTTCGACGCCGATGCGCACCTTCTTCCAGTCGGGGCTCTGCGCCAGGGCGGGCGCGGCGGCACTGGCCAGCGCGGTCACGAGGGTGATCAGGAACAGGGATCGGCGTTGCATGGTGCGTGCGGCTCCGTGATGGGGTGGGGATGGATGCTGGGGATGTGCGACGCTAGTACAGCAGCCGCCTACCGGGTTGCGGACCACGGCTCGTACAGTGGCCGCGCCATGCGGATCGGCTCGACATCGAGCAGCAGGTGGTCGACGGTGTAGTCCTCGCCGCCCGAGGCCTCGCTGTACCAGCCTATGCTGCGCGGGCCCTTGGCCAGCCTGAAGGCGAAGCCCAGCTGCGGCTGCGGGTCGTCCGGTGCGGCGCGGGGATCGAAGGCGATGCCCCGGACTTCATCGTAGGTGGCATCGATCAGCAGGCCCATCGCGGTGGCGATCGCGTTGTCGGCCAGCATGTCGACATAGAACGGCGCGCTGGTGTAGTACGGCTTGTACCCCGGCTGCGAGGGGTCGAGCCGCTGGCCCTCGAGCTTGACCCGGGCCGGCCGCACCAGCCGTTCGCGCAGCAACAGCTTGTCGCCGCGATCGAGCAGCGCCACGCGGGCGCCCCGCAGGTTGAACACGCCGGCAGCGGCATCGTGTCGCGCCTCGGTCAGATCCACCAGCATGGCCTTGCCGCCGACCACCTCGACTTCGTTGCCGCGCACGGCCACGGCGCTGTTCTCCTCGACGCCCAAACCGAGCGCGTAGCCCGAAGCCACCATCATCGGCAGCAGGCGACCGATGCGCCCGCGCTTGAAGAAGTGCTGGTCGACGAACAGCGCGCTGCCGACGAAACCCAGGCCCCGGTCGACTTCGTGACCGGGACGCAGCCGGCCCTTCATCACGGCCAGGATGTCCGGAGCGTCGCGAAACATGGTGCTGCTCATGATGGCCGCACCCGCCGACGTACCCGCCACCACGCCGCCGGCGCGGTAGACATCCCAGATGGCCTGCAGCAGCGGCGTGACCTGGCCGCCGGGATAGAGGTGGTCGACGATGCGATCCTGGGATCCGCCGGTGAAGAAGATGCCGCGCGCGGCGCGCACCTTCTCGATCAGGGCCGGGTCGCGCACGGCATCGGCGATCGGGCGATCCTTGAGCAGCGGCGACACCGGCAGCGGCTCGGCCTGCGCGCCGCGCTGCTGCAGCATCTTCACCGCGGCCGCGGCGCTGCCGGTGGGATCTTCCGACGCCGTTCCCAGCACCACCCAGCGCGAGCCCGCCCCGCCGGACAGCTCGACCAGACGCTGCCAGACCACCTCGTGGTCGGCCTTCAGCCCACCGCCGATGGGCACGGCCACGCCCTGGCCACGGTCGTCGACGTCGATGCTTGCGGCGCAGACCCCCAGGGCCGCCACGGTCAACAGTCCGGCCGCCAGCGCCGTGCCGGCGCGGCGTATCCAGGTGGTGCGCGATGAACGATACATGCGATCCATCTTGGCATCGGCGCCCGCACGCCGCCAGGGCGTCAGCCCGCAGCCTGCGCTTTGGCAACAGAAGATGTCGCTTCGACGCAAGTGCATCGCGGCCACAGTGTCCGCACCGCAGCGGGATTGGCGGCGCCGCGACACCGGTTTGCATCGAAGCGACGACAACTTACAGCCTTGCGACCGCCGCGGGCAAGCCGCATGGGCAGCCGTTGCCCGGCTTCCTAGACTCGATGCGCATCGGTGGCGAGCGGGCATGCGGGCAGGACCGCTGCGCACACCATCGCCGGCACCCTCATCCTGCCCACCCCACCCGAGGCCGCTCAACCCGCGCGCCCGTCCCGAAGGACCCGCCCCGATGCCCACCCCTACGCATGCTCGCCGACACGCCCCCCGCCTGGCCCTGACGGCCCTCGCACTGGCCTGTGCCACCGCCGTGCAGGCGCAAGCCCCTGCGCCGCAACGCGTGGAGGTCACCGGCTCGTCGATCAAGCGCATCGACGCCGAGTCGGCACTGCCGGTTCAGGTGATCGGCCGCGAGGACATCGAGCGTGCGGGCCTGACCACCGCTGCCGAACTGGTGGCACGCATCGCCGCGGCCTCCAACGGCTTGACCGACGGCGTGAGCATCGGCACTGGCGGGTTTCGTGACCAGATGGGCATGAACTCGGCCAACCTGCGCGGCATCGGCACATCGTCCACGCTGGTGCTGCTCAACGGCCGGCGCATGGCCAACTTCGCCTCGCCCGGCGACGACACCGGCGTCGACCTGAACAACATCCCGGCCGCAGCCGTCGAGCGCGTGGAAGTGCTGCTCGACGGTGCCTCGGCCATCTACGGCACCGACGCCATCGGCGGCGTCATCAACTTCATCACCCGCAAGGACTGGCACGGCGCCGAGCTCAGCGCGCGGGTGGCCGGCACCCACGAGGGCGGCGCCGGCAAGCGCACCGCCAGCGCGGGCGCCGGATTCGGCTCGCTCGACAAGGACGGCTACAACGTCTTCGCAGTGCTCGACCTGCAGAAGACCGATGCCTTGCGCACTTCGCAGCGCGCGTTCATCAACGACCTGAAGATCCCCGAGCGGCTGCCGCACCTGCTGTCCAGCGCTCCCAGCCCGGGCAACATCCGCCTCACCGGCGACCAGCGCGACTACCTGCAGTCGGTGGGCTACACCATCAACGGCAAGCCCATCGCCAACCGCACCATCAACCTCAGCGTGCCGAACTGCAACCCGCCGCACAGCCTGTACCTGCCCGATGGCATCGGCGGCGAGGACGCCTGCACCTACGACTACATGCGCGACCTCGAGCTGTACCCGCGTACCGAGAAGACCGGCCTGCTCGGACGCGGCGTGCTGCAACTGGGCCGCGACCATCAGCTTTACGCCGAGGTGGCCTACAGCCGCGCCAAGTCCTGGTATGCGGGCACCTCCAACCGCATCAATGGCGAACTGGACGTTTCCATGATCCCGGCGCTGGCGGCCACCGGACTGGGCGATGCGCTTCCAGACGACCGCACGATCACCGTGCGCACGCGACTGCTCGAGGCCGGCATGCGCACCAGTCAGATCACCAGCACCGGCACGCGCCTCGTCACCGGGCTGACCGGCACGCTGGCCGGCTGGGAATACGACCTGGGGCTGAACC
>Ga0268298_10006816_pt1 | contig 10258 bp, 8 predicted proteins | sample WWTPWeurt_MetaG_FD_194462 | JGI IMG/M metagenome (GOLD analysis project Ga0268298, IMG submission 194462) | Activated sludge microbial communities from WWTP in Nijmegen, Gelderland, Netherland - WWTP Weurt | ecosystem: Engineered > WWTP > Aerobic digester > Activated sludge | place: Netherlands... | reverse complement strand
TCACTTTTTTGGAAATGAATTTATGCACAGATTTTATCTCATTATAAATGCTAACCCTCGCATATTATCCAATTCTTGTCCATCGCATATGCAGTATCCTGCAAGTCCTTGTCAGGAAACATTGCCCATAAGTCTGGCATATCCACCAAAGGCTGAACTCGTTCAATTATCCCTTATTCTCGAATTTTCAAATTATCTAATTTGCTAATTTTTTTTTTAAAACCAAGCATCTTTAAAATGTTCTATTTCTTCCACCCCATCTTTTTTTAAAAGTACAGATATCACATCATACCGAATTTCCCATTCATGACCTGATTTAACCATATACTGAGATGCGGCATCTTCGATCAATTGTCTTTTGCGTTCATTGATAAATTCCTCCGGACGACCATAATAAACATTTGTTCTGGTCTTAACTTCAACGAATACTAAAACTTCACCATCTTTAACAATAAGATCAATTTCAGCCCTGCTGAATCGCCAGTTTTTTTCCAATATCTCATACCCGACTCCCTGAAGATATCTGGCTGCAATTTTCTCACCCTTTTTACCTAAATCATGGTTGTTGCTCAAGTATTTGTAATTTAGCCGCTCAAAATTAATTCCTTCCCGCTTATGTTTGACATGGTAAAACGGTTTCCCGCTCAGTTAGAAGAAGCAATGAAGATTGGTTCAAATGCGAAACTAACCCCACTGGATTTTGTGCCAAAACTTGTTTTTGTCGCCGGTATGGGCGGTTCAGGAATAGGAGCTGATTTTGTGGCCTCATTTATTGCGGCTGAGGCTAAAATTCCTTATTTGGTGGGAAAGTCCTATGAAGCTCCTGCATTCATTGATAAAGAGTCCCTGGTAATCGCCTCTTCTTACAGTGGAAACACGGAAGAAACGCTTTCTGCAATAGACCAGATCCTGCACACCGGAGCACGAATAATTTGTGTTGCTTCAGGTGGCAAATTGATTGCTATGGCAAAAGAAAAGGGTTTGGACTATATTCAGGTGCCTGACAATTGGGCATCTCCGAGGGCCTGCCTGGGTTATTCCACAGTGGCACAGTTATATATTTTGAAACACCTGGGACTTTGGGAGCATGATTTTGAGACGGAGCTAAACCAATCCATCAAAATATTGAAGGAAGACACCCCACAAATTCAGGAAAAGGCCAAACATCTGGCAAATACCCTCTTTAATAAAAATACAGTAATTTACTCCTCTGATCGTATCGAGCCAGTTTCCATTAGATTCCGGCAACAAATCAATGAAAATGCCAAGAGATTGTGCTGGCATCATGTCATCCCTGAGATGAATCACAATGAACTCGTTGGCTGGAGAAAAGCAGATCCAACACTAGCTGTAATTTTTCTTAGAAACAATGACGATCACCCTAGAAATGAGCTAAGAATTGAATTGACTAAAGAAGTAGTCTCTCATTATGCTGGCACCACCATTGAGCTTTATTCGAAAGGGCATTCCCTGATTGAAAGATCTCTCTATCTGGTACATCTCCTGGATTACGCAAGTGTATATCTTGCAGACTTGAATAAAGTAGATGCAGTCGAAGTCAAAGTAATTGATTTTCTCAAGAATGAATTATCGAAAGTTATCAACTAGGTCTGCCACCCTGAATTTGGCAGGCCGCCACCGATCAATTAGTTCTCTTTTTGGGTTTTCGCTTATCTGACTTCTTAACGGAACCACTGGAATTCATTCTTTTTTTACTGTCCCACAGTCCTGAAGAGGCTTTACGCTTTGGATTGCCATGTTTATCCACTTTCACATTTGCGTCTTCAGCCGGACAACCTGTACCCCTGTTACAGGAAAACATACATATGGTCGAAAGACAGGCACCTACAAAAATAAATCGGACTATTTTGCTAAATCTCTCCATAAAATGGGCAATTTATTGATTATCAACTGCAAAGTTAACGTTTTTACTACTGTTTTCCCAGCTTAAACGTAAAAAATGCTTATATATGTGGACTCTTGAAACATAAATTATTTTTAAATATGTTGTATATTATAAAAAAACATATATTTTTGTCTCATTATTTTATAATTTAAACTTATCAAAATGAACAAAGGTGATTTGATCAACAATGTAGCCAAGGCCGCTGAAGTAACTAAAGTTCAAGCTGCTGCAGCTGTTGATTCTGTTTTGGAATCAATTGAAAAAAGTCTTAAGAAAGGAGATAGAGTTACTCTAGTAGGATTCGGTACTTTCTCTGTTTCTTTGAGAAAAGCTAGAGAAGGACGTAACCCTGCTACCGGTAAAACCATTAAAATACCTAAGAAAAAAGTGGTTCGCTTTAAAGCCGGAAAAGGTCTTTCAGATAAACTTAACTAGTAGCTATCTAACTAAAAAATAAGCCTCCACACCTGTAATCGGTTTGGAGGCTTTCCTTTTTTAAGCCCCAACATTTTCAATTTTACAAAACACAAAAGAGCAATTCCTGTAGTGGCTTAAGCCTCAGAACATTAACCAAATATTAGCACCAAAACCTGTATAATTGACTATTTTTGCCCGTTATAATTTATTTATTATGAAACTGAAAACTATTGTTTTAAATGCCTTTTTCATTTTACTCACTCAATTTATTGATGCTCAAACCAGTGATCCTGTATTATTTACTGTGAATGGCAATCCAGTTAAAGTATCAGAATTTGAATATATTTATAATAAAAACAATGGCAAAGATGCCAACTTTACGAAAGCATCTCTAGATGAATACCTGAATCTATACACCAGGTTTAAATTAAAAGTTCAGGCAGCGCGCGACATGAAACTGGATACCATTCCTGCACTGATAAAAGAATTGGAAGGTTACAGACAACAGCTGACTACCAATTATTTAAATGATAAAGAGGTTACAGATAAGTTGGCTAAAGAAGTTTTCGAACGCCAAACCAGAGATATTTCTGTAAGTCACATACTCTTTAGCCTTAGCCCTAATGCTTTACCGGAAGACACTTTAAAATCGTATAATTTGGCCATGGAAGCTTATCGTGCTATTCAAAAAAATAACGATTTTGATGCTGCGGCTAAAAAATATTCCAACGACATCAGCACTGCTCAAAAATCAGGTTTCCTCGGTTGGTTTACGGCCATGCTGCCGGACGGATTCTATCAATTCGAAAATACCATTTACCATCTTAAAAAAGGAGAAATTTCTTATCCGCTTAGAACCAGACTTGGTTACCATATTTTAAAAGTAAATGACATCAGACCTGCCAGGCGAAAAATTGAGGCTGCACATATTCTATTTAGAAAAGGTGTTAAAGGAAAACCTGATATTTTGGCGCAGGCAAAAGTAGACAGCATTTATAAATTGATTAAAGGAGGAGCAAGTTTCGAAGATCAGGCTAGATTGGTAAGTGAAGATAAAACCACTGCCATGATTGGAGGAAATGTTGGTTTCTTTGGAATCAATCAGTATGAGTCCAATTTTGAAGATGCAGCTTTCTCTTTGGAAAAAGATGGCGACATCGCTAAGCCCGTTGAGACCAGCATCGGATGGCATATCATCAAAAGGCTTCGAAAGGAAGAAGAACTTCCATACGAAAGAGCCAAGAAAAAAATTCAATCTGAAATCACTAGAGACAGCCGTTTCAAGGAAGCACAAGGTAGCCTGATTGAAAAAATTAAAATAGAAGCAAAGTTTAAAGAAAATTCAGCTGCTCTGGACCGTTTTGCTGCCAAAATGGATACAAACTTTTTCACTTATAAATGGAAGGCTCCTGAATTTCTAGAAAATGAAGAATTGGGTAGCCTTGGAGACATTAAACTTAAAAGCCAGGATTTTGCCGAGTTTGTGAAATCAAACACCAGACAAAGAATTCAGGGTTCTGAAGATCAAAAAGTAAGGGCGACCATCCAGACTATGTTCAATGATTATGTTGCGCAAAAATGTCTTCAATATGAAGAGACAAGACTTGAAGATAAATATCCTGAATTCAAAGCATTGATGAGGGAATACCGCGAAGGAATTCTATTGTTTGAGGCCACAAAAAATGTGGTTTGGGACAGAGCCTCTGAGGATACCACCGGATTGAGAATGTTCTATGAAAAAAATAAAGCCAGATACAAGTGGGATGAAAGAGCTTTAATATATTATGTTTCCATCGACACATCCGACATGAAGCTTGCCAATAAAATATATAAGTTTATGGCGAAGAAAAGTATTTCCAAAGGAATAGATAAATTTGATAAGAAAAAAGATTTTATTGCCTTCCAAAAAAATACTACCGAGAAGAAAAATACAGAATCTTATGAAGGATTACAGTTTAATACTGGATTCATCACTCCGTTGACAAAAAATGAAAATGGAAAAGGATATGTATTTAGAAAAGTGGAACAGATTCTGCCGATTGACTATAAATCACTTGATGAAGCAAGAGGTTTTATCATTGCTGATTATCAGGATCACCTTGAAGCCTTGTGGATTGATGAGCTAAAGCAAAAATATAAAGTGGATATCCATCAGGATGTCTTAAATAGCCTAGTTAAAAAGTAAATCATATGTTGAAACCCTTTGATCTTGCAGGAGTACTTTTTTTGTACTTGTGCTTGCTTTCGTCAATTGGGTGTAAGAACAATAATCCTGAATCATCCACAGAAGGATCCACTAATAATCTCCTGGCAAAATATAAAAACGAAAAACTTGAATTTACTGACATAGAACCTTTGCTTCCTGTCTTTCAATCTTCAGAAGACAGTGTTCAGTTCATATCTGTTTTGGTGGAAAAGTGGATCAGAAATAAGGTTTATCTGGAAGAAGCCAAGATGAATTTTAAAAGCAACGAGGAAATTGATAAATTGGTTGAAGATTATAGAAATTCTTTAATTCTTGATGCTTTTGAAGAGAATTTATTCAATCAAAAAATAGACAGCAGTATTTCAGATCAGGAGTATCTCAACTATTACAATCAAAAAAAAGCTGAATACAAATTAGAGAGTCCGATTTTGAGAATGATGTTTGTGAAAATTTTGAAACAAAATCTCGATCAGAAAATATTTAATCCACTTTGGGAAAAACCAGACGGTGCAAGGTTATTGCAGTTACAAAAATATTGCCAAAACAACGCGGAAGTAAGTTTGCTTCAAATGGATAAATGGAATAAATGGAATGATATAAAAGAAATTATGCCCTCAAAGTTTGTCAATCTGAATACTTTACAAAGCGGACTAAATAGAGAATTCGCAGATTTTAAATACAATTATTTTTTAAAGATTCGTGAATTGGTAAAACCCAACGAAACCCCACCTTTATCTTTTTTTAAAATTCAGGCTACCAAGTCTATTCTGCATGATCGCAAAGAAAAAATCATAGAACAAGCCAAATCAAAACTTTACGAAAGAGAACTAAAAAATAAGTCCATCCAGAATTTTGTAAAATAATTTAATCTGATCTCCTGCGTTATCCATAGGCCCCAGATACCTCAACAGCAAACAATTATGAAAATTATAATATATCTGATTATCGTCTTTCTGAACATTTTTAGCATAACGCTTAATGCACAGAACAATTTATATGTAGATCGTATCATTGCCAAAATAGGTGGAGAAATTATTCTTTATTCCGATCTCCAGGATCAAAAAGCTTATGTAAAGGAGAGGCAGGGAGCAGCTTTGAACGAAAGCGATGATTGTGCCATATTAGAGAATTTATTTCTTCAAAAATTTATGATTCATCAGGCTAAATTGGATAGTATCGAGGTGAGAGATGAAGAAGTTGAACAACAGTTGGATGCTAGAATTGACCAGATTCTGCAATACATGAACAACGATACTAAAAAGTTTGAAGAATACTACGGCCAAACTATTGCACAGGTACGAAATCGATTCCGAGAAGATCTGAAAAATCAATTGCTTACTGAAAGACTTCAAAATAAAGTGATAGGTAATGTGAGTGTAACTCCACAGGAAACCGATGTGTTCTTTCGCAGGATTCCTAAAGACAGCCTTCCTTACTTCAGCTCTGAAGTAGAGATTTCCGAAATCCTCCACAAACCAAAACCAAATAGTGAAGCCATCAAAAATGCAAAAGAAAAACTAAATAAACTTTTAATCAGGATCAAAAACGGAGAAAGTTTTGAAAAACTTGCACAAACCTATTCCGATGATCAGGGTTCCGCAAAAGCAGGTGGTAGTCTTGGGTGGATGAAAAGAGGAAATCTTGTTCCTGAATATGAAGCCGTCGCATTTAATCTTGAAAAAGATTCCGTTTCAGGCATTGTAGAATCTGAATTTGGATACCACATCATTCAATTGCTCGGAAGAAGAGGAAATAATATCAATACTCGCCACATCCTGATTAAACCTGAAATCACAGAGGAAGATTACAAAAAATCTGAAAAATTTCTGGATAGCATAAGAACTATAATCCTTAAGGACTCCATGCCATTCGAACTTGCGGTTAGACAATTTTCTGATAAAAAATCGGAAACTTACAACAACGGAGGTCAATTGATTAATCCTAAAACCGGAAATAACTATTTCGAAGTTGCTGATCTGGAACCAGATGTTTATTTTGCAATCGATGCACTTAAAGTTGGGGAGATTTCTAAACCTGTTGGCTCAAATGACCAGGAAGGAAAAAAGTATTTCAGGATCTTTAAATTACAATCCCGGACCAATCCCCATAAAGCAAGCCTGGAAGCCGATTATTCTAAAATTCAAACTGCTGCAAAAGAATTGAAAAAGAATGAACACTTTAAGAAATGGTTGGACCAAAAGATTCCAAAAATATATGCTGAAGTGGATCCGGACTTAAAATCTAATTGTCCTAATTTACAATCTTGGGGAGGTGCCCATAACTAGTTTTTTTCAACATATTGGAAACAGGACCTAGGGATTGCCTGTGATATAAATCTTTAAAGCATTTTAGTTTGGATGCAAATTACCTTTATGGGTTTACTGCTCTTAGAAGAATTCTAATTTTCTATTCTTCAAAATGGACAAAAAAAAAGAGATCGGTTCATACCCCCCAGCGAACCGACCTCAGAAATTGTTGTATCTAATTTCTTGGATACTTACCGGATTTCTCCGACAATTATTCTATTGCAGAAACCTTGCCAATTTTTTAAAAAATTTAATTTTTTTTAATATTTATCGAGAATTAATTTAAATCATATTGTAAATTCTTGAATTACAACAAATTATGAAACCTTACTAATTTATATTAATTTGCATTGCATGTCTATCTCGGTTTAAAAATCTTATCCAGACTCTATATTACATATATAAACTAAATGGTTAGAGAACAATTGCGCCTCAACTGTTCCGTTATGCTTACATCTCTGCTTATGAAATGCATAAAAACTGCCACCAGGTCTCGAATGATCTTGATACAAAGCCTGCTGGTTTTTATATTCTTAGCCATAATTAATCCCCTTTTAATTGCTCAGTCCAATGAAGGAACGGAATTTTGGTTCAGCTTTCTGGAACACAGAGACAGGGGAAATGCCAGGTTGTGCATGATTAGTTCAAAACATAATACTTCTGGAACAATAAGTATGGATGCCATTGGATGGTCAGTCAACTTTAATTTACCAGCGAATACCATCATCACCATATCTATCCCTCCCGAAGCAGAAAACTTTGGATCTGAAATTAAAGCCAGCAAAGGGGTAAACGTCATAACACAATTGCCGAGTTCGGTTTATATACACCAGTTTCATGAATTTCGCTCCGATGCAGCGCTCGTATTGCCCATAAGCTCTTTGGGTAGTGAATATTATGCCATGACCTACTCAGGATATGAAAACAATGATGACCATTATCCCTCAGAATTTGTCCTTGTTGCCACCCAGGACCAAACCATGATAGATTTGGAGTTTTCAGGCGATACCCGTGGTGGGCAAAAGAAATTCAGTACACAGCAGATAACGCTTGATAAAGGAGAAACCTATCAAGTACAAGCTGCTAAAGTAACGGATGACTTAAGCGGGACTTATTTAAGGGGAAATAAAAATTTCGCCGTGTTTAGTGGCAACAGATGGACTCAAATTCCTACAGGATGCGGAAATAGGGATAATACTTTGGAGCAAATGTATCCCATTGAAACCTGGGGTAAAGAATTTATCGCCGTTCCTTCAAAATTTGTCAACTATGATTTGTTTAGAGTTTTGGCAGCAGAGGACTTTACAGAAGTGGTGATTCACACTTATAATCCATCCTCGCAACAAACCATAACGTTGAATAAAGGACAATGGCGTGAATTCAGGTTAAGCCAAAAATCCGCTTACATTAAGAGCAATCATCCGGTAATGTTGGCTCAGTTTCTAGTAGGTGGCAATTGCAATGGATTGAATGGACTCGGTGACCCTTCTATGGTTTTGCTCAACAGCATTGAACAATACAGAGATACCGTGACCTTATTTAATTCACCTTATGAAAATATCATCAACAACTTTATAAACATCATCATACAATCTCGAGACAGCTCAAAACTGACGGTTGATGGGAAAACATTGAACCAATGGGGAGCTAATCTAACTACAGTGGGCGACTCCAATCAGTTTGCTTTCGTTCAATTAGAGGTAAAAGATGGACCACACACACTTATTTCACAAGGATGTGGTCTCATTGCGGTAGCCTATGGTTATGGTCAAGCTGAATCCTATGCCTATGGAGGTGGGGCTAATTTTTTTAAAATTAATCAAATTCCCATTCCTGATGGTTCCTGTCTCAACGACAGTCTTTTGATGAAGTCCGGACTTCCTCCTTCCAGATTTACAGTCTCCTGGGATTTAGGGGATGGAACACGTTCAAATCTTCACGAATTTAAACATCGTTTCAAGGCATTGGGAAATTATACGGTTCAGTTATTTGTCCATGATTTATGCAGAAATACATTCGATACTCTGGATAAAAAGATACTCGTAACGCTTAGACAAGGCTTAACAGCTTATCCGGATACAACAGTTTGTATTGGTTCGGAAATTACTCTTCATGCTGTTGACCGGGATGAGAGCAGCTATCTATGGACAGGCCCCAATGGGTTTAACTCAGACCTACAAGATCCAAGATTGACCATTACAGATGTTCTGCAGTCAGGAACTTATACCGTAATGAGTGATTATTATGGCTGCGCAAGCTTTCCTAAAAACCTGTCTGTTATAGTTCATGAAAATCCAAAGCCCGATTTAGGAAAAGATCTGTATTTCTGCCCAGAAAGGGAAAGTGTCATTTTGAAAACATCTTATTCTTCCGGATTGGTTTGGCAGGATGGATCAATGAATCCGGAATTTATTGCAGACAAGGCAGGTCTGTACAGCATCCAGGTCACGAACGAATATTATTGTATTGGAACAGATTCGATCCTCCTGGAAGAGCGTTGTCCCGCAGAATATTTCTTTCCGAATATTTTTTCACCAAATGGTGATGGAATAAATGATTTCTTTTTACCAAAAACTACTTATTTAAATAGTTACAAACTTCAAATCTTCAGTAGATGGGGAGAGTTACTTTTCCAATCTGAAGATCCAAACACAGGCTGGGACGGCACAGCAAATGGTCAGGTTATGGTACCTGGAGTTTATGTTTATGTTTTTTCCTACACAGGTTATGATGATCGATATCAAACCCTTCATAAAACGGTTTCCGGAGATCTTACGCTGATCCGTTAACTGAGATCGTATCATTTAAGTTCTGACTCGGAAAATCAGGAAAGATCGTTTTCATCTTTGAACAGTGCCTTAAATATGCATTTTCCGGAATTCCATTAATCCAATAATAATTTATACATATTATAGAATTATAAATATGTTTTTATCAGACATGGATAATATAAACCTGGGTGTCCAATCTAATTTTGATTCATTAATCACATAAAAATAATGATCCATGAAATCAAAATTAAATTTCACTATCCTTTTGTTGTTTGCATCAGGTTTAATTTCCTCTCTAAGATCTGCTGAAGTTATGCCGGGAATACTTATTGCCGGAATAGAAATTAAAGGTTTTCCAAATGACTCCAATCAATTAGTCAATATCTGTATGTATGAATTGAAAAAATTAAACATCTATGATGTACTTAACCAAAAAGATGTAGAGTTTTCAGCGAAAGAAAATAACATTGATCTTACCAATTGTATGAGCAAACAATGCATGACCCAAATTGGAAAAGCGCTTGGTGTAGAAAAAGTGATCGGAGGCAGCATTGAACAATTTGGTGAAAAAATATATATCTCATTTCGTTTGCTGAATGTCCACGGAGGAAATATGGAGAAAACATATAGCCAGGAATTTATGGCCTTTCCA
>Ga0268298_10006815_pt1 | contig 10259 bp, 5 predicted proteins | sample WWTPWeurt_MetaG_FD_194462 | JGI IMG/M metagenome (GOLD analysis project Ga0268298, IMG submission 194462) | Activated sludge microbial communities from WWTP in Nijmegen, Gelderland, Netherland - WWTP Weurt | ecosystem: Engineered > WWTP > Aerobic digester > Activated sludge | place: Netherlands... | reverse complement strand
CGGTGCGCCCATCTTCCTGCTGGCGTAGCACCGCGACGTGGCCCTTGGTCACGATGTGCAGCGCCCGCCCGGGCTGCCCTTGCTCGATGATCAGCTGCCCGTCGACGAAGTAGAGCTCCTGGCACAGCTCGTAGAGCGCACGCGTGTCCTCGAGCGTGAGGTCCTGGAAGAGATCGAGGCGCCCGAGGTGCGTGAGCCCGCGGCGCAGCGGTGGCGGGGGCGGCGCCGCGGCATCGACGACGATCGGCAGGTCGAGGGTCGGCGAGGGCACGAAGGGTGGGGGGGCGGCCGGCCGCGCGGCCGCGACCACAGCCGCCGCGGGGATCGGGCCCGGGCGGGCCGGGGGCTTGGCGGGGGCGGGCGGGGTCACCGACGGCGCGACGGCACAGGCGGCCAACAACGCCTCGGCATCACGGTAGCGCGGGCAGGCCGCTACCAGGCGCTCGAGCACCTGCCGGGCGGTGTCGCGCATACCCAGCGCGAGCAGGTCACGCCCGAGGCGATAATAGACCTCGGCGGTGTCCTGGGCGCAGGGGCGCGCGTTGGCCAGCGCCACGTAGTGCCGCAGCGCCTGTTGCCGCTGCGGTGTCGCCGCATAGAGCTCGCCGAGCAGCAGCGTCGCCCGCACGCCATCCGCGTGGGTCGGGGGCAGCTTCTGCAAGGCCTCGATCGCGTGCGCCGGCTGTTTGAGGCTGACCCAGAGCTGCGCCGCCTCGAGTACGCGTCCCGCCTGCTCCAGGCAGCGGGCCGCGGCCTCCGGTTGCTTGAGCTCGAGATAGGCCGCCGCCGCACGCGCGAACTCGCCACCGCGCTCGAAGAGCAGAGCCGCCCGCTCGGAGTGCCCGGCCGAGCGGAAGAGCCGCGCCGCCTTGCTGGTATCGTAGCTCTTCTCCGCCAGCTCGGCCGCGCGCTCGCGGTTGCCGAGCGCCTGATACAGCTCGCTGGCGCGGCCGTAGTCGCGCGCCTGACAGAACATCTCGGCCATCGCCTGACGGGTGGTCGAGCCGGCGAGCTGCGCCTCCTTCATCAGCGCGGGGGCGAGGTCCTCACCGCTCTGCGCGTAGAGGTCGGCCGCCGCGGCGATGTCACCGTGGGCCAGCTGCTTGAGAATCGCCGGCACCGCCTGCGGCGTGAGCACGAAGCCCTTGCCGTCGACGAACTCGAACTCGACTGCGCCGTGCCCACCACCCATGGCGGCTGCCTCCTCGTAGCGGATACCCGGAAGCCGGGGCTGCCGCATAGGGCTGCGGCAGGGCAGCGCCGCGGTGCCCGCGCGTCCTGCCCTCGGAAACCGACCACCACCGCCACCCGGGTCGCGATTCTATCGCACCGGTCCAAGAAGAGCGCCAATCGGCGCGCCGACCGTGGGCGACGTACACCGCCGGCGACCGGGGGGCAGGTCCCCGCGCGAAGCTCCGCGGGCCCGGTTTGGCGCGTGCCGCGAGGGCGCGCTCGTGCCAGACTCGTCGCCCCTAAACACGGTGGCCATGCCCGTGGCGACACGCACGAACTCCGAGACCCGCCTGCGATCAGCCGCCACGGTCCCGGCCGCGACTGACGCCGCGCCCCTGCGCGCCCTGGACGCGATTCGCGTGATCGGCGCGCGGCAGCACAACCTGCGCCACCTCGACGTCGCCTTCCCGATCGGCGCGATCACGGCGGTCACCGGCGTCAGCGGCTCGGGGAAGTCCTCGCTGGCCTTCGACACGCTCTATGCCGAGGGGCAGCGGCGCTACGTCGAGAGCTTCAGCCCCTACGCGCGGCAGTTCATGGACCGCATGGACCGACCGGCCGTCGATCGCGTCGAGGGGGTGCTGCCAGCGGTGGCGATCGACCAGAAGAACGCGATCAAGTCGTCGCGCTCGACGGTCGGCACGGTCACCGAGCTGGCCGACTTCTTCAAGCTGCTGTGGGCCCGCGCCGCCGTGCTCCATTGCAGCGGCTGCGGCGAGCCCGTGCGCAGCGAGGAGCCGCCCCAGATCGCCACGCGCCTGCTCGCGGAGCACGGCGGGCGGCGCGCGGCCATCACCTTCACGCTGCCACCGTGTCGGACCATCAAGGCCACGGCCGCGGCGCTGACCTGGCTGCGCAGCGAGGGCTTTCATCGGCTCTGGTGGGCGGACGCGGCGGTGGAGCACGATCTGGCGGCCGAGCCCGCCCTGGCCCGTCGGCTCAAGGGGCAGGCGATCGAGGTGGTCGCCGATCGCCTGACGCTCGATTCGGCGCGGCGCACGCGCCTCGCCGAGAGCCTGCGCGGCGCGCTCGAACGCGGCCAGGGGCGTGTCGGTGTGCGGCTGCTCGACGCGGCGCCCGGAACCGCCGCGCTGCGCTTCAGCCACGGGCGCCACTGCGCGCGCTGTGACCTCGGCTATCCCGATCCGCTGCCCAATCACTTCTCCTACAACTCCCCGCTGGGCGCCTGCCCGGACTGTAACGGCTTCGGCGCGGTGGTGGGTCTCGACCTCGACCTGGTCATCCCCGACCCGCGACTGTCCTTGGCCACCGGAGCGATCCGCCCATGGTCCACGCCGAGCACCCAGCGTGAGCGGCGTGAGCTGCGGCGTGCCTGCACTCAGGCGGCCGTCCCGCTGGATCTGCCCTGGGAGGCGCTCAGCGCGGAGCAGCGGGCCTTCGTGGTCGAGGGCGATCGCAGCCTGCGCTGGTCGGGCTTGCGCGGTTGGTTCGCCTGGCTCGAGCGACGCACCTACAAGATGCACGTGCGCGTGCTGCTCTCGCGCTACCGCGCCTACCGCCCGTGCTCGAGCTGTGAGGGGACGCGGCTGCGGCCCTACGCGCGCCTCTTCCGCCTGGGGGGGCGCACCTTGCCCGAGGTCTACGCGCTGAGCCTGCACGACGCCGCCCGCTGCTGCGACCAACTGGAGCTGCCGCCCGAGCAGCAGGCGCTGACGGCCGCGGTGCTGCAGGAGATCCGCGCGCGGCTGCGCTACCTCTGCGAGGTCGGCGTCGGCTACCTGACCCTCGACCGTCAGTCGCGCACCCTCAGCGGCGGCGAGGTCCAGCGCGTCAACCTGACGACGGCGATCGGCAGCGCGCTGGTCAACACGCTCTACGTGCTGGACGAGCCCTCGGTCGGGCTGCACGCCCGCGACAACGCGCGCCTGCTGGCGATCCTCGAGCGGCTGCGCGCCAACCGCAACACGATCGTGATCGTCGAGCACGACGCGGCCATCATCCGCGGCGCCGATCACCTGATCGACCTCGGGCCCGGCCCCGGCGCTGCCGGTGGGCAGGTGGTCTTCGCCGGCCCACCGCAGGCCCTGCCCGAGGCTCGCGCCCGCTCGGCCACGGCGCGCTACCTCTGTCCCGCGCCCGACGAGCCGACGCGCGGGCCGCCGGGCCCGCGGCGCCGCATCGACCCCGCTCGCGCGCTGAGCGTGCGCGAGGCCCGCGAGCACAACCTCGCGGGGATCGACGTGCGCATCCCGCTCGACGCCCTGACCGTCGTCAGCGGGGTCAGCGGCTCGGGAAAATCGACCCTGGTGGAGACCGTGCTCTACCGCGGCCTGCTGCGCCAGCGTGGGCGCCCGACCGAGCCTCCCGGGCGCTGCGCCGCGATCGAGGGCGGCGAGGCGCTGGCCGAGGTGGTGCTCGTCGACCAGGGGCCGGCGGGCACCACCCCGCGCTCGAATCCGGCGACCTACGTCAAGGCCTACGACGCGATTCGTCAGCGCTTCGCCGCGCAACCCGCGGCGCAAGGGCGCGGGCTGACGGCCGCAAGCTTCAGCTTCAACGTCGCGGGCGGGCGCTGCCCGGCCTGCGAGGGCAACGGCTTCGAGCGGATCGAGATGCAGTTCCTCGCCGACTGCTTCGTGCAGTGCGAGAGCTGCGGTGGGCGTCGCTTCACCGACGAGGTGCTGAGCGTCAAGCTCGACGGCCGCTCGATCCACGAGGTGCTGGAGCTGACGGTCGATCAGGCCGTCACCTGCTTCGCCGAGACGCCGGTGATTGCCGAGCGGCTGGCCGCGCTGGCGCTGGTCGGGCTCGGCTATCTGCGGCTGGGGCAGCCGCTCAACACGCTGAGCGGCGGCGAGAGCCAGCGGCTCAAGCTCGCCGCGCATCTCGCCCTGCACCGCACCCGCAACACGCTCTTCCTGCTCGACGAGCCGACGACCGGCTTGCACCTCAGCGACGTGGCCCGGCTGATCGACAACCTGCAGGCGCTGGTCGCGCTCGGCAACACCGTCGTCGTGATCGAGCACCACCTCGACGTGGTGGCCGCCGCCGACTGGGTGATCGATCTGGGGCCCGAGGGCGGCGCGGCCGGGGGGCGCGTCGTCGCGGCCGGCCCGCCCGAGCTGATCGCCGCCACCCCTGCGAGCCACACCGGACGCCACCTGGTCGCCGAGGGGCAGCTGCGAGCCGCGGCGGGGCGCGCCACGGCGGCGCCGATCGCGCGAGCGGCCGAGCGGCCAGCAGGCTATCGACGCCAGCTCGCCCCCGAGGACATCGTGCTGCGCGGCGCGCGCGTGCACAACCTCGCCAACCTCGAGCTGCGCCTGCCCCGCGATCAGCTCGTGGTCGTCACGGGCCCCAGCGGCAGCGGCAAGAGCAGCCTGGCCTTCGACGTGCTGTTCGCCGAGGGCCAGCGCCGCTTCGTCGATTGCCTGAGCCCCTACGCACGGCAGTACGTCGCGCAGCTCGGCCGGCCCGATCTGGACGAGCTCTTGGGGGTGCCGCCGACGGTGGCGATCAGTCAGCGCACGGCGCGCGGTGGGCGCAAGAGCACAGTCGCCACGGTCACGGAGATTTATCACTACCTGCGGCTGCTCTGGGCCCGCATCGGCGTGCAGCACTGCCACAGCTGCGGCGCGCGCGTCAGCGGGCTACGGGCGGACGATCTGCAGCAGCAGCTGATCGAGGACCACGCGGGGGCCGAGGTGCTGCTGCTGGCGCCGGTCGTCCGCGGCCGCAAGGGCTTTCACCACGACGTGCTGCAGCGCGCCGTCGCACTCGAACACACGCAGATTCGCATCGACGGCGCGCTGGTCCCGCTGCACCCGCAGCCCCGCCTGGCGCGTTTTCAGGCCCATGATCTGGAGTACGTGCTGGGGCCCTTCGCGGTGGGCGCGCAGGGGTCGGCGGCGCTGGCCGCGGCGATCGAGCAGGCGCTGGCGCTGGGGGGCGGGACGCTGGCGCTGCTGCCGGTCGAGGGCGAGCGCGGGGGCAACGTCGCGCCGCGCACCTACAGCCTGGAGCGGAGCTGTACCCGCTGCGGGGTCGGCTACGAGGCCCCCGACCCGCGGCTCTTCAGCTTCGCCAGCAGCGTGGGTGCCTGCCCGCGCTGCGACGGGACCGGGGTCGACGCGCGGGCCGCGGGGGGCAAGGCACGGCGCGAGGACTTGCCGCCCGAGGGCCACCTCGAGCCGCCCTGTCCGGCCTGCGGCGGTGCGCGCCTCCAGCCCGCCGCGCTCGCGGTGCGGCTGGGCGAGCGCTCGATCGCCGAGGCCACGGCCCGCACCGCGGGTGAGCTGCGCGCCTTTCTCGCGGGGCTGACGCTGAGCGCCCGCGAGCGCACGATCGCGAGGGCCGCGTTGAGCGAGCTCGACGCCCGCTGCGCCTTCCTGATCGAGGTCGGCCTCGACTACCTGGCGCTCGATCGCGGCGCGCACACGCTCAGCGGCGGCGAGGCCCAGCGGGTGCGCCTGGCGGCGCAGCTCAGCGCGGACCTGCGCGGCGTGCTCTACGTGCTGGACGAGCCCACGATCGGCCTGCACCCGATCGACACCGCGCGGCTGCTCGAGACGCTGCGCCAGCTCGTCGTGCGCGGCAACAGCGTGGTGGTCGTCGAGCACGACGAGGAGACGATCCGCCGCGCCGACTACCTGGTCGAGCTCGGCCCCGGCGGCGGACGCACGGGAGGCCACGTGGTGGCCGCGGGGCCCGGCGCGACGGTGCTCGCGCAGGCCGATTCGCTGACGGCCCGCAGCCTGCGCCTCAGCGGCCGCGAGCGGGCGGTCTACGAGGCGCGGCCGATCGCCCCGGAGACGCCGCGGCTGCGGCTGCGCGACGTACGGCATCACAATCTGCGCGGCCTCGAGGTCACGCTGCCGCTCGGCCGACTGACGGTCGTCACCGGCGTCAGCGGCAGCGGCAAGAGCAGCCTGGTGCGCGACGTGCTGGGCGAGGGGCTGCGCCGCGTGCACGCGGGAGGCGCGCCGCTGAGCGGCACGCTCGAGGGCGCGGGGTTGCTGCGCGTCGTGCGCGAGATCGATCAGAGCCCGATCGGTCGCACCCCGGCCAGCACGCCCGCCACCTACGTCGGCCTGCACGACGAGATTCGGCGCCTCTTCGCCCGCCTACCGGAGGCGCGCGCCCGCGGCTACCGACCGGGGCACTTCAGCTTCAACGTGCGCGGCGGCCGCTGCGAGAGCTGTCGCGGGCAGGGCCAGGTCCGCCACGAGATGAGCTTTCTGCCCGAGGTCAGCGTCGGCTGCGAGACCTGCGGCGGGCGCCGCTACAGCGCCGAGACGCTGCAGGTGCGCTATCGGGGGCTCTCGATCGCCGAGGTGCTCGAGCTGACCGCGGCCCAGGCGGTCGAGCTCTTCAGCGCCGTACCGAAGCTGCACCGCGGGCTGGCGCTGCTCTGCGAGGTCGGGCTCGATTACCTACCGCTGGGGCAGCCGAGCCACACGCTGAGCGGGGGCGAGGCCCAGCGCATCAAGCTGGTCGAGGAGCTGCAGAAGGAGGGCAGCCGCCAGGCGATCTACCTGATGGACGAGCCCTCGACCGGCCTGCACCTCGACGACCTGCGCAAGCTGCTGCTGGTGCTGCAGCGGCTGGTGGCGCGCGGCGACACGGTGGTGGTGATCGAGCACAACCTCGACCTGATCGCCAGCGCCGACTGGATCATCGACCTCGGCCCCGGCGGCGGGGCCCAGGGCGGGCAGTTGCTCTATCAGGGCCCGCGCGACGGCCTGCTCGCGCAGCGCGACGCGCCGACGGCCGCCTACCTGCGCGCGCACCTCGGCTCGGCGTGAGCGAGCGCAGGCCCGGCGCAGCCGAGCGCGAGGGCCTCGTCATCGTTGACCATGGTCAACGACCATGGGACGATACGAGCCATGAGCACGCGACAAATGGCGATCTCGGAGTTCAAGGCACGCTGCCTCGAGGTGCTCAAGCAGGTAAAGCGCACGGGGCAGCCGATCCTGATCACACGCCGCGGCGAGCCGATGGCCGAGATCTCGGCGCCGCGTGCGGTGCCCGCGACCGACTCGTGGCTCGGTCGTTACGCTCAAACCGGCCGCATCGTCGGCGACGTGATCGCGCCCGCGACAGGCGCGCAGTACTGGGAGGCGGTGGCAGGCGAGGGATCGTGAGGCTGCTCCTCGACACGCACGTGTTCCTCTGGAGCACGCTCGAGGCGCAGAGACTGCCGCCGCGCGTCGCTGCCGAGCTCGACCACCGCGCCAACGAGCTCTGGCTTTCGCCGATCACCACTTGGGAGTGCCTGGTGCTGGCCGAAAAGGGCCGCATCGCGCTGACGCCCGATGCCTCGACCTGGCTGCGCAAGGTCATCGCCGAGGTCGGCTTCATCGAAGCCCGCCTCACCCATGAGGTCGCCCTGCTGAGCCGAGGACTGAGGCTCGACCACGCCGATCCCGCCGACCGCTTCCTCGCCGCGACGGCCGCCGTCTACGAGCTGACGCTGGTCACGGCAGAGGAGCGGCTGCTGGCGGGCAAGGGCTACGCCTCGCTATCGGCGAGGTAACGCCGCTCGAGGTGGGCGCGGAAGCAGCCGACGTCGAGGCCGCGACCGGTGGCGGCGTGGAGCAGCGCCTCACCACTGAGCCGTGAGCCCTGCGTGTGGACGTGGGTGCGCAGCCAGCGGACGAGCGGCTGGAAGTCCCCGGCGGCGATCGCCTCGGGTAGCTCGGGATGGGCGCCGAGCGCGGCCTCGTGGAGCTGCGCCGCGCTGATCGCGCCCAAGGTGTAGGTCGGGAAGTAGCCGAAGGTGCCATCCATCCAGTGGATGTCCTGCAGGCAGCCTTGTCGGTCGTCGGGGGGCGCGACGCCGACCAGCTCGAGCATGCCCTCGCGCCAGGCCCCGGGCAGCTCGCGCAGCGGCAGCCCGCCGCCGAGCAGCGCGCGCTCGAGCCGGTAGCGCAGGATCACGTGCGCGGGGTAGGTCACCTCGTCGGCATCGACGCGAATCAGGCTGCGCGCGACGCGGCGATAGACGCGCTCGAGGTTGTCGACCGACCACGGGCTGCCCGCCGTCACGGCCGCGCCGGCGTCGAAGAGCTCGGCGAGCTGCGGGGCCAGCCAGCTCAGGAAGGGCCGGCTACGACAGGCCTGCATCTCGATCAGCAGCGACTGGCTCTCGTGCAGCGCCATGCCGCGCGCCTGCCCCACCGGCTGGAAGCGCCAGGCGGCCGGCAGGCCCTGCTCGTAGAGCGCGTGGCCCGTCTCGTGCGCCACGGCCTGCAGTCCCTCGACGAAGCTGTCCTCACGCCAGCGCGCGGTGATCCGCACGTCGTCGCCCCCGCCGGAGCAGAAGGGGTGGGTGCTCGGGTCGAGGCGCCCGCGCTGGAAGTCGAAGCCGAGCACGGCCATCACCCGCTGTGCCAGCACGCGCTGCGTCGCGAGGGGAAAGCTCACGCCCCACGGCAGGGGGGCGGGACGGGCCCGCTGGCGCTCGATCACGTCCCCGATCAACCCGGGCAGAAAGCTCGCCAGCGCGTCGAAGACCTCGTCGACCCGCACCGCGTGCAGTCCCGGCTCGTACTCGTCGAGCAGCGCGTCGTAGGGCGCCAGGCGCAGCACCTCGGCCTTGGCGGCGGCGCGCTCGCGCACCAGCGCCACCACGCCTTCGAGCCGCGGCAACAACGCGGCGAAGTCGTCGCGCGCACGCGCCTCGCGCCAAGCCACCACGCACTCGGTGCCGGCCCGCGCCAGCGCGGCCACCAGCGGCGCGGGCACGGCCCGCTGGTGCCAGACGCGCCGGCGCATCTCGTGCACGTTGGCGCGCTGCCACTCGTCGAGCGCCTCGTCGTCGGCGCGGTCGAGCCACTCGGGGAGCTGCGGCGCCGTCTCGAGCTCGTGCAGGAGCGTGCGCAGCGTCGCGAGCTGCTCGCCGCGATCGGCTGCGGCGCCGGCCGGCAGCACCGTCTCGGTGTCCCAGTGCAGCAACCCCTCGATCGCCGCCAGGCGACCGATGCGACCAAAGTGCGCCTCGAGTGCGCTGTAGGCCTTCATCGCGGTCGGTCTCGCCCGCGCCTACTCGAAGGCCGCGCCGGGGCGCGCGCCCACGGCCTTGAGGATCTTGGCCATCGGGCAGAAACCGGTGAAGGAGGCCTGCAGCAGGTTGGCGCCGACGAAGGCCGTGAACCAGAGCCAATGCACACTGTGGAGCTGCGACAAGGCCACGCTCCCCAGCACGAAGCTGCCGGCCACCGCCAGCACGATGCGATCGATCGCCATCTCCGATCCTCCTCTCCGCCGCCCGGGCGAAGCGCGCGCAGTATAGCCCAATCATACTCGTTCACGAGGTGCTCACCCCAACGCCCGCGAGCTACGTCGGACATCGCACGCGAGAGCGACGAAGCGCTCGCGCGGGGCGCAACTCGTTGCGCCCCGGCATTGGGGGTGGGGCCCCGCACTGTGAATACTCATTTGGCCGCGCTCTTGGCGGGGCGGGGGGATGGGACATCCCCCCGTGAACGATTACGCCCAATCAAGCACCCGCCGGCCCGCCGTGGGTCGCGGTCTGCGCCAAGAAGAGATCCTCGAAGTTCGGTGCCACGCGCTGCGCCACCAAGCCCCGCGCGCGGAAGGCGCGCTGGGCCGCCGCGTCCTCGGCCCCGCCCAGGACCACGCGCAAGCGACCGCTCGCCACGGACACCGCGATGACCCCGGGCAGCGCCGCGACCCAGGCCTCGAGGCCCGCGACGTCCTCATCGCTGCCGAGCTCATAGACCGGCTCGGCGAAGGCCGCCAACAGCGCCTCGGGCCGCCCCAGCAGCAGCGTGCGCCCCTCGTCGATCAGCGCGACGCGGTGACAACGCGCGGCCTCGTCCATGTAGGGCGTGCTGATCAGCACCGCGATCCCCTGCGCCGTCAGCTCGAAGAGCAGCGCCCACAGCTCGCGGCGGCTGACCGGATCGACGCCGTTGGTCGGCTCGTCGAGCAAGAGCAGCCGCGGCTCGGGCAGCAACGCGCAGGCCAGCGCCAGCTTCTTGTACATGCCCCCCGAGAGCGCCTCGGCCCGGCGCGTGGCGAAGCGCTCGAGCCGCGTGAGC
>Ga0268298_10006814_pt1 | contig 10261 bp, 9 predicted proteins | sample WWTPWeurt_MetaG_FD_194462 | JGI IMG/M metagenome (GOLD analysis project Ga0268298, IMG submission 194462) | Activated sludge microbial communities from WWTP in Nijmegen, Gelderland, Netherland - WWTP Weurt | ecosystem: Engineered > WWTP > Aerobic digester > Activated sludge | place: Netherlands... | reverse complement strand
GGCGTGGTGATGTCCCAACCGGTGGCGGTGAAGTCCACTCCGAGCGAGGCGTGCCCCATGATGTTGTAGGAGGCCCTCAGCGCCGGGGTGTGGCCGGTCACCGCGTCGGTGATGAACAAGTCGGCGTTCGCGTCGCCCACCTGGCTCGCCAGCAAGGTTCGGTTGAAACCCCAGAAACCGGGGCCATACATGATGCTGAAGAGAAACCCGCCCTGAGAGAACTTGGGGGGATCCGCCAGGGCAGAACTCGACAGCACGAGCAAGCCCATCAGGACACAACGAATCGTGGAGCGGCTCTGGCGCTCCGAATAAAAGGACCGTCGCATGCCTTCAGTCACCGATTCCTTCCTCACTGGCGCCAACGTCGACTTTCTCGAAGCCCAGTACGCCCGGTACCTCGCCGACCCGAACAGCGTCGAACCCAGCTGGCGTGACCTCTTCACCTCTCTTGGCCGCGAGGGCAAGCCCCTCGTGATCGACGGCCTCGAGCTGCGCCGGCCGAAGAACGGACACGCCAACGGGAAGAACGGTGTGCAGGCGTCGGGCGGGTCGGAGGCGTACGCGCTCCAGAGCCGCGTCGATCAGATGGTGATCAGCCACCGGCTCCGCGGGCACCTCGCCGCCACCCTCGATCCGCTCGGGTTTCCCCGCCCGCCGCTCGATCACGTCGCCGACGCCGGCATGGTGTCGAACAGCCACTTCTCCGACGGAGAGCTCTCGAGCCTGGTCGACCCGAGCCTCGCCTTCGACGAGCCGCGCGTGCCCTTGAAGCGCCTCGTCGAGCGCATGCGCAACACCTACTGCCGGCACATCGGCGTCGAGTACGCGCACCTGTACAACTCCGAGCGGCGGCGCTGGCTGTTGCGGCGCATGGAGCACTGCGAGAACGTGACCGAGTTCTCCCTCGCCGAGCAGCGGCGCATGCTCAAGAAGCTCGCCGAGGCCGAGGCCTTCGAGCACACGATTCACACCAAGTTCCAGGGGCAGAAGCGCTTCTCGGCCGAGGGCGGCGAGGTGCAGCTGGCGATGATTCAGGAGTTCCTCGAGCTGGGCGGCGAGCTGGGGATGAAGGAGGTCGTCTTCGGCATGGCCCACCGCGGCCGCCTCAACGTGCTCGCCAACATCCTCGGCAAGCCGGCGGAGGAGATCTTCGCCGAGATCGCCGGCCCGGCCGACCCGTCGAAGTACCTGAACCGCGGCGACGTGAAGTACCACATGGGGTACTCGAGCGACTACGCGACGGCCCTCGGGAAGAAGCTGCACCTCTCGATGGCGTTCAACCCCTCGCACCTGGGCTTCGTGCACCCCGTCGTCGAGGGCCGCGTCCGCGCCAAACAAGATCGGCTCGGCAACCGCGAGCAGGCGCGCCACGCGATCGTCCCCTTCGTCATTCATGGAGACTCGGCCTTCGCCGGCCAGGGGCTCATCGCCGAGGTGCTCAACCTGGGCGGGCTCGACGCCTACGACACCGGCGGCACCATCAACCTCATCATCAACAACCAGGTCGGCTACACGACCGAGGCCGCGCAGGGCCGCACGCCGCTCTACTGCACCGGCCAGGCGCAGATGCTCGACATCCCCATCTTCCACGTCAACGGAGAGGACGTCGAAGCCTGCGTGCACGTGATGCGGCTGGCCGCCGAGTACCGGCAGACCTTCCACACCGACGTGGTGATCGACCTCGTCTGCTACCGCAAGTACGGCCACAACGAAGGCGACGAGCCGCGCTTCACTCAGCCGAAGATGTACGCGGTCATCGATCAGAAGCCGACCGTGCGCGCCATCTACGCCAAGGAGCTCGTCGGCAATGGCCGGCTCACCGACGCAGACGCGAAGACGGTGCTGGACGAGGCCAACGCGAAGTTCGTCGAGGCCTTCAGCCGCTCGAAGGGCGCCGGCAGCACGCTGGTGAAAGACCCGAGCCATCTGCTCGGCGTGTGGGCGCGCTACGTCGGTGGCGCCGACAAGGACACCCCGCAGGTCACCACCGGCCTTGGCCTCGAGCAGCTCAAGGCGATCCTCGGGCCGCTCGCAGAGACGCCGGCTGGCTTCACGCTCCACCCGAACGTCCAGAAGGGCGTCATCGCGGCGCGGCAGGAGATGATCGCCGAGCGCGCGCTGATCAACTGGGGCACCGGCGAGATGCTCGCGTACGCCTCGCTCCTCACCCAGGGCCTCAACGTTCGCGTCTCGGGCCAGGACACCGAGCGCGGCACCTTCGCGCACCGCCAGGCCGTGCTGCACGATCAGAAGACCGGTCGCCAGGCGTTCCCGCTCGGCCAGTTCGGCCCGGGCAAGGCGCTGGTGGTGAACAGCCCGCTCTCGGAGATGGGCTGCATGGCCTTCGAGTACGGCTACTCGCTCGACTACCCGGACGCGCTGGTCGTCTGGGAGGCCCAGTTCGGCGACTTCGCCAACAACGCCCAGGTGATGATCGACCAGTTCCTCGCCGCGAGTGAGGACAAGTGGAAACGAATGAGCGGGCTCGTGCTGCTGTTGCCGCATGGCTACGAAGGCGCCGGCCCCGAGCACTCCTCGGCGCGCCTCGAGCGCTTCCTCGAGCTCGCCGCCGAAGACAACCTGCAGGTCTGCTACCCGACGAGCGCGGCGCAGATCTTCCACCTGCTCCGCCGGCAGGCCCTGCGCACGATTCGCAAGCCGTTGGTGGTGATGACGCCCAAGTCGTTGCTGCGCATGCCCGAGGCGGCGAGCGCCTGGAGCGAGTTCACCCACGGCACCTACCAACGGCTGATCGTCGACCCGAACGTCGACGTGCGCTCGCAGGCCGTGCAGCGGCTCCTGCTCTGCAGCGGCAAGGTGTACTTCGACGTCGCCCACCGCCGCGACGCGCTCAAGGACTTCACCGTGCACGTGGCCCGGCTCGAGCAGCTCTACCCGCTGCCGGACGACGAGCTGCGCACGCTCCTCAAGTCCTTCAGCCAGCTCCGCGAGATCGTCTGGGTGCAAGAAGAGCCGAAGAACGGCGGCGCGTGGCGCTACATGCTGGAGCCGCTGATGAAGCTCGCCCAGGAGCTGCCCAACCACCCGAAGGTGAGCTACGCGGGCCGCCCCGAATCGGCGAGCCCCGCCACTGGTTTCTTGTCGACACACCAATACGAGCAGAAGCTGCTGGTCGAAGAAGCGCTGACGCGAGGAACGAATGTCCGTTGAGATCAAAGTGCCGACGCTGGGCGAGTCGATCACCGAAGCCATCGTCGGCAAGTGGCACAAGAAGGTCGGAGATCCCGTCGCGGTCGACGAGCCCGTCGCGATGCTCGAGACCGACAAGGTGACGATCGACGTGCAGGCCCCCGAGGCCGGCACCATCGAGGCCATCTCGGTCACCGAAGGCACCAAGGTGAAGATCGGCGACGTGCTCGCCAAGCTCTCACCCGGCGCGGTGAGCGTGAAGCCCGCTGCGGCCGTCGCGCCGCCCGCCGCCGTGCAGACTCCCGCCGCCGCAGTGGTTCAGTCTTCCGCGCCTTCGATGACGCCGGTCGCTCGCAACGTCGCGGCGGCCACCGGAGTCGACCCCTCGAAGGTGCAGGGCTCGGGCACCAACGGCCGCATCATGAAGGACGACGTGCTCAAGGCGGCGTCGACGCCAGCGGTGAGCACCCAGGCGCCGGTGAGCGCGCCGTCGACCACCCTCAACGTGCCCGTCGGCCCGCGCGGTGAAGAGCGGGTGCGGATGACGCCCTTGCGCAAGCGGGTCGCCGAGCGCCTGCTCCAGGCCCAGTCGAACGCCGCCATTCTCACGACCTTCAACGAGGTCGACATGAGCGGGGTGATGGCGCTCCGCAAGCAGTACCAGGAGAAGTTCGAGAAGAAACACGGCGTGAAGCTCGGCTTCATGAGCTTCTTCGTGAAGGCCGCCATCGAGGCGCTCAAGACCTTCCCCGCGGTCAACGCCTTCGTCGACGGCGAAGAGGTGATCTTCCACCACTACTACGACATCGGCATCGCGGTGTCGGGCAGCCGTGGGCTGGTGGTGCCGATCATTCGCGACGCGGATCAGAAGTCGATGGCCGAGCTCGAGAAGGTGATCTCCGACTTCGGCGCCCGCGCCAAGTCCGACAAGCTGACCCTCGCGGAGCTGCAGGGCGGCACCTTCAGCATCACCAACGGCGGCATCTTCGGCTCGATGCTCTCGACCCCGATCTTGAACCCGCCGCAGACCGGCATCCTCGGGATGCACAACATCGTCGAGCGGCCGGTGGTGCGTGATGGGCAGGTCGTCATTCGCCCGATCATGTATCTGGCGCTCTCGTACGATCACCGGTTGATCGACGGGCGCGAGGCGGTGCAGTTCCTGGTGCGGATCAAGGACTGCATCGAGGACCCCGAGCGGATTCTCCTCGAGATCTGAGCCCTGCTCGATCAGCGGAGCAATCGGGCACCGCTGGCGACGTGAGCATCTTCGGTCGACATCGGCTCCCGATTCGGGAGAACCTCGACCCGCGGCGAACGATCTCGAGGAGCTCCCATGGCGTCGGCGGACGAACTGATCTTGCAGATGCAACACCTCGCGGCGCAGGCCCGGGCGACCCGGCACGCGAGCGGTGCACGCGCTGGGCTCGATCGGCTCAAGTCGTCGGCACAGAAGCTCGCGTTCGAGAAGCAGACCGAGGTCGACGCCCTCGAACAGACGATCTCGGGCGCCGAAGATCGCATCACCCAGCTCCGCGAAGGCGGGGTGAAGGGCGACGAAGCCAAGGAGTTCCTCGCGCTCAGCACGCTGGTGGACGACTCCAAGAAGCAGCTGGTGAAGGCGCGCGCCCAGCTCGAGTTCGCCCTCGATCGCATGGAGCTCGTCGAGCGCCGCGAGTACGAGGCCTTTCACGCCGAGGTCCGGGCCGAGACGCACGCCTCGATGGCCGAGGACCCGCTCTCGAACAAGCCGCTGCCCGGCGGTGGGTGACGGCCGCGCCCCGCCCGACTCGGGCTCGACACGGCTCAGTCGACTCGAGCGTGCGCCTCGCTGTCTGGCGACGCAGGGCTGAACCCGCGCTCGAGTCGACTGCGCTTTGGGCTCATCACTTCCCGAGCGCTGCTTCGACCTTCTTGCGGCTGGGGCCGTGCTTCTCGACGGCGGCCAGCGCTGCCTCGTTCGAGATGCCGAACTTCTTCGCGAGGTACGAGATCTCGTGCGGCTCTCTCGAGATCATCGCGCGATCGGCCGCCGTGCTGCGCTTCTTGAACGAGGCGATGGCCTTCTCGACCGCGACCCGTGAGTTTCCCACGCGCTTGATGATGCGCTTCACCACCGCCTCGTCGACGCCGTGCTTCTTCGCGACGTAGGCGACCTCGTGCCCCTCGCTCGACACCCGTGCACGATCCGCCGCGACGCTCTTCTTGGTCTTCTTCTTCGCTGCCATGGCCCCTCCTTGGGCTGAGTTGAGGCCGTCACGGTAGGGAGTCGTTCGAGGCGACGCAGCCGAAACTGCCTGACTCGTGTCGTGGAGCCGCCGAGCCGCCGTTCGCTCGCGCTGACGAACGTCCGAAGATCGACCGAGGGGTGGTGGATCTCGCCGATCCGTTTTCGCTAGGGTTCGGCCGTCTTCCGTGGGGGGACCGAGGTGAGCACGTCGCTTCGCCTCGCATGAACTGGAGATCAGTCAGCATGGCAACTGGAACGGTGAAGTGGTTCAACGACGCGAAGGGCTTTGGCTTCCTGGTGCAGGACGGTGGTGGTGAGGACGTGTTCTGCCACCACACGGCCATTCAGATGGACGGCTTCCGGACGTTGGCCGAGGGGCAGCGAGTGACCTTCGAGGTCGCGCGCGGGCCGAAGGGGCTGCAGGCGCAGAACGTCAAGGCCGCCTGAGCGCGTGAGGAGATGTGGGCAGCGCGCCCCGTCTCTCGAAAATCGTCGGCGTCGGGGCCCGGTTCTCCCTGCAGGAGACCGGGCCTTCGCTTTTTTCCACGGCTGTCCTCGCGTCTCGGGTCTAATCGCCGCGCCCGCTTTCGGGTTGCCGCCCAGAGGTTCGAGTGGACGCGACGACGATGAACAAGCTGTTGACGTACGGCGTTCAAAACGGCGCGTCCGACGTTCATTTCCGGCCCGGAGACCCGCCCACCTTCCGAGTCGCCGGCATGCTGCGACCGATCAAGGGAGACAAGCTCGGGCCCACCCACACCCGGCAGATCGCGCAGAACGTGATCTCGAACCCGGCGATGGCGCAGCAGATCGACACCCTGCAGGAATACGACACCTCGTACACCTTGGCCGGCGTCGCGCGCTTCCGCGTGAACGTCTACCGGCAGCGTGGCTCGCTCGCGTGCGTCTTGCGCGTGATTCCCACCGAGGTGCCGACGCTCGAGTCGCTCTCCCTGCCGCCGATCATGAAGACGATCGCCTCGAACGAGCGCGGCCTCGTGCTGGTGACGGGCGCGACCGGCGCTGGCAAGTCGACCACCCTCGCGGCGATGGTCGATCACATCAACCGCAACGACTCGGTGCACATCCTCACCATCGAAGACCCGATCGAGTTCATGCACCGCAACATCCGCTCGAGCATCTCGCAGCGGGAGATCGGCTACGACACCGCCGACTTCGCCTCGGCGATGCGCTCGGCGCTCCGGCAAGACCCGGACGTGATCCTCGTGGGAGAGATGCGCGATCACGAGACCGTCGACATCGCGCTGAAGGCCGCCGAGACGGGCCACCTGGTGATGTCCACCGTTCACACCACCGACGCGATCAAGACGGTGCAGCGGCTCCTCTCCTTCTTCCCTGGCGACGAGCACGCGGCAGTGCGCGGGCGGCTGTCGGAAGCGCTCAAGGCCACCGTCGGGCAGCGGCTGCTCCCACGCGCAGACGGTCAGTCGATGGCGCTGGCGATGGAGATCCTCGTCCAGACCAAGACGATCCAGGAATACATCCTCGACCCGACGCGCACCCCGCAGCTGAAGGACGCGATCGAGAAGGGCCGAACGTACGGCATGCAGTCGTTCGATCAGCACCTGAGCGAGCTGTACAAGCAGGGCGTCATCTCCGTCGAGACCGCGCGCGCCGCCGCGTCGAACCCAGCCGACTTCGAGCGCAACCTGGCCTTCGAATGATCAGCGGGTGAAGGTCTCGCGGGGCCGGGCGCCGAACCAGAACGCGAGTGCCCAACCGAGGCCGAGCACCAACGCCGCGAACAACCCCACGCGCTCCCCGGGCGTCGCCTCGATCTCGAGCAGCCGCCGGAGCAGCGCCGCCCCTCCTTCGATCACCGCCCAGGCGAAGAAGGTGAGGCTCGCGCGCGCGAGGGTCGATCGCTTTCGCGCGAAGAAGCCACGCACGCTGGAGATCGCGAGGAAGGCCAAGACCGCGTTGCCCAACACCAGCCAGGCGGCGGGCCCCATCCACCGCGCCCCGGTGCCCTCGAGCAGGGTGAGGCTGTCGTCACGGAGCTGGCCAAAGGCGGCTCCGAACGAGACGACGAAGCGCACCGGCGCTGCGAGCAAGAAGGGGACGGCGAGCATCGGCCAGCCTCCCAGGGGACGCTCGGCGGAGACCCGCTCACGGCAGCGCGCGCACGAAGGCTGGCCCTCGCGATCGACGGAAGCACAGGTGGCACAGAGCAGGGCCTGGCAGTGGCGGCAGGTGTCGATGGCGCTCGCCTCGTGCGCGAGGCAACGAGCGCCCTCGAGCTCGGTCACTGGCAGTAGCCAGTCGTCACGTTGCAGGTGCCGCCGGTCGGGCAGCCGAACCCGCCGTTGGTGCACGCGGGGCGGCAGATGCCCATCGAGCTCGACGGCCCGAAGGCGGCGCAGACGTAGCCGGCTCGACAGTTCGACTGGCCGCCTTGCGGGAACGGGCAGAGCTGCGCGCACATCGGAGGGTTGCCGAGGCCGGTGCCCACGCACGTCGACGAGCCAGCGACGAGCCCTGGGCACGTGCCCGGGCACGACTGGAAGAGCGAACAGGTGCTCATCGTGCCCTGGCAGCCGATCGAGCAATACCCGCCTGGCAAGGGCAGACACTGGCGGCCCGAGGGAATCGCGGTGCACTGCGCGGCCGAGGTACACGCGGCGCCGACGCCCCCGACGGCCGTGCCCGCGTCGAAGCCGAAGGAACACGCTCCGAACGCGCAGACGGAGCCGCCCGGGCAGGTGAAGCAGGTCGAGCCGCCCGCGCCGCAGGCCGCCGTCGAGGTGCCCGGGTTGCACTGACCGGTGGTGGCGTCACAGCAGCCGCTGCAGTTCCCTGGCGAACAGCCCGTCGCGACGCAGATGCCGCTCTGACACGTCGAGTTCGGTGGGCAGGCGCCGCAGCTGGCTCCGCTCCGTCCACACAGGCCCGCGCTCTGCATCGACAGCTGCACGCACTGCCCGTTCCAGCAGCAGCCCGAGCAGGTCGCCGGGGAGCACGTCGACGTCGTGCACACGCCCTGCGTGCAGGTGCTGTTGGGCCCGCAGGTGGCGCAGGTCGCGCCGTTGAAGCCGCAGAGGCTCGAGCTCTGCTGCGCGAAGGGGACACAGGTGCCTCCTCGGCAACAGCCATTGCAGTTCTGCGGCGAACAGAGCGGGAAGACGCAGCCGCCGTTGACGCACTGGCCCCCGCCAGCGCACGCGAAGCACCGCTGACCGGCGACGCCACACTGACCGGGCCCCTGGGCGGAGAAGGGAATGCACTGGCCCGACCCAGAGCAGCAGCCGTTGGGGCAGGTGGCCGAGTTGCAGGTCGCTCCGGTGCACTGGCCATTCACGCACGACTGCCCGCCAGCGCAGGCGCCGCACACCGAGCCGCCCGAGCCGCACACGTTCTCGTTCTGGATGAAGGGCAGCACGCAGGTGTCCATGAAGCAGCACCCCGCGCAGGACATCGCCCCACACGGCGGACCGGGCACGCAGGCCCCCTGTGGCGAGCAGTTGGTGCCGGCCGGACACTGCACACACTGCTGGCCACCGCTCCCGCAGGCGAAGTTGAGCTGCGCCGCGAGGGGAATGCACTGATTCTGGCCGGTCGAGCCAGGTGCGCAGCAGCCGGGGCAGGTCATCGCGCTGCAGCCCGTGTTCGGCGTGCAGCGGCCCTGCTGGCAGGTGTCGGTCGGGTTCGGGCACTGGGCGCAGGTCGACCCGCCGGAGCCACAGAGCTGAGTCCCCGTCGGATCGATGCAGGTGCCGTTGAAGATGCAGCCAGCGCACGCCCCACCGCCACCGGTCGCGAAGCCTCCGGCGATGGCGCCCCCTCCAGCACGGCCGCCACCGACGAAGCCCCCACCCGTCGGGGTGCCACCCGCGCGGCCGCCTCCCACGAAGCCGCCCGCGATCGCTCCGCCCCCGGCTCGGCCGCCTCCCACCACGAAGCCACCCGAGGTGACGAAGCCACCCGAGGTGACGAAGCCACCCGAGGTGACGAAGCCGCCCGAGGTGACGAAGCCACCTCCCATCACCGACCCACCACCCGTCTGGCCGCCCGCTGCCCCACCCGCGCGGCCTCCGGCAGTCCCCCCACCCGTTCCTGGCGGTACACAGGCGAAGTTCACGCACTGCCACCCACTGCCGCAGGGGGTGTTGGCGTCACATTGGCGCTCGTTCACCGGCTGGAAGCAGCCGCAGGAGGCGATGGTGGCCCCGGCGAACAGCGCGAGGAAGTGGCGGAGGGAAGCCATGGCCGGCACCGTACCGCCTGATCAGGCCATGGCAACAGACCGGCCGACGATCGGCGCGGCCTCGTCCTTCGGAGAGGTGCGCTCACGTGGTAGAAGGCGGCTGCGGCCATCTGCGGTTCTCCCACCGGCCGCGGGGGTGTCATGGCCGAAGCAGGCGTCGACGATCCGCTGCTGGGCAAAGTCCTCAGCGGACGCTTTCAGATCGTCGAGCCCCTCGGCGTGGGCGGCATGGGCCGCGTCTACAAGGCCATTCAGCAACCGCTCGATCGGCTGGTCGCGCTCAAGGTGCTCAACCCTCGCTACGACGGCACCAAGGACCCGGGCTTCGAGCGCCGCTTCTTCCTCGAAGCGTCGATGACGGCCAAGCTGAAGCACCCGAACACCATCACGGTGCACGACTACGGCCGCACCGACGACGGCATCTACTTCATCGCGATGGAGTACCTCGAGGGCGAGACGCTCCAGCAGGTGATCTCGCGCGACGGGAGGCTGCCCTGGCAGCGGGCGCTGGCGATCGGGGCCCAGGTGGCGCGCTCGCTCCGCGAGGCACACAAGCTCGGGCTGGTGCACCGCGATCTGAAGCCTGCCAACGTGATGCTGCTCTCGGAGGGCACCGGTGGCGACACGGTGAAGGTGCTCGACTTCGGGCTGGTGAA
>Ga0268298_10006813_pt1 | contig 10262 bp, 6 predicted proteins | sample WWTPWeurt_MetaG_FD_194462 | JGI IMG/M metagenome (GOLD analysis project Ga0268298, IMG submission 194462) | Activated sludge microbial communities from WWTP in Nijmegen, Gelderland, Netherland - WWTP Weurt | ecosystem: Engineered > WWTP > Aerobic digester > Activated sludge | place: Netherlands... | reverse complement strand
TCGGTTGGTGGCGGCTCAGTCGGTGGCGGCTCAGTCGGTGGCGGCTCAGTCGGTGGCGGCTCAGTCGGTGGCGGACGCGCCGGGGGAAGCCCGGCCGATGCTGGCTGGTTGCGACTGGCTCCGGGAACGTCGTGGCAATGGCAGCTCACTGGCACCATCGACACGACCGTCGACGCGGGTGTCTTCGACATCGACCTCTTCGAGGCGCCGCAAGCGACGATCGACTCGCTGCACGCCTCGGGACGCAAGGTCATTTGCTACTTCGACACCGCCTACGAGCCGGGCCGGCCCGACTCCGCGCAGCTCGCGCCGTTTCGCGGCAACCCAGTGCAAGGCTGGCCGGGGCAATTCTGGCTCGACTTCCGCCAGGCCGCGGTGCGGACGGTGATGAGCGGGCGGCTCGACTTGGCGGTGACGAAGCACTGTGACGCGGTGGAGCCCGACGACGTCGACGCCATCGACAACAACCCGGGCTTCCCCATCACAGCGGCCGATCAGCTCGACTTCATCCGCTTCCTCGCGAGAGAAGGGCACGCCCGCGGACTCGGCGTCGCGCTCAAGAACGACCTCGCCCAGGTCCCGCAGTTGGTGGGTGACGTCGACTTCGCGGTGAACGAGGAGTGTTTCCAATTCAATGAGTGCGCCGACCTGCAGCCGTTCATCACCGCGGGAAAGGCGGTGCTCCAGGTCGAATACACCTCGGGCAACCTGGCGACGAAGGCCGCGACCATTTGTCCGCAGGCGAACCAGCGCAACTTCGACACCTTGATCAAACACCTCGATCTCGACGCGCCTCGAGTGCCCTGCCGCTGAGAATCGACGCGTTTCGTGCAGCGCCGTGCGACTTCCGACCGAGCCAGGTCGTCGAATGCCGAGGTTCGACCCTCGGAAAGGAGGTCACATGGCCTGGCTCTGGGCCCCGATCACGAACTGGTAACGCAGAACCGGTGGCGGAGCGTGGGCAACGGCTTCACGCTCCGCGCGCCTTCCGAATCACGCTTTGGAGACTCGGAGTGAGACCGAGTGCCCATCGAGGTCGACGGCCTCGGCTCCCGCGCCAGCGAGCTCGATCTTCGTGGCCAGGACCTCTTGTTTGATGTGCGCCTCGAACGCGCTCACGCACGCCTTCACTGCCGCGTCATCGGAGGCCACCGTCAGCACGATTCGATCGGCCACTTCGAGGCCGGCGTCCTTCCGCGCGCTCTGCACCTTGGCGACGAGCTCGCGCATGAGCCCTTCTTGCTTGAGCACCTCGGTCACCTTGGTGTCGAGGGCGACGGTGAGGTCTCCCTCGGACTCGACGACGACCTCGCCCTTCGCGCTCCGAGTCACCAGCACGTCTTCCTTGGTGAGCTCCGCGCCCTGAACGGTGACGGCGCCGCCCTTCTCGAGGATCGCCCACTGCGCACGGGTGAACGCCTGCACCTCGTTCGCGGCGTCCTTCATCTTGGGCCCGAGCTTCTTCCCGAGCGTCTTGAAGTTCGCCCTGAACGAGAGCGTGGCGAGCGAGGCGTCGTCGGCCAGCGCCACCACCTGCTTCACGTTGAGCTCGTCCTCGAGCAGCTCGGCGTGCGCGACGAGGGCCTTGCGCACCGCTTCGCTCGTCGACACCACGGTCAGCGTCGAGAGCGGCTGCCGGGTCTTGAGCTTGTGCTTCTCGCGCAGCGCCCGTCCCAACGCGACCGTCGCCCGCACCGAGGCCATGGCTTCCTCGACGTGCCGATCGATCTTCTTCTCCTCGACGAGGGGATAGGCGCAGAGATGCACGCTGTCTTCCTTCGGCGCAGCGAGCCCGGGCTCGACCACCAGGTTCTGGTACAGGCGCTCGGCAAAGAACGGCAACACCGGCGCGATCACCTTCGAGAACGTCGTCAGCACTTCGTAGAGCGTCGCGTAGGCCGAGGCCTTGTCGGTCGAGTCCTCGCTCTTCCAGAAGCGGCGGCGCGACCGGCGGATGTACCAGTTCGTCAGATCGTCGATGAACCCGAGCATCGGCGGGACCACCTTGTCGAGGTAGTAGCCCTCCATCTGCGTGTTGATCTCGCGGACGAGCGACTGCAGCACCGAGAGGATCCACCGGTCGAGCTCGGGCCGCTTCTCGAGCGCGGGTGCCTTCGCGAGATCGGTCTTCGGGTTCCAGCCGTCGACGTTCGCGTAGGTGACGAAGAAGCTCCACGCATTCTGGAGCGGCAAGAGCACCGTGCGCACGACCTCCTTGACCGAGGCGCCCGATGACTTCTCGTTCGGCTCGGCGAGGAAACGGATGGGATCGGCGCGCACCAGCGGCGAGTTGATCAGATACGCCCGCAGCGCGTCGGCGCCGAACTTCTCGATCACCTCGTTCGGATCCGGGTAGTTCTTCTTGCTCTTCGACATCTTCGAGCCGTCTTCGGCGAGCACGAGCCCGTTCACGATGACGTTCTTGAACGGCGCCTTGTCGAAGAGCGCCGTCGAGAGCACCAGCAGCGTGTAGAACCAGCCGCGGGTCTGATCGAGCCCCTCGGCGATGAACTGCGCGGGGAACGCCTGCTCGAAGACTTCGCGGTTCTCGAACGGGTAGTGCAGCTGCGCGTACGGCATCGAGCCCGACTCGAACCAGCAGTCGAAGACGTCGCCGATGCGCTTCAGCGTCTTGCCGTTCCGCTGGAAGGTGAGGTGATCGATCTTGTGTGGGTGGAGATCGGTCACCTTCTCGCCGGTGAGCTGCTCGAGCTCCTGCACCGACGAGACGCAGTGCATCTCGCTGCCGTCCTCGCTCATCCACAATGGAATCGGCGTGCCCCAGAACCGCGAGCGGCTGATCGACCAGTCACGCGCTTCCTTGAGCCAGTTCTCGAAGCGCTTCTCTCCGACGAAGCCCGGCACCCAGTGAATGGTCGCGTTGTTCGCCACCATGCGATCGCGCAGCGGCTCGACCTTCACGTACCAAGACGGCGTCGTCTTGTAGATGAGCGGCGTGCCCGACCGATAGCAGTACGGATACGGGTGGCGGATCTGCGAGTGCTTGAAGACCGAGCCCTGGGCCTTGAGGTCGTGGATGATCTGCTTGTCGGCCTCCTTCACGTTCTTGCCCTGGTACGGCGGCACTTCGGCGGTGAAGTTGCCCTCGGGATCGACGGGATCGACGAGCTCGATGCCGTTCTTCTTGCAGGCCTCGAAGTCGTCTTCACCGAACGCGGGCGCCATGTGCACGAGCCCGGTGCCGTCGGTCGTCGTCACGTGCCCGGAGTGGATGACCCGGAACGCGCCCTTCGCCTTTCGCTCGGCGTAGAACGGGAACAGCGGCGCGTAGGTCTTGCCGACCAGGTCCTTGCCTTTGACCGTGCTGACGACGGTGGCCTTGTCTCCGAGCGTCTGGGCGAGCAGGTCCTTCGCGAGCACGTAGCGCTGGCCGTCTTCGTGATCGGCGACCACGTAGTCGATGTCGTCCTTCACCGCGACGCCGAGGTTCGACGGGAGCGTCCACGGGGTGGTCGTCCACACCAACAGCGAGGTCTTCTTTCCGCCGATCGGCTCGTCGAGCACGAGGCGAATGGTGAGCGCGGGATCGTCGACGTCGCGGTAGTCGAGGCCGGCCTCGAAGTTCGACAGCGGCGTGGAGAGCCGCCACGAGTACGGCATCACCCGGCGGCCCTGGTAGACGAGGCCCTTCTTCCAGAGCTCGGCGAAGACCCACCACACGCTCTCCATGAAGGAGAGATCCATCGTCTTGTAGTCGTCGTCGAAGTCGACCCAGCGGCCGACGCGGGTGACGGTGCGGCGCCACTCCTCGACGTAGGTGAGCACCGAGCCGCGGCAGGCCTCGTTGAACTTGGCAATGCCGAACTCGCGAATGCTGTGCGGGCCGCTCAGGTTGAGGTTCTTCTCGACCTGCATCTCGATCGGCAGGCCGTGGGTGTCCCAGCCGAAGCGGCGCTCGACGCGGAAGCCGCGCATCGTCCAGTAGCGCGGCACGATGTCTTTGAGCGTCGAGGCGACGAGGTGGCCGTAGTGCGGCAGACCGGTCGCGAACGGAGGGCCGTCGTAGAAGATGAAGTTCCGCGCGTCCTTTCGCTGCTCGACCGAGCGATGAAAGGTGTTCTGCTTCTTCCAGAGATCGATGACGCCGTGTTCCTGCGCACCGAATTGGTCGGCCTCTGCCGAGACGTCCTTGAACGAGCCCACGATTCCTCCTGACGGGAGGCTGTGTTCGCCACTGACGGGCGCCTCAGTCAACAAACAAGACGAAGGGCTCAGAACACGCCGGGGATGCTCACCCGCGCTCGATAGAGGTTGTGCACCGCGAGGCTCGACTCGGTCGTGAAGTAGACGCTCTTGCCGTCGGCGTCGCCGAAGGAGCAGTCACTCGCGCCGGGCACGTCGAGCTGTTGAATCAGCGTTCCCGCTGGCGAGTACACCCGAACGCCCCGCCGAGCCGCGTGGTACAGGTTGTCGGCCTGGTCGACGCAGAGCCCGTACGCGCCGATGCCCTCGTTCGGTCCTCCCACGAGGAGCGTCGCCGCGCCGACCGCACCGTCCGGCGCCAGCGCGACCCGATAGAGCTGCGCCTCTCCGTAGCGGTTCTCTCCACTGAGGAAGAGCGTGCGTTCGTCGTACGAGAGCGCGAGCCCACGTGCGGCGAGGCCCTTGTGGTGCACCGACAGCGTTCCATTCGGAGCGACGCGATAGACGGCGGTGTACGCGGCGGCGCCTTGCCCCGACTCGGTCTTCGGATCGGTGAAGTAGATCGTGCCGTCCGAACGGGCCACCAGGTGGAGCGGCATGTTGAACGGCCCGGCGGGCGTCGTGGCGTCTCCGGGCCAGCTCGTCACCAGCGGCTGCGGTGACGCGTAGCCTCCGCGAGAAATCGTGAGCCGATGCTGAACGGTCTCGGCGACCACGAGCGCGCCGTCAGGCAACACCGCGAGCCCCTGCATGCCGAACACGCCCTCGCCGCCGACGCGCACGATGTCGAAGCCGGCGTTCGTGGTGACGGTCGGGCGGAGCCTCCAGACGTCGTTCACCTGACAGACGGTGAAGAGCAGCTCCTGAGCGTGCGCGTTCCAGGTGATCGCGCAGGTGTCGTCGAACGCACCCTGGGTCGGCATCAGCGGCGTCGGAGGACTGAGGATCGTCGGGACCTGTCCATGAAACGGTCCTGGCCGCTCGGGGAACGCGCCGGCATCGAACGGTCCAACTCCACCTGCGTCGAAGGTCACCCCAGCATCGGGCGTCGAGGCGTCGACGACGCGTCCCGCATCATGCGCCGCGCCTGCATCGATCGGCTGCCCGGCGTCGACCTCCGTCCCCGAGTCGATCGGCTCGACGGACGCATCTCGTTCCTCGGAGACGCCCGCGTCGGTCGACGGCTCGGGCGAGAGCGTGGTGCCGAATGGAGCCTCCGCGATGCCGACGCACGACGAGACCACGAGCGCTGCGAGGCCGAGGACTCTCACAGCCCCTGCAGCTCCCCAGTGAAGGCCGGCTCACCGAAGAAGGTGCGGTTGGCGCCGAACTGATTGGCGACCTTGGTGAGCAGCCGGTTGTGCGCGTTCGTCTCGCGCGCGGTGACCGACGTTCCGCTGCCGGAGTTGTAGGTGAGGAAACGGCCCTTCTGCCAAGCGCCGCCGCCGCCGAGGAGCACGAAGGGCACGTTCCACGGCTCGTGGTCGCGCGGATTCCCGAGCTCGTTCGTCCAGAGGATGATCGTGTTGTCGTAGACGGTGCCGTTCCCCTCGGGAATCGCCTTGAGCTGATCGCAGAGCGCCGCCACGTGCTCGGCGTGCCAGCGGTGAATGCGCGAGACACGCCGAATCGAGAGGTCGACGTTGTCTTGCATCACGTGCACGACGTCGTTGTGCACCGCTGGGTCCGTGCCCCCGAGATCGAGGAAGGGCATTCGATTGCCACCGCTCAAGTGACAGGTCGCCACGCGGGTCAGGCCACACGCGAGCGCGGTCGAGAGGTACTGCATCGCGAGCTGGTGCCGCAGCGGGTACTCCATCAGGTCTCCGCGTCCGACGGGCGCGGCCGGCTTCGCGCAGCTGGTGGGCCGGTTGATGCGCGTCTCCATGGAGTGCAGCGTCTCGAGGTGTTGATCGAGCTTCACCCGCTCGGGCCCGGCGAGGCGCGTTCGCAGGCGCTGCGCGTCGGAGTTCAGGTACGAGAGCACGCGGAGATCGGCCCGGCTCTTCGCCTGCGCGACTGGATCCGTCGTCGTCATCAGCCCACCGAAGAGCTGCTGGTACGTGCGCACCATGTCTTCGTTCTCGGGGTACACCTCGCCGGTCGCGTCCCAGCTCTTGAGCGCGTCGTAGAAGGTGATCACCAGGGGCGGCGTGCGCAGGAGCGAGGCGAGGAAGATGTCGATGGACGGCGTCTTCGAGCGGCGATCGTCCGGGCCACGGAGGTCGCTCCCGGTGAGCGCGGCGATTGCGCTGTGGTGGCCGATGGAGCCGGTCGAGCCAGGCCCGTAGCAGCAGGTGAAGTCGAGGCCCTCGATGATCACCATCGAGTCCTTGTGACGCTCGAGCGGACCGAGGGACGAGTCGGGATCGAAGTCGAGCCTCCAGCCACGCTCGGTGAGCGCTCCGCCGTTCGGCATGCGCGGGCGCCAGTACGAGGTGATGCCGTGCGGCTGCGTCAGGCACACCAGGCGGAGCGGCGGCGCCGTCTGCGCCCAGGCCGAACGCAACAGCCCATCGAACTGCGCGACCGAGGCCGCGGAGAGGCCCGCGAACGTCTTGAGCCAGGCACGGCGGGAGATCTGCGTCACGGAGTGGCCACCTTTCGCTGGGTGAAGGTCTCGTCTTCGATGAGCGCCGAGAGCAGCCCGGCGACGTCCTTGCCATTCGCGGCGAAGCGGGCGTCGAGTCGCTCGAGTGTGCAGCGGTCGGCCGTGGCCTCGAGGCGGCCGGTCGCGAACCGGAAGGCCTGCTTGGTGAAGCACTTCTGCACCTCGGCCGAGGACGACAAGGCACGCGCGAGCTCGGTGGGGCCGGCGACGGATTGATCGGGCCTGTCGAGCCCGACGATGGCGCCCGTCGAGTCCACCGGCAGGCCGTTCTCCTCGGTGCGGAAGCGGCCCAGCCCGTCGTAGGCCTCGAGCGCGTAGCCCATCGGGTTGAAGAGCGCGTGACAGCCCTGGCAGGCCGAGCCACCGTTGCGCAGGTGGTTCTCGACGACGGCGCGAGTGGTGCGGCCGGGCATCGAGCTCGACGACGGGAGCGGCGGCACGTTCGCCGGCGGCGGCGGGAGCGAGCGGCACAACACGTTGCGGAGGACGACGATGCCACGCGAGACCGGCGCGCTGCCGTCGGTGTGCGCGTGGGTGCCGAGGAAGGCCGGCGAGGTGAGAATGCCGGCGCGCTGCGAGGGGTTGAGCGCGACCGAGCCCGCCGTCGCTGGCGCCGAGATTCCGAAGAGCGAGGCGGTCTGCGGGCCGACGACCCACGAGCTGCCGGTGAGCAACGTGTCGAACGAGGGTTGCCGCGCCCAACCACGGAGCTGCTGTGAGGTCTCGCTCTTGATGGCGGTGAGCAGCGCGGGGCTGAAGGATGGGTAGGTGGAGGCGCTCTTCGTCCAGGCCGGCTTGTCGAAGTCGATGAGCAGCCACTCCGAGACGAAGCGCTCGAGCTGGGCGGCGAAGAGGTTCGGTGAGGCGGTGAGGAGCCGGTTCACCTCCGCGCGTCGTCCGGCCGAGGTCGAGAGCTCTCCGCGTTCGGCGGCGTCGAGCAGCGCGGCGTCGGGCGGCGCGGCGAGCAGGGTGTAGGCGAGGGCGGTCGCCAGCTCGGAGCTCGTCAGCGCAGCGTTCGTTCCAGCCGCGGCGCCGTCCGTGCCCAGCTCGCTTCGATAGAGCAGCTGCGGTGACTGGGCGAGGGCGCGCAGCGCGTAGTCCATGCCGGCACGGGCGCGGGCCAGCACCGTCGTCGTCGCCGTCGTGTCGCGGCCGAGGTCGTAGATTTCGCCGAGCTCCGTCACCTCGCTCGCCGTCAGTGGGCGCCGGAACGCGAGCCGCCCGAGGGTCCGCAGCTGATCGATCGCGCAGGTTCGCGCCGCGGTCTCGCTCGCCTGGCAGGTGCTCGAGAAGGTCCAGCTCGCGCGGACGGCCGTGCTCCGCGTCTCGAGCGTTCGCTGCAGGCCTTCGGCGAAGGGCAGGTTGACGGTCTGCTGATCACCCGTCGAGTAGCCGAAGGCGCGCGAGTCACGCGGCACGTCGAGCGCCGCGACCTGGCCGTAGAGCACGTCGAGCGTGTTGCCCAACTCGACCTGCGAGAGCCGAATCACTCGCGCCGGCGCCGGCTCCACCGCGGTACACGGCGCCGACGGCATGGTGGGCATCGTCGGCGTCGGCTCGGTCGGCATCGGCCCGGTTGGGGACGTGGGCGACGGTGATGAGTCGGTGGGAAACTCGCCGTTCGGGCTCCGTCCGCCGTCGATGGTGCCGGTGCAGCCGACTCCAAACATCACCGCGAGCGCGACGTGGCGTCCGTTCATGCCACCTCGGTACCGTTGGTGCGCAAAACGGCTCACCGGCTCGTAAGCCCCGAACTTTCGGGCTCGAGTTCGAACCGCGCCAGCGAGACCGCCGCCTAGAGCAGGCGAATCGAGAAGTCTGGGAACTCCTGCCACTCGAGCGTCGTGCCACGGCTCGCCTCAGCCACCGATCGATGGATGGTCGCGGCGAGCTCGGCGGTCACGGAGACGATGACGGTGAACTGCTCTCGACGCAGGCTGGGTGAGGGCTCGTGGAGGATCTGCAGATCGCCAATCGTCCAAGGCCGCCGCTGGTTCAGTGCGTCGAGGAAGTCCGCGCGATCGGCGAGCGTGAGTTGGTACCTGCCGATGAGGTCGCGATGGAACCCATTGCTCGGCGTTTCCTCCTCCTCAGGAGGCTCCTCCTTCCACGCCGGCAGGGTCGCCGCGAGCGAACGCAGCACTCGTTCGCTTGGAGTCGCCGTGAAGCTGACGATCACTGCCATCATGCCGAGGCGATCGAACTCGTTCTCCTCGGTCGCGAGCACGCTGATGCGAAAGTTGCCGTCACCGATGCCCGTCGACGACAGGAAGAAGCCCCTCGGCCAACGCCTCGCCTCGAGGCGATCGTCCGAGCGGAGGAGGGCCTGACCGCGCTCGCTGTCGTACACGTCGGAGTCCACGAAGGTCACGCAGCCGTCGTCGACCATGACCGAACTCTCGTCGCGATCGATCAGTCGACCCGCCGTGGCGAGCTGAGGGCGAACGAGCGCGACCGAGCTGATGCAGCTCGCCTCGTCCCTGCTCTGAAAGACCGACCACTTCCCTGGCTCGACGAAGACGGCGTGCGGGTCGTTTCCTCCGGAGTCGATGATCAACGAGCCCGAGCCGATGGGGAGCGTTCGCACCTTCTTGAAGGACGCCTCGCGGTCTTCGACGGGCCAGCGAGGTGCTGGAGCCTGCGCGCGCGTGAACAGCGACTTGAGGAACCTGAACACGGAAGTTCTTCATATTCGAGCTGATTTCGGCGCGCGAGCCGAACACCGGGCCTCGAGGTACAGAGGTGACGAATGGCCCCGTCGTCGCCACTGCGCCTGGTCGAACCGGTCGAGAACCCGGGCGACTTGTACGTGGAGTACGGCCGCTACGTGGCGGGGCTCGCCTACCGGCTCCTCGGGCGAGATGGCGACGTCGACGACGTGGTGCAGGACGTCTTCCTTGCCGCGCTGACGGGGCTCTCACGCCTGCGTGATCGCGGCGCCATCAAGGGCTGGCTCGCGTCGACGACGGTGAACGTGGCGAGCCGGCGGTTGCGACGGCGAAAGCTGCTCTCGGTGCTGGGCTTCGATGGCGCGTCCGACGCCGAGGTCGAAGCGCCCGGTGCGTCGGCGGAGGAGCGAATGATGTTGGCGCAAGTCTATGAAGCGCTCGACGAGCAGCCGGTGAACGAACGGGTCGCGTGGGTGCTCCGGCACGTCGAAGGTGAATCGCTCGAGCGAGTGGCCGAGCTGACCGGGTGTTCTCTGGCGACTGCGAAGCGGCGCATCTCTGCCGCGCAGGAAGCCGTCGACGAGGTGACTGCATGAAGCCCTCCACTCACACCGAGTCGGTTCGGGAGGTGTCGTCATGAGTCGACGCGAGCTCGACGCTGCGCTTCGCAAGGTGCAGCCGCAGTGGAGTGACGCGCGCGCGGCCTCGACGCAGCGAGGCGTGGTGCGCAAGCAGCGGCGCCGCCGAATCGTTCGCGTCTCGGTCGCGGCGGCGGTGCTCCTCGGCGTGGTCGCGGTGGGCGTGCGAATCTCCTCGCC
>Ga0268298_10006812_pt1 | contig 10263 bp, 7 predicted proteins | sample WWTPWeurt_MetaG_FD_194462 | JGI IMG/M metagenome (GOLD analysis project Ga0268298, IMG submission 194462) | Activated sludge microbial communities from WWTP in Nijmegen, Gelderland, Netherland - WWTP Weurt | ecosystem: Engineered > WWTP > Aerobic digester > Activated sludge | place: Netherlands... | reverse complement strand
GCGGCCTGCGATAGAAGAGAAAAGGCCAGCGCAGAGTAGTTTGCGAGGTGATAAGAAGCGGCACCAACGAGTCGATAGAACCCTCGGGACACATCGTCCTGGGCGCCGTTCTGAACAAGCGCCTCGAAGGCACTGCCCGCACGAACGAAACCGCGTCTCCATACTTCTGAAGCCGCACCAAGCTCGCGTGCGGCCATGGAGGCGCGCAGCATTGAGAACCCATAGTCGGCGAGGTCTGCGTCAATCCCATCGCCAAATGGAGGGGCGTCCGGCGGAAGAACGCCGGCATGGCGAATGAGCGCTCGCGCTTCGCCGCGAGCTTGCAAGCGCCCCCGGTAGCCATCCGCCGTCGTCTCCGTCAGGAAGACGGTCAGTTCTTCAATCGTTTCCAAGTGCGAGTGCCCTCTCGTAGGAGGTTCTTATGAATACTTGGTGATCCTCGATTCGCAAATGGACAGCAATCTGAGGCCTGACCGTATCTGCGGCCTGCAAGTCCTCGAGCAGCGCCTGGGGCGTGGCGTTTCCAGACACGGCGAACAGCACATGACCAATGCGGCCTGGTGGTGCCGCTCTGGCTGCGACCTCGTTGCGGATCTTTCGGCCCAGAGTCCGGCGGTCGTCCGCATGATCCATGAGCCGATCCGCAATAAAGAGCAGGGACGTTGCAGTCGGCCGACCGCCGTCCCTGGATAGCGCCGCTCGGGCTTCTGTGATGGTTGCTCTCGCGAGAGCTGCACGGCTTTTCGACTCGCCCTTCAAAAGGTGCAGGTGATCTTCCGCATCAACCCGAATGCCGATGAAGTCGTCGCCGCGCAGCGCCATTTCACGCCCGTCTTTGTAGCGCAGCCGGCGCACTGGAACCGTGTATCCCATCTGCTCCTCCACCAGTTCAGTCGCCAGAATTTCGCCAAGTTCGCCCGAACGTGCACGAGCTGATCTGGGCATGCGTTCAGCCAATATGGCCGCTGCATGTGGATACCCCAGTTCGCGAATCTCCTCCGCGATTCGCTCCATATCGTCATAGTGGGAGCGGATGCAATCAGGAAGATCTGCCTCGATCGCCGCCCGTCCTCCCGAGCGCTCGGTGAGCTTCCATAGTTGCTTCTGGTTATCTTCCGTTCTTTCCCTGTCGCACCAAGGCTCGTACAACATGACCATGTCTCCCTATGCAGTTTTTGTATTCTGCAACATTCTGTTGTCGATCGGGCCATTCGATGGGGCAACAGTTTCTCGATGGCGGCTGCTCGGTTGTGCTGGCAAACTCAGCATACGGCCTGATTAACGAGATCAAGATGGGATAAATGGGAGCGCTTTGGGTTGATAGCACGCGCTCGCTAGGTCGATATGTGCCGTCGAAGCAATTCAATGCCGAGTGGCAGCTAACCTATTCATTGTGGACCTAATCGCTCCCCTGGCCGACGGTCGGCTTCGGCCGAGTACCAGGCATTGGCCCTGCTCACCCGGAAGGACAGCACCTCGGCCTGAGTCGACGGACGCAACTGCTTGCGAAATCTTGGCGAATGGCCGCAGTCTGAAAATCTGCTGAACTCACCCTCTCGGCCAGCGGCCAGTGGTGAGGTGAGCTTTCTCCGCTGCTGAAAGTAGGATCTGCCACGTATTGCAGACATCCGGGCCGTCGAAGTACACATCACTCGACTCCAATCGCCTTGAATACCGCATCCACTGGATCTGAATAGAAACTTGTCTGGAACTTGGCGAACAACTCGCCAGGGACGCTCGGAATATCCCCAACGCTCGACATCGGCAGCAGTATCTTCTTGGCGCCCGCATCGAAAGCAACCTGCAAACTTTCCGCAAGATTACGCACTTGCACAACAGTTCCGCCAAGGCTCATATCGCCCATGATCGCCATCTGCGACTGAACCGGGCGGCCCAGCGCAGCAGAGCACAGAGCAATGAAGCTGGCCAGTGTGAATGATTGTGGCGCCCCGGCATTCTGTAACTCGACTAGCTGAAGGTGGAAATCGTGTTCGCTCGGCTTGATTGATGCGCTGACTCGGGAAGAATTGGCTTTGAAATAGTCGAAGGCAACCCGCACTGGCTCGCGTGGTGCCGCACCCGAAGCCGATACTTTTCCACCGCCAGCAATAGTTTGAATTTCGAGGCGGTAGATACCAGGCATTTCCGATGTGCCCATGCTGATCGTATGTAGTGCGCCCGGTGCTAGGCGTCCATCCGGAATCAACGCACCGCTTGATTGTTCAGGAACGGAGACAAAACGTTCCTGGCTGTCTTCAAGATCGATGTAGGAGAAGTGGACGTCGTAGAACTCCATGCCCCCGATCTTCTTGAGCTGCTCCTTCACGCGCCGACGTACTTCCAGCGCGTACTCAAGACACTTGCGCACGATCTCCTTGTCGTAATCACCGGCAGGACAGATCAGCTTCAGAAGGCCAGACACCGTTCGGCGCACGGCAATGGTGTCGCGCTGATTCAGGTTGTTGCCGAGCTTGAACCACTTGTCGATGGCGTCGGCAAAGTTGTACTTGCGCATTTCTCGCAGGTACTCAGCCAGGTAATCCACGATCAGCCCGTACTGATTCGTGAAAAACTCCGGGCGCATTTTCGGAATCTCCCAGCCAGGCACATAGGCGTGGAAGCGGTCAAAGAACGCCGAGTCGATCATGACTTCGGGGAAGGGGCTGAACAGGTGACTGGTCTTGACCAGCGACTCTACGGTCTGTCCTTGCGGGAGGTTGCCGACAAAGACCATGGCCGCGTTCGCACTGATCGCCTCGCGTCCCCTTGAAAATGATCCGCTGGCCATGAAGTCCTTCATGATCTGGACGCCATCTTGGTCTTTGAAGTTGATTCCGGCCACCTCATCGAAGGCCACCACATCCCACAGCCCGACCAGCCCGACCTTGCGCGCCGCCATGTTGTAGAAGAGGTTGGCGACAGTTGTCTGCCCACCCGAAATCAGAATACTGTTCGGGCTTATCTCCTTGTAGATGTGGCTCTTGCCGGTGCCGCGCGGGCCAAGCTCGCAGAAGTTGTAGTTGTTCTCTACCAGCGGAATCATCCGGGCCAGCAAATGCCACTTCACCCGTTCCTTGAAGCAGGACGGCTCAATGCCCGTTGAACGGATCAGTGCGTCAATCCAGAGTGCTTCCGTGAATGCCTTACGCCCTTCGAACAGATCTTGCATGTCCATGTTGGGCATCTGGATCGGTTTGAGATCCGTGACCAGGAACGGCGAGCCCTTCTGGTTCTCCTCGAATCGATACTGAAGCGTCACAATGCACCAGATGCCGCCAACCAGCAGCTTTTCAAACTGACGAACGTAGGCATCCGAAATCTCGGCATTCTTGACGCCTAGATTGGATAGCAGCGCCTCATAGACATCGCGCTTTTCATTCAGCTTGACCGTCACCTTGTCGATGACCTTGTAACTACCGCTCTCGCGGATCTTTGACTTGACCTTCTCGGCCTCGTCGGGCCGAACATAGTTCTCGGTGAGAATCCGCTTTACATTGACCAGGCCGGAATCGATGGTCGCCTGATCATCGGACGCGCAGTACATCCCGAGCAGATACTCAAGGACATAGACCGGAACGTTGGCTCCTTCCTTGATGAGCTTGGTCAGGTCCTTGCGCACCACCTTGCCACCGAATTGCCGATTCAGCAGGGTATCGAGATTGGTGTCGTTCTCAGAGAGTTGCTCAGTCATGATCGTTCTCAGAAGTCGTTGGCGAAGGCCAGATCCACCTTAAGCGGAATCCGGATCACTTCGACCTTGGTTTGGGTGTCACGGGCAATCAGGAAATGGTCTTTGGTCTTGTCGTACTTGCCCGACTTGATGGTCAGGATCACCGAGCGCTTGCGCTCGTCCATCAGGCCGGAGCTGCTGTCAAAGGTCACCGACTGCTCGTCGCTGATCATGGTCTCCCCGTCACGCAGAGAGACCAGTACCGACCTCGCCAACACCCGCTCCGAAACCGGTTCAGTCTGGATGAATTCGAAGCGCTGCTTGTTGGTGACCACCTTGTTTGAGGAGCCCAGCAAACTGAATTCCACCGCCCGCGTTTTGGCGGACTGATTTTCACTCTCGCGCAGGGTGATCACCGGGATCACGATCTCCTGCGGCATGGCGCTGCCATGAACAAAGCGCGCGCCGCCGGCAAAGTGAAACCGGGCGGCGCCTTTGGGCACCCAGAAGTCCATGCTGCCTTCGCCGGCTGTCGTCCCCGCCGTGACTGCCGTGTTGCCACACCACGCCTTGCTGCTCACGCCGATCCCTTGCCCCAGCAGATAGCGCTTCTTCGCCCGTAGCGTTCCTTCCGGCTTGTCACCGAGGGTGGATTTGTCGGCCTCGTCGAGTGCCGATTCCTGGTAGAGAAAACCGTGATCGGCGGTCATCAATACCAACGATCCATTGAGGCTATTGACGATGAAGGTGGCGAGCTGATTCAGTTCCGTCAGCGTCTGGGCAACGGCATCAAAGGTCTGCCCCTCCGAGCCTTGCTTGTCCCCCAGCATGTCGATCTTGTCGTGATAGATGTAGATCACCCGGTGGTCGCGAACAAACTCCCGGCCCTTGTCCTTGCCCATGGAAAGCAGCTCATCGGCCTTGACGGCAACGCCCTGATACTTGCCCAGATGTGCGCTGCGCTGCTCAAGCGTGGAAACCATGGCATTGTCGGCCATCACGTCGAGATTGGTGTTCGTTTTGTAGGCCAGCGAGTGGTGCGGCAACAGGGACGCCATGCCAAGCGCGGTGTAACTCGGCAGCACCCCGAGCATGGGCGACAGGGCCGCCTTGAAGCGGCTTTTGCCATTGATGTCGCGGACCAGTTCTTCGGCCGCCTCATAGCGGAACGCGTCGGAGATCACCACAAACACCCGGCGGATCCCTGCATCCAGATGCACCATGACGTGCTTCTCGAAGAAGTCCGGCTGATTGACCCAGGCACCGATCTTCCAGCTCGATAGCAGGCCGTCATCGCCCTCCAGCACCTTGCTCCAGGCAGAGCTCAACTGCGGCACAAACCAGCCTGAATACGCGCTCTCGATGCGCTCACGAAGCTCATGCAGCAAGGCCCAGCCCATCGGCTCCACACCATCGGCGGCATGGTTGATCTGACGATAGAGTTGATCGAAACGAAACAGCTCGGACTGGTAGGCCGCCAACCCGGCCTCGGCGGTGGCGAAACCGAATCCGGCGTTGAATTTCTCCTTCAACTCGAAGAAACCAGCCGCCGCCTCCAGCGCGTCGTAACAGGACGCCAAGGCACGCGTCGTGGCACTGGAATGCGCCAGCAGCTTGTTGGCCCAATGGCCGTCGCGACGCCGGGCGATCAGCCCGCGCAGGGTATCCATGTCGGCACCGGCACCGGCGATGATGCGACCCTTGATATCCTGGATGATGCGCCGCTCGACTTCCTCGAAAGTCATCGTTTCCGCCAATGATTCAGCGGACAGACCGGCAATCACATTGCTCAACCCCAATTCGCGAGCCACCGTGCCGGACAAGACATCGTAGCTACCAAAGTGCTGCATGTGCGAGCGCCATCCCGCGACAAAGACCGAGGCATTCGCTGCACGGGCTTTGTCATTCAGGACGAAATGCGACAACTGCGCAGGACAGCCACCGCTCACGCTTCGCGAAAAATCCGTCACCAAAATCCGGAACAGAAAATCCCGCAGCGTCGGCGTGGCGTCGCGATAGCCCATCTCCCGCTCAACCAAGACCCAGAACGAATCCGTCAAGTCGTTGGCGACGATGTCAGACCACGCTTTCGACTCAGCATCAAGATTGGCGGCGCCGTCCTGCAAGAACGCAGAGAAAAGGCGGAGAAGGATGCCGGGGAGATCCGGTTGCTCAGTTTTTGCCAATACCGCGATCATCTTGCGGTCGAGATCCTCGGCGGCATCGTTGGGCGCGACCCAGCGCTTAAGGCGATCGACGCGGTCCTTGGACTTGAGGAACTTGGCGCGCTCTTTGAGATGCGCTCGCAGCTGCTGCGAGGTCAGGCCAAGATCTTCCAACAGAATCGACGCATTGTCGGCATGGAAGCTCCTGCTGCGCAGCCGGATGTCCAGCAGCCAGTCGTTGGCAGGATTAGGAACTGGCTTGGCGCTGTAGAGGAGGAACCTGGCGCGAGGCGCTGCGCGCTCCAGTTGGAGCTTGATGGACAAGGCCGGCAGATCGTCGAGATAGAGCAGTTCGACCCCGTCTGGCAAGAGATTCTTGACGGAGAAAGAGAACTCTCCGTCGGCGTCGTGCCAGAAGACAATCGAATGACTGGAGAACGCCGTGGTGAGTGCATCGGTGATGCGTTGCTGGCTCATGCTGGCGTGTCCTCGTCATCCGGCGATGCCTCGTCCTGCAACTCGGCTTCGATCTGCTCGATGCTGGGAAGATAGCGCGCCAGGTCATCCGGCAATTGCAGCTTGTATTCCGCCACGCCAATGGGCTGCGTCATGCCGCGCAGGGCGTATTCGGCAACGATGCGATGCTGCTGCTTACAGAGCAGCAAGCCGATGGTCGGCTTGTCATCCGGGCTCTTCAGATGCTCATCCACCAAGGTGACGTAGAAATTGAGTTGCCCAGCGTGTTCCGGCTTGAAGGCGCCGCCCTTGAGTTCCACCACCAGGAAACGGTGCAGGCGGTAGTTGTAGAACAGCAGGTCGATGTAAAAATCCTCGTCTGCCACTTCGACATGCACCTGACGACCAGCGAAGGCGAAGCCCTCGCCCAGTTCCATCAGCAGCTTGGTGACATGGCGCACCATCGCGCCCTCGATGTCCCGTTCCAGCGCATCTTCGGAGACGCCAAGAAAATCGAAGAGGTAGGGGTCCTTCAAGGTTTGCTGCGCGAGTTCTGAATCCGGCGCCGGCAAGCGTTGTTCGAAGTTGGTCACCGCGTTGCCGGAGCGCAGGTGCAGCGCCGTGGAAATGTGATGCCACATCACGTTGCGCGACCAGCCGTGCTCGATGGCCTTGGCGAGATACCATTCCCGGTTCGAGCGGGTCTTCAGCTTTGTCAGTAGCAGCAGATTTTGCCCCCACGGCAATTGTGCAACAGCCTGTTGCACAAATTCGGGTTCCGGCCATTCCTCGGCGAAACTGCGCATGTAGAGCAGGTTGCGCCGGGAAAAGCCCTTCATGTCAGGGAAGGCAGTGGTGAGATCCTTGGCCAGTTGATCGATGACCTTGGCGCCCCAACCCTGGGTTTGCTGGCGTTCTAGGATGTCGCGGCCGATTTGCCAGTAGAGTAGGACCAGTTCGCGGTTGACCGAGAGGGAGGCGCGTTGCTGGGCGGACTGGATGCGCTGCTTGAGGGCAGTAAGCCAGTTGGAATAGTCAGTCGCAGGAAAAATGTTGGGGGTCATTATCACCTCTCACACCCAGATGGCCTTCGGACTGACTTGAAACGAACGGTGAGCGTCCAAATCATCCAAAAACTCATTCCAAATTGGTCGTCCCAAACGCTTGCATGCAAAAGCCCCCGACATAGCTACAAATCCGCGCAAAACAGTTGCGAGATCGTCCAAATAGTCGCTCAGCAAAGTTTCAACAGAATCGCCATAGCCAAGAAACAAGGCTTCACGGTAGTTGGCTTTGCCCCGATAGCGAATAGCCTGGTGGAGAAACGAAACAGATTTCCCAGCCAAACGACTATCGCGTAGTTCGCGGGCGGCCTTGGTGCGAAAATTGGCAACGCTCAATGCCTTGAATTCGCGCGACGCAATTACACCGACTTCTGTTTTCCATTTCCACCAAGCCGCGCTGCCGGAGAGATAGGCAATGCATGCCCCGAGTGCCTCTGTTGAGTTGCTAGGCTTTGACGTCAACTCAAATGACTGACCAGCCTTGAGCGCGTCAATCTCCGCCTTGTAATTGGCCTCTACCAACGTTGAAACGCGCGGAGAAAAAGGCATCATGACTTGGCCAGTCGCCGAAAACTGCCTATCCCACACATTCGCTGTACCAGTATGGTCGTCCTGAAAAGAGCCATCTTGAGCAGCAACCATGGCGCTCGCGGCTGAGTAAATTCCATAATACCAAGCAACTATTCCAACCCTGACCACATCCGCCTTGCATGTACTGGCTCGCAAAGATTCCAGCGCAGAAAGCTGATGCAAGGAAAACAACAACTGCTCAAAGATGGTGTTTTCTTCTTTTGGTGTAAGAACTCGTTTGCCAACTGCTGAATAAAACGACGATGCGGAGCCAAAATTGATAGATTGATCCGTCACGAGCAACGCAAGAGCGTGCATCCAATTTACCGTGGATGGAAGCGCGAACCGTGGATCGGGAAACTCGTTAGGCTCTTCTGACAAAGTTCCCTGCTCGGTAAAACGGCGATAGAGCGAAAAATCACTCATCGCCAGCGCCCCCGGTCACCGACTTCACTTCCGCCAGCAGATCCCCGAACTTGCCGTAGTTCACCTTCACACCATCGTCCAGGTCGAGCGTGATGCGCATGTCGGCGTAGTGGCGGAGTTTTTCGTCGTAGGCCAGCAGTTCGACGTGTTTCTTTTTCAGCGACTCGATCTGCTTGGCGATCTTGTTGCGGGCGGTGGTGGAACTGGCGGCGTCCTTGTCCTTTTCCAGCATCTCGATGCGGGACTGCATCTTGCCGGTAAGTGGGACGACGTATTCGGCGCGCATGCGGGCCAGCGTGCCTTCGTGATAACGATGCAGATAGACCAGCGTCTGGAAGGCCCCCTGCTTGCCGCTGGAGAATAGCCAGTAGATCGGGCGCTTCTTGTAGGTTTGCAGGTGATCCTTGAAGAAGCTGGACGACAGGTAACGGCGAATGGTTTCGTCCGGCGTCTCGTTGCCCTTGGTGCCCAGGCTTTCGGCAAGCCAGGCCATGTTTTCGTCCAAAGTCGGCGCTGACCAGACGGCAAGCAGGAACTCGCGGACGCGGTTGGCAGCATCGTCATCGAACCATAGTTCGTCGGTGATGGGGATGATGCCGTCGGCGTCGGTGGGGAATGTTTTGTAGCGAGTGGCGTCGAAGCCGACATTGCCGGCGTGGGCGTAGATCAGGCCGGGTTCGTCGAGGCTGTAGCGGCCCATCATGCAACCGATGGCGTAGGAGATTAGGCGTTGGGAGTCTTTTTCGCGGTCAGCGCGAACGAGGGTGATCTGGTCTTCAGGGACTTCCGGAGTGAGCTCATCTTGCAGGCCATAGGCATTGATGAATAGTCGGTTGTTCTCTTCCTCAATATTCTTTAGCTGACTAGAAATATCTCTTTGGCGTATTCCCCAGCGGTTCCACGAAAGCCCTAAGTTGAGTTCAACTGGGTTGTCTTCTAGAAACGGAAGACTTTTGAACTCCATCGATAGTTCACTCGAATCCCAGTCCCTTGTGGCGATGGAAATCGCATGTTGTGCCAAGTCTTTAGCCCTGCGTTTTACACCTTCGTCGTTAGTGACTGGAATTTTAAGAATATCTCCAACTTGGAATGTTAACGTCGGATTTAACAACCCCAATACATACCACGCAATTCTTGAGTTAAGAAATGCGCAATAGAAGGCTTCTTCTCCCGCAGGAGTAAAAAGGCTTGGCCCATTGCAGTCAAACACGGCGCCACCTGGAAAATATCTAACGCCAAATGAACTTGAGCTTATTCTTGACCACGTTATCGAGCGTCTAAAGTAATACTCCATACTTTGTGGTCTTGAGAGTTGATTACCATCCTCATCGGAATAATTGGAAATCTCGGTGCCATCATTCTTCCAGTTCACTACATGCGAAATATTTCCGTACCACCGCCGAAACTCACCACCCTTCAAATAGGGAAACCAAGTCTTCTCTGACCTTCGTGCCGAATCGCGATCTAAAAAGCCAATGCCCATCTCGGCTAGTGAAACCTCATGCCAGTAACGTAGGAATTTCTCATTGTTACCAGTGATTAGTCCTTGCCTTGCCTCACAATTTGATTCGATAGGTTGGTGATTGTCGAAGATATTAGCCACGCGATCTGCGCACCAATATGCAATTGGTCTTCCTGGAATAGTGCGCAAATGACTTGCAGAACGTTCAAAAATCATCGATCCAATTCGATTCAAAAAAACTTCTCGCTTATCGGCTGACTGAGCAGCAGAGTTAAGGTCAATGAAAACCCCGAGGAGTTGTTTTGATTCGGCCTTTCCAGCGACAAAAGCACATGCTTGGGCAACCTTTGAATTCAGTTCTGGAAAGCTGTTGTATCCAATATGTATTAGGCTGGAAAGGTGGTGGTGCGATAGAAGCATTTCACGAAGCCGCTGAAAAGCTGGTAAAAA
>Ga0268298_10006811_pt1 | contig 10264 bp, 6 predicted proteins | sample WWTPWeurt_MetaG_FD_194462 | JGI IMG/M metagenome (GOLD analysis project Ga0268298, IMG submission 194462) | Activated sludge microbial communities from WWTP in Nijmegen, Gelderland, Netherland - WWTP Weurt | ecosystem: Engineered > WWTP > Aerobic digester > Activated sludge | place: Netherlands... | reverse complement strand
ATCCGGAAGCGATCAAGCCCCTGACTCTTTTCCGTGACCACCAGAAAATCCTTGAAGGGATCCAGGCCTTCCAGGAGGACATCGGCACGGTGGGGCAGGACTTCGGTCCAATGCTTGGGATCCGGGGTGGCGACGGGTGCGGAGACCAGCCGGAAGTTCTTGGCCCCCTTGTTGGTCCGGATGTAGAACAGCCCTTCGCGATGCTCGATGCTGTACTTGTGGCCCTTCTCCCGGGGCAGCAGCGCCTTGAAGGCGCCCTTGGGCTCGCCGGCAGCCAGGTAGCGCATCTCCCAGGTGTCCGTGGAATGGCTACCCGCCAGCAGGTACTTGCGGTCCTTGGAGCGACCAAGGCTCAGGCCGTAGAGTTCGTCCTTCTCCTCGAAGACCAGTTCCGGCTTGCCGCCCTGGAGAGCGAGACGCCAGAGCTGGTTCGAACGCTTGGTGACATCGTCTTCCGTCACAAAGAAGATGTGGCGGCTGTCGGCCGCCCAGGTGAAGGAGGTCACCCGCTCCGCCAGGGGAGCACTGATGGTGCCGGTGGCCAGGTCCTTGGTGAAGAGCCTGTACTGCCGGAAGCCGGTGGTATCCGTGATGAACAGCAGGGTGCGGTCGTTGTCGCTGACCGACATCCCGCCCAGGCTCAGGAACTTCAGTCCCTTGGCCAGCTCGTTCTGGTCGAGCAGGACCTCCTCGGCGGCCTTGTCATCGTAGGATCCGCTGGGGGCAGCCTTGCGACGGCACTGGATGCCGTACTGCTTCCCTTCTTCCGTGCGTGAGTAGTAGTAGAACGCCCCCCGACGCACGGGAACACTCAGGTCGGTCTGCTTGATGTGGCCCAGCATCTCCTTGTAGAGCGCCTCCGAGAAGGGCTTCAGTTCCGCGGTCATGGCCTCGGTGTAGGCATTCTCGGCATTCAGGTAAGCCACCACCTCCGGGTTGGCCTTCTCCCGCAGCCAGAACCAGGGGTCGTTCACCTTTTCGCCATGCCAGATGGAGACATGCTCCACCTGCTTGGCCACGGGTGGGATCGGGGCTTGGCCGACAAGACTCATGGGGGCACTCACAAGGGCTGCCAGGCCAGCGAGGCGTAGAGGACGGGAAGGCATGGAAGGCTCCTGAAGGACATGGCGTCCAACGTACCACGAAAAAACAGGCCCCTCGGTTGAGGGGCCTGGCGGTTAATTCTTTGTCAGGTTTGGAAAGGGCTACTTCTCCTCGAGCGTGGGAATCCGCATGCCATAGAAGGAGCGCCACACAAAGACCGTGGAAACCAGGAAGAAGACCAGCGCCCAGCCATGGGCTACGACCGGGTTCAGCTCGATGGCCAGCTCCACGGCGAGCAGGCCGAAGAGGGTCGTGAACTTGATCACGGGGTTCAGGGCCACCGAGGAGGTGTCCTTGAAGGGATCACCCACGGTGTCGCCCACGACGCAGGCATCGTGGAGGGCCGTGCCCTTGGCCTTCAGCTCGGTCTCGACGAGCTTCTTCGCATTGTCCCAGGCGCCACCGGCATTGGCCATGAAGATGGCCTGGTAGAGGCCGAAGACGGCGATGGAGATCAGGTAGCCGATGAAGAAGAAGTGGTTCAGGCAGGCAAAGGCCAGCGTGGAGAAGAACACGGCCAAGAAGATGTTGAACATGCCCTTCTGGGCGTACTGGGTGCAGATCTCCACGACCTTTTTAGAGTCTTCAACGGAGGCCTTGGTGGCGCCCGAATCCAGGTTGATGTTCTGCTTGATGAACTCCACCGCGCGGTAGGCGCCCGTGGCCACGGCCTGGCAGGCTGCCCCGGAGAACCAGAAGATGATGGCGCCGCCGGTGATGATGCCGAGCAGGAAGAGTGGGTTGATGATGGACAGCCCCTCGACCACCGCCGGCACGCCGAACTTGCCATTCAGCAACTGGATGATGGAGAAGATCAGGGTGGTGGCGCCCACCACGGCGGTGCCGATGAGCACGGGCTTGGCGGTAGCCTTGAAGGTGTTGCCAGCCCCGTCATTCTCCTCGAGATACATCTTGCCGTTCTCGAAGTCGGGCTTGAAGCCGAAGTCTTTCTGGATCTCGGCCTCGATGCCGGGGATGGTCTCAATGGTGGAGAGTTCGTAGACGGACTGGGCGTTGTCGGTCACAGGGCCGTAGGAGTCCACGGCGATGGTGACGGGGCCCATGCCCAGGAAGCCGAAGGCCACCAGGCCGAAGGAGAAGATGGCCGGGGCGGCCATGAAGGCACCCAGGCCGAAGGTGGAGACGTAGTAGGCCGCGCCCATGAGGGCAACGATGGTGAGGCCCATCCAGTAGGCGGAGAAGTAGCCCGCCACCAGACCCGAGATGATGTTGAGGGACGCGCCGCCCTCCTTGGAGGCCGTGACCACCTCGCGGACATGGCCGGAGTTCGTGGACGTGAAGGACTTCACCAGTTCGGGGATCAGGGCGCCGGCCAGGGTGCCGCAGGTGATGATGGTGGAGAGCTTCCACCACAGGCCTGCGGGCAGGTTGCCGATGAGCAGGTAGGACAGCACGTAGGTCACCAGGATCGACAGGATCGAAGTCAGCCAGACCAGGGTGGTCAGCGGGGTCTCGAAGTCGAACTTGGCGAGGCCGCCGAACTTGGCCTTGGACCACAGGCCGTTGACCCAGTAGGAGGCGGCGGAGGTCACGACCATGCCCACGCGCATGACGAAGATCCACACCAGCAGCGCCACCTGGATGGCCTGGTAGGTGGGCCCGGCCGTGGCGGGGTTGACCGCCAGCAAGATGAAGGTGATCAGGGCCACGCCCGTCACGCCGTAGGTCTCGAAGCCGTCCGCCGTGGGGCCGACGGAATCACCTGCGTTGTCACCCACGCAGTCGGCGATGACGCCGGGGTTGCGGGCATCGTCTTCCTTGATCTTGAAGACGATCTTCATGAGGTCGGAGCCGATGTCGGCGATCTTGGTGAAGATGCCGCCCGCGATGCGGAGGGCGGCGGCGCCCAGGGACTCGCCGATGGCGAAGCCAATGAAGCAGGGGCCGGCGGCGTCACCGGGTATGAAGAGCAGGATGCCAAGCATGAGCAGCAGCTCGACCGAGATGAGCAGCATGCCGATGGACATGCCCGCCTTGAGGGGGATCTCCATGGTCGGGTAGGGCTTGCCGCCCAGGGAGGCGAAGGCCGTGCGGGAGTTGGCGAAGGTGTTGATGCGGATGCCGAACCAGGCCACGGCCACGGAGCCCAGGATGCCGACGATCGAGAAGAGCAGGACCACGATCACCTGGCCCCAGCCCATGGGCGTGTGGGAGAGGTATTTGAAGTAGGCGATCATGATGACCGCGATGAAGGCCCAGAGGACCGAGATGAACTTGATCTGCGTGACCAGGTAGGTCTTGCAGGTTTCGTAGATCAGCTCGGAGATCTCCAGCATGGACTTGTGCACCGGCAGGTCTCGGATCTGGGCGTACTGCACGAGGCCGAAGCCGATGCCGAGCAGGCAGATGAACAGCCCGATCAGCAGCAGGTTGTGGCCGGACATGCCCAGGAAGCTCCCCTGCAGGGCCGGGATCTTCAGATCAGCCTCTCCGGCCAGGGCCGGACTGGTGCATAGAAGGGCAAGAGCGGCCGTCAAGCCCAGCCGAAAGACTCGGGTTGACGCCAGGGCGCCAAGCAGGCGTTTCATCATCTCCATGGTGTTCCTCCAGTTTGGATGCGGGGATGGGGGACTAGGGGTGCGGAAGGGGTGGTCGTCCGATGTGTCGAGGCGGCCTGCGTTGATGCAACACGAGCCCCCAACCCGGGGGCGAACCACCAAAGATCATGCTTGGATCGTGTGTGACTCTATCGCGGAAGGGCCCCCCGCCGCAAGCCCGGGGCCTTTCCGCGGGATGGATTCCAGCCGACTGGCGGGCAGGGACGCAGTGTGACCTAGGTCCACCCATGGGGGCTTGGGATTCCGGGTCCCTAGGAAGATAATCGGGTCCCATATGACCCCGTTCCTCGAAGCCGGTCCCCTGCCCCCCTCGGGATCCCTGTTTCCTCCCCAAGCTTTCTTCAAGGAGTCCCTCTATGTCCGTCGCTGAACAGAGCATCGCGGGCGCGGAAGCACGCGGCCACGGCTTCATGGCTTCCTCGGTCGGCCGAAAGGTCGTCATGGCCGCCACCGGGATCGTCCTCTTCGGGTTCGTCACGGTCCACATGATCGGGAACACCCAGGCCTACATGGGCGCCGAGACTTTCAACGCCTATGCCAAATTCCTCCACAGCATGCTGCATGGCGGTGGCATCTGGATCTTCCGGGCGGTGCTGCTTGGTGCCACGGGGCTTCACATCTGGGCCGCCGTGAGCCTCACGCTGGACAACCAGGCTGCCCGTCCGGTGGGCTACCGCGCCCAGCAGAGCGTGGCCTCCACCTGGGCTTCGCGCACCATGCGCTGGAGCGGTTTCATCCTGGCCGCCTTCATCGTCTACCACCTGCTCCACCTGACCACCGGCCAGGCCCACCCCAGCTTCGACCACACCAACCCCTACGCGAACTTCGTCAGCGGCTTCAAGGTCCCCGCCGCGGCAGGCTTCTACATCCTGGCCCAGCTCTGCCTCGGCCTGCACATGTGGCATGGCGTGTGGAGCTTCACCCAGACCCTGGGCCTGTCCCATCCCCGCTACGACAGCCTGCGGCGGAACTTTGCCACGTGCCTGACCTTCCTGGTGGTGGGCGTGAACATCTCCTACCCCATCGCCGTCCTCACCGGCTTCATTCACTGATTCAAAGGAGCCAGCCATGGAACTCAATTCCCGAATCCCAGACGGCCCCATCGAGAAGAAGTGGGACAAGCACAAGTTCGACCTCAAGCTCGTGAATCCGGCCAACAAGCGCAAGTACAAGGTGCTCGTGGTGGGCTCAGGTCTCGCCGGTGGCGCCGCCGCAGCCTCCCTGGCCGAGCTCGGCTACGAGGTGGAGTGCTTCTGCTACCAGGACAGCCCCCGCCGTGCCCACTCCATCGCAGCCCAGGGCGGCATCAACGCGGCCAAGAACTACCACAACGACGGTGACAGCGTCCGCCGCCTGTTCTACGACACGGTCAAGGGCGGCGACTTCCGGGCCCGCGAGGCCAACGTGCACCGCCTGGCCGAGGTGAGCAACAACATCATCGACCAGTGTGTGGGCCAGGGTGTGCCCTTCGCCCGTGAATACGGTGGCCTGCTGGACAACCGCTCCTTCGGCGGCGCCCAGGTCAGCCGCACCTTCTATGCCCGCGGGCAGACCGGGCAGCAGCTGCTGCTCGGCGCCTACCAGGCCCTGCAGCGCCAGGTGGGACTCGGCACCGTGAAGATGTTCGCCCGCCACGAGATGCAGGAACTGATCGTGGTGGATGGCGTGGCCAAGGGCATCGTCTCCCGCGATATGGTCACGGGCGAGATCAAGTCTCACCTGGCCGACGCGGTCTGCCTCGCCACCGGCGGCTACGGCAACACCATGTATCTGGCCACCTACGCCAAGGGCTGTAACGGCACCGCAATCTGGCGTGCCCACAAGAAGGGGGCGGCCTTCGCCAACCCCTGCTTCACGCAGATCCACCCCACCTGCATTCCCGTCACCGGCGACCACCAGAGCAAGCTCACGCTCATGTCCGAGTCCCTGCGCAACGACGGTCGCATCTGGGTGCCGAAGAAAAAGGAGGATTGCGGCAAGCCTGCCAGCCAGATCGCGGAAGACGACCGCGATTACTACCTGGAGCGGAAGTACCCCTCCTTCGGCAACCTCGCCCCCCGCGACATCGCCAGCCGCGCCGCCAAGCAGGTCTGTGACGACGGCCGTGGCATCGGCGAGACCGGACTCGGTGTCTACCTCGATTTCGAGGCGGCCATCAACCGCCTGGGCGCCAACAAGATCGAGGAGAAGTACGGCAACCTCTTCGAGATGTATGAGCGCATCACGGACGAGAACCCCTACAAGACCCCCATGCGGATCTTTCCGGCCACGCACTACACCATGGGCGGCCTCTGGGTGGACTACAACCTGATGAGCACCATCCCCGGCCTCTTCGTGCTCGGTGAAGCCAACTTCTCCGACCACGGCGCCAACCGCCTGGGCGCCTCGGCACTCATGCAGGGCCTGGCCGACGGCTACTTCGTGATTCCCTACACCATTGGTGGCTACCTGGCCGGCATCAAGCCCGGCACCCGCATCAAGCCCGAGGATCCGGCCGTCAAGGCCGCCGAGCAGTACGTGGCGGACCGCGTGTCAAAGCTCTTCGCCATCAACGGCAAGGAGACCCCCACCCACTTCCACCGCGAGCTCGGCAAGGTCATGTGGGAGTTCTGCGGCATGGGCCGCAACGAGGCCGGCCTGAAGAAAGCCCTGCAGATGATCCCCCAGATCCGCGAGGAGTTCTGGAAGAACCTCCGCATCCCCGGCAGTGGCGCTGAGGTGAACCAGTCCCTCGAACTGGCCGGCCGCGTGGCCGACTTCCTCGAGATCGGCGAGCTGATGTGCCTGGATGCCCTCGAGCGCCGCGAGTCCTGCGGCGGCCACTTCCGCGAGGAATGGCAGACCGAGGAGGGCGAGGCCCTGCGCGACGACGAGAATTTCTGCCATGTCGCCGCCTGGGAACACAAGGGTGAAGGCCAGACACCGGTGCGCCATACCGAGCCGCTGACCTTCGAGAACGTCCACCTCGCGACCCGCAGCTACAAGTGAGGAGCTGATCCATGGCCAAGCACTTCAATCTCACCCTCCACGTGTGGCGGCAGAAGAATGCCAACTGCGACGGTAAGTTCGTCGAATACCCTGCTGAGAACATCAGCCCTGACATGTCCTTCCTGGAGATGCTGGACGTGGTGAACGAAGGCCTCATCCGCAAGGGTGAGGAACCCATCGCCTTCGACCACGACTGTCGCGAAGGCATCTGCGGCACTTGCGGGATGGTCGTGAACGGCCGCCCCCACGGCCCCAAGGAGCGCACCACCACCTGCCAGCTGCACATGCGCAGCTTCAAGGACGGTGACAGCATCACCCTCGAGCCCTGGCGCGCGGAGGCCTTCCCCGTGCTCAAAGATCTGATGGTGGACCGCGGCGCCTTCGACCGCATCATCGCGGCGGGTGGCTTCATCAGCGCCCCCACGGGCAGCCCCCAGGACGCCAACGCCCTGCCCATCCCCAAGGAGAACGCCGACCTCGCCATGGATGCCGCCGCCTGCATCGGCTGTGCCGCCTGCGTGGCCGCCTGCCCAAATGCCAGCGCCATGCTCTTCGTCTCCGCGAAGATCAGCCAGCTGGCCCTGTTGCCCCAGGGGCAGCCCGAGCGCTACATCCGCGTCCGCGACATGGTCGCCCAGATGGACGCCGAGGAGTTCGGCACCTGCACCAACCACGGCGAGTGCGAGACCGCCTGTCCCAAGGGCATCAAGATGGAGAACATCGCCCGAATGAACCGCGACTACATCAAGGCCAGCCTCACCTACCGTCCCGCCACCAGTGGCGGCGGCGCCGGCTGATCCGGCCGAGCTTCGGGAAACGCCCGGCATCCGCCGGGCGTTTTTTTTGGGCCTTTAACCACCTCATTCGTAGTTGGAGACTCAGTGGCTTGGCAGTTCCCGCTGCACCAGCTCCGCCAGCCGCTCCGGTGTGTTGCCTTGCGGGTCGTCCAACACGGCTTCCAGCAGGCGCTTCTGCAGGGCCCCAAGCCAAGGGCCGCCGGGGCGACCAGTCAGCCGCATGAGGGCGGCCCCATCCAAGGCCAAAGCGCGGACGGAGAGCGGCGGCCGGGCCGCCAGGATGGAGCCCAGCCGGGCCATGAGCGCCGCGTGAGCAGCCTGGCGGGCCTCCAAGTCCAGGCCCTTGGCCCGCAGGTCCGCCAGCCGGAAGGCGGCCCAGGCTTCAACTCTCAGGCCCTCGGCCTCAAGCCGCCCCAGGAAGCGGCGGCAGGCCGCTTCGCCCCATGACTCCGTGGGGTGGATGCCGTGGTGGCGGATGAGGGCCAAAGCCGCTTTGCGCAAGGCGTGCCTGGCCTTCAGCCGCTCGAGGATCGTCTCGGCGATCTCCAGGGACCGGGCCTCGTGGCCGTAGAAATGGACCTCGCCATCGTCCCCGATGCTGCGGACACCAGGCTTGCCCGCATCATGCAAGAGGGCCGCCCAGCGCTGGGTCGGCTCTGCCGGTGCGAAGTGGACCACCTCCAGGGTGTGGCGCCAGACATCGTAGGCATGGTGGCGGTTCTGGCCGCAGCCCACCATGGGACGCAGCTCTGGGAGCCACAGATCCAGGAGCCCGCTCTCCGCCAGGAGCGTAAGGCCCCGCTGAGGCTCCTGGCCCCGCAGCAGCTTGTCCAGCTCCGTGAAGACCCGCTCCACGGCCACCTTGCGGGCCACCTCCACCCGCTCGGGAATGGCTGCCAGGGTGGCGGCTTCCACCTCGAAGCCCAGCTGGGCGGCGAAGCGGCAGGCCCGCAAGGGGCGGAGCCCGTCCTCGGCGAAGCGCTGCAGGGGATCGCCCACCGCCCGGATCCGGCGCACCGCCAGGTCTGCCTGCCCGCCGAAGGGGTCCACGAGGTCGCCACCGCCCACCGGCTGCGCCATGGCGTTGATGGTGAAGTCCCGCCGCGACAGGTCCTCCGTCAGGCTGACGCCCAGGCGCACCGATTCGGGCCGGCGGCCATCCAGGTAGTCGCCATCGCTGCGGAAGGTGGTCACCTCCACCGGCCGGTCCTCCAGGATCACCGTCACCGTGCCGTGCTGCAGCCCCGTGGGGATCACCTTCAGGCCCGCCGCCTGGGCCCGCGCCATCACGGCCTGCGGCAGGAGCCGGGTCGCTAGGTCCCAGTCGGCATGGGGCCGGCCGAGCAATTCATCCCGGACGGCTCCGCCCACGATCACCAGCTCCGCCTCGAGGCCCAGGGCCTCCTGGAGGCGCAGCAGCGGGGGCCAGGTCAATCCGCCCCCTCGGCGAGGCGGGCCAGGGCCTCGCCCTCCACCCGGCAGGTGAGCCAGGGCCGCATGATCTTCGCGCCGTGGGCCTCGTAGAACTCGATGGCCGGTGTATTCCAGTCCAGCACCTGCCACACGAAGCGGGTCCAGCCCTCCTTCACCGCGAGGGCCGCCAGGTGCTTCAGCAGGGCCTTGCCGATGCCGTGTCCCCGGAAGGCCGGGCGCACGAAGAGGTCTTCGAGGTAGATACCGGGCTTGCCCTCCCAGGTGCTGAAGTTCAGGAACCAGAGGCAGAAGCCAGCGGGCTGCCCGTCCCACTCGGCCATGGTTACCTTGACCAAGGGATGCTCCGAGAACGCGTATCGGAGGATGTCGGCTTCGGTGGCGATGGCCGCCTCTGGATCCCGCTCGTACTCCGCCAGCTCACGGATGTACTGCAGGATCAGGGGGGCATCGGCGGGGACGGCGGGACGGAGGCTCAGCATGGGTCTATGCTAACCCGATGGACCAAGACACCGCCCTGCGCCTGTACGAGGCCATGCTGCTCACCCGCCTGACCGAGGAACGCTTGGTCAAGCTCTTCCGCCAGGGCCACACCCTCGGCAGCGTCTACCGCAGCCTGGGCCAGGAGGCCACCGCCTGCGCCACCGCCATGGCCCTGGGGCCTGATGACGTCATCGCCCCCCTGATCCGCAACCTGGGCTCCATGTTCGTCCGCGGGGTCACTCCCAGTGAGGTCTTCCTGCAGTATCTGGGCCGCGCCCCGGGACCCACGGGAGGACGCGAGCACAACAACCACTTCGGGTCCGTGGAGCGGGGCATCATCGCCCCCACCTCCATGCTCGGAGCCCTCATTCCGGTGATGGCGGGCGTAGCCCTCTCCTTCAGGCAGAATGGCGAGCGCCGGGTAGCCATGACCTGGATCGGGGACGGCGGGAGTTCCACGGGCGCCTTCTATGAGGGACTGAACTTCGCGGTGGTTCAGAAGCTGCCCCTCATCGTGGTGGGCGAGTCCAACGGCTACGCCTTCTCCACCCCGCCGGAGCGCCAGATGGCCGGCCGAATGTCGCAGCGCTCCCAGGGGGCCTTCACGTTGACCGTGGACGGCAACGATGCCGCGGCGGTCTTCGATGCCACCGCCCAGGGCCGCCAGCGCTGCCTCGAAGGCAAGGGGCCCGCGTTCATCGTCTGCGAGACCTTCCGGCAATCCGGGCATGCCGAACACGACGACCAGCGCTACGTGGACCCGGCCGTCCTGGCCGAATGGACCGCCAAGGATCCCCTGCCCCGATTCCAGGCCTGGATGGGCCAGCGGGGCTGGATCGTGGATCCCACCCTCGCTGGCCGGCTGGAGGCCAAACTCTTGGC
>Ga0268298_10006807_pt1 | contig 10268 bp, 18 predicted proteins | sample WWTPWeurt_MetaG_FD_194462 | JGI IMG/M metagenome (GOLD analysis project Ga0268298, IMG submission 194462) | Activated sludge microbial communities from WWTP in Nijmegen, Gelderland, Netherland - WWTP Weurt | ecosystem: Engineered > WWTP > Aerobic digester > Activated sludge | place... | reverse complement strand
GGTACAAAGTTATAAATTCTCACATTGAGAACTGACAAGATTTTCTCACATACAATCCTGATTTTCACTTTGATATTATACTAGATAATCCTCCGTTCAAGAACAAAACAAAGTATGTAGAGCGAGCTATCACATTTAGAAAACCTTTTGCATTATTTCTACCATTCAATTCATTTTGAGATAATGGAATACCAAACTTATTTATGAAGAATAACTTAGAGCCAGAAATGCTAATACCAGATAAAAGAACAGAATTTGAAAACCAAGTAAATAAATGAATCTCTTTTAAAACCGTATACATATGTAACTGAATACTCCCAAAGCAGATTATTTTCACAAAACTAAATAAATAAAATGCTCATCCCTAAAATAACTACATATAACACTCTAGCAATCCCTCAAATGTATTCAGAGGGTTGGAGACTCATAGCAATCTATGATGATAAAATGTTCTGGGAGAAGGAAGAGAAGAGGCAAGTAAAATCACGAGCTTTAACTACCGAATCCAATAAAGGTATATCCTACTTAAAAGCACAAAGGCAGAAAATAGACTCCTGAGAAGAAATACACTATCCTGACTTCATAGATGATAGAAAGGAATGGACTAAATTCATAAACTACTGGACTCAAAAGAACTCCGAAGATGACAAGATGCACGCAGAGAAGCAAAAAACCTTCGATATTCGAGCAAGGTGGGCGAATTGGGACAAAGATAAAGTAACTAAAGCAAATTCCATATGATAACAGCTATAACCGAAATAAAGCCACTCTGTACTATCCTACAATCTAACGATAAAAAGTTATTTGTAGAAATGACACCAGAGGAACTTGACCGAAAGATGGAAAACTCCTACATGATAATAAACTGACAGCGAATAAGTACCGCTCGAAACCTTATTAGACAATATTGACCAGCTACACCAGTCGAGTATTACCAATATTTCGTGATTCCAACTCTAGCAGAGTATGAGCGATCTAGAATGGAAGATATATTTGGTAGAATGCCACCTGAGATCCTCGAAAAGATAACACTGGAGCAGATACTAGATAAGCAAAAATCCCTTTAATACTCACTCGTATAAAGATAAACCTATGAAAAAACCTATAAACTGGAAATGTAAGTGTGGACATTGAAGCCACGAATACTTTGTAACCTGTTCAACCTGTTGAATAGATAACCATCTTGATGGGAAAGGAAATAACTTATAAACTTATGACAAAAATAACACAACACGATCAAGAAATAGAAAAACTTTCTAAAGAAATCCAAGAAATGAAAGAATCTATAAAACCGCTACAGGAAAGGAAAACTTATTTACTTAGACAGCGTTCTATGAATAAATCAAGAGAAAAGAGTAAAGAAATGAAGTAAAATATTTGACTTCATGCCAAGAAAGGATAAGATGGTAGTGTCTTAACAATTACTCAGATGGAACATCTTCCCACTTGATACTTCTACATGAACGGAATACCAACCAAAGATAGAATTATCGGAGGTTCGGCTAACTGGGCAATTACCTTTTCTGACGTTTACGCACTTGAATATGGGAGAAATCCCCTTCCCTCTATCTCTTAACTTTCTATTATATGTTCACAAAAAAAGAAAAAGAAATGTTTAGCAAGCTTTACGATAAATGATACTTTGTTTCTATAACAAGAAATACAATTGCAGTATGTGAAAGAAATAATGAAGAACCTTGAAGTATCCTGATAGAATCAGATATGAATGAATATAATTCAGTTTATGATGCTATTTTTATAGAACTTGAAAACCAAATAAACTCTCCAGAAAATTCTTGAAAAGAATACCAGAATTATGTTAAAGAGTGCAAACTTGTTCTAGGTGCTATAAAATAATCTTCTATGGCTACTAAAAAAACAAAGAAACTTCCTATACAAGACTGGACTTGAATGATTCAATGAATGTCTTGCTTAGAAAAGGAAATAGAAATACGAGTATGTGATAAATGAGAAGCTGATAAGATTATCGCAAAGCACCACTACTCAAAGAAGCCAACAAAGAACAGTTTCCTTTCGTTTTTAGTTTACTACAAGTGAGAAGTGCATTGAGCTTTACAGCTTGGATATGGAATCAGACCAAAAATAAAATGAGAACTCAATCCTGATGAAGTACGAGAATTTGATAGAATGTGGCTTTCTGACGATATGCCAAAGTTTAGCGAGACCATTACACTTTCTCTGCTGCATAAGTTTCTAAAAATAGCCTATCCAAATATAAAAGTTCTTATTTCTTATTCGGATACGAGCGTATGAAACCAGTGAACTATTTACAAGGCATGAAACTACAAGCTAGTTGGCGATATAAAGGCTGATTTCTACATCCTAGCAACGTGAGAAAGAGTTCACCCTGTATCTATGTGGCATAGACATAAAACGAGAGCATGGAGCTTTCTACAAATAGAATATCCATGAATCAAAAAGGCACAGTGAAGACAGCTAAAATATCAGTATAATCTCTGATAATCCCCTTGCTAAATATACACTTTTTAATATAATAGGAGCATACAATAACAATAAAGAAATTGCCTCAAAACCCCACTAACATCACTGACTCTACTGAGTTCAAAGAGTTCTGTAAAGATAATAACTTGGACGTGTTAAATTTAGAATCTATCAATGTATTTCTTTATGCTACTTATAACTACCATAAAGAACTATCAGGTGCAGTCCTCGATTTAAAAGAAATGATAATGGAGATAGCAAAGAATATAAAATCCCCTGATATTCAACAGATAAACGAAAATTGAAATTTAGAAGTTACCTATTGATGAACTTTATTTGATAAATGGAATAACTAATATGCCCATTCTTACAGTTGAAGACCTATCAGACAAATCTGTAATAGAGTATAAGAATCTTCTTGATTCAGAATTTAACAAAAGAAAGTTATGAACATTAAAGAACTAAAAGAATACATAAAAGACTTACCTGATGATATGGAGGTACAAGTTAATCCATCATATGTATATGAACTCATAAGCCCTAACCCAATAATAGATTGAAATTCTCTAATTTTACAATAATGAAATACTGAGATCGCGTAAAGGTAACATCTTGATTCTATGAAGGAATGGAAGGAGTTGTAAAAATGGAACTTTCTAAACTAGTTTTCAGAAAGAGAGAATACGTTGTAGAAGTAGAGCTTCCATGATTTACAATATCGCCAACTACTACACATATAATCCCAGAATCCAACCTAGAAATAATCAATTAAACCTATGAAGATAAATAACTTGTAATATTCTATTCTATTATTATAATTGAGGTATGCTATTCTGAGACAAAGTAAAAGTAACATCTTGAGAGTTTCTCGGCAAGGAATGAACCGTTGACGATATTAACTATTTTCAACCATACAGAGTTATTAAAACAGAAGATGCAGAGATCCTAGTTCACGAGGATAATTTAGAACTAATTTAAGATATGGCAAGAGGCAAAAGAACACCAGAAGAAACAGAAGCAAAAGTAGTAGAGCTTAAGATGCAAAATCTTGAGCTTTCTTCGTATGATATTGCAAAACAACTAGAGTGAACAGAATGGGAAGTATCAGCAGATACAGTACAAGATATTCTAAAGAAGTTACCGCAACTTACCGCATGAAGCGAAAAATGAGAGAAGATACTTGCTACAATGGACGAAATCATTGATTGAATCGCTGATATTACGCGTTTAGCAATAAATCCGATACGAGATAAGGTAATTGCAAAAGAACTCACTGTAAGCGATTTAAAAGCGTTAAATGATATTGCAAAGAATAACTTTGATAGAAGACAGCTTTTGACTTGAAAGAGTACAGAAAACAATACTTTAGAGATAATTTTCAAAAACTAAACACAAGATATAGTATGTATAGGCACAAAAAATGCGGGGTTTTGCTAAAATTATATACAACATATAGTATTTAATATGAAACGAGTAGAACTTCCATACTGACTCGATTATAGGGATTATCAAAAACCTATAGTAAATTATTTTCGTAATTGATGAAAGAGAGCAGTAAAGGTTTGGCATCGAAGAGCATGAAAGGATAAGGTAGATTGGAATATATGTATTGAAATGTCCGTAAGAGACGTGTGATGATATGCGTATGTGTTTCCCACTTATGCACAAGGCAAGAAAGTGATATGGGATTCTATCGACAAGAACTGAAAGAAGTTTCGAGACCACGTTCCTCCTCCTTTAATGTTATCAGATAACTGAACAGAACTAAAACTCAACTTGCGTAATGGTTCTTTTATACAAGTTCTCGGAAGTGATAATATAGACTCTCTTCGTGGAATATCTCCAAAGGGAATAGTCTTTTCAGAATACGCATTTCAGAATCCTACAGCTTGGGAAGTAATGCGACCAATTCTAGCAGAAAATGGATGATGGGCTTTATTTAATTCAACTCCGAATGGTAAGAACCATTTTTATGACCTCTGTAAAATGGCAGAGTTAGCTTACAATACTGATTGAAGTTGGTTCTATCAGAAACTTACGGTCGATGATACGAAAGATGAGTTTTGAAATCCTATTGTTTCTAAGGCTTACATAGAAGAAGAACGTAGACAATGAATGAGTGAAGAAATGATACAACAAGAATATTATTGCTCGTTTGAAGTTGGTTCTCTTGGCTCGTATTATGCTGACCTTATGCAGCAAGCATGGGATAGTTGAAGAGTGTTACAACTTCCAAAGAATCTATCTGTATGTGATGTTTACTTCGATCTCGGTCGATGAGATGCAACCGCAGTTTGGTTTAAGCAAAATGACTGACAGTTCTTTAACTTTATACACTATTACGAAAGCAACTGAAAGCATATATCTAAATATTTCGATTATATAGATGAATTTCTCTCCAAATACAACTTGCAACTGTGAACGCTTAGCTTCCCTCATGATAGTAAAACAAAACGCATAGAGGCGGAAAAAAGCAGTCTTGAGATAGCACAAGAAAGATACTGAAATCACAAGGTTCATTACATTGAGCGCACAATTAGCGTAAAGAAAGACAGGGATAGAGTTCGTGAATTACTTCCTCGATGTCGATTTGATATAGACTCCGCAAGTCTTTGAATAAAGGTACTTGAAAACTATAAAAAGAAATGGGACGATAAAAAGAAAGTATTCTCTGACGAACATGAACATGATTGGGCTTCTCATTGAGCTGATTCATTTAGATACTTTGCAGTCTCTCATAGAGACGTTAAGTTAACTAACCATAGAACCATAACTCGCTCTGTTTGATGACTCATATAAAATAAATTTGCAAACGAGAATCAGTCTCATATAATAAAATCACTTAATAAGATACAATGAAACTCTATTGAATGACTGAGGATTCAATACTCAAGCAAATCGAACAAGAATACCTTGTCGGTTATAATGCTATTGAGCAAGTACGAGAACAGAAGAGACAAGACAAAGAAATATTCTTTTCACCAAACAGAGATGAGAACAAAATACAAGTAAGAACAGTCTTTCAGGCTTTTAGAATGAAAATGGCTATTCGATACTCTAATCGACCAAAGGCAGAATGGACAAGACGAAGAGCTTGAGATACAGAACGAGCTAAGAACGCAAACAGAGTGTGGAAATACGATAGAAAGGAAATGTGACTTGATGTCATTGATTATCTTACTTATGAGAACATTGATAAAGTAGGAGTAGGAATACAGACAGCAGGTAATTTCAACCTAACGACTATTTGTCCTTCTATTAAAGTTATTGACCCTCTTTCTTGGATTCCAGACCCAAATGGATGACCAAAGATTGATTCTCACCGATGGTTTTGATTCACCGAAGTCTATCTCCAGAAATGGCAGATGAAGAAACTTGGATACACTAACTTAGATAGTGCTTCACCTCGAACTATCACACTTAATCAGAGTGCAGAAGATGTAGCAACCAACAAAGACTCACAACTCGAAGACGACACTCCAAATCGTGAATATGAAACATATGTTCACTGATTTATGCGTGATGGGAAGAAGTATGTAGCAGTAACAAACGCGGATAGAACAGTCATACACGACCTTGTTTATCTAAAGCCAGTCACTAAAGAAGAAAAGGCAGATGAAACACTTGTCCCATTTCCTGTCATGCTTCAATATGCAATATTTGTTACAGGCTTTCCACTTGGAATTTCACTTGTAGACCTTCTTGCAGATACTCAAAGCACACTTTCTAAGATGTACAATCTCTATCTTGCTATGGCGTATAGAAATACGTTCTGAGGTGATAGACTTGTGAGAGCTTGAGAACTAGAAGACCCTGACAGCTTAAACACTCCTACAATCGAAGGCAAAGATATTCCAGTAAAAGACTCAGCAAAGTCACTCAATGATATTATCCTCGAAGTTCCACGAGAACAAACAAACGGAATCCCAAGCGAAATGATTGCTCTTCTTAAACGTAATGGAACTGAGCAACTTGGAGCTGAGTCTACGCAACAAGGTGTACTTTCTGACTCTAACAAAACACTCGGTGAACAAGAGATGGCACAAAAGAACGCAAATATTCAATTCCAACTCGAAGAGAATGTTATGTTATGGGGTACAGAGTTTCAAATGAAGAATCTCTGGTATCGCCAATATCTCGCGAACATGAAGAGTGCTGAGGAAAAAGAAATCAATCTATCAGAATGAGCAACAAAAGAATTCTTTGTATTTAAAAAGGATGAGTTTGTCGGCAAGGAAATGCTCTCACTCGATATAAAAGGTTCTAGCGAGCAATCACAAGATAAGAGTAATAAGGCAGAAAAAGCTGTTATTCTACAAGGATTGATTGCAGGTGCTACAAGTGAAGGAGAAAAACGGAAATACTACAGAATGTGGGCTGAACTTGCTGACTTCTCAGATAATCAAATTGCAGAACTCGTATCTAAAACAGGAGACGAAATAGGTGCAGAAATGAAACTCTCAATGATTAACGAATGAATGGAAGAGTGAGCTGTTATTGAGTCTATGGATGATGACCACCAAGTTTATATAAATTTATTTATTACAGCTGATCCTTCTGACTTAAAAACTAGCTCTTAAAGCTCGATATGATGCAATTCGTATCCAAGAGCAAGCAATGAATTGAATAAGCTGACAAGTATGAGCTGAGCAATCAATGGCAAGTGCCAACGCTTCACAAATGACTTCTTCAATGGTTCAATGACAGTCACAAGTACCTTCTAATGTAATGTAATGGAAATCACACAATTTAAAAAACTCCTCACGAACGAAGATTACTTAAACTTTGAAGCCTATATCAAAGCGGAGATACAAAGATGTAAAGACAAAGCCTCCGAGTCTATAACTCTCTGACTTGATAAGATAGACGTGGAGAATGCAAATAGAGCAAAGTTCTGGACTGAACTCATACAAATCCCTCATAGCAAAGTACAAGCAGGTAAAATGTGAGAAGCTAAAACAAAATTGTAGATTCTACACTCTCGTATAAAAAGATTTGAAAATGAGAATCAATCTCATATACTAGAGAATAGAGTTTATCAGGACTTACCAAAACTGATTTTAGGGTTCAAAGCAATCCCTTCAAAATTACTTCTTAACATTTTTTACGTTTATGTCACAAAACGAAACCGTCGATGAACTCGACACAACTGTTACAGAGGAAGATGTTGCAACGTCAACCGATGATAACGAAGAGGATAACACAACCTCTGATGATGAAATCACGTATGAACAGGCTATGAAGTGGAAGAAAGATTCTGAATCTCTCCAGAAGGCAAACAAAAAGATTGCCGCAATGGAAAAAGGGGTAAAGAAATCTCCTGAAACTGCAACCTGAAATCTCTCCGAAGATGAGCTTGATGCTCTCCTCGAAAAAAGAGACTTTTACAAGGGTAATAACCAAGCAAAAGAACTCCGTGATGAAATCGAAGCTATGGTCACTGCTTCTAAATGAAAAGTCGATAGAACAAAGGCTTTCGAGCTTCTGTCTTGAGACGCTGAAATAGAAGAAAATAGAAAGGTATACTCACGTTCTACAGTAGAAGGAGGAAACACAAGCACTGCTTGATTCTCTCCAATCGCTATAGACAAGTATGATAAACTTTCAGCCTCAGAACAGGCAGAGTATAACTCTAAATCTACTAAGGCAAAAGGTGGTGTAGTCTTCAAATAATCATCGAATATGTGTTAAACAACTTTAACACTAAACTATTCAAAACATGGCTAACACTATGATTAAAGGTGAATACTATAGCTCGGTTCTACAAAGCCAGCTTCGTGAAGCCTTTGTCGGTAAAAACATTGCTGACACAAAATTTGAAGGAAACTTCAACAAAGTAGATACAGTTCATTTTCCTCGTCAAGCTAAGATTACTCTTTCTGACCTCGCTTCTTCATACGATGAAGTACCACAGCAAGATATTACTCAGTCTGATGAAACCTTTACTCCTACAACTCGTAAAGCGTTCTCAGTTCGTGTAAGTGAAGAGGATTACAAGATTACTGCCGTTTCTCCAGATTCTCAGATTATTCAGGATTCAGTAGAGGCTTTCGCTTCTGCATACGATGATGCAATCATGGGTCAATATACAGCAGCAGGAATCACGTTTACTGATGGAGATATGACTACTGCTACAAATGGTGGGGCAGCTAACTCTGTTATCCTTTCTAAGTCTAACATTTACGATTTCCTTACAGGTATCGCAATGAAGATGGATCAAGCTAATCTTCCTGATTCAAACCGATGGGTGGTTCTTGACCCAAAGAGAAAACGTCTTCTTCTCAACTCTCCAGAACTCGTTCGCTCTACAGAAATGGGAGACAAGGTAGTTACTGGTGGAACAGTAGGTATGGTTGATAATCTCAAAATCTACTGGTCTAATAACCTCGTTCTTGCAACTTCTCGATGGGGACTTGCAGGTCAAGGAAAGCCAATCTGTTTTGCTGCAATCACTAAGCCACAAGTTACATTTGTTGGTCACGAGACTCAAGCAAACAACTGGAATAACTCTATGAAGGCAGTATCTCGCTACGGTGTGAAAACATTTAGTGAAGGTGCTGAGCGTCTCATGTCTCTCAAGATTTCTGATTAATTCCTAACTCTACTCTACTATGGCTCTCCCTTTCTCAAAGACAGCTACCGAAGTAATCTACATGGTAGATGAAAACGGTGATAAGCTTCTTGTGTCTGGTACTACAAAACCTGCTGATACTACAACAGGTTATGCAAAATCTTGTCTCTTTATTGATACAGATGTTGGAACTGGTACTGGTTCACTTTACCTTAACAAAGGTACAAAGACTTCTTGTGTCTTCTCATTAGTTACACAAGCGTAAGCTCTGCGGATTCCCCTCGGGGAGTTCGTGAGTTTATTCTTAATAACTTACTATGATTGTAAAAATCGTAAATCGCTTCGGGATAGAACTCGAAACAACCCTTGAGCTTGCAGAAGCGATGATTAAAAAGGGTGAAATTACCCACTACGAGACTCTTGATGGAGATAAGGTAGAATGAGAAGCTGACCCAGTAGAAATGCCTCTTATTAAACCTAAAAATATTACTCGTAAACCTAAAATCTAATGAAAAAAATCACAATCAAGACTTCCGTAGGTTCTTACATGGCTGAAATCTCTAAACAAGAGTTTCTTGATATTATAAATTCAGGGGAAAAGATTGTAACTATTCCTCTTGGGGATTGTACTACCTTTCTCAATGGTGAAGAATACAATGACAATGCACACGTTACCTTTTTTCTTGATAATGTACAAATGCACTCTATTGAAGAACACGATATGGAGCTTAAACCAGTCATTAACCTTACTTCCGAATGAACTGAGCAACCTTAATAACAGAACTCCGTTCTGCTACATGAACCAACACTTGAAACTATAGTGATATTCTAGCACTTATCGACCTAAATAAGAGCTATCATTATATAGAAGATTGCCTCACTCAAGAAATATGAGAGAGTTTTCTCTATCAGGAGTTTATAACCGATACAACAGTTGCAGGACAAAAAGAATATACTTTGCCTGCTGATATATCTTGAAATCTCGATTGACTCAATAAAGTCCTCGGGATTTCAATTGATTATGGAGACTGATATGTAAAAGCAACTAAAGTAGATGTAAATTCTCTTGATAAGGACGTTTCATGGTACGAAACGAATCAATCTACCTCTAGTCCTATCTACACGATACAGGACAACTCTATAATGATTTTCCCAGTACCTACAGCAACAACAATTTGAGATATTAAAATCTATTGAGTGCAAAATCTCATTGATCTAACTGCTCTCACAGATG
>Ga0268298_10006805_pt1 | contig 10270 bp, 10 predicted proteins | sample WWTPWeurt_MetaG_FD_194462 | JGI IMG/M metagenome (GOLD analysis project Ga0268298, IMG submission 194462) | Activated sludge microbial communities from WWTP in Nijmegen, Gelderland, Netherland - WWTP Weurt | ecosystem: Engineered > WWTP > Aerobic digester > Activated sludge | place... | reverse complement strand
ACTTTGATCGGCTCGGCGTGCCTCGGCTTTCATGACCTCAACTGCTCGAACCGCCCGGTGCGGACCCGCATGCCGGGTGGTGTGGGAGGGGAACGGTCAGGTTAGCTGACCGCCCCTATCCCGATTCTGAGGAGTCACGCATGGCCCGTCGCAAGTCACCCCTCGTCTCCGCGCTCTTCAAGCTGACCCGGGCCGGTGTGCGTCAATCGACCAAGATCGGCAAGGCCGCCACCCGCCAGGGCATCGCCGCCGGCGGGCGCCTGGCTAGCTCGGCTCGCCATGTGATGTCGGGCATTGCAACCCCGGCCGATGCTCCGGCCGCGGTAACCGGTGGGCGCTGGCATGAAGGGCGCTGGGGGCTTGGGCCGTTGGCCATGCGCCGCTATCGGCTGTTCATTCCCACCGGGGCGAGCACCCGCCGCCCGATTCCACTGCTCCTGCTGCTGCACGGCTGCGCCCAGGATACGGCGGCCTTTGCCGCGTCCACCCGCTGCGCCGCGGTGGCCCGGGAGCGGGGCTTTGCCGTGCTGATGCCCGAGCAGGCCCAGGAGGCCAACCCCCAGCGCTGCTGGAACTGGTTCGGCAGTGATGCCCGGGTGGGGATGGAGACCCGCATCCTGATGGCCATCGTCGATCATGCGGTAAGTGGCCATCCGCGCATCGGCGGGCCATTGTTCGCGATTGGCCTGTCGGCCGGGGGCTCGATGGCGCTGACCCTCGGCCTTGAGCATCCGGAGCGTTTCGTTGCTGTGGGCAGTCACTCGGGGGCGGCGCCCCACAGTGCGGTCACCCCTTTGCAGGCGGGGCAGACCATGCGCGGCCGGCGCTCCCCCGATGCCGAGCCCATCGCCCGGGCCCTGAATGGACGTGCCGCGCCACCGCTACTGCTGATCCATGGGGATTTCGACCCCGTGGTGTCCTTTGCCAACGCCGAGACCTCGGCCGGGTTGTGGGCCGACCTGTTACCCGAGGGCACGAAGATGAGCGTAGCCAGCGGCGAGATCCGCCGCGGCAGCCGGCGTCGCATTACCCGCCAGGACTGGAAGGTGGGGCGTCAGACCTATGTGCGCCTGCTGCGCGTGCATGGGATGGGGCATGCCTGGAGCGGCGGGGCGGCCGGGCAGGCCTTCTCCGATCCCGAGGGGCCCGATGCCCTGCGTCTGGCCTGGCAGTTCTTTGCCGCGGTGATGGAACGGGCGCCGGACAAAGCCGTCTGACAGCTTTCGACTGTGGAGCCTGCCATGCCGACCCAATCCCTGCAGGATCGAGCCGCCGGTGCCCTGATGGGGGCCTTCATCGGTGATGCCCTGGCCCTCGGCCCCCACTGGTACTACGACCTGGATGAGCTCCGGGCCGACTACGGTGACTGGATTTCCGGCTACACCGACCCACGCCCCGGGCGCTACCACGCCGGGTTGAAGGCGGGCCAGGCTTCCCAGGCCGGTGTCCTGCTGGCCCTGACCCTGGATTCCCTGGTGGCCGCGGGCGGCTACGACGAGGCGGACTTCTGCCGCCGGATCGACGAGGACTTCTTTCCCCTGATCGATGGGACGCCCATGGCCGGCCCCGGGGGCTACACCAGTCAGTCGATCCGTGAGGCCTGGCGCCGCCGGGTGGGCGAGGGCCTGCCCTGGGGGCAGTGTGGAGGCAACGCGGACACCACCGAGGCGGCGGAGCGGGGGCTGGCAATTGCCGTGCGCTACGCCCTGCGCCCGGCCGAACTGGCCGCTGCCCTGACCCGCAATACCCTGCTCACGCAGACCGACGGCACCGTGGTGGCCATGACCGTGGCCTTTGGCGCCGTACTGGGCATGCTGGTGGAGGGGCATGCCCTGGATGCCAGGCTGTCAGGCAAGCTGATGGCGCGGGTCAAGACCGGAGAGTTGCCCTTCCATACGGTCACCCGTGGCCGTCTGGGGGCGCCACGTCCGGGTGAACCCGAGACCGCCGTGGCGGGGCGCTTTCCTTCGCCGGATGCCTTGCTGGGGCCGTCGGCGATGGCCAGCGCTGCTCACGATCCCGACATCCGCATCGAGCCGGCCTGGAAGGTGTCACTGGTCTATGGCATGCCCTGTGCGGTGTACCACCAGTTTCCCGCTGCCTATTATCTGGCTGCGCGCTTCCGCGATGATTTCGAGTCGGCGGTGCTGCACGCGGTCAATGGCGGCGGACAGAATCAGGCACGGGCGATGCTCGCCGGCGCCCTGGCTGGGGCGCAGGTTGGTCTGGCGGGTATCCCCCGCCGATTCATCGATGGTCTGGAGCGGGGTGAGCAGTGTCTGGCCCAGGCACGCCGGCTGGCCGTCCAGCTCGCCGCGGAGCATTGACGGCTGAACAGATCAAACTGCACGGCCCGATCTGCTCACCCTAATCCATGTCTGGCTGCGCTTTCCGGCGCGGGCTGGAATTGCTGCGTCGAATTCCCGACATGTCCTGAGCCGCTTCCGGTCCCGGCCGCGACCGACCGAACCGGGACGCATCCCGCCCCTTGGGGGCACCAATCGCCCGCCACATTCCCATGTCGTTACAATGACCGTCACCGGAAGGATGGGCAGTACCCAGGAGAGCCGGCTTGCATGAAGGAGGAAGCATGGGTGTGATATTTGCCAAGACCCGCAAAGGGCATGAAGAGATCGAGACCCGCTCCGGCGGTCTGAGCCCCCGGGTGCGCCGGGTACTGATCTTTGTGGATGGAAAGCGTAGCGTGGAGGATCTGCGGGGCATGTTGCAGTACGACGACCTGCAGCACACCCTGGGCATGCTCGAAGAAGACGGTTTCATCGAAATGATCGGCCCGGCAGGCAGTGCGACGGCGAGCATCCCGGTGGCGCCCGTTTCCCAGCCATCCCTCACCGCTTTCCGCTTGCATCCTCCGGGTGATGATCCGGTGCGCCTGCAGCAAGCCCGCAATTTCATGCTCAATACCCTCAATGCCTTCGTCGGTGCCCTTGGAACCAGTTCCCTGCAGGACCGGGTCGAGGCGGCACGCAGTCCGGCGGAACTGCGAGCCTTGTTTGACGAGTGGTATCACGCCATCGTGTCGTCCCGGGACGGCCGCCGTGAGGCGGAACAGCTACGTGGCAAGCTGCTTGAGGTGATCTGAGGGGGAGCGAACGGGTCTCCCTCCCCTGAGGGCCGGTTTCGTCGCCGGGGCGGGGCTTGTCCCGGGTCAAGTCTCCTTCCGGATTCCCGGGCTAAGCTGGGGCTGCCCATGGAAGACCTGACAACCGATCCCGAGATACCCGGCCGCGAGATTGCAGTGGCCGCCGAGGCCCTGTACCTGGCCAACCTGATGCTCATCCCCGGCCTGGGCTTTGTGGCCCTGCTGGTGCTGTGGTGGCAGCAGCGCCGCAAGGCGCCTGCGCTCGCCCGCGGGCATCTGCGCCAGACGCTGGCGGCGAGCGTGTGGGCAGGCGTGCTGCTGGTCCTGGCGAACGGCCTGATCCTCCTCGCCGGGGGCTACGGGGCGGCCTCGACCTGGGTGGTGGTGATCCTGTACTTCACCGTCTGCCATTCGACCCTGATCTTCTGCGGGGCCATCGGGTTGGCCCGGGCCCTGGCCGGCAAGCCTTTCCGCTTTCCCCTCATCGGGCCGCGCTGATGGGCTCCGCACGGGTCATTCCCATCCTGTCGGTGGCCGCTTCGGGGCGCCCGCCGCGTCAGGCCTTGCGGCGCTGGGCCCAGGCCGGGTTTTTCGTGCTCTTTGTACTGGCGCCGGTGTTCAACCTGCTGCGTTTTGATCTGGTCGCCGGGCATGCCTGGCTGCTGGGTTTCGAGTGGCATGCGGGCCTGGAGGATTTTTCCCGCGGGGGCATCGACGCCCCCGGGGTGGTGCTGCGGGTGATCGGCCGGGTTCTGCTGCCCATCCTCGGCGTGGGGGCGCTGCTGATCTGGGTGGCCTGGCGCTGGGGGCGGCTGTACTGTGGCTGGCTGTGCCCGCATTTTTCGGTGGTTGAAACCATCAATGCCTGCATGCGCCGCGCCACCGGCCGTCCGAGCCTGTGGGAGTCGCGACCGCTGCCGCCGCGGGAGCCGGATGGAACGCCGGTGCACTATGGCCGGGCATGGTGGCTGGTGACGGTGCCCCTGGCCGTGGGCTTCGCCTTTGTCTGGGCCGTGGTCCTGCTGACCTACCTGTTGCCGCCCTTCCAGGTCTATGGCCATCTGCTGGCCGGCACGCCGACACGCAACGAGTTCATCTTCATCGGGGCGGGCACCCTGGTGCTGTCGGCGGAGTTCCTGTTCGCGCGTCACCTTTTCTGCCGCTACGCCTGCGCCGTCGGCCTGTTCCAGAGTCTGGCCTGGATGGGCAACCGCGCCGCGATGGTGGTGGGTTTCACCCGGGACAGGGCGGCGGACTGCGCAAGCTGCTACAGCGCCTGCGACCACGTCTGCCCCATGCGCCTCAAGCCGCGCAACATCAAGCGTGCCATGTTCACTTGCACCCAGTGCGCCCAATGCGTCAGCGCTTGCGAAACCACCCAGCGGGACAATCCGCAGGGGCCGCTGCTGCGATGGGTGAGTGATGCGGCGGCCCGTGACAACGAGGCGGCCTTCCAGGCGCCAAAACAGGAAAGGAAGATACCGTGAGCGGTTTCAATGATTTTGCCATCGCCCGTGCCCTGCACGTTCTTGCCGTTCTGCTCTGGATCGGTGGGGTGGCTTTCGTCACCTGGGTGCTGCTGCCGGCCTGTCGTGCGCTGGCCGAGCCCCAGGCCCAGCTTGACCTGTTCGAACGTCTGGAGCAGCGCTTTGCCGCGATTGCCCGGTGGAGCGTGCTGCTCGCCGGGGCGTCGGGCCTGTGGCTGACCTGGCGCCTGGATGCCTGGGCGCGGTTTGCCGACCCGCTTTCCTGGTGGTGGATGCATGGCATGGTGGCGGTATGGACGATATTCGCGCTGATGCTGTTCGTCCTGGAGCCCTTCGTGCTGCATCGCGTATTCGAAGCGCGGGCGCGGCGCGATCCCTTGGGGGCCATGGCGACCATCCAGCGCCTCCACACGGTCCTGCTGGGTGTGAGCCTGGTGGTGCTGGTGGGTGCCGTGGCGGGTAGCCACGGCGGCGTGTTCTTCGGCTAGCGGCAAGTCAGCTACCCGGGCACCGTCCCGAGTGCCCGCCACCAAGGCCCATCCCGCAGCCTGGAAATCAGCTTGAGCAGCTCACCGCGAGTCCTTCAGCCCAGTCGGGAGGGGCGGCGGCGAAGCGTTCGTACTCGGGTTGTTCGTCGAAGGGATGGCGCAGGCAGTCGTGGACAGCCGTGACTTCGCTGTAGTCGCCCGCGCGGGCCGCCCGGATCGCGGACTCGGCGATCCAGTTGCGCAGCACGTACTTCGGATTGACGGCCTGCATCGCGGCCTGGCGCTCGGCGTCGCTGCGGCCTTCCGCGCCCAGGCGGGCACGCCATAGCACGATCCACGCGTCGGCGGCGGCGCGGTCGATGAAGAGATCGCGCACCGGCGCGTCGGTGGCGCCGCGGCCGGCTGCGTCTTCCCGTCCCGGCAGGCGCCCGAGCTGGCGGAAGAACTGGGTGTAGTCCGGGTGGTTCTGCTGCAGGACTCCGAAGGTCTCGCCGATGAAGTCCTCATCGCCGGGGAGCGCCTGGGCAAGGCCAAGCTTGGCACGCATCAGGTCCATGAAGTGTCCCTCGAAGGCCGGGGCGTAGCTTTCCTCGATGGCGGCCTGAACGGCAGCCTGGTCGCCGATCAGCGGGGCCAGGGCGCGGCCCAGGGCATAGAGGTTCCAGTGGCCGATCTGCGGTTGCGACTTGTAGCTATAGCGGCCGTCGTCATCGGAGTGGTTGCAGATGTGGCCGGCGTCGAAGGCGTCCATGAAGCCGAAGGGGCCGTAGTCGAGGGTCAGGCCGAGGATGGACATGTTGTCGGTGTTCATCACCCCGTGCATGAAGCCGACCGCCTGCCAGTGGGCGATCAGCTCGCCGGTGCGGCGGCCCACATCCCGCAGCAGGGCATCGTAGGGATTCGCCGCGGCACGGCATTCGGGGCGGAAGCGTTCGATCACGTGGTCGGCGAGCTGGCGCAGTTCATCCATCTGGCGCAGCACCCGCCAGTGCTCGAAGGAGCCGAAGCGGATGAAGCTGGGCGCCAGGCGGGTGACGACGGCGGCGGTTTCGATGGTCTCGCGGCGCACCGGGGCGCTCGAGCCGACCACGCACAAGGCCCGGGTGGTGGGAATGCCGAGGCCGGCCATGGCCTCTGAACACAGGTATTCGCGGATGCTCGAGCGCAGTACGGCGCGGCCGTCAGCGAAGCGCGAGTAGGGCGTCTGCCCTGCGCCCTTGAGCTGGATTTCCCAGCCGCCGGCCGGGCCTGCCACTTCACCCAGCAGGTGGGCGCGGCCGTCACCGAGCTGCCCGGCCCATACGCCGAACTGGTGGCCGGAATAGACCGCGGCGAGGGGGTCGCTGCCCGGCAAGGGGCGGTTGCCGGCAAAGAACTGGGTGAACTCGGGGCGGCTCAGTTCGGCCGGATCAAGCCCGATCAGCCCGGCGACTTCCGCGCTGGCCGCCACCAGGTAGGGGCGGGGCAGGGGTTCGGGGTGGAGGCGGGTGTAGAAATGGGGTGGCAGGCGCGCGAAGGCGTTGTCGAAGGGCAGGGTTTCGAGGGTATGCATGGTGGTCTGGTCGTGGGGCTGGCGTTGTTGGGGTCGGGCAATTTGCCTGTCGGGGATCGGCTAAGCTGCGGACCGGGGCGCGGGAGGCGCCATCCGTAAATCCGACTAATTCAGTATGGTATGGCTCCACGGGCTCCGGGGGAAGCATGAATGAGCACACGATGAAGGCAACCGAGGCCACCGCGGCGGCAGTGGACCTCAAGCGCCACCTCTTGCTGCGGGTGAGCCTGTTTGCCCTGGTCATTGGTCTGGCTGCGGGGGCCATCGTCCTGCAGCAGGCGGTGGCGCGCATCGGCACGCATATTCAGCGCACCGGCAATACGGTCGAGCGGCTGATTGCCGGGGAGGCGGACCAGACCCGGGATGCCTTCCGGCGCAGTCTGGAGGGCATGGATCTGAAGTCCCTTGACGGCATCGGGCCTTTGCTGGGTATCTGCGTGGCGGTGGAGGACATCTACAAGCGTGCGGTGGTGCAGCGCTGCTTTCATGACGGGGGCGCTGCGCCGGGCGTGCTTCGCTGGTTGCTGGCCTTGCTGATCGGGCCTGATCTCCACTATCGGGGTGTGATCGGCCAGTATCCGGGTGTCAAGGTGGGGGAGTTTGTCGTCACGCCCGATCTGGACAGCGAAAGTGTGGCGGTATGGAACCAGATCCGCACGGTGCTCGGCATGACGCTGGGCATCCTGCTGCTCAACCTGCTGATCTACCGGCCCGTGCGCCGCGCCCTGCGGCCGACCGACCAGATTCTGGCGGTGCTGGCGCGGATGGAGGCGGGGGAGCTGTCGGCACGCATGCCGCGCCCCCGCCTGATCGAATTGCGCCGCATCGCTGCGGGCTTCGATCATCTCGCCGAGCAATTGCAGAAGACCCTGGCTTCCCAGCGCCACCTCGCCCTGCGCTTGCTGGCAGTGCGTGAGGAAGAGCGCCGGCGTCTGGCGCGGGAACTGCACGACGAGTTTGGCCAATGTCTGGCCTCCATCGGTGCCGAAGCGGCTTTCATCGGCGGCCGGGCGGAGGCACGCGATCCGGACGTGCTGCCGGCGGCCCGGGCGATCGCGGCGGTGACCGCCCACATGATGGAGAGCCTGCAGGGCATCCTCCTGCAATTGCGCCCGGTGGGACTGGAGGAGTTCGGCCTGAGCGCGGCCCTCGAGGCCCTGGTGGGGGGCTGGCGGCGTCGGCAGGCCGATTGCGTGTTCGAGCTGAAGGTGGTCGGGGAGATTGATGCCTTGCCCGACGCGCTGCGCACCAGTCTGTACCGGATCGTCCAGGAAAGCCTGACCAACGCCCTGCGCCATGGGGATCCCGGACGGGTGAAGGTGGACGTGCGCTGCGATGGGGCGGGCTGTCGTCTGCGGGTGGACGACGACGGCGCCGGTCGCGAGGGGCCGACGGCGGGCAGCGGCCTGGGCGTTCTCGGCATGCATGAGCGGGTCGAGGCCCTGGGAGGGCGTTTTGCCCTGACGCCCCTGACGCCCCGCGGGATGCGGGTGGAGGCGGATTTTCCGGCAGAGGCGGTGCGTACCGTGGAGATGACCCATGACTGAGGCCACACGCCTGGTGCTGGTGGATGACCATGCCATCGTGCGGGAAGGCTACCGGCGCCTGCTCGAGTCCCGTCCGGACCTGCTCATCGTCGGGGAGGCTGCCACCGCTCGCGATGCCCTTGAGCTGTTCAAGACCCTGGTGCCCGATGTGCTGGTGCTCGACCTGGGGTTGCCGGACATGGGGGGCGTCGAGTTGATCCGGCGCTTGCTGCAGCGTGACCCCGCCGCGCGCATCCTGGTGTTCACCATGCACCGCGAGCCGCTCTTCGCCACCCAGGCCCTGCGTGCCGGAGCCCTGGGCTATGTGACCAAGAGCAGCCCGCCGGAGGTGCTGGTGAACGCGGTCTACCAGATTGCAGCGAGGCGCCAGGTGATCAGCCCGGACATCGCACCTGAACTCGCCCTGGCCCTCATCGACCGACCTCGGGAGCGCCTTGCCGAACTGGCCCCGCGGGAGTTCGAGATCCTGCGCCTGCTGCTGGATGGCTGCAGCGCCGACGAGATCGGCGTGCGCCTGTCCATCTCTGCCAAGACGGTGCAGAACTGCCACTACCAGATCAAGAGCAAGCTGGGCGTGCGCAGCGACATCGAGCTGACCCGTCTGGCCCTGCGCATGGGTCTGATCTGAGGGTGGGCGGGGGGCGCTGCGTGGCCTGATCTCAGCGCCCCCTTCATGGCGGCGCCTCCCGCAGAGGAACGGGGCGGCCGGCCCCGTTTCCACCATTCGCGCCGGCTTGCTCAGGCCGCCTGTTTCTGCGCCTCGAAGATGGCTTGAAGGGTTTCCAGGGTGATCTCGGCGATGGGCTGCCCGGCATCATCCAGGATTTCGTAGAGGATCTCCCCCGGCTGTGGCCGCATGCTGAACAGGACGATGGCATCCGTGGCGCCGCCGCCCTCCCGATGGGGCGTTTCGCTGGCGGGCGAGATCGTGTAGCTGCCGGTGGGGCGCGTTTCGCGCAGGCGTCCATCCATCTCGTACACGCGGTGCTCTCCCTGCACCACAAAGGTGTGGTTGAGGGCCTTGTGGCGATGCAGCACGATCTGCTGCCCTGCGTCGAACCGGAAGAGCACGTCGGCAATGCGCTGCTGCATGTCCACCTGCAGGATGGTGAAGGCGAAGTGGGGAAAGTCACCGAAGGGCTGCCAGGGGATGGTGCTGGCGTCGAAGTGCTGGGGCATGGGTTGTCTCCTTGTGGGTTGAGCCGGATGGCAGACGCCAGTAGAAACCGTGTGGGGAGACCGTGCCGAGGTCAGCCTGCCCGCGAAGCAGCAGGCATTTCTCCCGCCCTTCACCGGAAGCGTGCGTCGGGCAAATTGCCTGCGCCTTTCGGGGCAGGATGCCGCTGAGCGGATGGGGAGGGCGTCTTACAGTGGGGTGAAAGGACGGGTCGGTCGGCCCCGTCCGCCTTTCCACCCGGGAACAAGCATGCGAATACCCTCAATGGCGGCACTGCTGGCCATGGCCCTGTTATCCGGCACGGCGCTGGCGAGCAACCTTTTCTGCGGCGGGCCTGTACCCCAGACGGGCGAACCCACCGATCTGGCCCACGTGGTCGGCGACCAGACCCTTGAATACATGGCGGATCAGCCCGCCAGCCTGATGGTGTGCAGCAAGGGCTATCTGTTCGAGAAATGCGGCGACCACGAGACCGCCATGCGCATCTTCGACCGCTGCATCGAGGCGGGCTACATCGGCGCCATGATCTGGAAGGCGCTGATGCTGCAGGACGGAGCCCTTGGCAATCCCGACCTGCCTGCCGCCGCCGAGCTGATGCGCCGCGCCGCCGAGGCCGGGGACTCGCCCTATGCCACCCTCGGCAAGCTCCACTACGCGAGTGCCCTGCAGGAGGGGAAGGGGGTGCCCCGGGATGTGGCGGCGGCGCGCACCTGGTTCGAGGCCGCGGCGGCGGAGGGCAACCCCGATGCCATCGAGTTCCTGCGGACCGGCTACCACGTGGGGGACCGGGATGGTCAGGCCCGTGGGGTGGGCACGGTACCGCCAGTCGCCGGTGCCATGCCCTTGCCCGGTGTCCTGCTGGAGGAGGCTGCCGCACCCGGCCGCCCGCCGCCCATGGCCACGCCTTCTCCTGCGC
>Ga0268298_10006804_pt1 | contig 10272 bp, 6 predicted proteins | sample WWTPWeurt_MetaG_FD_194462 | JGI IMG/M metagenome (GOLD analysis project Ga0268298, IMG submission 194462) | Activated sludge microbial communities from WWTP in Nijmegen, Gelderland, Netherland - WWTP Weurt | ecosystem: Engineered > WWTP > Aerobic digester > Activated sludge | place: Netherlands... | reverse complement strand
ATGCGATTGGTAATGAGGAAGACCACCAATGCCACGCCGAAGATGATGACGGCGAATGCCGCTGCCACACCGTACCAACGTAAATTGCGGACGAGGTTATATGCAAATGTAACCAGTAATTCCGTCGAGCGTGCCGGACCACCGCCAGTCATGAAGAAGACGAAGTTAAATAGATTGAACGATAAGGTGAACCCATATACTGCGGCGGGGATCATGGCTGGACGTAACAAGGGGACGGTGATGCCCCAGAATTGTTGCCCGCCAGTCGCACCATCAATGGATGCGGCTTCGTATAAGTCTTTTGGAATGGATTGAAGGGCACCGGTCGCCACAACAGACATGAAGGGCCAACCAAGCCAGAAGTTGGCGATCATCATGGCGTAATAGGCGAGGGTCAGTGGTGCGCCCGGTAGGAAACCCGGAATAGGTGGTTTAACATCTTCGAACCAGCGGATGTATATGGGATTGGTGCCGCCAAAGAAAGCCATGGAAATATTTGTAAGCAATTGATTCATGGCGCCATAACGTTCATCGAAGATGTTCGTCCATACGGTAGCGACAACCAGAGGAGGAACAACCACTGGAAGGATGTATGCTGCGCGATAAAGCTTCTTGAACCATAATCCTTCTGTGTTCAAGAGTACGGCGATCAATACACCTGCCGGAACATGGACCATGACGTTGCTAAGCGCCCACCAAAAGTTGAATTCAAGCACGCGAAAGAAATTGAAATTTTCAACCGGTAAGGCTGCGGTGAAAATATCAATATAGTTTTTAAATCCAATGAATTCGAGTTCCGGGGATTTTAATCCCAGTAGAAGATGTTTGGATTCGAAGTTCGTGAAGGAAATGATGACCTGATAGATCAGCGGATAGAACGTGATGACCCCCATGATGATAAAGGCAGGCAGCAAATATAAATATGGCAGGGTTGCCGATTGCCAGCCGGATTTCTTTCTTGGTTTCGCAATTACTGCCATGCGGACATCTCCTTAAAAAAATTGGAACGAGTCTCGTTTAGTTAAGGGGAGCGGACAAGTGTCCCTTGTCCGCTCCCTGTATTGCGAATTTCCTGCTTAGAACTTACTTGGTGGCGCCTTCGAAGGCGGTCTTGACCCAGTCAGCGGCCGGGGTTCCGGCATCAAAGACCTGATCGGTTCCGCAGAAGTTGCCCCAGTAGTTGCCCATGGCTTCCACCTGCGGGCGGAAGTAAGCAGTGGAGAAGGCATCGAGCAAGCCCTCAATGAGCGGGTCGGTCACTTCAACAGTGGTGTTGGCAGGAACGTGACCGGCGTTGTCCATCATGGACTGGGAAGCGGCGGTGTTGGTCAGGTAGAGAGCGACCTCGAGAGCGGCTTCCTGGTTTTCGCTGTTCGGGTTGAAGTAGTAGCCATCAACGCCGAGGAGCGGGTTGGAAGCACCACCAGGACCAGCGGGGATCGGAGCCACAGCGAGTTTGTCGCCGAGGGCATTGCGATAGTCGCCCATTGCCCAGTTACCATTGGTGATGGCGGCTACGGAGCCTTCGGTGAAGGGAGCGAGACCGTCGCTGTCATTGCGGGGCCAGCCGTTCGCCACAGAGATCTGATAGAGGTCGTTGAGGTAGGACATGGCTTCGGAGACTTTGGCCTGGTTGGCATCATCAGCAACAAAGTTGAACTGATCATCAAAGATCTGGCCGCCGAAGGAGCCGAAGAAGCCCCAGTGGTGGTAGCAGCCGAAGGAGATAGCAACCGGGGTGCCGCCTTCCATCAACGCCTTGAGGTCGTCAGTGGTGGCAGGAGCTTCGGGAAGCATGTCGGTGTTGTACCAGAGGGCAACAGCCTTGAGGGATTCAGGAAGACCATAGAGCTTGCCATCATAGGACATACCGCCCACAGAAAGTTCGCTATAGTCGCCGAGTTTACCGGCAGCGAGGTCGGTGATGTCGGCAATGGTTCCAGCGCGAACCTGACCGCCGAGGTTGTCGTTCGGGGCGATGAACATGTCAGGGCCACCACCAGCAGCAACATCGGTGTCATACTTGTTGAAGATGTCGTTGAAGGGGACCTGGAGCACGTTGATCTTGTACTGAGGAAGGTCAACAGCAGCCTGTTCGAGAATGGCGGCGAGGGCGGTCTCTTCAGCGGAGCCGGTGCCGTATGCATGCCAGAAGGTCACTTCGATCACTTCAGCAGGAGCAGCAGATTCACCAAGTCCGGTGAAATCAGAGGCGGAGTAGTAGCCGGAGTCGATCAGAGCAGACTGAACATTGGCCTGATCCACAGTGATGACCACAGTCGGGTTGGCAGGAACATCGACCTTGCCGTTGTTGTAGCTGTTGGTCGATTCAGGAGTGCCGCCTTCGAGGAAGGTGACAGCTGCCTTGATGGCATCGTCAACAAGGGTGCGGACATCCTTGAAAACGGTCATGGATTGCTTGCCATCAATAATGTACTGGACGGAAGCTTTTTCAGCATCCTGGCCGGTGACAAAGTAGTTGGAGACATCCGCATCAGCAGCGAAGGCATCGGCGATCGCGCGGGCGGTTCCATCGTTCGGGGCGAGGATGAAGACATCACCCTTGGCATCAGCGCCATTGGCGGTGAGGTTGGATTCAGCAAGGGTCTTGGCAGTGTTGAAGTCCCAATTGGTGGTAACCTGACCGATGATGGCAGCCTGTTCGTCACGGGTCAAGGTAGCCTTGTCCTTGAGACCTTCAGCTTCGGAGGAGTTGGCGATAACGAAGGTGCCGTCAGCGATCTTGGGCTGGAGCACATTCCAGGCGCCTTCGAAGAAGAGGAAGGCATTGTTATCGGAGGCAGCGCCAGCATAGAGATAGAGCGGGTTGCCGGTTCCTTCAGCATGATCGACGAGGTATTGAGCCTGAGCAGCACCTACGGAGATGCTGTCAAAGGTGACATAGAAGTCAACAGCATCCGTGTCGCGGATGAGGCGGTCATAGGAAATGACCTTGACGCCAGCGGCGCGGGCAGTTTCAGCGGCGGCCGCGGCAGCAGCGCCATCCTGCGGGGTGAGGATGATGACCTTGACACCCTTGGCAATCAGAGCTTCCACATTAGCTTTTTCTTTGGCGGAATCACCCTGGCTGAAGAGGATCTCGACATCGTAACCAGCAGCGGTCAGAGCTTCCTTGAAGCGGGTTTCATCCTGTACCCAGCGGGGTTCATCCTTGGTGGGCAGAACGATACCAACGGCGAGTTTGGTGCCTGAGGCTTCCTCAGTTGCACTTCCACCGCCGCCGCATGCGGCCAACGCCATAGAGGCGATCACCAGCAAGCTCAGCAAAACGAGCAGATTCTTTTTCATTCTCTAATTCTCCTTAGTTAATTTGGGTAGCAACAGTATATATGTATGAAAGATAATCTTTTTGCCGGGGTAATCACCTCCTTTCGCGTGATTATCTGATGGCTTCCTCTGTTTCTGCATCAAAGATGTGGAATCTATCCATATCGAAGATGACCTGTACTTCATCGCCAATACGCTTATGTGAGCGTGGATCCACGCGGGCAATAAACGTATTTTTACCGGTAACAAGATACAGGAAGGTTTCGTTACCCATCAACTCGGTCACATCCACCTTGGCAGTAACCTTTTCACCATGAATGTTGACGGGCGCATAATCTGGGTCATGAATGTTCTCGGGGCGAATACCGAAAACAACCTTTTTGCCATTCAAATTTTTATAAGGACCGGCAAGCGCATCCGGTACGGCTACGCTGAAGCCATCCATATTTACTTTGACTTTTCCGCCATCCACCGCCAATGTAGCAGGGAAGAAGTTCATGGAAGGCGAACCGATGAAACCTGCCACGAAGAGATTGGCTGGGCGGTCATATAAGACCTGCGGGGTATCCAATTGCTGAAGGATGCCCTTGTTCATTACCGCAATGCGGCTGGCCATGGTCATGGCTTCTGTTTGATCATGGGTCACGTAAATGAACGTGGTTTGCAAACGCTGGTGTAATTTGCTGATCTCAGCACGCATCTGCACACGCAGTTTTGCATCCAAGTTGGAAAGAGGCTCATCGAAGAGAAAGACCTTTGGCTCACGCACAATGGCACGACCTACAGCCACACGCTGGCGCTGGCCGCCAGAGAGCTGGCGCGGCTTGCGGTCCAACAAATGGGTGATATCAAGGATCTCTGCTGCTTCATTTACACGCTTTTTGATTTCATCTTTCGGGGTCTTGCGCAGCTTCAAACCAAATGCCATGTTGTCGTAGACCGACATATGCGGGTACAACGCGTATGACTGGAACACCATGGCAATGTCTCTATCTTTTGGAGCGACATCGTTCACAACACGGTCACCGATCTTGATTTCACCGGATGTGATTTCTTCCAGGCCAGCCAACATGCGCAGCGCGGTGGTTTTACCGCAGCCAGAAGGGCCGACCAACACAAGAAATTCCTTGTCCTCAACTGTAAAATTGAGGTTTTTGATAACAGACACATCACCAAAACTCTTAACTACATTGCTATACATTACACTTGCCATGGGGAAAAGCCTCCAGTCTGAAAGAATATAGTGCCTTTATTATAATCACATGGTCTACAATTGCCCTATACTTTTCGTTAGTGAGATAGTTGTTTGCCTAAACAAAATGGCCGATTGGGGTCAATTTTCCTGTTTGGGCTGATTCAAGGAATGCCAGGATCACAGCCGTATTCCTGCGGCTATCCAATAAGGAAATTCGGGGCGACTTATTTTCCAACACAGCATTGCACATGTCTTCCACTTCACCCAGGTACAGTTCCTGCCCTTTTACTTTGATGATCTCCTGCTCGTTGCCGCGGGTGAGTATCATTTCGCTTTTCAATCCAGGTTTGAAGGGACTGGAAATATTTAAGACGCCCTCAGTGCCAACGATCTCCATATGTGACCGAAACGGCGATTTGAATCCACAATCAAACTGCGCATGGACTCCATTCCCAAAGCGCATCTGCCCATAGAATGATTCATCGCCTCCGTGCGCACCCGCAACCTGCCAGCCAAAAACCTCAACCGGTTCCTCCCCGACGATCATCCGCGCATACGATATGGGATAGCAGCCCACATCCCATATACTTCCGCCGCCCATCTCTTTATAAAAACGATAGTTTCCCTCGCGATTGAGAACAAATGAAAATGCGCCTTTGATAAGTTGAAGTTTTCCAACGGCTCCAGCATCGATCAATTCCTTCGCTTTCAAGGTTTGTGGATGATGGCGGTACATGAACGCTTCTGCCAGGACTTTACCTGTTTCCTGTGCGGCGCTTGTCATTGCATCCACTTCTTCAAGCGTAAGCGCGAGAGGCTTTTCACATAAGACATGTTTTCCCGCACGAAGCGCCTTGATCGTCCATTCGGAGTGGAGGTGGTTGGGCAGGGGATTGTAGATGACATCGATCTCCGGGTCGGCCAGCAGGGCTTCGTAACTTTCATGGGCACGTGGAATCTCCCATTCGCGGGCGTAGGCTTCGGCGGTGGAAAGGCTTCTCGAAGCGACAGCCAGCAGCCGGGTCCGTTTGGAGGCGCGCAGGGGTTTGATCAGCGCTTGGTTGATCTTTGCAGTCGAAAGAATACCCCAGTTAAGACGTTTGCTCATGGTTACTCCTTGTGTAAAGAATAAAGATAAAAATGGATGTCAGTATGGCAAGTAAGAGGGTTGAAGCAAAACCAATTTGTAGGCCGAGCAGGTCGCTGCTCCATGCCACCAGCCAGGGGCCGATTACACCGCCCAACCCGGAGAAGGTGAATAGGACGCCAAGAATGGTATTGGTATTTTCATGTTCTGCATCGGAGATGGCTGCGGTGAGAGTGGGAAAGATGATGGAGAAAAAGAAACCCGTGAGCGGCAGAAACAGGCTAAAGCCGGTAAAAATTCCAATAGCAAGGCTGACGACAGCGGCAATGGAGGCAAACAAAGTACTGCGAAGGTATCCAAAACGGCTGACAAAGAAACTGCCAATAAGACGCCCTGCCATTAATAACCCAAAAAAGCCGGCAAGGTAGTTATTGCTGCTGGTGGTGGTGATTGCGCGCGCATCTTGTAGATACACTACCATCCATGAGGCCAGACCGATCTCTGCGGCGACATAGCATAGCATTGCAGCATAGAATAAAGGGGCTTGATGATTAAAAGCTACTTTTGGAATGGCACGAAAGTCGAGCCCGGCTTTTTCCTCCTGCCTTGGAAATTTAAGAAGGATCGATGTCAGAATTAATATGGCGATCAGCAGCAGATCCCATCGATAAACTGCCCGCCAGGAAACCTCCATACTGAAAAGCCAGGCGGCGAACAGGGGGGCAAGCATGGATCCCAATCCATGCATAACGGACATAAGGTTGAGATAGAGACCTTTTTTTTCGTGATACAGACTGACAATGACGGCATTGGGGCCAAGTTCAAATGCTCCCAGCCCAAGCCCGAGAATGAAGAGGGATGCTGAAAGCAGCAAAGGGACGTTGAAGGAGCTATACCCGCTAGCTCCAATGGCGAGGAAAACCCCACCCAGGGTGATGACCAACTTAAGTCCAAATCGATCGGCCAAAATGCCGGTGATGAGAGTGGCGATCAGGAAGCCAACGTATTCACTGAATAAGATATTGCCGCCGGTTCCGTACGCTATGTTTAATTCTGCCAACATGGGCGGAAGGGTGGGGCCCTTGAGATTGTCTGTGAGGCCGAAAATAAAGAACGCAAAAAAACAGAGCGCAGTAATAAGGCTTTTGCTGGTTGTGGGGGACTGGTTTTGCATGTTTATTGTGAACGAAACAGGGTCTGTTTTCAGACCCTGTTTCGTAGCTCCATATAATGTTGATTTGAATATTTTATGGTCGAATTATTTGCCTATGTTACGCGTGGCAACATCGAATATTACGGCGGCGGCTAAAACGGCTCCGCGCACCAGGTATTGATAGGAAATCCCAATGCCCATCAGGTTCATGCCGCTGGTGAGGGAGGTCATGACCAGAGCGCCGATGATGGAGCCCAGTACTTTACCGACACCACCGGCTGCTGAAACGCCTCCGACATACGCGGCGGCGATGGCATCCAATTCGAACAAGTTTCCGGCGGTGGTTGTGGCTGACTGGAGGCGCGAGGCAAATAAAATTCCAGAGAGAGCCGAGAGCATTCCCATCGACCCGAATACGACATAGATGAGACGCTTCACGCTAATGCCGCTTAACTCGGCTGCATCCGGGTTGCCACCAACGGCATAGATATGTCTGCCCAGGACGGTCTGTGACATCATAAAGTGGTAAATGAGAGTGACGACCAGCATAACAACGGCTGTCCAGGAGAGCCCTTGATATCCGGCCAGGATCCAGGTAATGCTGCCGATGATCGCTGAGGAGAAAACCAGTTTGAGAACGAACAATGACATGGGGAGGACTTCAAAGTCATAAGACAATTTTTTGCGGCGGTCATTGATTTCGCTAAAAATCATAATTATGATGGCTACCAGACCGAGTAAAAGGGTTAATTTATGCACGCCGGGTAGGATGCCAATATCGGGAATATCTGGAATGAAACCGTTACCAATGGCGTTGAAGGCATCATCGTCGATGATGATCGTACCAGTGCTTTCTGTGACGACCAGGATTGCCCCGCGATAGATCAACCAACCAGCCAGCGAAGCCACGAAGGAGGGAATTTTCATTTGGGCTACAAGGAAGGCTGTAATGAGACCAGCCAGAATACCAAGCACAAGCGTCATTGGGATTACGATATACACCGGAAGATTCATCCCCGCGGCGACCACTTTAGGGTCGGCCATGGCAATGGCGGCAATCGCGCCGAGGAACCCAGCCAGGAAGCCCACCGATAGATCGATATGGCGAATGATGATGACCAGCGTCATGCCAATGGCAAGGACAGCAATATAACCAGTTTGGTTGACCAGGTTCACAATATTTCTGGAGGATAGAAAGGTGCCTTCTGTTGTGATGGTGAAGATGATCATGATGACGAACAAGGCAATGTACATGCCATATTCGCGGATATTTTGTTGCAGCAACTTACGAGTTGTGCTAAAGAAGGTCATGGGTTTTCTCCTAGTTTGTTGCGAGTTGCATGATCTTTTCTTGTGTGGCTTCCTGCGCCTGGAGTTCTCCGGCAATTCTGCCCGAAGCCACAATATAGATTCTATCGCTCATTCCCAGAATCTCCGGTAATTCCGATGAGATCATGATAATGCTCATGCCCTGTTGTACAAGGTCACGCATAATGGTGTAAATCTCGTACTTGGCGCCTACATCGATGCCGCGTGTAGGTTCGTCGAGAATGAGAATATTCGGTTTGACGAACAGCCATTTTCCAAGGCAAACCTTTTGCTGGTTTCCACCGCTAAGGTTGGAAACTTTTTGTTCGATAGTGGGAGTTTTGATGTTGAGATCGGTCTTGTATTTGTTGGCAACCATGATCTCGGCATTACTGTCCACAACGAGGCTTTTTGTCAATTCTTTCAGGTTGGCAAGTGAAATATTCTGTTTGACGTCCTGAATTAGGATCAAACCATTGCCTTTGCGGTCTTCCGACACGTAGGATAAGCCGGAACGGATCGCCTCTTCGGGATGATTGAAGGAACGTTGTGAGCCATCGAGGTACAAGTCGCCGTGGATCTGGTATTTTCCAGGGTTTCCAAAAATGCTCAACGCGAATTCGGTACGCCCGGAGCCGATCAACCCAGCGAGGCCAACGATCTCACCACGATTTACCCTGATATTGACGTCTTTCAAAATATCTCTGCCAGTTGCAGGGTTTCGGGCGTTCCAGTTTTTCACCTCTAGAATAACATCCTGAGTGGGGACATGTTTTCTGGGCGGATAGATATTATTGATTTCCCGGCCAACCATGTTCTTGATGAGGACACCTTCGGATATTTCACCGGCCTGGGCGCTTAATGTACAAATGGTCTTGCCGTCTCGAAGAACTGTAATGGAATCTGCAATGGCAATGACTTCTTTTAATTTGTGACTGATCATGATGCTGGTCACACCGTGGCTTTTCAAGTCACGCAGCAATTGCAGTAAATTTTCGCTGTCTTTTTCGTTGAGGGAGGATGTTGGTTCATCCAGAATAAGCAATTTGACGTCTTTACTCAGAGCCTTGGCAATTTCCACTAGCTGTTGTTTGCCAATGCCCAGTTCCTTTACTTTGACAGCCGGGTTGATATCGAGGTTAACTTTTTTAAGCATTTCCCCGGCTTGTTTAATGGTTTCATTCCAATCGACAATATTGTTTCTTTTTATTTCATGTCCCAGAAAAATATTTTCATAGACGGTCATTTCAGGAACCAAAGCGAGTTCCTGATAGATGATGGCAATTCCAACTCTTTCACTGTCGCTGATGTGACGAAATTGCTGCACCTCGCCATTGAAAAGAATATCCCCGTTGTAGCTGCCGTGCGGGTACACTCCACTCAATACTTTCATCAACGTTGATTTTCCCGCACCATTTTCACCGACCAGGCAATGAATTTCTCCTTTTGCCACCGTAAAACTGACATTATCGAGCGCTTTAACTCCAGGGAATTCCTTGGAGATATTTCTCATTTCCAAAATGGAAGAGTTCATCGATTAACTCCTGATGGTGAGTTTTCCTGCCGACAGATTATACAGGAATAGAGATGGAAACCAAAGGCCTGCCATCTTTATCTGTATCTGAACTGGGTTCATTTTTTTTCTGTATTTGTTGGATACGACAACAAATCATCCACGACGATCGCAACGGCTCCGATCAAACTGGCATCCGGCCCAAATGGAGACAGGCTGATCTCGGCCTGCGGCACAATACCCGGCATGGCATGTTGATTGACCGTCTCTTTGATCGCCGGGAGCATATACTCCCCGGCAATGCTCAAGGGCCCGCCAATGATGATCTTCTCAGGGTTGAAAATGTTGATCAACCCGGCCAACCCCTGGCCCATTGCCAACCCGGCCTCACGAAAGGAGTCGATCGCCTCCCGGTCACCGGCATCGGCTGCCTGTTTGATCAGTGGAATCCCCATCGGCAGGTTCTGTTCTGCCATTAATTTTGGGATGATACTGGAACGCCTTACTTCCAGCCGCGCCTGCACACGTTGAATGATTGAATATTGATTGGCGTATGTTTCCCAGCATCCGCGATTTCCACAATGACACACATTTTGCGACGGCTCGGCCATGATGGGGGAGTGACCGATCTCTCCTGCATACCCATTCTTGCCGCGATACAGTTTACCGTTTAGAAACAACCCTCCGCCAATACCGACCCCGGCAAAAACGAATAGAAAATCTTCGCA
>Ga0268298_10006803_pt1 | contig 10273 bp, 6 predicted proteins | sample WWTPWeurt_MetaG_FD_194462 | JGI IMG/M metagenome (GOLD analysis project Ga0268298, IMG submission 194462) | Activated sludge microbial communities from WWTP in Nijmegen, Gelderland, Netherland - WWTP Weurt | ecosystem: Engineered > WWTP > Aerobic digester > Activated sludge | place: Netherlands... | reverse complement strand
GCCGTCACATACAGGAATGTGTATCCCAATATTGACGTGCGCTATTACAGCGAAGGCGATCACCTCAAATACGATATCATCGTACATCCGGGTGGTAATATCAACGCGATTGCCATGCGTTATGACGGAGTAGATAAGATACAGGTAAAGAACAAAGAACTTTTGATCAATACCTCTGTTGGTGAAATGAAGGAGCTGTACCCGTACAGCTACCAGGTGCGGGAAGGCAGGCGCCAGGAGGTGGATTGCAAATATGTGATCGAGGGAAACATGGTGCGGTTCAAAGCCGGCAATTACGATCCCAAAACAACCATCGTGATCGATCCCTGGCTGGTTTTCTCCACCTTTACGGGCAGTACACAGGATAACTGGGGTTATACCGCTACGCCTGCGCCGGATGGAAGTTTCTATGCCGGCGGTATCGCTTTTGGTTCCGGCTACCCGACTTCCCCCGGTGCTTTTCAAACCACATTCGGTGGCGGTGTCAATGAAGACAATAATGGTCCTTTCGATATGGCCATCATAAAGTTCTCGGCAAACGGCTCCAACCGTCTCTTTGCAACATATCTCGGGGGAACCAGCAACGAGCAGCCCCATAGTATGATCTGCGATGCCCAGGGCAACCTGATCGTCGCCGGCCGGAGTACTTCTCCCAATTATCCCCGAACAATACCCCAGGTTGGTATCGGTGGCGGATATGATATCGTGGTTACGAAACTAAGCGCCGACGGGCGTACCCTGCTGGGTTCGGTTAAAATGGGTGGCATCAACGATGATGGCGTGAACATACGCGGTAAATACGTGGCTCCGGACGGGGCTGATGGTACCCGACGTAACTACGGTGATGATGCACGCAGCGAAGTGATCTTGGATGCGGCCAACAATATTTACCTTGCCTCCTGTACGCAGTCGACTAATTTTCCGGTAACAGCAGGCGCCATACAGTCCACGTTTGGCGGGGGCAATACAGGGATCAGCCACTTTCCACAGGATGGTGTGATCATCAAGTTCGCCCCGAATCTTTCCGGTGTTTTATTCAGTACCTATTTCGGCGGCAGCGGTGATGATGCCTGCTTTGTATTATCGCTGAATCCCGTTACAGGGAATCTCTATGTAGGCGGCGGAACCAACAGTACCAATTTGCCCGGTGATAAGTTTGGTGCGCTGCACGATATTTACCAGGGTGGGGTTACGGATGGGTTCCTCACGCAGATTCGTAACGACGGATCCGCCATTATTAAAACAACCTATATCGGTACCAATGGCAACGACCTGGTGTATGGTGTCCAATTCGACAAGAATGGGTACCCCTACATCATGGGTACAACCACCGGTAACTGGCCTGTGATCAACGCCAATTTCAGCAACCCCAACAGCAAACAATTTATTTGTAAACTGCGCCCCGATCTTTCCGGTTATGAATATTCAACTGTTTTTGGAACAGGCTCTTCCGTTCCAAACCTCTCGCCGGTGGCATTCCTGGTTGATCGCTGCGAAAACGTTTACGTATCCGGTTGGGGCGGTGGTTTGAACAATGCGAAGCAGTATCCGTCGGCCGGCACCCTCAACATGCCCGAGGTTAACCCGCTTCCGAATATTCCACCGGCCGATGGGCAAGACCTGTATTTCTTTGTGCTGGAGAAGAATGCGCAAAGCCAGTTGTTCGGTACGCATTTCGGGCAAAACGGTAGCCTGGGCGATCACGTGGATGGAGGTACAAGCCGGTTCGATGCCAATGGCATCATCTACCAGGCAGTATGCGGTTGCGGAAGCCGGGCTGCGATCAATCCATTCCCCACCACACCCGGCGCCTGGTCGCGTACAAATAATTCGGTTAGTTGTAACGAAGCGGCAGTTAAGATCGAAATGGATTTCTCGGGTGTCGGGGCTAGTGTGAAGGCAACCATCGCTGGTATCGTTGATACGGTTGGTTGTGTACCGCTAACGATCCGTTTTACCGATACGCTGGCCAAGGGTAAGCGGTATATCTGGAATTTCGGAGATGGGAGTCCTGATGTAACAACCCTTGCTCCCAATAATACCGTACTTCATACCTACAACCAGGTTGGTCAGTATTTATTAAGACTGATAGCCATTGATTCGGCCACCTGCAATATTGCCGATACAGCATATGTGCATGTTAAAGTGGGAAATAACGTGGTAACTCCCGATTTCACATTCTTCAAACTGGACACCTGCAACAGCCTGCGTTACCAGTTCAATAACCTGACCACCGCCGTTGTACCCACGTTTACGAACCAATCATTCCTTTGGGATTTTGGCGATGGCTCACCGAAGGTACGGAGCGGTATTGCGCCGATCACCCATACCTTCCCCGCCGTAGGTTCCTATACGGTAACCATGATCATCGATGATACGGTCTTCTGCAATGCGCCCGATACCGTCATCAAAACAGTGCGAATCAGTCCGAACGTAAAAGCGATCTTCACTACACCGAACCGGGGCTGCGTTCCGTATACTCCCGTCTTTAAAAACCTGTCGCAGGGCGGTACCGACTGGATCTGGGAATTCGGCGATGGCAACTTCTCCACTGATTTTGAACCTACGCATACCTATACGGCTACAGGTACCTATAATGTACGCCTGATCGCCATTGATACATCAACCTGTAACAAAAGAGATACATCCGCTTATTTTGCCATCACGGTATTCCCGATACCAACAGCCAATTTCACCTGGTCGCCCAATCCGCCGCAGGAAAATACCATTACCCGGTTTACCAATCTTTCCGTTGGCGCAACGAGGTATTTATGGGATTTTGGCGACGGCGAAACATCTACGTTGACAAACCCGACCCATCTCTTCAATGCTACCGGCGTTTACCAAACAACACTCTATGCCTTTAACCAGGCCGATTGTGTAGACAGCATTACGCTGGATGTGCCAACCCTGATCAGGCCTTTGCTGGATGTACCTACCGCCTTCACCCCGGGTAAATTCGGAAAGAACGGCATTATTAAAGTGGAAGGATTCGGTATTGGTAAAATGACCTGGAAAATATACAACCGGTGGGGACAGGTCGTATTCTCTACTTCCGACAGAAACCAGGGATGGGATGGCACCTTTAAAGGACAGTTACAAGCCATGGATGTATATACCTATACACTCGACGCGGAATTCACAGATGGTACCAAGGTTCGGCGAACCGGCGACATTACATTATTGCGATAACCCTATGATTATTGAACGAAACGGCCAATCATGAAACGCAGCATAAACATATCGATACTGATCCTGGGATTGGTTTTTGGATCGGAGGCGCAGGACCTGCACTTTTCCCAATTCTTCAATACGCCCCTTACCACCAACCCGGCCAATACCGGGTTTATACCCGACGCCGATTACCGCATCGGGGCGCAGTACCGGAATCAATGGAGCAGTGTGATGTCGGTACCCTATAAAACCGTAAGCGCATTCGCTGATTTTCAACTGATGCGTGACAAGCTTGAAAATGGCTGGCTGGGCGTTGGAGCCGTGATCCTGAACGATAAGGCCGGTACGGGCAGTTTGCAGAGTACCAAGATATACGGTTCCGTGGCATACCATCAAATGCTGGGATTAAGCAGCCTGCTATCGGCGGGATTCAATATGGGTTGGGCTAACAAGAATATCAACCAGACCAAGTTGACCTTCCCCGATCAGTTCGACGGAAAGTTCTTTGAAAATACATTGCCTACCTCTGTTGTACTGGCCAACAACAACGTGAGCTATTTTGATATGCAGGTAGGGATGAATTACGCTTATTTTCCCCAGGAAAATGTGTATGTGAATGCGGGCTATTCGCTGCAACACGTGAACCGGCCGAAAGAAAGTTTTTTTAAGGACAACAGTAATGCCGGCAGGATACCGATGCGGCATACCGCCTTTGTCAATGGTATCTTCAAGGTGAACGACCGAACGCTGGTGAACCCCAATGCTTATTTTTCCATGCAGGCAAGGGCTACGGAACTGGTGTTGGGTGTGAATGCGCATTACGGCCTCAGCGAATACGGCGAGAAATTATTGCTGGCCGGCGTTTATTACCGCTTGGGCGACGCGGTGGTTCCCATGGTTGGCTTCCAGCTTAGTAATATTCAGTTCGCCTTCAGCTACGACGTTACCCTGTCTGGTCTCAGTAAGTACAACAATTACCGGGGCGCCCTCGAGTTCAGCCTGATCAAAAAAGGATTCTACCCGGAGAACGTAGACCGGAAATCGCTTTGTCCTACCATTTATTAAAAACTTCATCTTACTTTATAAAAAAAGCATCCGGAGCCGGATGCTTTTTTTGCAGGGGGAAGTTCTTATTCTTTCTCGATCCGGAGTTTGAAATCCTTTTCGTCTTTGAAATATTTCCGGTATTTGTCGGTTACTTCCCGGGATTGTTTTTTGCCATCGAGGTATAATTGCTTGTCTTTATACTCAATCAGGAATCCTTTTTTGCTGTAGACCAGGCCGTCTTTCTCCATTTCTTCGATCATCTCCCTGGTTCTTTTGAGTTCTTCTTTGGCCTTACCTATTTCAACCTTTGCTTCCGACAGCAGTTTGTCCATATCCATGTTCCGGATCTCCTCTTTGCTTTTTTCTATTTCCTTCCGGGCTTCCTGCATTTCTTTTTTTATCGCTTCCTTGTCGATTCCGGCGATCTCTTTCCTGGCTTTCTCGATCTCTTCCTTCGCTTCTTTCATCGCTTTTTCAACAACCCCGTTTTCGCCTTCGAGGTCGATGTGTTTGAGGGATTCGCCCACCGTGGCCAGTGTTTTATCCAGGTCGATGCTTTTGAGCGAGCGCTCCACCGTTTCGAGGATCTTTTGTTCGTCGATCTCTTTCAGTGCGGATTCGAGATGATCCTGGATACCCGAAAGATCGATCTTCTTTAGTTCTGAACTAAGTTGTTGGAGCGAGCGGTCCAGTTCGGCCTGCAGCTTATCAAAGTCTTTCATTTTGATGGATCCCTCGTTCTTTCCTTCCGGCACTGTATCCTGTTTGCAGGTACTGATCTCGTTGCTGTCGGGAACAGCAAACCGGTTGTAACTGAATGGAGAATCCTGGAACGACATCGCGATGCCGCCTACCAGTAAAAGCGCCAGGCTGGTGCCCAGCACACGCTTGTTTCTTACAATGAATTGTTTCATGGCTTTACTTTTTAGATGAATAATACGAATATATTCGTAGCAAATATAAATTCCGGTATTATGCGAATGTCATGCGTTAATGAATTTTAACAAATGCACCTGGTGGTGATGTATGGCACATTTCATCAACTCGTCATTTTATACGACTTTTACAGAAACAACAGTACATGCTACAGGAAGGTGTAAAAGCCGACAGATCACTGGACTACATAGCTTCTTTTCAAAGAATTACAGGAGAGCAATTTGTCTTTACCGATGCTGAAAGTCTGGATAAGTACGCCCACGACGAAACGGAAAATCTTCATTTTCTACCCGGAGTTGTCATCAAGCCAAGAACCGCCGAAGAGATCAGCGCCATCATGCGGATATGCAACGAACACCATATCCCGGTTACACCCCGGGGTGCCGGTACAGGTTTGAGCGGAGGCGCCTTACCGCATCGGGGAGGTGTATTGCTTTCGATGGAACGTATGAACAGCATCCTTGAGATTGATGAGCGTAACCTGCAGGTTATCACCGAACCCGGGGTAATCACCGAAGTGTTACAGAATGCGGTAAAGGAGAAAGGACTTTTCTATCCGCCCGATCCCAGCAGCCGGGGAAGTTGTTTCATCGGCGGCAATATTGCTGAAAACAGTGGCGGACCCAAGGCCGTTAAATACGGGGTGGTGAAAGATTATGTGCTGAACCTCGAAGTGGTGTTGCCGAACGGCGATATCATCTGGACTGGGGCCAATGTGCTTAAAAACTCTACCGGTTATAACCTTACACAATTGGTTGTGGGCAGCGAAGGTACCCTGGGTATCGTAACCAAGATCGTACTGAAACTGTTACCCCATCCGAAATACGACCTGCTCATGCTGGTTCCCTTCAACTCATTGGAGAAAGCGGGTGAAGCGGTAAGCGCCATTTTCCGGGCCGGCTTTACCCCCAGCGCCATGGAACTGGTAGAGATCAACGCGTTGAAGATCGTAAGCAAATTTGTCGATAGCTCGGTAGTGCCTGTCACCGATGAAATGGAAGCGCATCTCATCATTGAGGTCGACGGCAACCATATGGATACGCTGATGAGTGAGATGGAAGCGATCGCGGAACTGCTGACCCGGTACGATTGCGGCGATGTGTTCTTCGCCGATGATGCCCAGCAGAAAGCCGAACTCTGGAAATTGCGCCGCCGGGTTGCCGAGGCGGTGAAAATAGATGGCTATACCATCGAGGAGGACACCGTGGTGCCCAGGGCCGAATTGCCAGCGCTTATCAGGGGGGTAAAGGAACTCGGCAGGCAGTACCGCTTTGATGTGGTTTGTTACGGCCATGCCGGCGACGGCAACCTGCACATACGCATCCGCAAACCCGGAAGTATTTACAGCCTCAATAACCCGGATGTGATTCCGGCGCTGAAAGCCTTATTCGAGCTGGTGAAAAGCCTTGGTGGCACCATCAGTGGCGAGCACGGCATCGGGCTGGTACAAAAGGAATACATGGATATCGTATTCTCCGGCGCACAGATGCAATTGATGAAAGGAATTAAGAAAACGTTCGACCCGAATAATATACTGAACAGCGGAAAAATATTTGACACCGAATAGAACATCATCCGCTTTATCTTCTCTGTTAAACAATGAAAACACAGCACATGAAAAAACTCGTATTCGCCCTGTTACTCGTTTCAGCTTCTTTCGTCAGTTTTGCCCAGGATGAAGCCGATGAAAAGAAAGGCGGCTTTAAAAAAGAAAACCTGTTCACCGGTGGCGGACTCACCGTTTCCTTTTCAAATTATACAACGGTACTGGGCGCCAGCCCGGTACTCGGTTACAGCATTAATAAGTGGCTGGATGCCGGGATTGTATTCAACATCAACTATGCGTCCAACAGGCATGTTACCTATTACAACCCGGCGACGGGCCTTTATTATTACAGCGACGACAAACTGCGGCAGACCGTATTCGGTCCCGGCGCCTTCGTACGGGCATACCCGATCAAGTTTCTTTTTGTACAGGCATTGGGCGAACAGAATTTCATCACGCAGAAACTGATTTATGATAACGGGAGCCCTACAGAAAAAACAAGCATATCCGCACCGAGCCTGTTGCTGGGTGTGGGATACGCCAGCGGCCGCGAAGGGATCGGCGACCTGTATTACTATATCTCATTGATGTTCGATGTGATGCGGGACAGAAACTCGCCCTACGTGGAGGAAACCGCCAGCGGCAAGATCAATGCATTGCCCATCTTCCGGGCCGGTTTGCAGATTCCTTTATTCCAGGGAAAGCGGAACCGGTGGTAAGGTTCATCCAAGGTATTGCTGCAGTGCCGCAACGGATTCAATTACCACCAGGCGGTCTTCGATCCGGTCGTACAGAAAACCCTCCTGTTGCATCGTACGGGCAAGCGCGAGCAGGTGATCGTAAAATCCGGCGGTATTCAGGATGAATATTTTCTTATCATGAATGCTTAACTGGTTCCAGGTAACCATTTCGAAGAACTCATCCATGGTGCCGAAGCCCCCCGGCAGGATAATGGCGGCATCGCATTTTTCATACAGCATCTTTTTCCGGATATGCATGTTCTCCACGATGATGAGTTCGGTGATGCCTTCATGATGCACTTCCCGGTCTTTTAAGATCGACGGAATGATGCCGGTGACCCGACCGTTCTTCGCAAGGGCTGCATTGGATACGGCTCCCATGATGCCTTTGTTACCGCCTCCGTAGATGAGTGTGATGTTCTTTTCGGCCAGCAAATGTCCCAACTCCGTAGCCTGTGCTTCATATAGCGGATTGTTTCCTGATTTGGAGCCGCAAAAAACGGCCAGCGCTTTTACCTGCATAAAACTTTGTCCCTGTTTACCCGCAAAGACACGATTTTTTCTCTATATTGAATTTTATTTTTCAGTAAACGGATGTCTATGTCGCCCCTTTTGTTGTTCTCGTTTGTGATCGGCTATTTCCTGTTGCTGCTTGGTGTGGCATACCTTACTTCCCGGAACTCCAACAACGAATCTTTTTTCATCGGTAACCGAAACAGCAACTGGATGCTGGTGGCCTTTGGCATGATCGGCACTTCGCTCAGCGGTGTCACTTTCGTGAGTGTGCCCGGCGGCGTGGGAAGCGGCAACTTTTTTTATTTCCAGGTGGTACTGGGCTACCTGCTCGGTTATCTGGTCATCGCCTTTGTGCTGATACCCCTGTATTACCGGATGAATCTCACCTCGATTTATACTTATCTCGAGAAACGGTTTGGGATCAATGCCCATAAAGCGGGCGCTTTCTTTTTCATTTTATCGAGGGTGGTTGGGGCCACAGCCCGTTTATACCTGGTGATCAGCATCCTGCAGCTGTTTATTTTCGATAAACTCGGGATCCCCTTTGAAGTAACGGCGCTGGTGATCCTCGTGCTGATCCTGCTCTATACATTCGAAGGCGGCGTAAAAACGATCATCTATACCGATACGCTTCAGACCACGGGCATGCTGCTGGGCCTGGTTGTTTGTATCATTGTCATCATCCGGTCGATGGGACTCGATTTCGGAAGCACGCTTTCCCTCATGCAGGAAAAGGGCTATACCCGCGTATTCAATACCGATATAAAAGCGGGCTCCTTCTTTTTGAAACATATACTGGGTGGTATGTTCATCGCCATCGCGATGACGGGGCTCGACCAGGAGATGATGCAGAAGAACATCAGCGTAAAGACGATCCGCGATTCGCAGAAGAATATCATGTCCTTTACCGCGGTACTGATGGTCGTGAATTTTCTCTTTCTTTTCCTGGGCGGGATACTCTACCTCTATGCGAGCGCCAATAACATCAAGGTGGCGCCCGATGATCTTTTCCCGACCATCGCACTGAGCGATGCGTTCAGCGGAACGATCGGCATCATTTTCATCATCGCCCTCATCTCGGCCCTTTTTCCCAGCGTGGATGGAGCCATCACCTCGCTCACATCCTGTTTTTGCATCGACATCCTGGGTATTCACAAAAAAGAAGGAACGGAGAAGGAGAAAAAGCGTACGAGGCTGAAAGTTCATTTCAGTTTTGCAGCGGTATTCTTTCTGATGGTACTCATCTTTAAGGCGATCAACGACAAACTTATCATTGATTTTATCCTCAAGTTCGCGGGTGTAACCTATGGCCCCCTGCTTGGACTCTTCTCTTTCGGTATCTTAACCCGGCGGCAGCTGAACGACAAACTCATCTGGACGGTATGCATCATCGCCCCAGCGCTGGCCCTGGGGCTGGATATGCTGAGCAGCCCGGAATGGTACGAGAAGAAACTGCACGTATCCCTGGGGCTGGGTTCACTCTCTGAGAGTATATTCCACGGGTACAAGATCGGGAATGAACTGATCCTGATAAACGGGCTGCTCACTTTTGCAGGCCTTTGGCTGATATCCAAAAAAGGCGACAGCAAAACCACGGTTTCTGCCTAACTTGCCCGGGTTAGTAACGTGCCATTCCGCACCCGGTAAGTGTGCTGGATGGCATTGCTGTTTAAACGATCAACGATGGAATTAGTAAACCCGGTTGCGGAGCAGTATGCCCGCCACCATACAAGCCCGCTGGATCCTGTACTGCAGGAAATAGAAGCGTTTACCCTGGCAAATCATCCGCATGCGCATATGCTCAGCGGACATGTACAAGGCAAATTGCTGGAAATGATCAGTTGCCTGGTAAGCCCGGAGTCCATCCTGGAGATCGGAACCTTCACCGGTTTCAGTGCGCTGTGCCTGGCAAAGGGCCTAAGGGATACCGGCACCTTGCATACCATTGAACTTCGGCAGGACGATGCCGATACCGCGGATCGCTTTTTTCGGAAAGCGGGAGAGAGCCGCATCCGGTTACATGTGGGCGACGCATTGCAGATCATTCCGGCACTTCACTGCGATTGGGACCTGGTTTTCATTGATGCCGATAAGGTGAACTATATTCCTTATTACGAGTTAACTTTGCCGCGGGTAAAAAAGGGGGGCTGGATACTGGCCGATAATGTTTTTTTTCACGGCGAAGTGCTGGAAGAAAACGTTAAGGGAAAGAACGCCAAAGCCATCGCCGCCTTTAATGATCATGTGCGGCAGGATGACCGGGTGCAACAGGTGTTGTTGACCGTGCGGGATGGTCTTCTGCTGGTTCAAAAGA
>Ga0268298_10006802_pt1 | contig 10276 bp, 6 predicted proteins | sample WWTPWeurt_MetaG_FD_194462 | JGI IMG/M metagenome (GOLD analysis project Ga0268298, IMG submission 194462) | Activated sludge microbial communities from WWTP in Nijmegen, Gelderland, Netherland - WWTP Weurt | ecosystem: Engineered > WWTP > Aerobic digester > Activated sludge | place: Netherlands... | reverse complement strand
GGTGTGCCAGTCCGCCGTATCCATGCCGATTTCGCGCTGGTTGATGATCGACTTCTTGTGCCGGAAGAGGAATTCGATGGGGTCTTCGACGGTCAGGATATGGCCCGACCGATTCACGTTGCGGTAATCGAGCATCGAAGCGATGGTGGTGGACTTGCCCGATCCGGTGGCGCCCACGATGAGGATCAGGCCCCGCTTCTCCATGATCAGTTCGCCCAGCACCTCGGGCAGCCCCAGCGTATCCAGCCCCGGAATATTGCCCATGATGAAGCGCACCACCATGCCGATGGAGCCCCGCTGCCGGAAGATGTTGACCCGGAAATTGCCGACCTGGGGGATGCCGAAGGAGAGATTCATCTCCATGGTCGACTCGAAGGTCTTGATCTGATCCGGCGACATCAGCTCGTAGGCGATCTTCTCGATCATGTCCGGCAGCATGACCTGCTGGTTGACCGGCACGGTATTGCCCTGGATCTTGATATGGATCGGGGCTCCGGCAGTAATGAAGATGTCCGAAGCCTGCTTTTCGGACATCAGCTGGAAGAGCTTGTCGAGAATCATCGGGGTCTCCTCCCGGGATTTATTGGTTTAGTCGCGCAGCAGTTCGTTGATGCTGGTCTTGGATCGGGTCTGGGCATCGACCTTCTTGACGATGATCGCCGCGTAGAGGCTGTAAGCGCCGCCGGCCTTGGGCAGCGAGCCGCTGATGACCACCGATCCCGGCGGGATGCGGCCGTAGCTGACCTGGCCAGTCTCCCGGTCGTAGATGGGGGTGCTCTGGCCGATGTAGACGCCCATGGAGACGACCGAATTCTCGCCGACGATGACGCCTTCGACCACCTCGGAGCGGGCGCCGATGAAGCAGTTGTCCTCGATGATGGTGGGGTTCGCCTGGAGCGGCTCCAGGACTCCGCCGATGCCGACGCCGCCGGAGAGATGCACGTTCTTGCCGATCTGGGCGCAGGAGCCGACGGTGACCCAGGTGTCGACCATGGTGGCCTCATCGACGTAGCCGCCGATATTGACGAAGGAAGGCATGAGGACGGCGTTCCTGGCGACGAAGGCGCCCTTGCGGACGATGGTTCCCGGCACCACGCGGAAGCCTCCTTCGCGGAAGCGTTCCTCGCTCCAGCCCTCGAATTTGGTATCGACCTTGTCGAAGTAGCGGATGTCGCCGGCTTCCTGAACCCGGTTGTCGCGGACGCGGAAGGACAGCAGCACGGCTTTCTTGATCCACTGGTGGGTGATCCATTCGCCGCCGACCTTTTCGGCCACCCGCAAGGCGCCGGAATCGAGCTGGTCGATGACTTCGTTGATGGTGGCGACTTGCGCGGCGTCGGAGGCCGGGGACAGCTCGGTGCGGCGTTCCCAGAGGGCTTCGATGGTGGCTTGCAGGGGATGGCTCATGGAGATCTCTCAGCGTTGTTGTGCGAACTGGCGAATACGGCGGGCGGCTTCCAGGCATTCGTCCAGGGAGGCGACCAGGGCGATGCGGACGAATCCGGCGCCGGGATTGACGCCCCAGGCTTCCCGGGCCAGGAAGCTGCCGGGTAAAACGATGACATTATAGGCGGCGAACAGGCCGCGGGCGAAGTCGGTATCCGGCCCGGGAGTGTGGGCCCACAGGTAGAAGCCCGCATCCGGCATGGCGGTGCCGAGCACTTCCGCCACGCCGGGGGTGACGGCGGCGAACTTTTCGCGGTACTGGCGGCGGTTTTCCAGGACGTGGGCCTCGTCGTTCCAGGCGGCGACCGAGGCAGCCTGGACCGGGGGAGGCAGTGCGCACCCGTGGTAGGTGCGGTAAAGCAGGAATTTCTTCAGGATGGCGGCGTCGCCGGCGACGAATCCGGAACGCATGCCGGGGACGTTGGAGCGCTTGGACAGGCTGGAGAACATCACCAGGCGCTCGCTCCCGCGACCGAGGAGCTTGGCCGCCTGGAGACCGCCGAGGGGCGGGTTGTCTTCGTCGAAAAAGATTTCCGAGTAGCACTCGTCGGAGGCGATGACGAAACCGTAGCGGTCGGCGAGGTCGAAGAGCTTCTTCCAGCCCGCCAGATCGAGGACCTTACCGGTGGGATTGGCCGGCGAGCAAACGTAGAAGAGCTGCACCCGGGCCCATTCCTCGGGGGTCAGGGCATCGAGGTCGAAGGCGTAGTCGCTTTCCGGCAGGGTATTGAGGAAACGGGGCTCGGCTCCGGCCAGATATGCCGCGCCTTCGTAGATCTGGTAGAAGGGGTTCGGGCTGACCACCAGCGGGACCGTCCCACGACCCGCATCGATCACCGTCTGGGCGAAGGAAAACAGGGCTTCCCGGGAGCCGTTGACCGGCAGGATTTCGGTTTCCGGGTCGAGTTCCAGACCGTAGCGGCGGGCGCACCAGCCGGCGATGGCCTGGCGCAGCGCCGGAATGCCCTGGGTGGTGGGATAGTTGGCCAGGCCCTTGAGCCCGGCAGTGAGGGATTCCAGGATGAAGGCGGGGGTCGGGTGCTGTGGCTCGCCGATGGAGAGCTTGATCTCGCGGTAATCCGGATGGGGTGCCACACCGGCGAAGAGCTGGCGCAACTTCTCGAAGGGATAGGGGTGAAGTCTGGCGAGATGAGGATTCACGTCGGGAAATTCGGCTGTCGAAAGGGGGCGATTATCGCCCAATTCGCCTTCGGGAACCCATAGGACAGGGCTGGAAGTGGAGGTCGGCCCGCCGGAGGGCGATTCGTGACCGCCAGCGCTGGCGGATCAGTAGGGCGTACGGCCGGCGAAGGCCAGCCAGCGTTCGAGGGGTTCCCGCGCCCGCGGTACGGGAAGATGGCTGGCGGGGATTCGCCGGCTTCCTTCGGGCAGGCACATCTCCTTGAAGAGATCGTGGTCGCAGAAGCCAATGGCGGCAGCCTCCTGGCGCGGATTGGCGTAAACGATGCGGGCGATGTGGGCCCAGTAGGCGGCGGCCAGGCACAAGGGGCAGGGTTCGCTGGAGGCATAAAGCACGCAGCCGTCGAGGTGGAAGTGGCCGATTTCCGCACACGCCGCGCGGATGGCCAGCACCTCCGCGTGGGCGGTGGGGTCCTTGGTGGAGACGACGCGATTCCAGCCCTCACCGATCACGGCGCCGTCCCGGACCACGACGGCGCCGAATGGGCCCCCTTCCGCCAGGGGGACCGAGGCGCTGGCAAGGGCAAGGGCGCGGTTTAAGAAAATCTCATCCATTCATATGATTAAGATACATAGTTAATCAATTACATCACATCGAACGGTGCGCTTTGGTGGCGGGTCGCCTTCTTACGGGCAGCCACCGAATTCCCGATGGTATTATACGACCCGCGAATGAGGCAGGGCCGCCGTGGGCGCCTACCCTGGATTGCGGCGGGATCGGCGATGGCCGGGTCGACGGCGCAGCGAGGGTGGGAGACTTCCGCCAATTCCGTCCGGAACTGCGGGAGCCTGCCACTGACCAAACACCATCCATGCGCCTGACCAAGCTTAAACTCGCCGGATTCAAGTCTTTCGTCGATCCCACTTCGGTTACCCTGCCCGGGCAACTGGTTGGTGTGGTCGGGCCAAACGGCTGCGGCAAATCCAACATCATGGACGCCGTGCGCTGGGTGCTTGGCGAGTCCAAGGCGTCGGAGTTGCGCGGCGAATCGATGCAGGACGTGATCTTCAACGGGACGACCGGGCGCAAACCGGTGTCACGGGCTTCCGTCGAGCTGATCTTCGACAATTCCCTCGGACGAGCCCTGGGGCAGTGGTCGCAGTACACCGAACTGGCGGTCAAGCGCGTGCTGACCCGAAACGGCCAGTCGGACTACTACATCAACAATCTGAAGGTCCGCCGCAAGGACATCACCGACCTTTTCCTCGGTACCGGCCTGGGTCCCCGTGCCTACGCCATCATCGGACAAGGCATGATTTCCCGCATCATCGAGGCCAAGCCCGACGATTTGCGCATCTTCCTCGAGGAGGCCGCGGGGGTCACCCGCTACAAGGAGCGGCGCAAGGAAACCGAGGGGCGCCTAGAAGACACCCGGGAAAATCTCGCCCGGGTCGAGGATATCCGGCTGGAACTCGCGTCCCAGATGGAGAAGCTGGAGGCCCAGGCCGAAGTGGCGCGCCGTTATCACAGCCTCAACGACCAGCTCGGAGTGCGGCAAAGAGTCCTGTGGCTGCTGCGCAAACGGGATGCGGAGGCCGAGCGCCAACGCGCCGCGCTGGAGGTGGAACGGGCGACCACAGAACTGGAGGGCCAGATGGCCGCGCTGCGGGAGACCGAAGCGCGGGCCGAGGCCGCGCGGGAAGCCCACTTTACCGCCGGAGAGACGCTGCACGCCGCCCAGAGCGACATGTATGCCGCCAATGCCGAGGTGGCGCGGCTGGAGGCGGAAATCCGCCATCGCCGGGATTCCCGCCGCATGCTGGAGACCCGGCTGGCCCAGCTGGACGGCGAGCTCGCCCACTGGGGAGGAACTGCGGCCACCCTGAGCGCCGAACGCCTGCGCTGGGAAGAATTCCAGGAGACGACCCGCCTGCGGGTCGCCGAGGCCGACGAGCGCCTGCGCCAGCAGATGAATCTGGCTCCCCAGGTGGAAGAGACTCACGCCCAGGCGCTTGAGGAACTCAACCGTCTGCGGACGCGGACGGCCAATGGCGAGCAGCGCCTGGAGGTGGAACTGACCCACAAGGCCCACGCCCAGCGCGCCCTTCAGGCCATTTCCCAGCGGCGCGACAAGCTGCGGGAGGATGCGGGCGACCTCGCGCAACCCGATCCTCTGGACCTTGCGGAGCGCGAGGAGGAACTCAAGCTCCTGCGGGAAGAACTGGCGACCGATCAGGATAATCTTGCCACCCTGCAAGCGGAGATTCCCGCCCTCGAAGCGAAGCGCAAGCAGGCGCTGGAGGCGCTCCAGGGCCATAGCCGGGAACTGGCCGCCGGCGAAGCCCGGCGCGCCGCCCTGGAACAGATGCAGGTGCGGGCGCGGGAGGCGGGCAAGTTGCCGGAGTGGCTGCGCCGCCACGGGCTAGCGGACGCGGTACCGCTCTGGAAGCGCATCCATGTCGAAGCGGGTTGGGAGGATGCGGTCGAGGCGGTCCTGCGGGAACGATTGGGGGCCATCGCCTGCGACGACCCGGCCAAACTCGCCGAGTGGCTGCACGACCGGCCGGACGCCCATCTCACGGTCATGCTGCCCGCGGCCGGGGGGCTTCCGCTGGGGGAGGACAGGCTGATCGAGCGTCTGCGCTGCGACGATCCGGCGATCGGCGCGGTCCTTGCCGACTGGCTGGCCGGCGTCTACACCGCCGGATCCCTCGACGCGGCTCTGGCACGCCGGACCGAACTCTCGCCCGGGATGGTTCTGGTGACGCCCGGGGGAGATCTGGTGAGCCGGTCGAGCGTTGCCTTCTTTGCTCCCGACAAGAGCGAACATGGCCTCCTGGAGCGGCAGCGGGAGATCGAAGCGCTGAGCCAGGGCATCGCGGCCGGGGAGGAGGCTGCCCGTATCGCCCAGGCCCGGGTCAGCGCCGTGGAGGGCGAACTGGAGGATAAGCACGAAGCCATCGCCGAAACCCGCCAATATGTGACCGACCGCCAGCAGCGGGTCCATGCCGTCCAGCTCGAGGTGCTCAAGCTCACCCAGGCGGCCGAGCGCTACCGGGAACAAAGGGAGAGATTCCAGGACCAGTTGGCCGACCTCGCGGAAGAGGAGGAGGGCGAGCGGGAGCGGGAAATGGCTGCCGACGAGAAGATTGCCGAGGTCCGCGAGGGGCTTTCCCGCATCCAGGTGCTGGTGGCGGGAGCCCGCAGCCGGCTGGAGGAGGCCGAGCGGGCCGTGCGGGCCGAGCGGGAACGCAACGCGGATCTGGACCGCGCGCTGCGTGAGGCCCAGTTTTCCCTCCGCGAGAGCGAGGGCAAGCTGCAGGACATCTTTGCTCAACAGGCCCAGGCCGAGCGGGAATTGAAGCGCATCGAGGCCGATCGCGCCCAGTGCGCCGAGCAGGTCGAGGCCCAGCCACCCGACGCCATGGAAGACCAGTTGCAGGGAGCCCTGGCAGCCCGTCTGGAGCGGGAGCAGGCCTTGGCCGCAGCCCGGGACGCCCTGGAAGCGGTGACCGGAGCCCTGCGCGGCCTGGAAGAGCAGCGCCAGCGCGTGGAAATCGGGCTCGAACCCCTGCGGGCCCGGATCGGCGACCTGAAACTGAAGGAGCAGGCCGCCGCCCTGTCGGCCGAACAATTTGCCGTCCAGTTGCAGGAAAGTGGTGTCGACGCAGCGGCGCTTCCGTCCGAAGTTGCCGAATTGGCGGCAACGGCCAGGCCGGCCACCTTGCAAGGGGAATTGACCCGTCTCCAGAACGCCATCGCCGAGCTGGGTGCGGTCAACCTTGCGGCACTGCAGGAGCTGGAGACGGCGCGCGAGCGCAAGGGCTTCCTCGATGCCCAGGCGGCGGATTTGACCGAGGCCATGGAAACCCTGGAAAACGCCATCCGCCGCATCGACCGGGAAACGCGCGAATTGCTGAAATCGACCTTCGACACGGTCAACGGCCACTTCGGGCGGCTCTTCCCCGAGCTTTTCGGCGGTGGCCGGGCGGAGCTGGTGATGACCGGCGAGGAAATCCTCGATGCCGGCGTGCAGGTCATTGCCCAGCCGCCGGGCAAGAAGAATTCGACCATTCATCTCCTTTCCGGGGGCGAGAAGGCGTTGACCGCCATTGCCCTGGTGTTCTCCATGTTCCAGCTCAACCCGGCGCCGTTCTGCCTCCTCGACGAGGTCGATGCCCCCCTGGACGACACCAACACCGAGCGCTTCTGCGGCATGGTCAGGAAAATGGCCGCGCAGACGCAGTTTCTATTCATCTCCCATAATAAGATCGCCATGGAAATGGCCGAACAGCTGGTCGGCGTGACCATGCAGGAATCCGGCGTTTCCCGGGTGGTGGAAGTGGACATTCAGGAAGCATTGAAAATGAGGGAAGCGGCGTAATGACCGAGCTTCAGATGGGTCTGATCGGATTGGGGACGGCGGCGGTGGCCGGCGTCTTCGCCTACAACGTCTGGCAGGACAGGAAAGCCCGCCGGTTGGCGGAGAAGGTGATGAAGTCGCGGCATGCGGATGTGCTCCTCGACGGAGAAGCGCCCGCCGCGCCGGAGGGGGCGAGCCGGGCGCCGGGAGAGCGTTTCGAGCCCAGCCTGGGCGAGGGGATGGCGGGGGCGATTGCCGTGGATGTTCCGATGGACGGCGAAGCGACGAAAATCCGGATCGAACCGCTGGAGGACGCCGACGACGTCGCCGAGGTTCCGGCCGGCGAAGTCCCCGCCGCCCTGCTAGACCCGCGGATCGAATTCATCGTGACCCTGGAACTGGTCGAGGCGGTTCCCGGCCATCAGATCGTCCAGTCCCAGAGTGCTGCCCTGGAACGAATCGCCAAGGCCGTCCACTGGGTGGGATTCAACGATCGCACCCGCGAATGGGAGCGCATCGTGCCCGATAGCCCCCAGCCCTACCGGCGTTTGCGCATCGGACTGCAGCTCGTCGATCGTCGCGGCCCCTTGGCCGATGGCGATCTCGCGGTATTCGCCGGGGCCATGCAGGCCCTCGCCGACGAACTGATGGCAGTCGCCGATATGCCGCCCAGCCGTGTCCTCGACCAAGCCCTCACCCTCGACCGCTTCTGCGCCGAAGTGGATCTGGAAATCGGCGTCAACCTGGTGAGCCAGGGCGTCGCCTTTCCCGGAACCAAGATACGCGCGCTAGCCGAGGCAGCGGGCATGATGCTGGGGGAGGACGGCCTCTTCACCCGCTACGACGATGACGGCCGGGTTCAATTCCGACTGCAGAATTTCGAGAGCACGATCTTCTCGCCCGAATCGGTCAAGACCTTGACCACCCACGGGCTGACCTTCGTCCTCGACGTCCCGCGGGTGGATCATGGCGAGCGGGTCTTTTATCAGATGGTCGAGCTCGCCCGCCGTTTCGCGGATACCTTGCAAGGCGTCCTGGTGGACGACAACCGGCAGCCCTTGAGCGATGCCCAGCTCGACCACATCCGCCGGGAGTTCGTCATGAAGCCCCAGGCGACCATGGCCGCCTACGGCCTGCCGGCGGGTTCCCCCCAGGCTCTGAGGTTGTTCGCCTAAGTGGCGGTGGAGTCGCTTCATCCGGCCGAGCGGATGGCCTGGTTGCAAAAGGAAATCGAGCGCCACAACCACGCCTACTACGTCCTCGACGCGCCGACCATCCCGGATGCGGAGTACGACCGCCTCTTCCGGGAGTTGCAGCAATTGGAAATCGCGCATCCCGAGCTTGCGAGGCCGGATTCGCCCACTCTGCGGGTCGGGGCGCCGCCCCTCAAGGAATTTCCGGCGCTCGCGCACCTGGTGCCGATGTTGTCCCTCAATAACGCCTTCACCGCCGCCGAAGTGGCGGCCTTCGATCAGCGGGTGAGGGATGGGCTGGAAACTTCCGGGGAAGTCGAATATGCGGTGGAACCAAAATTCGACGGACTGGCGATCAGCTTGATATACGAAAACGGCCTCTTCACCCGCGGCGCGACCCGGGGAGACGGCACCACCGGCGAAGAGGTGACGGCCAATCTGCGGACCATACGCACTCTTCCCCTGAGACTGGCTGGGGACGGTTGGCCGGCGCTGATCGAGGTCCGCGGCGAAGTGCTGCTCTTCCGGGCGGCCTTCGAAAAACTCAATGCCCGCCAACGGGAGCGTGGCGAGAAGGAATTCATCAATCCGCGCAATGCGGCGGCGGGAGGGCTGCGCCAGCTCGACTCGCGCATCACGGCAGCCCGTCCCTTGTCGTTTTTCGCCTACGGTGTCGGTGCGGGAAGCGACCGGCTGCCGGCGGAAACCCATGGGCAAGTCGTCGACCTGCTGGCCGGATGGGGATTTCCGGTGGCGGCCGAGCGCCGCGTGGTCAGGGGAGTCGACGGATTGCTCGATTATTTCTCCGCAATGGGGGAAAAGCGCAAGCAATTGCCCTACGACATCGACGGAGTGGTCTACAAGGTCAATCGGCTGTCGGCCCAGGACCGCCTGGGATTCGTGTCCCGGGCGCCGCGCTTCGCGATTGCCCATAAGTTCCCGGCTGAGGAAGCGACCACTGAAGTGTTGGCCATCGACGTTCAAGTGGGCAGGACCGGGGCGATCACTCCTGTGGCGAGGCTAAAACCCGTCTTCGTCGGCGGCGTCACGGTCACCAATGCGACCCTCCACAACGAGGACGAAGTCCGCCGTAAGGATGTCCGGGTTGGCGATACGGTGGTCGTGCGTCGGGCCGGCGACGTGATTCCCGAAGTCGTCGCCGTGGTTCCGGAAAGACGACCGATGGCCGATCTGGTGACGCCCCGTCATCCGGCCTGGGAACTCCTGCGGGAACATCCACGTTGCCCGGAATGCGGTTCGACCATAGAGCGGGCGGCAGACGAGGCCATTGCCCGGTGCACCGGCGGACTGTACTGCCCCGCCCAGCGCAAGCAGGCCTTGCTGCATTTTGCCGCGCGCCGGGCCCTGGACATCGAGGGACTGGGGGACAAGATCGTCGATCAACTGGTCGATCAGGGACTCGTCCATTCTCCGGCGGACCTCTTCGGGCTGACCGTGGAGGTCTTGGCGGGCCTTGACCGGATGGGGGAAAAATCGGCCCGCAATCTCTTCGACGCCATCTCCTGCAGCCGCAAGACCAGTCTGGCCCGTTTCGTCTTCGGCCTTGGCATCCGCAATGTAGGCGAGGCTACCGCCCGGGATCTCGCCCGTCATTTCGGCACCCTCGAGGCGCTGATGGCGGCCGGGACGGAGCGCCTTGAGGAAGTATCCGACGTCGGTCCGGTGGTGGCGGCCAGCATCGCAGCCTTCTTTGCCGAAGCGCACAATCGGGAGGTGATCGCGCGACTCCGGGCGGCAGGAGTGGAGTGGCCCGAGCACGAGATGCGGACCGAGGGACCACGGATGCTCCTCGGGAAGACCTTGGTGCTGACCGGAACCCTGCCTACCCTCAAACGTGATGAAGCGAAGGAGCGCATCGAGGCAGCAGGAGGTCGGGTTTCGGGATCGGTTTCGAAAAAAACCGACTATGTGGTCGCTGGCGACGAAGCGGGGTCCAAACTGGAGAAGGCCAAGGAATTGGGCATAACGGTGATCGATGAGGCAGAATTGCTGGCCTTGCTCGCCCGGGAGTCGTTTCCAGCGGCCGAATGAAACTATATAATAAATTACGAAAAATCATATTGTTGAATAATTTTGTTCATGAAAAACGTTAGAAAAGCGGTTTTCCCGGTG
>Ga0268298_10006800_pt1 | contig 10276 bp, 7 predicted proteins | sample WWTPWeurt_MetaG_FD_194462 | JGI IMG/M metagenome (GOLD analysis project Ga0268298, IMG submission 194462) | Activated sludge microbial communities from WWTP in Nijmegen, Gelderland, Netherland - WWTP Weurt | ecosystem: Engineered > WWTP > Aerobic digester > Activated sludge | place: Netherlands... | reverse complement strand
AGCGGTTTGATGTGCAGGAGCGAGCCAACCAGATGCTGGGCCTTGCCGATGCGCCCGCCGAGGTAGAGATATTTGAGCGTGTCTGCGGTCTGGATCATTTGGGTGAGAGGGATCATACCTTTGACGCGAGCCAGAATCTCGTCGAGGCTGATGCCTGCCAGCGCGGCGCGGGCGGCTTCGATGGCCATCCAACCCTGACAGAGCGATACATTGCGCGTGTCCACCACTTCGATGCGCGTCCCCGGCGATTCGTCGCGGAGCGTGTCGCGGGCGATGGACGCGGCCTGATATGCGCCGCTGCCTTTTGCCGTCATGTGGATGGAGAGGATGTTTCGGATGCCGCGCCCGATCAAGGTTCGGTACGTTTCGAGGTAGTCGCCGGGGCCTGGGCTGGCGGTGGTGGGCAGGGTGGCGGCGGTCATCATCCAACGCAGAAATTCATCCCGCTGGATCGTCACGAGGTCGCGCAGGGCCTCGCCTCCGCGGTGGATGTAGTAGGCCACGGTTTGGATGTGTAGTTCTTTCAGCATCGCTTCAGGGATGCTGGCAGCGCTATCGGTAACAATGGAGACTTGTGTCATGGCGCCTCCTTTGCGGCTATAGTTCCATTGTACTCTGCTCTTTTATTTGTGAACGCGCTAGAATGAGGCGGGAGCGGGCAGAAACCCCCAATTAAGCCTCTCTTAAGAGGCGCATTGACCCGCTTTCGGTTTGCTTTTACAATGCTTGCATGATTGGCCGTTTTGCAGGCTTTTTCCGCCCCGATCACGATCCTCCGCAGGCGTTTAGTGGGTGCGTCGCACCTTGTTGTCCAGGATCTTTCCTTAGCGTAGTGTCCGCCTCATTTATTGGATTTACCCACCCGTGTCGTGCGACGCACTGACGGTTGGCCTCAAACGGAGAAAACCATGCCCACCCCCTTTGTTTCCAAACGTGCCCCCATCTACGCCGATGTTCCCGATGAAAAGTGGAACGACTGGCGCTGGCAACTGAGCCACCGCCTGAACAGCGTGGAAGAGATCGAAAAAGTCATCCCGCTGACCGAGTCGGAACGCAAGGCGTTGCAGACGCAGGGAATCTTCCGCGTGGATGTGACGCCCTACTTTATTTCGTTGATCGACCCGAACGACCCCGACGACCCGACCCGACTCCAGATCATCCCGCGCTCGGAGGAGATGCAATCCTTCACGGCGATGATGGAGGACTCCCTGGCCGAAGACCGCCACTCTCCCGTACCTGGGCTGGTCCACCGGTATCCTGACAGGGTTCTCATGCTCGTGACGACTCAGTGCGCGTCGTATTGTCGTTATTGCACGCGCTCGCGCATCGTCGGCGACCCGGGCCAGACGTTCTCGCAGGCCGAGTTCGACATGCAGATCGAGTATCTCAAGCGCACGCCGCAAGTCCGCGATGTGTTGCTTTCGGGCGGTGACCCGCTGGTGCTGGCGCCGAAGATCCTCGAGCAGATTCTCTCCCGCCTGCGCGAAATCCCGCACATCGAGATCGTCCGCATCGGGAGCCGCGTGCCCGTCTTTATGCCGATGCGCATCACGCAGGAGCTGTGCGACATGCTCGCCAAGTACCATCCGCTGTGGATGAACATCCACGTGAACCATTCCAACGAAATTTCATTGGAACTCGAACAGGCCTGCGACCGTTTAACGAAAGCAGGCATCCCGCTCGGAAACCAGTCCGTGCTGCTGGCGGGCGTGAACGATAACGTCCACATTCAGCGCAAACTGGTGCAGGATCTCGTCCGAATCCGTGTGCGTCCGTACTACCTGTATCAGTGCGACCTCGTGGAAGGCGCGGGACACTTCCGTACGCCCGTCGCGAAAGGCATTGAGATCATGGAAGGCCTGCGCGGACACACTTCGGGCTACGCCGTTCCGCAATATATCGTCGATGCGCCTGGCGGCGGAGGCAAGATTCCGCTCATGCCCAATTACCTGTTGAGTATGTCGGACCACAAGGTGATCCTGCGCAACTACGAAGGTTATGTCACCACCTACGAGGAACCCACCGATTACGTCCCGAGCGACGCGGCCAAATTCAAGGGATTGAAGCGTCCCGAACCTGGTCAGGCGGGCGTCCACGGGATGCTCGAAGGCGACGTGATGTTCATCAAGCCCGAAGGCTTCGACCAGACGCACGAGCGCGACGGAATCCAACACCGTTTGAAGGATGAGAAGAAATGGGTCCCGCTCGGCATCGGCGATGGCGGGGATGCAGACAAAGAGAAATAAAACAAAGGAGATAGACGAATGAAACAAACCAAAGTATTGTATTTTCTACTTGCAATGACCATGTTGATGGGAGCCTGCGCGCCGGCCGCGCAAGCTACCCAGGACCCGGCGCAAGTGGCCTCGCAGATCGAGAACGCGGTCGCGGCGACAGTCGCCGCCGGCCAGGCGCAGACTGCCGCGGCCCAACCCTTGAACACCGAGACGCCCCTTCCGCCCTCCGAGACGCCCTTCCCGACGCTGACGCCCTTTCCGACACTGACCCCGTTCCAGGTCACGCCTGGCAGCGGCGGAACGGCCACCCCGTTTGTGGGCGGAGGCGGAGGTCCCACCAAGGATATGCGCTACAGTTGTCAGTTGCTCGATCAGGTCCCGATGGATGGAAGTCCTGCCACGATCCTGAAAGTGGGCGACAAACTGGATGTGAAATGGACGCTCAAGAACAACGGCACCAAGAAATGGGAAGTCGCCACCTATAGTTGGATCTTCTGGAAAGAAACTGTCCGCTCGGATATCCCGGCGAACACATTGCTTTCGGCCAACGCGATCCCGCTCAAGTCCAGCATTGGGACGGTGGATGTTAAACCCGGCGAGTTCGTGACCCTGATCGCCGAGTTGACCGCGCCTGCCGCCTTTGACGGCAACAAACCCATTTGGATCACCGTCCAATATGCGGTGGTGGGCGATGGCGTCAAGTTCTGCACGCCGTATATCCAGATCGAGGTCATTCGACCGGGAATGACGCCGTAAGTTTTACGCAGAGACCGGGACGCCGCGCGGCGCCCGGTTCCCAGCGCTTGAATGGAGAAATGCTATGGACCGGAAAAAAAGAATTTTGTCCCTGCTGGTAACGCTGGCGATCACCCTTGCCTGCGTGCCGGCGCTCCCGGCCGTGGCCCCGCTTCCCACCAACCCTGCCGGCTTTGTGGAGACGATGGTCGCTGGCACGGCCGCGGCCGCGGCTAAATCCACCGAGCGCGCCAGTTCGCCAACGCCCCAGCCAAACGACACGCTTGTTCCTACTCATACGCCTGAACCCTCGCTTACGCCTACGGCCACCGTCATCTTCCTGCTCCCCACCATTCCCACCATTGACCTGAGCGGGGGAAGCGCGGGCGGCGGAAGCGGCGAAGGCGGAGGCGGAAGCGGCGGCGGGCCCAGCGAACCTCCGCCGGAGATGGCCTGCAAGGTTGCCAGCGTCACGCCTGCGCCCGGCGCCCATGTGAAACCCGACAAGGATTTCACCACCACTTGGCGCGTATCGAACCGCGGCAGCGCCACCTGGGACGCGAACAGCGTGGATTATAAATACATCCTCGGCGCAAAGATCTATAAGCAGCCGATTTATGACCTGCCTTTCTCTGTTCCGCCGGGAAACGTGATCTATCTCTCGGTTGCCATGCACTCCCCGTCCAAGCCGGGCGTGTATTCCTCCACCTGGGCCATGAACGCCAGTTCCACCTTCTTCTGCAAGCTGGAAATGAAGATCGTTGTGCCGTAAACCAACATTGGATGAAGAAAGCCTCCTGCTGAAAACAGGAGGCTTTTATTTTGAGGGCGTTTACGGAGAGTGGGTATCATCTCCGCCGGGGAGTTCATTGCCTGGGACCTCTTCCTCCGTGGGAATGTTGTCTGCCGCTACAGAGGTGGTCGTTAGAACCGCTCCATCGACATAAAATTTATCGCCTGTGCTGGTTGTATCCCTGTACATGCCAATGCCCACTTTTCCTGCGCTGAACGATGTGTCTGTTCCAGACCAGACCAGGGTATTGTTGATATAGAACTTCAATGTACTGCCGTCCGCCGCCACTTTCAGCATGTTCCAACCGCCCTTGACGATGGCAGTGCTTGACGTCCAGGCTTTGATCGTAGTGAGCGTTGTACCGTTCGTTTTGAAAACAGCGAAATTGCCGTTGTTGGTGTAGGCAAACTTATACTCCTTGCTCCAACGACCTGAAGAGTCCAACGGCAGGGGAGTTCCTCTGACAGTGATGTGGTTTGCAGAACTTGTATTCGAACCTTCCCGCTTCACCAAGGCCTGATAGTAAACGATCTTCGAATAGTCGGTGTTGTAGCTGATGGACGAGAGCTTCCCTGCCACACCGTTGGTGACATAATACATCGAAGACTGGTGCGTCCAGGTTCCGAAATGAGTGATCCAGTTTGGGTGGTTAGTGTTGAAATTGGAACTGAATCCTCCTATGCGGAAGTTGGACACGGTCTGGGCAGTGTTGTTCAGCACACGGGCGTTGTCGGCATCGCAATCAGGGTTGCTCAGGTTGCCCACTGTACAAGTGGAGTTGGTCCCGGATGTCACTCCCATAGGAGTCCCGGTAGTCGCGGGATACTTTTTCGTTGGATTGGACCAATAGAGGAGCCTGGTGCAGTTAAACCCGCGCGCCGAACACTCGTCATTGTAGGCCATGATGGTGCGCCAGCGGGTGGCGGTGGAACTGCCGGGATTCACAAAACCCTTGTTGTAGGTGTAGGGTTTATCTTTCGTTGCTGTCGCGTACCAATCATGCTCCGCGCCCATGTTGTGTCCCATTTCGTGCCCAAACGAATACTTTGGGCCAATGGCGCAATCAGTACTCACTATAGAGAAGGCGTTAGCACTAAAGGAGTTGGACACGGTTTGCATTACGTATCCCAAACCACATGATACCTTATCCTTTACTAATAGGACGACCAGGTCGGCCGCGTAGGTGTTGCGGGTGGTATGGATGGAGTCCAGATAGCCATCCGATGTCCCCTGCAAACGGCTCAGGGTCGTGTCCCAGTTGAACGCGCTTTCATCATAAGCAACCTCGGCCCTGTATACCAGCCTTACTTTTTGGTTGATCCCGCTGTTGCTGTAACCGGTGTTGGTTTCGCTGATGGCCGTGTCAATCATGGTGTTAATGGCAGTTGTGCTGCCCAGGCCGGCGCGCGCGTCATCAGTATAGAGAACCATGACGTCAATGCGCGTATAGTCATCCCCGATCGGGGAGGATGAGATCGGCGCTGCGGGATCTCCGGGCAGGTAGACGGGAATCGGTTCGCCTTCCGACGGGTAGGCGGATTCGTTCACCTGCTTAATTACATGGACCCCATTTCCAGCGGGGCGTACCATATAAGTCCTGGATGGAAAGGAAATGTCGAGAAACATGATCCCGTCGCGCGTGACGATGTTGACATTGCTGAATTGGATGCCCTTCAACCGCCCCACATAAGCCGTCCCGTTCCCGGGCAGTTTCTGTACGCTACGTAAAACGGCCTGAAAGGATACGCCCTCAAACAGGTCCAGCGCGATGATGTCGCCCTGCTTGATCCAATCGGTATTCAAAACGTTGAAGTCAACAGTCACGAAACGGGTTCGGACGTCTCCCTCCGAGCGAACGTCCAAGATGCCCATTTGCTGCGTGTCGGCGAATAGCCCTCCACCGCCATTCACCCATACCGCCGCTGATGCTGATCCCGAGCCAAGGGCAGCGATCAACAAAAGGCTGACAGCGAACAAAACAATCCTTTTCATTTTTACTCCTTTGTTGTTGTTTGATCTTCATTCAGCATAGTCCCCCACTCTCACAAAACTCTCACAAAAGCGACTGGGATTTAACGGGTTTCGGATTGGAGTGGACCTGTCTTTTCGTTTTCAACCCTTTCAATATCCATCATTCGCGCGAGCAAATCATCCAAATGTCCCAACGTTTGGAAGTAAGCCCGCTCCCCGCTTTGAACGCACTCCACCGCCCCGCGCCAGGTGTAAGCGCCATTATTTTTCTCGCGCCAAAGGCGGATAATGAACGTAAATGGGGACTCTCGTTCGGGATACATGGCAAATCCTTTGCATGGATATGCCGACATCGTATCGCCCCGCTCTCACAAAACTCTCACAAAACCTACTTTTCCAACCCCAAAATTTTCTTCAGCCTCCACCCTGATTCCATGTAAACATCCACCAGCCCGCGGCCAAATCGCGACGCGGCTTCGTCGAGGCTCTTGGAATCCACGTAGCCCTGAAAAACGGAATCCGTCACCCACTTTCCATACGGCGCGCCGAGCAGGATACTGCTGACGCGCAGGTCGGTATTGTGGATCAGGTTGATGCCGCGTAATGTGGACTCGATCTCCGCTCCCGCGCGGACCTGGCGCTGGGTTCCCTCGTCCAGGCCGACGCGGCGCAGAAACGCTTCTGTCGCTTCGGGATGGCTGACCCAGATTCTCCCCAGCGATTCGACCACGCGGGCATCGAGCGGCTTCTTGAAATTCACATGCTTCGCGAACAGCGCCAGTGTCTCTTGCGGGTGGAACCATCCCACTGGCGCGAGCAGGCACAAATAGTTTGGCGCGCTCTCAGGCTGTGACTCGAGATAGGCGGATAGCAATGGGAAGTCGAATCTGCCCGCCCGCGCGTAACGCATTCCCAATGGAAAAAAGCCGATGGGACCGAACAGGCCGAGCGTCCCGTGCGAGACGCCGTTAAGAAACAGGCCGCGATTCTCCTCGGCAAAGCGCGCCGTCAAATGTTCCAGAGTCTGCAGGCCTTCGGAGGAAAGTGGCTTGAGGCGCGGCGCGTTGAGCGGCTGAAACGTCATCAAGAGCCATAAACGAATTTCAGGATCGTTCGCCGAATCGAACAGCGCCTGGATACCCTGCAACGCCTGTCCCTGACGGAGGTTGAGCCACAGGCAAAGTTGATGATGGGCAAGGTATCTCACCGCGTCGGACGGACAATGTAAAAGCGTTTGCAAGTCGTCCAGAGAAACATCGTCCAACCCGTCGGCGCGGCGCTTGAGGCAACTTAACACGCGGCGGAATGCGGTCTCCTCGTTGGGCGAGAGCGCCCCTGCTCGCGCGATGCTTTCCACCGCGTTGCGGTCGGCAGGCCAGGAGGTGGTGTTGATGGCCAGCAGGCGTTGAACAAGCAGTCGCCCCACCCGATTGGATTCAGATGGAAGATGTAATTTTTTTACGGTCAGCGTGTGGATCAAACGATCGGCGTCGTTGATCAAATTTTTATCCAGCCCGTAGCGCGTGAAAAATCCGAGGATGCGCATGGCCACTTGCAGGCGCGCCGATGCGGTGATAAATGTCCGCAGGCCAAGGTCTTTGAGCATGTGACGCAAAATGGAGAGGACGACCTGCGGCTCGCTTTGATGGATGGCGTTGATGACGACGATCGCGGCCTGACGCGTCTCCGCCTCGCGCGACCCCGCGGCGGATCGGAACAATTCGAATCCGTCCTCGCCCATGCGACTCGCGGCGAAGAGCGCCACGCGTTTGGCCTCGATGGAGGGACGTTCGAGCAGGCGGTTGGCGAGGGAACGCGCTAGAGCCGCGTCCTCGGCGTGGAGCGCGGCCAGCCCCTCGGTCGCGAGTTGACGCGCTTCCGAGAATCCGCTCTCAGCGAGCAGGATGAACTGGTCCGCATTTTTTCCCAGCAATAGAAGGGTGAGGGCCGCGCCCCACAGCGCGGGGAAATCCCACGCGCCATGCGCCATCTGGACGATGCAATCCTCGCCGATGATTCCCTCGTCGCATTGCGCGTCGTAATATTGCGCCAGCAGGTATTCGAGCAGTCGCTCGTGGGTGAAGCGCAGGCGCGGCGCAAATTCATTGCCGCCCAGCGCCAGCGCGCCCGCTTCGAGCAATTGATGGAGGGGCGAGCGCGGATCGTCGGCGAGCGCGGTTTGCAGCGACGGATCGGCGCGTAGGTCGGCCAGCGGCAGGGAGGGTTGCCGCTGACGGGCGATGCGCGTGACGAGTTCGAGCATGAGCGCGCGAGCGGATGGGTTGGCCGCCACGCGCTCGAAATATTCGCGAAAGAGGAGTCCGCCCGAACCCGAACGCGGAATGGACGCGCCGCGCCAGGTTTCGGCGGCCAGGCGGAGGAAGAATGGCGAATGGAACCGTTCGCGCATTTCTTCGGAAAGGTCTTCGAAGGAATTTTTTATTTTGAAATGACGGCGATAGGACTCGAACGCGGCGCGCGTTTCATTGGCGTGGAAGGTTTCCACGGGCATGGGCGCTCGCTCGAAGTAGCATTGCCAATTCAGGCGGATGCCGCCCAGCGTGATCGTCCGCCAGGCGTGTTCGCGGCAGGCCAGAATAAATTTGACGGAGGATCCGCCGCCCTGTTGGTGAACAGACTCGGCCAGCGCGTCGAGGCGGCGAAGCAGGTCGGCGGGACCCGCGCCGAGGTCGTTGAAGGCGTTCAGCTCATCGAGCAGGATCCAGACGCGGCGTCCGCGCGTGGACGCGTCGCGTCCGAGGGCGGCGAGCGCGTCAGCCGCGGGAATCGTCTCGGAACCCCATAGTTGACGGGTCAGGTCGCGTTGCGCGTCGAGCGTCAACGCGGAGGCTTCGAGCAGGAGCGTCAGGTCGCCTTGTGCGAGGCGCGTTTCGGCCAGGCGCGCCAGCAGGGACGTTTTTCCGCACCCCGAATGCCCAATCAGGATCAGCGCGGCCGCGTCGGAGCGCGCGAACTCGTCCACTTTTTGTTCGAGGGCTGGACGTGGCACATGCAATTCGGTTAGATACTGTCGGGCGGCGCGCATTTCTGCCAGGCGGTGTTCGGTGATCTTGCGCGTGGCTTCGCGCCGCGCCGACCAGTGATCTTCAAGCGGCGCGGTCTGGCGAATCTTGATCGAGAGCGCTTCCGTCTCGGGCATCGGCTCCACGTTGAGTTCGCGGTTGAGGATGGCTTTGCAGGCGTGGTATTGTGCCAGCGCGGCGGGACGGTCGCCGAGCGCTGCGTAGAGACGCATGAGGGCGCGGTGCATTTCCTCGCGGAGGGGGTCGAGGCTGTGTAGTTTTTTGGCAAAGGAGATGGCTTCGTTCAATTCGCCGCGCGATTCGCTGTGACGGAGCAATCCCTCCAGCGCGGCGCGGAACTGGTCGGCCAGCGTTTCGCGTTCGATCAGGCACCAATCGGCGTAACAGCCTTCGAGGAATTCGCCGCGATAGAGCGAGACGGCCTCGCGCAACGCGGACGCGTGGCCGCGTTTGACGAGGGCGCGGAATTGGTGGATATCCACCTGTTCGGGCAGGATTTTCAGGTTAACCGTATCCCGCGTCTGGTCGAGGATGGAATCGGCGTTTCCCAAAACCTGCCGTACGCGCCACAATTCCGTGTTCAGGCTGGCGCGGGCTTTTTCCTCCGTTTTTTCGGGCCAGAGATTTCCCGCGAGCGTGATGCGCGAATGAGGGTGGTTTGGCCGCGCGGCCAGGCTGGCGAATAATTCTCGTGAGCGTTGCGTGGGAAATGGCGGAAGAAATCTATCCCCCTCCAAAATTTGAACGTTACCAAGCAGGCGAATTTCCAACATGGCGATTGGGAAATCGTCTATGCTTTTCTGGGCCAGAGCCAGCTGATGAGGGCGTATCCTAATCCTACCAATAAAAATATGAATTTGATCGTGGCGCAATAAAACGCAAGGAAAGGCCAGATGGCTTGAAAATCTCCCAGCATGAAGCGCCAGAGCGCGAAGTTTTCCACGGCGTCGAAGAGCGCGGCGGCGAGGGCGAGCCATCCCAGCGGCGCGCTGAGTTTGGCGAACCAGCCTGAGTGACGTGAAGCCGCGAGCAGGATGCCAAATGATAATGCCAGCGCGTAGGCTGCCATGAAGAGGTAATCGAGTCCGAGACCGAAGGCCGCGAAGAGTTGGGCCTGTGTATCCCACGAGGCGAGAATCTCGGCCCCAGATTTGATGTTCCCCGCGAGTTCATACGAGACGATGCCGTTCGGCGCGGCCGCGGTCCGCAGGGGCGTATCCAACGCGCGGAAAACGGCGAACAGGAGAAGGGTCAGGAATAGAAACGAGAGGAAGAGAGGCTTGCGCCTTTCGGACGGGATGGAGTCGAAGGGGTGTCGCATGTTGTCCTCGCCAGCCGAGTCGGATTGGCGGGTATTTTAACGCGAAATCCGCGAATGAGGCGATTTGGCGCTCGCTTCATTCGCGGACGGTAGGGGATGTTTGCCGCGTGGGGTTATTTCATTTCCTGCGGATTGGATGTGGTCTGCAATTCCTTGATCTCACCAGTGACGACGA
>Ga0268298_10006799_pt1 | contig 10278 bp, 6 predicted proteins | sample WWTPWeurt_MetaG_FD_194462 | JGI IMG/M metagenome (GOLD analysis project Ga0268298, IMG submission 194462) | Activated sludge microbial communities from WWTP in Nijmegen, Gelderland, Netherland - WWTP Weurt | ecosystem: Engineered > WWTP > Aerobic digester > Activated sludge | place: Netherlands... | reverse complement strand
AAAAGCCCCTGTTAACAATGAAGTTAGCAGGGGCTTGTTTGTGGAGACGGCGGGAATCGAACCCGCGTCCGAGAAGCGGACCACACCGGGCGCTACAGGCTTAGGAGTTGGATTGATGTCTTGCTTCCGGGTCGTCCCAACCCCAAATCTATCGGAAGCCAGCCACTAAATCTCACCCGTCTGCGTGGCGGTCCACGGGCCAGTCCAACTATGATTTGATGTCGCGGCCGGTATCGTCGGACAGTTCCCGGGGGCGACAGGCGCCGTTATTTTATTTAGGCGGCCATTGCGTAAGTGTCATTGGCACTTATGGTTTGGAACTTGATTTAGGAGGATGTCCCAGCCTCCGCCTGCTCCCAACGCCATCCATTCATCCCGTCGAAACCTTGGCGTCCCCGGGAAACTACAATATACAAACGATCCTGCGAATCTCAAAGTTTCCCAGGGACATTTTTTTTTGGGGGGGTGACAACAAACCTACGGTGCTGACGAGGTCACTACGTAGTATTGTTGCACTTCTGGACCGACCAGCACATTGGTATCCGTAAATGACGTCGTCGTGGACGTGCCGATCAAGGTCGCAGGAGACGGGACAAAATCAATCAATGTGCTTCGATAGATCGAATAGCTCGCGGCGCCTGCTATCGCTTCCCAATACAGTACCGCGTCCGGCTGCGCTTCCTTGATCACGAGATGTTGAATCGGCGACAGCGGCGATACCATGAGGTGCGGCGATAAGAAGCCTGCATACAGAGCAAAATTGGAACTCGTTTGTACGCCGATGGGAGTAGGCTGACCAAATGCCGAGACGAGGGAGAAGTTAGTAGACGACGATCTTCCGCCGCCAGCATCAATCACGGACTTCGCGAGCGTAAAGTGCTCGCTCGACGATTGTGCGAAGAGCAGTGCGGGGAAGAGTAGTGCGATGAGTGTCTTCATGAGTCATCCTTATTTCAATTTGTTTGATTCGATGAAACCATATTCTAGGAGTGCAGCTTCGAGAAGCTTCACTCTTGTTTCGAGTTCCTGATTCCGTTTGGCGAGTTCCTGAATCGCAGCCAGTGCGACACCGTCAGGATCAATCGTGGAAATACCCAAGCTGTCTTCACCAAGGTGGAACGCACTCCAGAAATCCTGTGCCATCGGGCCGATATGGCGGATGGCCTGATCAGGCTGATCTTTGTAGCGCCATTTGGAAATCGGTAGAGTGCGAATTTTTTCGAGCACGTCCTTCGTATCAACCCTTTGAATATCTGCCTTCTTGGTGCTGTCCGAGATGGCAACCCAAGCACTCGATCCTGCCGGTAATTGTGCGCCGCCGGCCGCTGATGTATACATTTTTACACCGCCGAACGCACGGACGTTGAAGCTGTTAACTCCATCGGAAGAGTAGTCGTTATCTTGACCATCGGCCCAGACGAAGCTATTTTCGTGAATCGCTCGAGCGCGGTAACCTCCAGCGAAGGACATTCCGCCCGAAGCGCCGCAAGCGACTCCACCTGGTATCATCGCACCCCAGCCGGATGCAGCGTTGTTTATTCCGCCGCCGATTGCAGCGAACGGTCCGGACGATGTGTTGTTGGAACCTCCGCCGACCGTGGATGTCCCGCCCGACGCGGTATTGTGTGTGCCGCCCCCGACGGTGGAGTTAATACTGGACGCCAAATTATGTGTTCCTCCGCCAATTGTTGCGTAGTTGGCAGTAACAGTATCATACTCGCCCGCGACAAACGAGCCGACTCCGGAATTGACGTTGCCGACACCGATTGTTCCCTTACCGATGATCGTTGCATCACCTGTCACAACTCCGCCACTCGCACCGTCAATCGTTCCAATGCGATAGGCATAAGGTACCGATGTAAGGCGCGAGCGCGGAACCATCTCGGCATCTGATCCAACTTGAACGCCGAGCCAAATTTCAGCGAGTTGAAAATTGTCCGGAAGCACAACAGATGAACCGAGTTGAACATCAAAGTGTCCCGCTTGAACGACGCAAGCAGGCTGAGTTTCCGCCCAGATGGCAGTGCCTCCGGTTGAATTCGAATACAGTGCAAAGGTGACGGCAACGACTGTGTCGAGTGGTGTCTCATCCGGCCGCGTCAAATAGCCCTGGTAGTTAATCAGTTGCGGTATAGCCCAGCAGGGAACCGACGTGGCAATGATGCAAAGCAGAATGAGTTTCTTCATGGATTACTCCTGAATGAGATTTGCGTGCTTATTGTCCGCGCGTATGGACTGAATTTCTGCACGGAGATAACCGTTCTCCGTGCGAAGTTCCTGAACTTGTTTGGCGAGTTCCTTGACGGCAGCGAACAGCACACCGTCAGCATCAAGCGTTTCGATGCCGAGCGAGTCAGTGCCCAGATGGAACGCGTTCCAGAAGTCCTGCGCCATCGGGCCCATATGCTCCGGGCCGTCAGGTTGATGCTTGTAGTTCCATTGATCAATGGGCATCGCTGCAAGCTTCACCAGCACATCCTTGCCGTCAACTTGGGTGCGATTGGTCTTGGACGTGGAGTCACAAAGTGTGATCCACGACGTGCCGCCGCCAACGACCCGCACGCCAACATTAGCAGCCAGCGTATCGGTCCATATGCGGAAACCGTTTCGGACCAGAAAGTTCGCGGTATTGCTCATGCCAATCCCGAGGATATCGGATCCGTCGCCGAATACGAACGCATTGTTTGCGGTGACATTCGTACGCGAACCGCAGCCAAAGCTCCTGTTGCCGCTGACTTGATTGCTGTCCCCTCCGCCCACTGCTGAATAGTCCCCTTGGATGTAGTTGCCGTACCCACCCGGTATAGTCGAGTAGGCGGCAGCCGATGATATTTCATTGCCGTCTCCGCCGCCGATGGTCGAGCGGCTTCCCGCAACGTCGTTATACCGGCCGCCGGCGATGGTCGAGTACATCCCGGTTGCATCGTTGTAAGTTCCGCCGCCGACGGTGGAATAGGAACTCGTGGACGTATTGCGATAGCCTCCGCCAATTGTGGCTGAGCCGCCGCTTGCGGTGTGATAGTAGCCTCCGGCGATACAAGACGCATCTCCGGTTGCATAGTTATGATAGCCGCCGCCGATGACAGACAAATTTCCTTCAGCCCGGTTACCGTCCAGGGTGTCGATGTCGCCTCCGCCTGCGATGACAGAGTAATCACCGCTTGCGATATTGAACTGTCCGCCGCTAACCGTGGAGTGAAGGCCGGTGGCTAAGTTGCCGTTGCCCAAACACATGGCAAAGTCTCCGTCCGCGCGATTACTCAGTCCGGATACGAATGCGTAGTCACCGTCGGCGTGGCTGAATCCGCCAAGCACATTGGACCATTCGCCGTCATTTGAGTTTGCCGGACCGACTGTAATCTTGCTTGTGATTCCTCCGCCCGATGCGTCGTCCACCGTGCCGACTCGGAATGCAAAGGGAACGCTGCGCAATTGAACGCGCGGCAGCATCTCGGAATCCGCTCCGACTTGAACTCCGAGCCAAAGCGTTCCGTCGGTGGAGAGGCCCGACTCAAACGGCGTAATCGTGCCGAGAGCGACATTGTACAATCCGTCGGTGACCGTTACCGTTTGTGCTTCTGTCCAAAACGCGGTCGGGCTTGCCACGTCGTTATAAAGTCTGAATGTCATGGATACTACAGTGTCAAGCGGCGCGCCGCCCGGTGACGTCAGCAGGCCTTGATGAACCAATGTCGAAGGTTCTGCGAATGCAGAACCAACACAAATCATGATTAAGGCGAACATTCTTGCGCAGACCTTCATTGTTATCTCCATCCATGTTTTTGTTCAGTCGCCTTGTCCAACGCGGCCTTGTCCTGTCCGGCCAAGAGCGATTGTATTTGCGCCCGAAGAGTTATAATTTCGTTTTGCATTTCACGATTCTGAATAGTCAGCTCCTGTATCGCGGCAAGCGCAACACCGGACGGGTCAATGGTCGAGATGCTCAGACTGTCATCACCGACGTGGAAGGCATTCCAGAAATCCTGGGCCATTGGGCCGATGTGTTCAATGGAGGGGTCTTGTGATTTGTAGCTCCATTGCTTGATGGGAAGCTGGGAGACTTTCTCAAGCATGTCTTTCGTGCTCACCGAGCGGATGTTCTGTTTCTTCGTGGAATCTGAGACCGCGTTCCATGTGCTGCCGCCCGCCGCGAGATACATTCCCGAGGTCAAGGCGGAGTTTGTATAGAAATAGACACCGCCGGATGCGCGAGCGGCGAAGCGGTTGATGACACTGGCTGTGATATCCGCATCAGTCGCGTCACCCCAGACGAAACAGCCATTACTGAGAGCTTTCGCTCTGCGCCCTGCCGCGAAGGAGTAATTGCCGTTTGCGACATTTCGGGTTCCGCCGGGAATCACAGCGAATGTTCCACTTGCCGAGTTGGAGTCTGCCTCAAGTGCTCCGCCGCCGCCGCTAACGACGCTAAAGAGCCCTCTCGCGCGGTTATAGAACCCGCCGCCAACAGTCGTTCCAAAACCCGCAATGTTGAGGACTCCTCCGCCCACGGTTGCAAAGTTCTCGACGGCATTGTTTTGAGATCCGCCTCCGATGAAGGACTTGTTTCCGAGTGCCGCGTTGTTTTCTCCACCCGCGATGACAGCGGAGACGCCGGAACTATGATTGTTGTATCCTCCTGCTACGACTGAATACGAGGAATCTGCGCGGTTATCTATGCCTCCACCGGCAAAGGAACAGTAGCTTGCGGCAATGTTTGAAGTGCCCCCTCCCACGTATGAAGCCTCTCCGGCCGCAGTGTTGTCACCACCGCCGCCAATCGTTGCGAGATACCCTGTCGCGCTATTGTCGCTTCCGCCGGAGATGGTGGCATAGTCCGCGACAATCGAATTCGAGAATCCTCCGCCGATGGTAGAGTATTCTCCGGGGTTGATATGATTCGAACTTCCGCCTCCGCACGCAGCGGATTCGCCTTCAATGTGATTTGCGTGTCCACCCGCTGCGACTACATGCTCATACATGACATAGTTGGAGTCACCGGCGAGGATTGCGGAGTAGTTGCCGCCGCAGTAGTTGCCGCGTCCGCCGGTTACAACCGCACACTGTCCGAGCGCCCAGTTGCCGTAGCCTCCGCCAATCGTGGAGAAGGGCTGCGTCGCTTGGTTTGCTCTGCCCCCCAAAATGGCGGCCCAGTTAGCCGAGGCACGGTTTGAATCAGCCGCGGCGCCGCCGCCGCCCGCAATCACGGAGTAGCTTCCGTACGCTCGATTGTTTCCACCGCCGCTGATCGTGGCATAACTCCCTGTTGCGAGATTGTTGGAACCACCGCCAATCGTAGTATAGTCTGTTGCCGCCTCGTTGGACAGCCCGCCGAGGACGGACGCATGGCCCCCGGTAATTTGGTTATCCTGTCCGCCAACCACGACGCTGTGACTACCTTCGAGTCCATTGCTTTCCCCGCTGAGAACTCCGGAGAAGTTTCCGTCCATGTAATTGGTCATGCCGTTGCCGATCAAACTATAGTCGCCGACCAGATCGTTGTCGCTGCCTCCTGCAATCGAACTTGCTAATCCATGGCTTGAGTTCTCGACCCCGGAGACGAAAGAGTAGTCTTGCGCGGTCGCGTTATTCTGTCCGCAGATGAAAGAACCTGTTCCTCCGTTAGCCTGCCCTGTCCCGAAGGTGGCTTTGCCCGTGAGCTGGAGGTTGCCCGTAACTGTCCCGCCGCCCGCTCCATCCACGGTGCCAACACGGTATGCGTGAGCGACAGAGTGAAGTTGCGCACGCGGAGCCATTTCAGCATCCGCGCCGACGGTAACACCGAGCCAGCGGTTTGCCGAGAATATGTCAGGTAACGCAGTGATGGAGCCAAGCGAGACATTGAAGATGCCGTCAGTCACTTGCACCGCTGCATGGTTTTCAAACCACAGCGTGTTGCCCCCGCCAGCCGCATCATAGAGAGTAAATGTAATCGCGACAACGGTGTCTAAAGGTGTCTCATCCGGCCTCGTCAGATAGCCCTGATAGTTAATCAGTTGTGGTATAGCCCAGCAGGGAACCGACGTGGCGATGATGCAAAGCAGAATGAGTTTCTTCATGGATTACTCCGGTTTCATGTTCGTCTGCTTATCTCCTGCAAGCAACGATTGGATCTGTGCTCGCAAGGTTGTATTCTCTTTTTCAACCGATTCCAGTCGTTTCGCGAGTTCTTGAATCGCCGCCAGCGCCACGCCGTCGGGATCAATGGTAGAGATAGTCGTGTTGTCGTCGCCGTAACCAAAAAGCGAGTGAAACGACTGCGCCATCGGACCGATGTGCGTGTTCGAAGCGTCCTGATGCGTGTAATTCCACTCTTCAATTTGCAATCGCGCGACCTTGTCCAGAATGGCTGCCGTGTTGACGGCCTTGCGATTGGTCTTCTTTGTGCTATCGGAGAGCACTTCCCACGCCGTATCGCCATTGTCCAGCTTCACACCGGCCGTTCCGGCGCTGTTTGTGGCAATCCTCACGCCGCCGGACGAACGCAAACTGAATTGATTGTTTGCAGTAGAGGCAAAGTCCGCGACTGTATTATCGGCCCAGACGAAAGAACCCGTGTGATTCGCCTTGGCTCGAAATCCCATGGCCGTTGAGAAATTGCCGGTCGCTTCGTTACCAACACCACCGGGCACCGTTGCGCCTGATCCACTGGCGATATTCTGAAATCCTCCGCCAATGGTTACATCTTGATTGGACGCCGTATTCAGCGATCCTGCGCCTATGAATGAGCGCAATCCACTTGCGACGTTTCCTTGGCCACCGCCAACGAATGCCTTCTCACCACTGCTTGAGTTGCTTAGGCCACCGCAGACTACAGAATGTAGACCTTCGGCGTCGCTTCTTTGGCCGCCGCCGATAAAAGAGTAGTCGCCGCGCGCCGAGTTCGAATCTGCCGTAACAGAGCCTCCGCCGCCGACCACTGCCGAATATTCACCGCGCGCCCGGTTGTTGCGACCGCCGCCGATTACCGAGTAGCTTGAGCCAAGCGGTATCAGGGCGTCTTCGACACGATTCCCTAAGCCGCCGCCAACTACTGAGTAATTGCTCGTGACTCTGTTTGACACCCCGCAACCGAGGAATGCGTAGTTTCCGTTGACGATGTTTTTCAGTCCCGCGCCAATCATTGAGCTGATGCCATTTACGAAATTGGAGTCCGCTGCCAGGCCGCTTCCGCCGCCTGCGATGACCGAGAAGTTGTTGCGAATGCGGTTATATACTCCGCCGCAAATGGCCGATTGATAACCGTCCGCGAAATTGTATTGACCTCCGCCGACAAATGCGTCTTGGCCGGCCGCCGTGTTTTGTTGGCCTGCCACGACAGCCGAGCCGAACTGCGTGGCTTGATTACTTCCGCCGCCACCTACAAAGGCGATGTTCCCGGATGCAGTGTTGTTCATTCCGCCGGTAACCACTGCCCGCTGTCCGCTGGCCGTATTGTATTCTCCGCCCGCTACGACTGCGCGGTTGTTCGAAGCTGTGTTCCACAGCCCACCGCTAATCATCGATTGTTCGCCCGTGGCGGCGTTGCCTTGTCCACCACCAATAGTCGATTGCGCGCCAGTCGCTCGATTGCTCCGTCCGCCGCCAATTGCCGAAGCGTTTCCACTCGCCAGATTCGAGTCCGCAACCGCAGGTCCGCCGCCGCCGGCGATTGTTGCATAGTCGCCGAACACGCGATTTCTCGATCCACCACCGATGGTTGCGCCAGCGCTGCCTGCGAGATTCTCATATCCGCCTGAGACCACGGCAAAACTGCCTAACCCGGTGATGTCGTTGTGGTAGCCGCCGCCGATGACGTGGGACGAACCTGATGAAGTAACTTGATTCTCATACCCGCCTACGCAGACTCCGCCGGCGGAATTCAACTCATTAAAGAGGCCGGCGCCAATAAAACCGTAAGCACCAAGGTCGGTGATCGTGTTACTGCTTCCGCCGGCGATGCTTGCCTGAGTGCTGGAAATTGTATGTCCGTCTCCTGCTGCCAAGCAGCTAAATGCAGGGATTGAGTTACCGGCACCCACCGATAGGCTGCCAATCAAGGTGCCGCCGGTGGCTCCGTCCACTGTCCCCGTGCGAAACGCGTACGGCACCGACTGGCTGTATGTCTCCGGGATCATCGGACTGTCGCTTCCAACGGTAACTTGCAGCATGGCAATTCCCGAGGTGAACACCGAATCCGGCAGGTACGTTACTGAGCCAAGAGTTACATTGAAATACCCGTCGGTCACAGTCACCGCCTGGTGAGTTTCAGTCCACATCAGCTCCCACATGAAGCCGTAATACTCGAACGTCATCGCGACGGTAGTATCAAGTGGCGTGCCGGACGGCGAAGTCAGGTACCCCTGATAGTTGATCTGGTGCGGGACAGCCATGGTGAACGATACACTCATCAGAAGCGCGAGCAGGAACATTGTAACAGATTTCATGGTCGTTTCCTTGCAGGAAGAATAGAAAGGATATATTATCGTGATGTCAATTTCGTAAGGTGTTCATTCTGCGCGCGCAGCTGAGTTGCTTTGCTGCGCAGTACGAAGGACATGGTCGGCAAGATCCTGTATCGCGGCTGCAGACTCGCCTGAGTGGTCGACGGTCTACCTATGAAGCGGGTCACTACTACTTCATGTCCATTGACGCCGAATCTGAGTCTGGTGCCCCAAAAACAATAGAGCGAACCCATCGCCATTCATGGCAAGGATTCGCTCTTGTTCTATTCCCCGGCAAGGACAATTCCGCCGACTGACGCAATTACATATTACTGTAGGAATGCGTCATTGTCAACTACTCAACGGAATCCTATCTCTCCAGCATCTTTGCGAAAATCCCTTTCGCGAGGCGACAGCGCTTCATCGCAGTCATGGCTACTGATCCGCCTCAATCCGGCTCCGGCAATTGGTCGCCGTTTGCCTCCCAGTCAATTACAACCCGATCGCTCCGCACTTTATTCAGCAGGTCTATTACGGCGAGATGAAGTGGATGTTCACGGTAATATTCAAGCGCCGACCAATCACGGAGATCGCAATCCAGAATCAGATCGTACGCCTGTGGTCCGGCCAATTCGTTGATACCGACCTCAAGACGCATGAGACCCTCTACCTTTCCGCGCATCTGTTCGAGGGCATCCTTCACGCGATGCGCATTGGTCACCTTGTCCGCGCCGTCGGCGTGCTCATGTAATCTCCACATAACAACGTGTCGAATCATCGATTCACCGCTACTTAATGAATTGCACACTCTGCGTATCGGAATACTCACCTTGCTTCGCGGAAATCAGATAGAGTCCGCTTGCGAGGTTTGCCGGCTGCCATTTCAGCGTCAGCGTTCCCGGTCCGGCAATTCCTTCGTGCAAGTCCGAAACTTTCTGTCCGAGAGCATTGAAAACGGCAATCGATGTCGCGGCTCGCGTCGGCAGCTCCGCGTTTAGCGTCACGGCGTTGTTAAACGGATTCGGGTACGCGGTCACCAGCAAATACGCCCCGGGAGTCGGCACTCGCCGTTCCTCCGCACTTACCAAACCACCGCCTTCGGTCACGGTGTAGGTTGTGTTCGCGGCAACGTTCTCGTAGCGTTCGACTGTACCGTTCGGCCAGCGAACAAGTATTGAGTCGGCCGTTGCGGCAGCGCCAAGCCCGAAATGCAAATCGAGAGTCTGTCCGCAGTAGCCGGATTGCCCTTCGACCTGGCGCACCTTGTTCCCAATTCGAACGACTGCGCCCAACGCGCCGCGATTTGACTCGCCTCCGCGCAGCCGCAAGACAATGCCGTGATTCTGCGCTTGTCCGTTGCGGTAGAGCAGGTTGTCTTCGTTGGCATTGCGAGAACGCGCAATACACAAATCCAAATCTTGATCATTGTCCATATCTCCGAACGCGCAGCCGAATCCCCAACCGCTGTCCGCTTCTATTGGTTCGAGAATCGCGCGCGAGAAACTGCCGCTTCCGTCGTTGTCGTACAAATGGTTCTTGCGGTAGATGTTGCCGTTCGCTGCGAAACCGTTTGTCACCAGCAGATCGACGTCACCATCGTTGTCATAGTCTGCAAATGCGCTGCCCACGGCTTGCTGATTCTCCGCGCTCACCGGCGAACCGGTAATGGCCTCGAACGCTTGTCCGGTGTTGCGATAGAGCAAACTCCCTCCGCCGTATGTCCCCACAAACAGGTCAAAGTCGCCGTCATTATCAATATCGCCCCAACTCGCCGTAAAGTTCGAGACGAAATCGGTTGTCGGCGGAACTCCTTCGGTGCTCGCGAACTGTCCTTGCCCGAGATTCGTGTATAGCGCGT
>Ga0268298_10006798_pt1 | contig 10279 bp, 10 predicted proteins | sample WWTPWeurt_MetaG_FD_194462 | JGI IMG/M metagenome (GOLD analysis project Ga0268298, IMG submission 194462) | Activated sludge microbial communities from WWTP in Nijmegen, Gelderland, Netherland - WWTP Weurt | ecosystem: Engineered > WWTP > Aerobic digester > Activated sludge | place... | reverse complement strand
GCCGAAGTCGGGGCACATGGCGAACCAGCACGGCAAGGCGGCGGCGGCGGCGATCGTCGAGCTGCTCAACGGCCGCGCGCCGCAGCCGCCGATGATGACGAACACCTGCTACAGCTTCGTCGACGATGCGAACGTGATTCACGTGTCGTCGGTGCACCGCTACGTGGCCGAGAAGAAGACGATGGAGACCGTCCCCGGCTCGGGCGGACTGTCGGCCGAGCCGAACGCGCTCGAGGGTGTCTACGCGAACGCGTGGGCGCGCTCGATCTGGAAGGACATGTTCGCCTGACGCGGCGCGCCGCCGCGCGGGGAGGGGGCGAGCCGGGTCCGCCACGCGGCTCGGGCCGCGCCGCGCGGCGGCCGGCGGCGGCCCCTACCAGGGCAGGCCGACCATCACCTTCACGACGCGGCGGTCGACCGGCGCGGTCCAGCCGTGCCCGAGCCCCGCGTGGATCGACAGGCCGCCGGGCACTTCGAGGTCGACGGTCAGGAACGTCGTCTGCCCCGACGTGGACCCGAACTGCAGGTCGTTCAGGCTGCCGAGCTCCGTATAGTGCTCGACGCCGACCGCGACGTGCTCGCCGAACGAGCGCACCGCCTTCGCGAAGACGTCGAGATTGAATCGGTTGTCGCGCCCGGGCACGTAGTTCAGCGGACGGTTCAGGATCGGGTTGAGCGCGAGCAGCCAGTCGCCGGTGCGCACGCCGACGATGCCGCGCGCCTCGAACGAGAGGTGCGACTCCGAGATCCGGCGGTGGTACGTGGACAGCTCGAAGTTCACGCCGTGGAACCAGGCGGCCCCGCCGTCGGCGCGCACGTCGAGGTAGTGCAGGCGCGCCTTGAACCCGTCGACGGTCGCGCGGTGCGTGTCGTGGGAGTAGGACATCGGCAGGTGCAGGCCGAGATTCCAGCGCTCGGAGAGCCCGACGACGACTTCGGGCATGAACCTGAACACGTGTTCGGGAATCTGTTCGCCGGTGTAGTCGGCGGTGCGCCGCCCGCGCGGCGTGTAGTTGAAGTGGAGCTCGTAGCCGACGTCGCCGGCCTTCTCGAACTCGTCGTCGAAGACGACGATCTCGTCGGGAGCGGCGGGAGAGGGAACGGGCGCGAGGGCGGCGGCGGCGGCGAGCGCCAGGCGTGCGGCGTGGCGGGCGACCGGTCGCGGTCTCGAGGCGACGGCGCTCGGGTCCGTGCACGGGAGGGCGGTATACATAAGGATATGCACCTCCGAATAACTTGTATAAGCGTGATCGGCCCGGAGGCGGCACGCGCGAGCCGCGCGGCGCGGGTTTCCGCGCAGCGGACGGCGCGGGCCGACCGGAGGGCGCGGCGGCCGCGCGCGAATGCGCGCGAATGCACGAATTGGCCGCCGATCGTGCCGTTGAACGGACCGTCGTCCGCGCGCGAAGCGCCCTACAGTGTCGAGTGACCGGTCACGCCGGTCGACGCCTTCCCGCGCGCGGGGCCTCGCGGGGCGGCGCGGCCGCGCGTTCGGGCGTCCCGTCGCGGATCACGCAACGGTTCTCCAGCCGCAGTGGAAGTCGAAAAGGGAGCAAATTCAAATGGGCTTTCTCGGCAATCTCGCGGTCGGCGTGCGCCTCTCGCTCGCGTTCGCCGTCGTTCTGGCGACTTCGCTGGTGATCACGCTGGTCGGCATCAACGGCATCGACAAGGTGCACGACCGGTCCGAGGCCATCTACGAGGCGAACACGCTGCCGCTCGCGCACACGGGCGAGCTCGTCGCGCTGACGCTGCGGGCGCGCGTGCTGGCGATGGACATGATGCTGAACCCCTCCGCGGAGAACGTGGAGCGGCGCGACAAGGAAACGAGCAGGAATTTCGAAGCGGGCACGAAGCTGCTCGACGGGCTGCTCGCCAGCGGGCACGAGGCCGAGGAGCACCAGCTGTTCGAGACGGTGAAGAAGGCCCGGGCCGGGTACTTCGAGGGGCTCGCCGCGGTGCGCGACGCGGTGCGCGCGGGCAAATCCGACGCTGCCCGCCAGGCCTACGAGCAGAAGGTCCGTCCCGTGTCCGACGAGCTGCTGGCCAGCTTCGAGAAGCTCTCGGCGCTCCAGCTCGGCGAAGCGAAGCAGGGCCTGGACGACATCCGGGCCGTCGAGCGGTCGATGACCTGGACCAGCGTGACCGTCGCGGCCGTCGCGCTCGCGCTCGGCGGGTGGCTCGCGTACGCGATGACGCGCTCGATTCGCGGCCCGGTGCGCGAGGCGATGGGCGTCGCCGAGCGGATTCGCGACGGCGACCTGACCGCCGAGATCCGTGCGCAGCACCGCGACGAGTTCGGGCGGCTCCTCGACACGCTGCGCGAGATGCAGGCGTCGCTGCGCACGATCGTCGGCAACGTGCGCGCCGCCGTCGACTCGGTGACGACCGCCAGCGGCGAGATCGCCGCGGGCAACCAGGACCTGAGCAGCCGCACCGAGGAGCAGGCGAGCTCGCTTCAGGAGACCGCCGCGTCGATGGAGGAGCTGACGAGCACGGTGCGGCAGAGCGCCGAGCACGCGCGCACGGCCGACGGGCTGGCGAACGCGGCACGCGACGCGGCCGCCCACGGCGGAGAGGTCGTCGGGCAGGTCGTCGCGACGATGGAGGACATCAGCGCGAGCTCGCGCAAGATCGCGGACATCATCGCGGTGATCGACGGCATCGCGTTCCAGACCAACATCCTGGCGCTGAACGCGGCCGTCGAGGCGGCGCGCGCGGGCGACCAGGGGCGCGGGTTCGCGGTCGTCGCCGGCGAGGTCCGCACCCTCGCACAGCGCAGCGCGCAGGCCGCGCGCGAGATCAAGACCCTGATCGGCGACAGCCTCGGCAAGGTCGAGGCCGGCAGCCGCCAGGTGAGCGACGCGGGCGTCGCGATGAACGAGATCGTCAGCCAGGTCGGGCGCGTGACGGACCTGATCGGCGAGATCACCAATGCGAGCCAGGAGCAGTCCTCGGGCATCGGCCAGGTGAACGACGCCGTCTCGCAGATGGACCAGGTCACGCAGCAGGACGCGGCGCTCGTCGAGCAGAGCGCGGCGGCGGCCGCGAGCATGAAGTCGCAGGCCCGGCAGCTGTCGGAGGCAGTCTCGGTCTTCCGCCTGCCGTAGCCCTTCCGTGCCGCGCCGGGCGCGGCCGGCACGACCGGCGCCGGGGGCGGCCCGCGCCGGCGCGCGGCCTCGCCGGCCCGGCTCGCATCGCGCTGCTACACTCACGTGCCCCGGCGTCGTGCCGGGGCTCGCAGTCGCTGCGGGGCTCGCCGTCTCGCCCCGGTCCGCGGCCCGCGTGTTCGGAGGACCGATCTTGCAACTCGACGCCGAGGGTCTTGCGCGTGCCGTGCTCGGGGCGTGCGCGCTCGCGTGCGTCTGCGCGCTGTCGGCCGCGCTGCTGATCCAGCACTTCGGCGGCCTGCAGCCGTGCGCGTGGTGCGTGTTCCAGCGCGGGATCTACGTGCTGATCGCCGCGGTGTGCGCGCTCGGCGCGCTCGCGCCCGGCGGGCGCGGCGTGCGCGCGGTGGCGCTCGTCGCGGCGGACCTGCTCGCCGCCGGCGGCCTCGCCGCGGCACTCTTCCACAACTTCGTCGCGGCGCGCCCGGGGGGCTGCGGCGTGACGATCGCCGACAAGTTCCTCATGTGGAGCGGGCTGTGGGAGACGGTCCCGTGGATGTTCAACGCGACCGCACCGTGCGACGAGGCGAACGCACCCCTGCTCGGCATCCCGTTCGCGCTGTGGAGCGCGGCGCTGTTCGCGATGCTCGGCGCGGCCGCGGCGACGGGGCTGGTGCAGCTGCTGCGGGCTCGCGCTCGCGCGTAGGATCCACCCACACTGCGACCGAGCCCGCGTGAACGCCCGGGCCGGCCCGCGCCCGCGGGCGGCATCGGCGCCGGGCGCCGGGCGCCCTGCGGGTGCCCGCCTCCTCCTACGCGCCGGCGCTCGCGAGCAGCGCCTCGAACGCCGCGTCCCACGCGGGCAGCGATACGCCGAAGTCGCGCGCCAGGCGCGCGTTGTCGAGCACCGAGTTCTTCGGCCGGCGCGTGGGCGTCGGATAGTCTTCGGTGCGGATCGCCGTGACGCGCGGCGCGCGCGCGGGGGCCGGCGCGCCGAGCGCGCGCGCCACGCGCGGCAGCCGGTCCACGATCGCCTGCGCGAAGCCGCACCACGACGTCGAGCCCGCGCAGGTGAAGTGGTAGACGCCGCCGGCGGGCCCGAGCGCGGGGTCGCTCGCGGCGGGGAGCTTCGCGACGACCGCGGCCGTGGCCTGCGCGATCGCGCGGCTGGTGGTCGGCGCGCCGACTTGGTCGGCGACCACGCGCAGCTCGTCGCGCTCGCCGGCGAGCCGGAACATCGTCGCGAGGAAGTTGCGCCCGCGCAGGCCGTAGACCCAGCTCGTGCGCAGGATCAGGTGACGGCAGCCGCTCGCGGCGACCGCGCGCTCGCCGTCGAGCTTGGTGCGCCCGTACACGCCCAGCGGCGCGGTGGGATCGCCCTCGACGTAGGGGCCGGCCTTCTCGCCGTCGAACACGTAGTCGGTGGAGTAGTGGACCAGCCACGCGCCGAGCGCGCGCGCCTCGCGCGCGAGCACGCCGGGCGCGACCGCGTTGACCGCCGCGGCGAGCTCGGGCTCGGACTCGGCGCGGTCCACCGCGGTGTACGCGGCCGGGTTCAGCACGATCGCGGGCCGCACCTCGCGCATCACGCGCGCGATCGCGTCCGGCGACGCGAGGTCCATCGCGGCGCGGTCGACGCCGACGACTTCGCCGCGGCCGGCGAGCGCCGCGACGAGGTCGTGGCCGACCTGGCCGTTGGTGCCGGTGACGAGGATGCGCGCGCTCACGCGAGCCCCCCGGAGTCGGCGCGCCGGACGCTCATTCGCACACGCGCGGGGCGGCGGGCCGGCCGTTCATTCGCGCGCCTGCGCACGGACGCACCGGCCGTTCATTCGTACACCTTCGCGTCGGCGAGCCGCACGCCGACCTGGTCCTTCGCCGACAGCGTCGGCGTCGCGCCCGCGAGCGGCCACTCGACGCCGATGTCGGGGTCGTTCCAGATCACGCAGCGCTCGTGCTGCGGCGCGTAGTAGTCGGTGGTCTTGTAGAGGAAGTCGGCCGCGTCCGACAGCACCAGGTAGCCGTGACCGAAGCCGGGCGGCACCCACAGCATCCGCTTGTTCTGCGCCGACAGCACGAAGCCCTCCCAGCGACCGAACGTCGGCGAGCTGCGGCGCAGGTCGACGACGGCGTCGAACACCTCGCCGGTGACCGCGCGCACGAGCTTGCCCTGCGCCTGCTCGATCTGGTAGTGCAGCCCGCGCAGCACGCCGTGGCGCGAGTGCGAGTGGTTGTCCTGCACGAAGTCGAGCGTGACGCCGGCGGCGTCGCGGAACGCGCGCGCGTTGAAGCTCTCGAAGAAGAAGCCGCGCTCGTCGCCGAACACGCGCGGCTCGATCAGCAGCACGCCCGGCAGGCGGGTCTCGATCACGTTCATCAGAACACCCGGTCGCGCAGGATGGCGAGCAGGTACTGCCCGTAGCCGCTCTTGACCAGCGGCGCGGCGAGCGCCTCGAGCTCGGCGGCGCCGATCCAGCCCTGGCGGTACGCGATCTCCTCGGGGCACGCGATCTTCAGGCCCTGTCGCTTCTCGAGCGTCTGCACGAACAGCGACGCCTCGATCAGCGACTCGTGGGTGCCGGTGTCGAGCCACGCGTGGCCGCGGCCCATCACGCGCACCTCGAGCTCGCCCCACTCGAGGTACACGCGGTTGACGTCGGTGATCTCGAGCTCGCCGCGCGGCGACGGCTTCAGCGACTTGGCGACCTCGACGACGCGGTTGTCGTAGAAGTACAGGCCGGTGACCGCGTAGCGCGACTTCGGCGCCTTCGGCTTCTCCTCGAGGCTGATCGCGCGGCCGGACGCGTCGAACTCGACGACGCCGTAGCGCTCGGGGTCGGTCACCGGGTACGCGAACACGGTCGCGCCCTGGGCGCGCGCGGCGGCGCCGGCGAGCTCCTTGGGGAGGTCGTGGCCGTAGAAGATGTTGTCGCCGAGCACCAGCGCGCAGGGGTCGGCGCCGACGAAGCGCTCGCCGATGATGAACGCCTGCGCCAGGCCGTCGGGCGACGGCTGCACCGCGTAGGAGATGTCCAGGCCCCAGCGCGAGCCGTCGCCGAGCAGCTGCTCGAAGCGCGGGGTGTCCTGCGGCGTGGAGATGACGAGGATCTCCCGGAGGCCGGCGAGCATCAGCGTCGACAGCGGGTAGTAGATCATCGGCTTGTCGTAGATCGGCAGCAGCTGCTTGGAGACGACCTGCGTGACCGGGTGCAGCCGGGTGCCGGAACCGCCGGCGAGGATGATGCCTTTCATGTCGATTCAGCGCCCTTCGTAGTTGGCGGCGATCCAGTCCTTGTACGCGCCCGAGAGCACGCGCGCGGTCCAGTCGGTGTGCTCGAGGTACCAGCGCACGGTCTTGCGAAAGCCGGTCTCGAAGGTCTCGGCGGGGCGCCAGCCGAGCTCGCGCTCGATCTTGCGCGCGTCGATCGCGTAGCGGCGGTCGTGGCCGGGGCGGTCGGTGACGTACGTGATCAGCCGCGCGTGCGGGCCGGCGGCGTCGGGTCGCGCCTCGTCGAGCAGGCGGCAGATCGTGCGCACCACCTCGATGTTCGGCATCTCGTTGCAGCCGCCGACGTTGTACGTCTCGCCCAGGCGGCCGGCCTCGAGCACGCGCCGGATCGCCGAGCAGTGGTCGCCGACGTAGAGCCAGTCGCGCACGTTCATGCCGTCGCCGTAGACCGGCAGCGCCTTGCCGGCGAGCGCGTTGGCGATCATCAGCGGGATCAGCTTCTCGGGGAACTGGTACGGGCCGTAGTTGTTCGAGCAGTTGGTGGTGAGCGTGGGCAGCCCGTACGTGTGGTGGTACGCGCGCACGAGGTGGTCGGACGCCGCCTTCGACGCCGAGTACGGGCTGTTCGGCTGGTACGGCGTGGTCTCGGAGAACGCGGGGTCGTCGGGCCCGAGCGAGCCGTAGACCTCGTCGGTGGACACGTGCAGGAAGCGGAACGCGGCGCGCGCCGGTGCGTCGAGCTCGCCGAAATACGCGCGCGCCGCCTCGAGCAGCGCGAACGTGCCGTCGATGTTGGTGCGCACGAACTCGCCGGGGCCGAGGATGGAGCGGTCGACGTGGCTCTCGGCGGCGAAGTGGACGATCGCGCGCGGCTTCAGTTCGCGCATCCGCGCGAGCACCGCGGCGCCGTCGCAGATGTCCAGGCGCTCGAAGCGGTAGCGCGGGTCGCGCTCGACCGACGCCAGGTTCTCGAGGTTGCCCGCGTACGTGAGGCGGTCGAGGTTGAGCACCGGCCCGCCGCCCGCGGCGAGCCAGTCGAGGATGAAGTTCGAGCCGATGAAACCGGCACCGCCGGTGACGAAGATCATGGGGGTGGGGCGTCCGGGAGCGTGGAAAAGGGAATTATCCCCGAGCGCGGGCCGCCGCGTCGGTGACATCCGGCATAATTCGCCCATGTCAGCGCTCGACCAGCTCAAGCAGTCCACGATCGTGGTCGCCGACACCGGCGACTTCAACGCGATGCGCGCCTACGCGCCGCGCGACGCGACGACCAATCCCACGCTGATCCTGAAGGCGGCGGGCAAGGCCGAATACCGCTCGCTGGTGACGGACGCCGTCGCCGCGCACCCCCGCGAGACGCTCGCGGAGGTCTGCGACCGCGTGCTGGTGCGCTTCGGCTGCGAGATCCTGTCGATCATCCCCGGGCGCGTGTCCACCGAGGTCGACGCGCGGCTGTCCTTCGACGTCGAAGCCACGGTCGCCAAGGCGCGCCGCCTGATCGAGCTCTACGCGGCCGCGGGCGTGCCGCGCGAGCGCGTGCTCGTCAAGGTCGCGTCCACCTGGGAGGGCATCCGCGCGGCCGAGCGGCTGGAGAACGAGGGCATCCACTGCAACCTGACGCTGCTGTTCTCGTTCGCGCAGGCGGTGGCGTGCGCGGACGCGGGCGTGACGCTGATCTCGCCGTTCGTCGGCCGCATCTACGACTGGTACCGCAAGCGCGACGGCACCGACTTCACCGGTGAGAACGACCCCGGCGTGCTGTCGGTGCGCCGCATCTTCGAGTACTTCAAGAAGTTCGGCTATCCCACCGAGGTGATGGGCGCGAGCTTCCGCAACGTCGGCCAGATCACCGCGCTCGCGGGCTGCGACCTGCTCACGATCAGCCCGGAGCTGCTCGAGCAGCTCGCCCGCTCCGACGCCGCCGTGCCGCGCCGGCTCGACGCCCGCGCCGCGCAGCAGATGCATGTGGACCGCGTGCGCTTCGACGAGAAGCACTTCCGCTTCGAGCTCAACGAGGACGCGATGGCGACCGAGAAGCTCGCCGAGGGGATCCGGCTGTTCGTCGCCGACGTGGTCAGGCTCGAGGCGCTGGTCGCGCAGGCGCGCTGAGGGCGGCGCCGAATCCAGGCGCCGGGCGCTCGCCGGCGCGCGAGGGCCGCGAGGTGTGCCGAGGGCGTGCCGCCCGCTACTTCACGCCCGTCGAGCCGAATCCGCCCAGGCCGCGCTCGCTCGTCTGCGAGAACCGGTCCACGACCTCGAACGCCGGCCGCAGCACCGGCACGAACAGCATCTGCGCGATGCGCTCGCCGGGCGAGATCTCGATCGGCTCGCCCGCGGGGTTGCGGTTCCACACGCTGACGAAGACCTCGGCCATGTAGTCGGCGTCGACGATCCCGGTGCCGTTGCCGAGCACCAGTCCCTTCTTGTGGCCCAGCCCCGAGCGCGGCACGATCATCGCGAAGTACGCCGACGAGTTCATGTGCATCGCGATGCCCGTGGGCACCAGGATCGCGCTCGCCTGCGGCGGCACGCGCAGCGGCTCCTTCAGGCACGCGATCAGGTCGATGCCGGCGGCCTGCGCGCTCTGGTAGCGCGGCAGGCCCCACTCGTGCAGGCGCTCGTCGAGCACCCTGATCTCGATCACGGGTTGTTCGTTCATGTCGGTCGGCCGGTGTGGGCGCGACTGTGCCGCAGGAACGGCGACAGCGCAAGCGGCGCGAAGTACATCGGGATCTGCGCGATCGCGACGTACAGCGCGAAGGTCTCGCCGGCGGTGCCGGCGGTGATCACGAGCATCAGGCCCATGTTGCGGTTGCCCGAGACCAGCGCGGCGCTGAACGCCGCGGTCGTGCCGGCGCGCCGGAAGAGCGCCCAGCCGGCCGCGTGCAGCGCCGCGGTCGCGACGCACGACGCGAAGAAGAGCGTCGCGACCAGCGCGGGCTCGCGCGCGATGCGCGCGGTCACGCCGTCCATCACCGCGACCGCGAAGAGCACGAGCAGCAGCACGTTGACGCCGCCGAGCAGGTCGGGGTGGCGGGCGAGCCGGCCCGGGCCCACCCCGCGCCGCACGATCCACGCGAGCGCGAACGGCAGCGCGACCAGCGCGACGACGCGCGCGAAGAACGCGAGCAGGTCCACGCTCAGCCCGGCCTCGGGCAGCACCCATCCGACCAGCGGCGTGAGCGTCAGCGGCAGCAGCAGCGTCGTCGACACCGAGGCGATCATCGCGAGCGTGCCGTCGAGCCCGAGGATCATCGCGAACACCGCGGCCGAGCCGATCGACGGCGCCGCCGACTGCAGCAGCAGCACCAGCCGCAGGTCCACCGGCATCCCTGCCCAGCCGGTGCCGAACCACACGACGAGCGGCGACACGACGAGCTGCCACGCCGCGAGCGCCGCGGGCTGCGCGGGGCGGCGCAGCGCGTCGCCGAGCCGCTGCCAGTCCAGGCGCAGCAGCGCGGTCGTCAGCGTGCCGATCACGGTCGCGGTGAACACCGGGCGCGCGAACGCCGCGAGGCCGGGCAGCGCGATGCCGACGAACACCCCCGCGGGCAGCGCCCAGCGGGCGTAGCGTCCGAGGAAGGCGAGGAGGGCGTGCATGGGGCGGTTTCGTTCGGGGGACGCGGGATTATCGCCGGGGCGCACGTCCGGCCCGCGCCCGACGTTCGCCGGGGTCGGCGGGCGCCTGACCGCGCGCGACGGACCGGGCGCGCACGCAGCCCTCGTCTCGCCCGGCCCGCGCGAGAATCAGCCGAGCTTCGCCGCGGCGCGGTGCAGCACGGCGCCCACGATCATCAGCACGACGCCGGCCCCGGGGCTCGCGATCTCGAGCGAGTCGTCGGCGATCGACAGCCCGACGATCACGACGCCGGCGAAGAACGCGAGCATCGCGATCCGGCCCAGCACGCGCGAGACGAAGGCACGCAACTGCTGCGCGACGCGC
>Ga0268298_10006797_pt1 | contig 10279 bp, 6 predicted proteins | sample WWTPWeurt_MetaG_FD_194462 | JGI IMG/M metagenome (GOLD analysis project Ga0268298, IMG submission 194462) | Activated sludge microbial communities from WWTP in Nijmegen, Gelderland, Netherland - WWTP Weurt | ecosystem: Engineered > WWTP > Aerobic digester > Activated sludge | place: Netherlands... | reverse complement strand
CGAGGCGGGTGCCCGAGGAGCGAGCACCGGAAGCCTACTCACGTAGGTTGAGGAGCGCAGCGACGAGGCCACCCGCCGCAGCGAGAGGATCGGCGGTCGTAGCAGGACTTATTCATTCGCGGCCCCTTAGAGGCGGGCGCGCAGCAGATAAGTCAACGGGCTGCTTGCGGCCTGTTGGTCCGGCGGATCCAGTACCAGCGCGGGGGGAAGTGAACTATGGTGTGGCCCCCATCCTCAGGAGAGAGACAATGCAGATCGGAGTCGTGTTTCCGCAGACAGAGATCGGGTCGGACGCAGGGGCGATCCGGGAGTATGCGCGGGCCGTCGAGGCGATGGGATACACGCATATCTCTGCGTATGACCACGTCGTCGGCGCCCACGTCGCGAGCCGCCCGGGCTGGAAGGGGCCCTACACCCATGAGTCGATGTTCCACGAGCCCTTCGTCCTGTTCTCGTACATCGCCGCGATCGCCCCGAAGATCGGCCTCTCCACGGGCATCGTCATCCTGCCTCAGCGACAGACTGTGCTCGTCGCGAAGCAGGCGGCCTGCCTCGACGTCCTCTCGAACGGGCGCCTGCGGCTCGGCGTGGGCACCGGATGGAACGAGGTCGAGTACGAGGCTCTCGGGGTGCGCTTCGCCGATCGGGGCAAGATCTACGAGGAGCAGATCGAGGTGTTGCGGGCGCTCTGGAGCCGCGAGGCCGTGACCTTCAAGACGCCTTTTCACACCATCCCGGACGCCGGCATCAACCCGCTCCCGATCCAGCGCCCCATCCCCCTCTGGATGGGCGGCGGCCAGGACTCTCCCATCTCCGGGGCCGCCGCGAGCGAGAAGGTCATTCGTCGCATCGCCCGCCTGGCGGACGGCTGGATCGCCCTCTTTCAGCCGGACGACCGCGGCCGCGAGCTCCATTCGCTCTTTGTCGGCTTTTGCCGCGAGCACGGCCGCGACCCGAAGAGCGTCGGCCTCGAAGGGAAGCTCAACGCGCACAGGGCAAGCGAGGCTCGATGGAGCGAGTCGGTGGCCGCCTGGGCGGACATGGGGGCTTCGCACCTCGTGATCAACACCATGGGAGACGGGCTCGCGGGGGCCGATCAGCACCTCTCGCGGCTCGAGGAATTCCGGAGAGCGCTCCCCGCCCCGCCGAAAGGCCAGGAGTGAGCGCTCGGCGGAGGGTCAGTCGTCGTCCTTGTCGGCGGCGCCGTCGTGCGCGGCTTTTGCGGCCTGGGCGAGCCACGAGAGGCTCAGGGCGACGCAATGTTTGCAGAACTCGCCCTCTTCGCCGCGGGGGCACGAGCACGAGTAGGCGAGGCTCGAGTCCTTGACCCACACGCGGACCGCGTAGGCCGTTTCGCCCACGACCACCCCGGTGATCGACGACTTGTTGCGAGCGAGGGCCTGCACGCGACCCTTCTCGAAATAATCGCGCCCGCGAGCGAAGGAGCGCTCGTCGGTGATCTTCTTGATCGCGTCCTTGTGGAGAATACTGGCAAAAGGCACACTCATGGCGTGACCTCGGGCGCGGACCCGGGGGCGCGGCCGCCGCTGGGGGACGGAAGTCCCGACGCTGCGCCGCGCCGCCGAATGTCCAGCGACCCGGGGCCATCTTACCCCTCGGCTCGACCGAACGCGAGCCCCGAAAGGAATGCCATGAAGCGAAGACCGCCTTGGATGCACTTGTACATGCTCTTCTGCGCCCTCCTGCTCTCGATGCTCTCGATGCTGGCGGGCTGCGACGGGCCGGCCGAGGAAGGCGGCGTGAGCGTGGGTGTGTCGGCGCAGGCCCTCTCGGCAGCCGACGTGACGAAGATCACGGTGACGGTGAGCGGCAGCGGCATCACGCCGGACATCGTGCAAGACCTCGTGCAGACCAACGGCCAGTGGGGCGGGATCATCGGCGGAGTCCCGGCCGGCGCCAATCGCACCGTCCTGGCCGACGCCTACGACTCCGGCAACACCAAGATCTACAGCGGTCAGGTCACCGGCGTGACGGTGACCACGGGGGTGACGGCGGCGGTGATCATCGTCCTTCAGGACCAGACGGCGCCCGATCCCTTCACCAACAGCGCCCCACGGATCACGGGCCTTGTCGCCTCGGCCAGCCAGGTGGAGCCCGGACAGACAGTGGATCTGACGCTCACGGCGGTCGACGCGGACGGCGATCCCTTGACCTATGTGTGGAGCTCCCCCGCTGGCTCTTTTGCGGGCGGCGGCACCGCGACCCCCACGTGGACAGCGCCCGGCGCCGAGGGGGATGACGCGCTGAGCGTGAGCGTCACGGACGGCAAGGGCGGACAGGCAGGCATCTCCCTGACAATCGCTGTATTCAGCGCCGAGGGTGGCGTGGGCGTGTCGGTGACGTTCAACACGTGGCCTGTCGTGAGCGAGGTGACGGCGACTCCGGGCCAGGTGGACGTCGGTCAGACGAGCGTCCTCGACGTGCTGGCGGTGGACGGCGACGGGGACACGCTCACCTATGCGTGGAGCGACAGCGGCTGTGGCGGGAGCTTCAACAACGCGGCCGTGAAGAGCCCGATCTGGACGGCGCCGGCCGTGATTCCGCCGGGCGGCTCGTGCGCGCTCGTGGTCACCGTGAGCGACGGAAACGGCGGCAACACGACGGGCACATTGAACGTCAACGTGGGTCTCCCTGTGGTGCCCAACGCGTCGCCGGTGATCGACCAGACCTTCCAATCGACGGCGACTGTCGCAGCCGGTGGAACAGTGGTGTTCCAGGTCCAGGCGCACGATCCCGAGGGGGCGGCGGTGAGCTTCGCGTGGAGCGCGCTGGAGGGAGGGCTCGGGGCGCCTGTGACAGGGGCGACGACGAGCCAGGTGACGTGGACAGCGCCGGCGAGCGGCGGGCCCTTCACCGTGTCTGCGATCGTGAGCGACGTCGCCGGGGCGAAGACGCAGAGGACGTTCGTCGTCAGCTCGTCGGGGATCCAGATCATCGCGGGCGACAGCCACACTCTCTTGCTCAAGGCGGACGGGACGCTGTGGGCGACGGGCTGGAACGCGTTTGGCCAGCTCGGCGACGGGACGAGCACCGATCAACACGGCTTTGTGCAGGTGCTCACGGGCGTGGCGAGCGTCTCCGCGGGGCCTGTCCACACCATGGCCGTGAAGACGGACGGCACGCTGTGGGCGACGGGGTTCAATGACTACGGCGAGCTCGGCGACGGCACGACGACGAGCAGCCTTGTCTTTGTCCAGGTGCTCTCGGGCGTGGCAGTCGCTGTGGCGGCGGACGCGCACAGCCTCGCATTGAAGACCGACGGGACGCTGTGGGGGACAGGCTACAACGGCGACGGCGAGCTGGGGGATGGCACCACGGTGGACAGGCACGGGTTCGTGAAGGTGCTCTCGGGCGTGGCGGGCGTCTCGGCGAGGTGGGATCACAGCCTCGCATTGAAGACGGACGGCACGCTGTGGGCGACGGGCCGCAACCTCGAGGGCCAGCTCGGCGACGGCACCACGAACAACAGCCTGGTGTTCACGCCCTTGCTCGCGAACGTCACGAGCTGCTCGGCGGGCTACAGCCACAGCCTGGCGGTCAAGAGCGACGGGACCTTGTGGGCGACGGGGCTCAATGACAGCGGCGAGCTGGGCGACGGCACCACCAATGGAGTCACGGTGTTCACGAAGGTGGCGAACAACGTGAGGAGCGCGTCGGCGGGCGGCGTGTATTCAATGGCCGTGAAGAACGACAACGCGCTGTTCGGGAGCGGCCAGAACGCGGACGGCGAGCTGGGGGACGGCACGACGACGGACAGCCATGGATTCCTCCAGGTGTCGACGGGTGTGCGCAGCGTGTCCACGGGCTACACGCACACGCTGGCGGTGAAGACGGACAACACGCTGTGGGCGACGGGCAGCAACTTCTATGGGCAGCTCGGCGACGGCACGACGACGGACCGGATCGGGTTCGTGCAGGTGACTGTGCCGTGAGGGCTGACGGGGGGTTTGTGCGCTCCTCGCGGGTGTGACAGGGGGTGTGACACTGCAACGCTCGGGTCGCGGGAGGGCCGACCCGAGCGCCGCTGTCCCGTGAGGGGTTTGCCGCTCGAAGGACGCGAGAAGAGGCGGGTCTACCCGCTTTTGTCTCGCCCTCTCGGGGTCCGCCTCGCCGGCACGGCCTTTGCGAAAGTCGGCCTCACCGCCCCGTTGCGGCGCGCAGGAAGGAAACCCCGTTGAAATCATCTCGCAGAACCCTCCTTCAATGGTTGGCCGCGGGCACCGCGCTGGGCGCGGTCGGCCGCGCCGAGGCATCCGAATGGATCATTCCCGCCAACCCAGGCCACGTGGGGGTCAGCAATCTGTCGGCCTTCTTCCCCTTCATCCCCCAAGGCGGCTGGGGTAGCTACGGCCAGCCTCGCAAAGTGCTGGAGATCTTCCTCCGCGGGGGCGCGAGCTCTTGGGGCTCGCTCTGGTACGACGCGACCCTCGGGGGCGCATCGGGCACCAAGGACCTGGACACGGGCACCATGACGGTGGCCCACTGGAATGAGATCACCGGAACGTTGACCCCTCCAAACTTGGTCAACAACTGGAACGGGTTCACGCTGGGTCGGGCGGCGGGGCCCCTCTCCAGAATCGTGGGCGGTCGCAAGCTGCTCAACAAGACGCGCATCATCCGGGTGCGGCACGACCTGATTCCCCACGAGCTGGCCATTCCTTACAGCGCGACGGGCTTCACGGTGGGCCGGCCCAACATGTGCGGCCTCGGCGCCGCGATCTGGCGGCGCCACGGAGCAGGCCCGCTCCGCTCCCTGATCTTTCAAGCCGGCAGTCGGGACAATGACGTCCTCGCGGCGAGATACCTGGCGTCCACGGGCGCCCACGGCCCCGATCTCGCCCCGCCGATCATCCCTATCGGATCGAAGGACTTCCTGCCAGCCCTCTTGCGCAGCGGCTTCACCGAGCAGGGGGACACCTTGAAGACCTTCCTTCGCGACAGGTATGCCGAGCGGCTCTCCTTTCAGGGTGCGCCGGTGCGCGCGGGCGCGTTCTCCCAGTACGACGCCGCCCTCAACACCTTGCTCAACCGGAACATGGACCTCTATAACTTGCTGTCACCGTACGACGCGACGCTCTTCACCTACAACCCGAGCATCGTCAACTACCACCACGAAAACAAGCCGCGCCGGGCCATCAACACGGCCATCAGCCTCCTCCGGGACAACGTTGATCTCAAGCACATCGCGGTGGTCGACGGCGGGGTCGAGGACAACTACGACACCCACAACGAAGAGATCATCGGGGGCGTCACGAGATCTGCCTCGTTCCTCCAGAATGGCAATCAGTGGAACGTGTTCGATTCGCTGGCGAACCGCACGAACGACATCCTGGACAACGGCATCACCGTGCTCGTTCACACCGATTTTGGCCGGATCGAGAAGACCGCTGGCAACACTGGCACCGAGCACCACCCGGAGGGCTTCGCGAGCCTCGTCATCAGCGATCTGATCACCCAGCAAGGCTTCGCGGGGACCATCGACCCGGCGGCGCCGGAGAAGGCGATGTATCTGGACGCCAGCCACTGGTTCTCTCCGACGGACGTTCAGGCCGCGGTGGCGTCGATCGCCGGGATCGCCCCCTGGCAGAGCGACATGCTGGACGTGGACCTCTCTGGGTATTCCGAGTTGCTCGGGACGAACCCCTCTTCCGCTCTGGATGTGCTGGGCATCGCGTAGCGCCGCGCCGAGCCAAAACCACCTTGAAACCCCGAATGAATACGGAGATTCCAATGCGCGGTCTTTCTATTGCGACTCTCGCCCTCCTCGCGATCTGTGTCGACGGCTGCGTCCCGGCCGACGACGCCGGCGACGTCGCCTTCGTGCATCAGGCGGTCAGCACGCTGCTCGGCAGGCGGCCGCACGGCTCCGCCGAGGTGACAGCGCTGAAGAACCTGATCGCCACAGGAGGCCGAGCCGCCGTCGTGGACGCTCTCCTGGAAGAGCCGGAGCTCGTCGAATACTGGTCCCTGGTGCTGGCCGACAGCATGCAGATCCAGCGAGGGGATGACCTGCAGCAGCTGCCTGCGTGTGTGACCGCCCCCTCCTTCCTCACGGAGAGCGGCGTCCCCTGCTCATCCACCTCCGGCGACTGTGGCGTCAAGGCGACGGCCCTGGCGAGCCGCGTCGCAGACACCCTCCCAGGCACGGTCGGCGCGGACGTCGACGGCGACGGGACCGACGATGTGTGGAACCTTCACGACGCCATTCGAGCGGCCCTCCTCACGGACAACCTCCATGTGGCATACAGGCCGTATCTATTTGCGCTTGGGAGCCCCCACCAGAGCGCGCCTCTCGGCGACCGGCGCGACAACCTCCTCTCCACGGTGTTTGACGTCCGGTCGGACTGCGTGTCTTGCCATTCGTCCACCTATTCCAAGACCGAGGTGTACGATGACTATGCCGTGGCCGACCCGAACACCTGGGACCGAGCCTCCACCATCGGCCGAGCGCTCGAGGTCGACGCGTTCGGCGGGGACGGGAGCGTCGACGACGACGGCACGGCGCGGTACGACTGCTATGAGGCCGCTTGCAGCTCCTGCCATGGCCCGACGGGCAATCAATACCCTCGTGCAGACGCCAAGCCCAAGAAGCTCTCCAAGCGCGTCCCCCTGCTGACCCGGAGCGCCATCGCCTCCATCGTGACGAGCGGCAGCGGGACCAAGGACGCGAACGGCGACCCGATGATGAGCGCCAAGGCTCTGACGATCTGGCCGAGCTGCACCGCCATGTGCCCGCCCGACAACCTGCTGACCAAGCACATTAACGAGAACACCGCCTGCACGACGAGCGATGCGGAGATGGCGGACCTGCTCGCCGGCTTCCTTCAGGAACAGCTCGGCGGCTACGAGGAGCTGGACAAGTACCTGACGGCGGGCCAATACACGATCGAAGATCCATTGAACCCCGGCCTGTTGTCCAGCCTGAACGGGCCGTGGAACATGGACACGAGCTGCGGATTCGCCTGGTCGAGCGACACCTCGCCCGTCGATCGCCCCTACTGGTTCGCGGGGGATTCGACCACCACGCCCAACGTTCGAAACATCGCCGGCTCCATCAAGACAGGCCTCCTGTCCTTCCCGACCTTCGCTGATCTGGAGGCCGATCTCGATCACCGGGCGAACACCACGCTGCCCCAGTTCGCGGACCCCGACACGGCCGCCGCCGTGCTGTTCGTGGGGAACATCGCCGACGACATCCTGGAGGAGATCAGCGGAGCCCGGAGCACGCTCGCGCACGGCCAACCGCGCACCTACGAGCAGAGCTACGCGCGCGCCAAGATGATCGACGCCCTGGTCGTCACGGACGCGGACGGGACAGCGCGCATCTCGCTGAAAGCGGGCCTTCGCACGGCCCTTTTGTCGAACATCTTCAATCGCAAGTCACCGAGCGCGAGCAGCCTGCCCACCGCTTATGAAATGCCCGTCGCGGCCAACCCGTGGGCCCTCACGGAGGACCCTCTGGAGACCGCGAACGGGGCGAACGCCAACGGTCAAGGTGACTTGGTCTACCGCCGCTCGCCCAACCAGCTTTTGTTCTCGGTGGCAAAAGACCTCGGGTGGCCGGCCCCCGCCGTCTGGCCCGGGAGCGGCGGATTTCCGAACGAGGACCTGTCCGGGCAGATCGGACGGTACCGATCCCACCTCGCGCCGGGGAGCAAGATCTGGCAGTTTGACTCGATGCTCTACTGGGAGCAAAAGGTGGCGTCCTGTAAGAACCCCACGAGCACCCCCGACTGGATTGACCTGCTGCTCGACAAGGTCTATCCGCCCCTGATTCCTGCCATTCCGGTGACCATGGAGACGCTCGCGTTGAGCCTCCGCGATCGGTTGTTGCAGCGCCCGAGCTTTGACGTCCTCGCCAGCGGCGCCAGCGAGGCCACCCTGGTCGCGGCGCTGTTCGAGCCCAAGGTGGGCCCCAACGCGCTCGCCGTGAACGCCCGCACCAAGAGCCGATCCGCCGTGGACGCGGCGCTCCGCGCGTACTGTGGGGCGCTGCTCCTGTCCCCTGACTACACGATGAACGGCCTCCCGACGGTCACCGCCGACGCGACGCCCCCGACGTTCACGGTCTGCCTCACCGGTGAGCCGTGCTCGGTGACCGAGTACGAGAGCCACTATCAATGAGGTGGCGGCGCGGGACGGCGGGGGCGCGGGGCGCCGTCATCGGTAAGGGCCGAGGGAGCGCTCGCCCCGGAGGCGGCGGGCGAGCGCCTGGATCTCCGACAGCTTGGGGCGGAGATCTGCGGGGTTCTCTGTCGGGCCGGCCAGCGTGGCGTGAATGGAATACGATGTGAGGACCAGCGACTGGACAGAGCCCTTCAGGGCGAGGGCCTGCTCGCGGCTGCCGGGCGGGGCCGCAGAGAAGGTGTCCAGCTCCGTGAGCGAGAGCTTGAAGGGCAGCGGGGGATCGAGCTCCAGGCTCAGGCGAGCGGCGTTGATCTCGCCAGCGTCCGAGAAGAGGGACGTGATGTCAAAGACGGCGCCGTCCACGTTCGCGGAGGTGAGGGACATGCCCCCAGGGCAGAGGTGAGCGCCTGTCGAGACGGCGAATTCGCGCCACGCCGCGAGGTGGGGCTTCATCGAAGCAGGCGGGGGGATCGCCGCCGTGGCCGCCGAGAGGGCGTCCGCGAGGCCCGCAGCCCGAGAGAGGAAGTCATCGAGACTGGCTGCATCCAGACCGCCTCCGGGGGTGGACACGATCGCGTGGCCGTCGTCGATCCGGAATTCGTGGAAGTGGCCCAGGGCCTCGCACAGGCGGGGCGTCAAGAAGGCCTCGCCCTGCTCGCGATCGCGACACTCGACCTTGTGGCCGGGGAGGCGGTTGTCGAGATCCGTCGGGAGGAAGAGGAGGAGCTGCTTCGTCGCGCGGAGTCGAATGCCGAGCGAGGGATAGCGCATCGTCGCGACGAGGGTGGGCTCGTCTTCGCCCTCGTCGCGGGTGATCTCGATCTGGATCTCGGCGGGTGAGGACCAGGGAGAGGGGGAGTCCGGGGGCGCGACGCGGGCGCCCTCCAGCGCGAGGCGATCTTTGGCGAGGGTGAAGCCGTGCTTTGCGCCGGCCTCGGACCAGAGTCGACGCCACTTCTCGGCGCCGATGCGCGGGCGCTCGACCGCGGGATCGTGGACTGTCGCATAGCGATCCACCGTGACGGGGATGGAGGCGGCGACTCCGGAGGACCAAGTCGTGCGGAGGACAGCCTGGACGGTCCATTGGAGGTCGCACCAGGGGCTCTTGAAAGAGGGGTGGACGTCCTTGGGGACGCGGAAGCGAAAGGGCACTTCGACGCCCGTCCTGGGCGCGCGGAAGACCGAAGGGACCATGTAGCGGTACTGCTCTGTGCGGCGGGTATGGCCCGCGACGCGGGTCGTCTCGATGGCAAGGAGGGAGATCTCGACGCCGAGGCTGTCCCGCGAGGGGGCGTTCCCGATCGCGAAGGCGCCCGTGACCTCGTCGCCCGCGGCAAAGGCCGTGTCGGCGAGGGAGAGCTCGATCACGGTGTCTGCCTTGGTGTCGCTCGAGCGCGTGGCCGGCGCGGGCTTGGGGCGCGCGGAGGGGCGAGGCTCGACGAAGATCTCGAACGACTCGCGCAGATCGGGCCACCACGGGATGGAGACGTGAATCCGCGCCTCGTAGCGGACGTGGACGCGATTGCCGAGGTAGCTGCCGGGGGCGTCGGCGGGGATCTTCACGGTGGTCTCGAAGCGGTGCTTTCCTTCTTCGAGGGTGCCTTTTTCGCGGAGGCGCACTGTCTTGTCGAGGATGGGGCGCGACCGCACGGGCTCGTGGCCGTCGTCGACGAGCGGCAGGGCCTCCTCGCCCCAGAGCTGGACGTCGACGAAATCGATGGGTGTCTCGGAGTGGGACTCGAGCGTCACCACGATCTTCGCCTCGTCGCCGGGGTGGACGACGGTCGGGAGCTTGACATCGACATCGGGGCGGCCGCGCATCCGTGCCTTTTTATCCCGCACGGGCGCGGTTTGCGAGCGATTGTGGAGCGGAGGGCGCACGGCGCCGAAGCGAGCGGGAGGCGGCTCCTTCGCGGGGTCCTATCGCGGCGGGCCGTCGTGTGGTATCCGGGGGCGTGCGGGTTCGGCGGGCGATCTTGTTCTCGGATGTTCACCTGGGGTGGGCGGTGTGCGGCCGCCAGCACGAGGAGCTCATCGACAGGCTGCCCGAGGCGGTGGACGACGCGGAGCTGGTCGTGCTCAACGGGGACATCGTGGACGGGCACAGGGGGCTCCTGCGCGGGCTCGAAGC
>Ga0268298_10006796_pt1 | contig 10279 bp, 6 predicted proteins | sample WWTPWeurt_MetaG_FD_194462 | JGI IMG/M metagenome (GOLD analysis project Ga0268298, IMG submission 194462) | Activated sludge microbial communities from WWTP in Nijmegen, Gelderland, Netherland - WWTP Weurt | ecosystem: Engineered > WWTP > Aerobic digester > Activated sludge | place: Netherlands... | reverse complement strand
ACGTTGCATCTGTCCACCAGAAAGCTCAAAGGGATACTTGTTGGTCAACTCTTCATATTTCAAGTTGACGAAACTGCAGGCTTCCGACATTAACTCCACTTTTTTGGCCTGGGGCAAATTCCCACCGCCGCGCATACGGATGCAATCCAGCAGAACCGCGTCGATTTTGTTAAAAATATTGTACGACGAGAATGGATCCTGGAAGATGGCTTGAATATTCTTCCAGTATTCCTGTTTCTTGCGCTGGCTGGAAATATCACGCTTCACGCCCTGGAAGTAGATATCGCCTCCCGTCTCATTGATCAGGCCAAGCAGGATCTTGGCGAGCGTCGTCTTGCCGCTGCCCGATTCGCCCACGATGGAGACGACTTCGCCTTCATAGAGGTTGAGGTCCACGTTGTCCACTGCGACAGTCTTATTTCGGCCGAAGCCGAAGACCTTGGTCAAGCCAGTCGCGCTAAGGCAGAGTTTCTGTTCACTTTTTTGCATTTTGCTGAGCCTCCTGGGCATACGCCTCACGCAATTCATTTTCCGATAAGATGCAACGGTAAGCGCGACCATTGCCAATTTCGCGCAGAGGGACGGTCGTAAAACGACAGTCTGGCCGAACGAATTTACACCGTTCCGCAAACCGACAACCTTTGGGCGGGTTCTTGAGATTGGGCGGAACGCCAGGGATGGCGGTCAACTTGACATCGCGCAGCCCGCTCTCAGGGACGATGATCGAACCCATCAGGCCTTTGGCGTACGGATGGATCGGGTCGAACACCGTATCTTTCGAACTGCCGATCTCCACGATCTGCCCCGCATACATGACCATGATGTCGTCGGTGACGTTGTAGAGCAACGGGAGTTCATGGGTAATGAAGATCATGGAACTAATCAAGCCCGAATCCATCAATTGGCGCAACATCTTGATGACCATCTTTTGCGAAGTCACATCCAACGCAGAGGACGGCTCATCGGCGATCAACACCTTCGGCACGAGCATCACCGACACCGCGATGACCGTGCGTTGTTTCATGCCGCCCGAAAGTTCCACAGGGTATTTCTGCAACACTTCCGCAGGCAGACCCAGCGTCTCGAAGAGTTTGCGGGCGCGATCATAAATGTCCTTCTTGGTCACATAAAGATCGTGCGCCTTGACCACATCTTCGATGAAATGGATGATCTTCTGCGTGGGGTTGAGCGCGTTCATCGCCGCTTGGGGAATGTAGGCGATCTCTGTGCCAAGGATGGCCTTACGAACGTCATCGGGCTTCATCCCAGAGATGTTTTTACCGTCAATGACGATATCGCCGCTGGTGTAATGCAATGGAGGGAAGTAATATCCCATCAGGCTCAATGCCAGCGTGGACTTGCCGCACCCCGATTCGCCCGCGATGCCCAGCGATTTCCCTTCCTTTACTTTGAGGGAGACGTGGTCAACCGCGTAGACGTCCTCATTGAAGCGAGTGACGTACTTGGTCGTGAGTTCACGAACCTCTAACATAACGTTTGACATATCTCTCTCCTAGTCTCTCAAGGCGGGGTTGAATACCTGGTCGAGACCTGTATTCATCAAGTTCATCGAGAATGTGATCAGGGCAATGGTCACCAACACGGGCATGTAAGCCCACCACTTCCCCAACACGTGGGCTTGATAGACCAGCGCCCAGTTCATCATCAACCCCAGCGTTGGGAATTCCGTTGTCCTTGGCCCCAATCCGAGGATCGAAAGTCCCGCCTCCGCCAGGATGCCAGAAGAGATTTGCAGGATCAACGCCATCACAACATACGAGGCAATGTAGGGAAGGATATCCGTCAAGATGATGTGAAAGATGGAATGTCCCGAAAGTTTGGACAAGTTGACATGATCTCGATTGCGCAGGGAGATGACTTGCGAGCGAACGGCGCGGGCGGTCCACACCCAGGAGGTGAGACCGATCACCACCGCGATGGTGGTCGCGCCGCGCTTGTCCTGTCCGATGCTGAAGGAGATGAGGATCAACAACACAAAGGAGGGGATGACGATGAAGAGGTTGGTGATAAAAGTGATGATGTCATCCACCATCCCGCCGATGTAACCCGCGAGAAGTCCCAGCGTGAGGCCGATCAAGGTGGCGATGAGTCCCGCCAAGAGTCCAATCTGAAGCGAAACTTTCGCAGCGTGGACGATTTCGGTCAGCACGTCGCGTCCGAAATTATCCGTTCCGAGCGGCAAGATCCGCACGTTCGAAACTTGCGAAACATTGACGTAATCCGTCTGGTTTACGATCTTCACCTGCTCTAACGCCCCAGTTTGGGGATTTTTGCGAGCAAGGACGGCTCCCTCTGTGGACAGGAGTCCTGAAAGCGAGTTGTTGAGGCGGATGTAATAGTTGCGCTTGGCGTTCGTCATCCCAGGGAGATTCTTTTTAGAATCGAAATTATTGACCCATTGCTCCAGCAGTTTTGCCGTGTTGGTTGTATCGATCTCGGCATCGGGGACGCCAGCCGCAACAAGCCATTCTTTCATCGCCAGACTGTCTTCTTCAGGGAGCCTGCTCTCGAGCCGTTTCGCGGCTGCGTCGTCGAGAAGCAAGGTGTAAGGAGTGGCGTTAAGGCTGTCGTACACGCTGACGTAGATACCAGGCTCGAAGAACGTTCCCTGCGCAACGATATCCAATGGTTTGTCTTTTATCACCAGCGGATAGATCAAAACGATCAGCACGATGCCCACAAAAATGGAAAAACCGAAAACGAATTTTCCTGAGCGAAAGATTTGTTGTAAGGTGTGTTTCATATCCGCTCTCCGTTAATCCGACTGCGCCGCTTTGATGCGCGGATCGATGAAGCCATACAAAATCTCGATCAGGAAGTTGGCGATCAGAACCATCATCGTAATGATCAGGGTGGTGGCCGAGATGAGGGGATAATCCTGTCCGCGCACCGCGGTCAAAATGGTGGAGCCGAGCCCAGGATAGCTAAAGATGATTTCCGCCACCAATGCGCCGCCCACCATGGTGCCAATGGAAAGCGCCAACCCTGTGATCTGTGGAAGCATGGCATTGCGAAACACGTAGCCGACAATCTTTCGATCCTTGATCCCCATGAAGCGGCTGTATTTAACGTAATCAGCATTCAGTTCGTAAATAGCCATGGATCGCATGCCAATCGCCTGGCCGCCGATGGCGATCAATACAATTGACCAGAATGGCAATTGGTAATGCACGATCGCGGACCATACAAATTCCCAGGTAAAACTTGGGATCAAGTCAAATCCATATCCGCCCGAGGTTGGGAACCACTTTAGGTTCACTCCAAAAATGACCATCATAATGACAGCCATGCCAAATGGCGGGAAGTTGCTGATAAAAATGCTGAGTGGCATGAGGGCTTTATCGAAGCCGCCTTTGAGATACGCCGCGAGCGCACCCAACGAGTTGCCGATGATCCACCCAACAATAATCGCGGGGAATTGCAGGGCAATCGTCCACATGATGGATGATTTGATCACGTCTGCCACAGTGCGGGGATATTGACTGAAGGAGAACCCAAAATCGCCGCGAGCCACATTTCCCACATAAATAATGAACTGCTCGGGGATGGACTTGTTCGTGCCAAACAAGGTTGAATACTGTTCGTAAATTGCCTGAACGCCTGCTGTGTTACTCATGCCCTGAGCCAGCCTGGAAACTATTGCCGCAACAGGGTCGCCTGGCATCAGACGGGGCAGAATAAAGTTCAAAAGAAACGCGCAAACAAAGGTGATCAGGAACCAGCCCAGTTTGTTGAGGAAATACTTTCGATATCCTTTCAAGGCAACACCTCCGAGAGATCGTATGCGGTATCGTGCTTGGTATGTATTTTTCTTTTTTCTTATTCTTTCAAATAATTATAACAAACAGCCATGTCCCGGCCTTGGCCGGAACATGGCTGTACGTTCACTTGGATGGTTTAGGGATTGACGAGGGTCAGGTTATAGAGACCAGCGACACTCCAGCCATCGGTCAGGTTCAAAGGCGGGACGGGCGGGTTGGTGCCATCGCCTTCGTGCGGGAAGTTCGTCCACACGCTCTCGTTCACGGTGTGGAAGTTCTGCGGGCGGTACATGAGCGTGAAGGAGGGGACATCGGTCAGGTAGATCTTGACCAATTCGGTGTACATTTCCTTCAACTTGGCAGGATCAGACTCGTTCGGGATCGCCTTGATCAATTCATCGGCGCGCGGGTTGGAGTACTGGCCCCAGTTACCGTTCCAGTTGACGGCCATGCCAACGAATTCCGAGCTCATCAGGTGGCGGATGCGAGACCACGGCTGCGTCGGGCCAGCGCCATCAGACCACATCATGAAGATGTCATAGCCTTCGGGCAGCGGCGCGTCAGACTTGGTAACGACGGTCTGGTAAACGCCCCATTCGGGGTAGTTGGTGGTGATGTCGATGCCGATCGCCTTGCCAGCGGCGGCCACAACTTCGATCGCAGCTTGCCAGTCGGACCAACCATTCGGGCAGGTCGCAATGTAGGCAAGTTTCTTGCCTTCAAACTCGCGCCAGCCGTCGCCATCGGTGTCTTTGATGTTAGCGTCGTCAAGCAGCTTCTTGGCGCCTTCAATGTCATTGCCAGCCCACTGCAAATCCTTCACAGCTTCCATGTCATACATGGCCTGTTCGCCAGGGGTCGGGTTCATGAGCGAGCGCGGAACCTGAGCGAAGGTGGCAGACTGATTGGTCATCGCGTTGGCGATGATGGTAGGATAGTCCACCGCAATGGCAATGGCCTTGCGGACGGCGAGCTGATCCAGACCGTAGGAATTCGGGTTGAAGAACGCGGTCGGGAGGCTGGCGCCAATGCCGTAAGGAGCATCGGGCAGGTAGGTCGAAACGGGCAGATTCTGGGTCAGCCACAGATCCTGAACGTTGGAGTTGAACTGCTGTGACACGTCCACTTCACCAGCCTGGAGGGCGGTGGTACCAGCGGCATTGTCCTTGTAGATCACGTGAGCAATGTACTTCGGAGCAGGCAGTTTGCCCCACATGGAGGCATCCTGACCCCAGTAATTGTCATCGCGAACCATGACGAGTTTGGTGTCATCAGAGAAGAACTTGAAATAGGGGCCAGAGTAAGCCGCATCGTCCGCGGGATCAGCCATGAGGGCGGTCGCATCAGCGGAGCGGGCTTCCAGTTTCTCGGTCCAAGCCTTCTGGGCAACGTAGTTGCTGCTCAGGTACGCCTGAACGATCAGGGGATTGACGGCCTTGCCATCGGCATCGAGTTTCGCCTTGACGACAACGGTCTGAGCGTCAACGGCTTCGATGGTATCGATGTAATCTTTGTTGCCAGAGCCGGTGCCAGTGTTGTACTTGACATGCGTAGCCCAGGTATAAGCAATATCTTCCGCGGTCACGGGGGTGCCATCGTTCCAGTGAGCGGCAGCCTTGACCTTGAAGGTGATCTCGGTGTGGGCTTCATTCCAGGCGAAATCGCCATCCGCGAGCAAAGGATACACCTTGCCGTCCAGCATGTTATACAGGTACGGGGTCTCGAAGATGACCACGCGGGCGCTATCCTGCTGGGCCATAAAGCCGTTGTTGTTGCTATTGGAATAGGGATTCCAACCAACGACAGGGCTCCACTGGAAACCGTTGTAATACAGGGTTTCATTGCGGGGCAGGGAATTCGCGTCAACGGGGGCTTCCGTCGCGGGAGCTTCGGTGGGAGCTACGGTGGCGGGAGCCTCTGTAGCGGGGGCTTCGGTCGCGGGGGCCTCGGTCGCGGCTCCGCCGCAGGCCGAAAGGATCATCGCCGCGATGACCAAAAGGGTACTAACGAACAAGAGTTTCTTCATGGTGAGATTTCTCCTCAATCAGGAATTCGGATTTTTTGTACGATAGATGGTTTACGGTTGGTTTATTTTTAGAGGTAAGACCTTCACCTCCTTTCAAGATTGCTTCGTTTTTTCATGATGCACATCCGCACGATCTTCGGTAGATAATATTTGTCGGCATAATGGTGACTTCATTCGAAGGATGATTTCCCAGAATCCCAAACAATCTTTCGGTTGCCGCCTGACCAATCAGCGCCGTGGGAGCGCGGACGGTTGTAAGAGGCGGATTCAGAAACTGCGCGAACCCCAGGTCGTCAAAGCCAGCCACAGACACATCTTCAGGCACGCGAATCCCGTGTTCCTGCAACGACCGCAAGACTCCAATCGCCGCGTCATCGTCGCCTGTAAAAACAGCGTCGAATTTGTCGCGCCCCTTGGTAACAATAAATTCATTCAAAGCCGCATAAGCAAAATCACGTTCGAATTCCCCTTTAAGAAACAACTCCTCATCCACAGGCAGGCCGTGCGCTTGCAATGCGGACCGATAACCAATTTCGCGCAACCCAGAATCTTCCTGATTTTCTGGCCCTCGGAGGAATAAAATATGCTTCCGCTGATGAACCTCGATCAGATGCGCAATCACCTCGGCGGTCACCGCCGTATTTTCAATGGTAACGGACGGAATCTGTATACCGTTTGGCGGAAGGCGATGTACCAAAACAACGGGAAATCCCGTAGAGTGCAGAGCGATCAAATCGTCTTCCAACAGGCCATCTGAAAAAACCAGCATCCCATCCACATTATGCGAGCCCAAAGGCGGAGGCATCGAATTGCGGCTATCAAAATGGTAGGTGGCAATGATCAGGTTGTAACCCTTCTGGCGGACGACAGGCTCCACTCCATTTAGCAATGCAATAAAAAAGTCATTGTGCAGGTTATTGAGCAACAAACCAACGAGGCGGGTCTTACGGCTGGCAAGGTGGCGAGCTGCCGCATGAGGCACGTACCTCAAATCAGTCATGACAGTCTGCACCCGCTCGGCTACTTCCAGCGACACAGGCGCATTCTTGTTAATAAAACGGCTAACAGTCGCCACAGAAACCCCCGCTTTTTGGGCGACATCTCGAATAGTGATAGAGGAAGACCGCTTGGTCATAGTTTAATGTAACCGTTTACAGTAACCGCTTACATTATTAGGCCTTTTTTTACGAAAGTCAATAGTTGTTTGTCTTAAAAAATCAGGATAAAAGACATGCGAGGTAGGCGGCTAAGTTATTCGCCGCCTTCATCTTTGACCGGACGCGTCCGTAAAACCCAATCCCAAATTTTCAACGCCCAAAGTTGCTCGCCCAGCCACGAAAGGACCGCCCGTTCAACGAGAGCAAACCCGCTCGGACGCGGCGGCAGGCCCATCGCGGGACTAAAATCCACGCTTCGCCCGTCGACGGTGAAGCGGGTTCGCCCAATTCGGCTTGACTCTCGCTGACGCGTTAACCACTCACGCACCTGCCCGCGCTCAGCCTCTGTCCATGAAAATGGCAGATCGGAAGTAGCTTTGAAGCCGCAAATTTCGGTCAGGTCGAGGAAAAGTTGTTTTTGCTCCGAGGTCAGCGCCTTGCTCTCGTGGAAGAAGGCCACGTCAGGGTCTACGTGGACTAGCGGCTTGAGCCACAAACGGTTCAAGGTGGTGCGAATGCCATTCTTCACGCCAGGCGTCGTTTGGTTGTAGAGTAGATAACTGTACATGCGGCTGTCCCACAAATTAGCCACATCGGGACCCACGCGGATGGCGTCGCACAGCCCCAGCGAAGGGATGATTGGCGAGCCGCAGACGAGCAGATACGCGTCCGCCGCCGCGCGGCGCATAATCTCCAGGGCGTGGCGATAGGCAGCCTCACGCGGCATATCCACGTGACGCTTGCCCGGGAGTCCGCCAGCATAGATAAAATCCAACTTGAGGTATTCGTAGCCCCAGCCTACCACCGTTCGGATGGTATTCTCCAACCATTGCGCGGCCTCAGGATGGGTCGCATCGAGCGCGTAAACGTTGCCGCCCCACTCAAAACCCGCGTGGACGGGTTTACCGTCGAAGCCTTTTAGCAGCCAATCGGGATGGTCTCGGTAGATGCTGGATCTCTCCCCAACCGAAAGTGGCGCTATCCACAAGCCAGCCTTCCGTCCTGTGGCACGGATGTCGGCGGCGATGCCGTCCATGCCGCGGGGAAATTTGGCGTTGGGGACCCAATCGCCGGGTGCGACCATCCAACCATCGTCAATTTGAACCACGTCGAAGGGCAGGTCGCCGAGGCTTTTGAGTACGCCCTGAATTTTCTTTTCGTTGATCTCTTTGTAAAAGCTGTACCACGAACACCAAACCCGCGGCGCGGATTTTTCACTGGCTCTCCCGAACCGTTCACCGAGCAAATTTGCATATTGCTCGAACACTTCCAGCTCGTTGCCGCGTGCGATGAACCACTCGCCGTTTCCCGATTCGTACCAACCTTGCAATTGATTCTCTCGTAGGGATACATGCGCCTCCAGCCCCAGCGCGCCAAGGAAGACGACCTGTCCATCCGCGAGTTCGACCGCGCCGAGCCACGATCCGTTCGGATGTGGATGCTTGGCGTAGACGGGATCGGTCTGGCGCGAGTGGAAAAGTTCGGGCTTCATCACAGGCAGTTCGCGGACGGGGTCTGTCCACGCGGCGAGGGACCAGGATTGCCATCCGTGGCGGTAAAAGGCGCGGGGAGGCCGCGCCAGCCCCAAGGTCAAAGAGGAGGCGGTAACGATTTGCGAGGCGGGAGTCGAGTCGGTGATGAGGATGTCCATGTGGGAGATTATCTCGCGAGTCAATTTTGTCCGCAAGTTGACGATGGTCACTTCTTGTGGCATAATCCCGCCATCAAACGCGTGGATGGGAACGAGTACATTTGTGAAACTGTCAGAGAGCCTGCGGACGGTGAGAAGCAGGTCAGCGAAGCAAATGGAAAATCATCCCGGAGCGTCGAACTGAAAAGCGCAACATGAATGTTGCGGTACTGATTAGGTGAGACGGAGTCGCCCTTCGTTATCAAGGCGCGAGGTTGATGGACCTCGTTGAGCGCCCAGCAATGGGAAGCAGAGTGGTACCGCGTGAGCCATGGCTCTCGTCTCTGATCGAGGCGAGAGTTTTTTATTTTAGAGGGAAGAGAGTAGAGAACAGAGAGCAGAAATTAGCAACTGTTCTCTTTTCATCTGTTCTCTGTTCTCTTTCCCAAGGAGACCGAATGAGTTTTAAACCAGTTTCATCCAAACTCGACGTGACGGGCATGGAAGAATCCGTGCTCAAGATGTGGAAGCGCGAGAATATCTTCAAGAAGACGATCGAGCAACGCCAGGGCGGGCCCGAGTATGTTTTCTTTGAAGGTCCCCCGACTGCCAATGGCAAGCCAGGTGTGCATCATGTTTTGGCGCGCGCCTTCAAGGACATGTTTCCGCGTTACAAGATCATGCGCGGATATCATGTGTCGCGCCGCGGCGGCTGGGACACGCACGGCCTGCCCGTGGAGATCGAGGTCGAGAAGCGGCACGGCTTCAAGAATAAACAAGACATCGAAGCCTACGGCGTTGCCAAGTTCAACGAGGAATGCCGCAAGTCTGCATTCGATTACATCCAGGACTGGGAACGTCTGACCGACCGCATCGCTTTCTGGGTCGATCTCGAGACCGCCTACGTGACCTTCACCAATGATTACGTCGAGTCGGTCTGGAACATCTTGAAAAATTTCTGGGACCGCGATCTGCTCTATAAGGGCTACAAAGTCGTGCCGTATTGCCCTCGTTGTGGCACGACTCTATCCGACCACGAAGTGGCCCTTGGCTACGATGAAGCGGTCGACCCCTCGGTCTTCGTGCGCATGCCGCTCGTGGACAAGCCCGGCACATCGTTACTAGTTTGGACCACGACCCCGTGGACGCTGCCTGGCAACGTGGCTGTCGCCGCGCATCCCGATGTGGACTACGTCACCGTGGAGCGCGCGCTCGAAGGCGGCAAGAAAGAGAAATTGATCCTCGCCAAGGCGTTGGTCGAGAAAGTTTTCCGCGAAGAAGAAGTGAAAGTCGTGGACACGTTCAAGGGCAAGAAATTGAAAGGGCAGAAGTATCATCCGCTCTTCACGTTCCTGCCTCCCGATAAACCCGCGCACTTTGTTGTTCTCGGCGATTTCGTCACCACCGAAGATGGCTCGGGCCTCGTCCACATGGCGCCCGCGTTCGGTGCGGAAGATATGCAAGCCGCGATCGAACATGACCTGCCCATATTGATGACCGTGCTGCCCGATGGAACGTTCATCCCCGAAGTCACGCCGTGGCGCGGAGTCTTCGTCAAAGACGCGGACCCGATGATCATCCAGGACCTCGAGAATCGCGGCATCCTCTTCCGCGCGGAGAAGTACACGCACACTTATCCGTTCTGCTGGCGCTGCAAAACGCCTCTGCTTTACTACGCCCGCGA
>Ga0268298_10006795_pt1 | contig 10280 bp, 8 predicted proteins | sample WWTPWeurt_MetaG_FD_194462 | JGI IMG/M metagenome (GOLD analysis project Ga0268298, IMG submission 194462) | Activated sludge microbial communities from WWTP in Nijmegen, Gelderland, Netherland - WWTP Weurt | ecosystem: Engineered > WWTP > Aerobic digester > Activated sludge | place: Netherlands... | reverse complement strand
TGTTGAACGCAAAGTCTCAGCGGCCGCGCCGTCGCGTGAGTTTCACTTTCGCAGACATGCGGCGGCGGGAGCCGTGGCTGTGCTGATTGGACTTGTACTCGTGAGTCTGCCCGACCGCAAGACCTACGTGCTCGATCGTGTCGCCGAGCCGGAGTATGCGCAAGCGCACCCTGTGGAAGCGATGCCGGTTGACGAGCTGGCGTTTCGGCTTCTGGATCAATCGCCGAATGTATTGTTGATAGACGTGCGAGATCCGGGGGCGTTTGCGGCGCTAACGCTGCCCGGCGCGGTGAATGTGCAATTGCGCGATCTGTTCGCGAAGGAATGGGACAAGAAGTTCGCGCGGCGACATCTGAAGAAAGTGCTTGTCGGTGAAGAAGAATCGGAAGCCCGGACGGCGTACTACGTCCTCAAAGAACTCGGGTACGAGAACCTCGCGGTGCTTGAGGGCGGCATGAAGAGATTCCAACGGGAAATTCTTGAAGACAACGGATACGTCGGCGAAGGAAACCGGCATGACGCTGAGGTGGCAGAGTTTCGTGTTCATGCGCGAGAAACTCTAAACAAGATGATTGCCGATGCGCGCAACAAGCCTGCCGCGGCCGAGAAGAAAGCGAAGAAGATCGCAGGAGGGTGTTAGGAGCTTCACCCAAAGTTAGACAAACGTTTTCCAAGCCGAAACCTGAGAATCCCGGCAAGTAGACAGGTGAAGACACTTGCAGCTGCGTGTATTTTGGGGCACAAGCAGGGCCTGTTCCGGGGGGAGCAGGCCCTGCTTTTTTGTGCGCACCTCAGCAGGCAGTCTTGCACCGCATATCCACTAATAGAGACCTACTGAGGACGTTTCGACGTTATTGCTGTTTACGGAAGCGAGGCGAGATTGAATCGGACACCTTCTGTCTAATTTTAACTCATTGAGAACGTGAACTCGACATTTATGTGAAAGTGTCACATAGCGCATAACCGCTCTGGCGTGTCGTGAAAATTTTCACAATATTATGACCGTGTGGTGATTGCGGTGGTCTCCCCGAGTAAGCCCGCCGCGCCACCGACCTATTGCATTGTACTCGAAATTCCAATAACTGCAGGGCTAATAACCGTGAAGAAGACCTATCGCATTGGCTGGCTGCCCGGCGACGGCGTCGGCATCGAAGTGCTCGAAGCCGCGAAAATCGTACTCAACAAACTGGATTTCAACGCAGAATATATCGACGGCGATATCGGATGGGAATTCTGGTGCAAAGAGGGTGACGCGCTGCCGCAGCGTACGCTGGATTTGCTGTCCAATGTTGACGCCGCGATGTTCGGCGCGATTACGTCCAAACCAGTCAAACTTGCCGAAAAGGAACTCACGCCAGCATTGCAAGGCAAGGGTCTAATCTATCGTTCGCCGATTGTGCGGATGAGACAGCAGTTTGATCTATATATCTGCCACCGCCCGTGCAAGTCGTATCCGGGGAATTCGCTCAATTTCAAAGAGAATATCGACCTCGTCGTGTTCCGCGAGAATACCGAAGACCTGTACGCGGGCGTCGAGTTTTCGCCGGTGCCGGATGAGTTGAAGGCCGCGCTGTCAAAGCTCTCGAAGCCGTTCAAGGTATTTGAGGGCTTGGCCAATAACGATTTCGCGATTTCATGCAAGGTGAATACGCGCAAAGGCTCCGAGCGCATCGTGCGCGCGGCGTTTGACTTCGCGCGTAAGCATGGCCGCAAGAAAGTTACCGTAGTACACAAGGCCAATGTAGTGCGGGCGGCTGACGGTTTGTTCCTCGATGTGGCGCGGGAAGTCGGCGCGGCGTATCCGGACATTCAATTCGACGAGGCAAACGTCGACGCGATCATGATGTGGCTGCTCAAGAATCCGTTCAATTACGATGTACTTGTCGCGCCGAATCTCTACGGCGACATCGTGAGCGATTTGTGCGCGCAACTTGTCGGCGGACTGGGCTTTGGCTGTTCGGGCAACATTGGTGACAAGCTCGGCGTGTTTGAACCGACGCACGGTTCCGCTCCGAAGTACGCCGGTCAGTACAAGGTGAATCCGATTGCCACAATTCTCTCGGCGAAGCAGATGCTCGATTGGCTGGGCGAAGTCGACCTTGGCCGCAAGGTTGAGACCGCGACTGCGGCGGTGATCAAAGAAGGCAAGGTCAAGACCTACGATATGGGCGGAGCGAATACGACGCTCGAAATGGGCCAGGCCATTGCGGACAAACTCTAAGGCGATTGCACTTCCGACAGAATCAACATGAAACTAATTCTGCACGAAGTTGGACTCAGGGACGGCCTGCAAATGGAAAAGCAGGTCGTACCGCTCGACGTGAAGATCCGCTGGGCGGAAGAACTCATCGCTGCGGGCGTGGACATGCTGCAGCTTGGCTCGTTTGTTCATCCCGAGAAAGTTCCGCAAATGGCGGATACGGACGCACTGTTCACGCATTTCAATCAACCCGACAAGAAGCCCGCGAACACTGTGTTGTCCGGACTGGTGTTGAATGAAAAGGGGCTGGATCGCGGTCTGGCCTGCAGCGTCGACATGTTCTGCATGGGAGTCTCGGCCAGCGAAACACACAGCAAGAAGAACACCGGCATGACCGTCGCGGAAGCCACGCAGCGGATTATCGCGACGGCGAAAACTGCGCAGGCAACGGGCAAGCGCGTGCAGGTGTCCGTACAGTCGGCTTTCGGATGCGGATTCGAGGGAGCAATTCCGGCCGCGAGAGTACTGGGAATAGTTGAACAGTATTTCGCCGCCGGCATTCATGCCGTTTCGCTTGCAGATACGGCGGGTCACGCGTTACCGGAGCAAGTCGAATCGCTGTTCGCGGCAGTGTTCAAACTGAATCCGCAGGCCGAGTGCGCGTGCCACTTGCATAACACGTACGGACTGGGGCTTGCGAATTGCCGCGCGGCGATGAACGCGGGCGTCACTGTTTTTGAATCCGCGATCGGAGGACTGGGCGGCTGTCCCTTCACGAAAGTTGCGGGAGGGAACGTGTGCACTGAGGACCTCGTTCACTACTGGCAGCGCGGATCACAGCGCACCGACCTAAAGCTTGGCGAACTGATCACTACGGCGCGCAGCATGGCTCAACACTTTGAGCGCGAGTTGCCGGGAATGGTGTATAAATCCGGCCCGCTGAGCTACGCCGTCTCACTATAGGATACGTGACACTATGCAACTCTTAGAAGGTATTCGAGTTCTCGATCTTACCAACGTGCTCTCGGGTCCGTTTGCGACGCTTCATCTTGCGCTTGCGGGTGCGGACGTAATCAAGATTGAGAATCCAAAGGACGGCGATCTTGCCCGCAAGCTTGGCTGTGTGCCTGCGTATAACAACATGTTGATGGGCACGAGTTTCTTGGCGCAGAATGCCAATAAGCGCTCGTTAACTTTGAATCTGAAGATTCCGGCGGCGAAGGAAGTGTTCAAGAAGCTTGTCGCGGATGCGGATGTTGTCGTTGAGAATTTCAGGCCGGACGTGATGAAACGGCTTGGTCTATCGTACGATGACCTGAAGGCGATCAACCCTAAGCTCATTTACTGCGCGATTTCGGGATTCGGTCAAACAGGACCGGACGCATTGAAACCGGCGTATGATCAGATCATTCAAGGTCTGTCGGGAGAAATGGCGATAAACGGAGACGAACGCCTTAATCCGCTGCGCACGGGATTTCCGATTTGTGACACGGTCGGCGGACTGAACGCGGCTTTCGCGATCATGGGCGCGCTCTATCACCGCGAACGCACAGGTGAAGGGCAGTTCATCGACGTTGCGCTGCTCGATTCGATTATGCCGTTGATGGGCTGGGTTGTGGCCAATTGGATGATCGGCGGCCAGCACCCCGTGATGATGGGCAACGACAATTTCACCGCCGCACCGTCGGGTGTTTTTCGCGCAAAGGACGGTTATATAAATATCGCCGCGAACAAGCAGGAACAGTGGGAAGCGCTGACCGAAGTTCTTGGACTGCCGGAACTCAAGACTGATGCGCGGTTCCAAGAACGGGACAATCGCAAGCGCAATCGCAAAGAGCTGACACCGCTGTTGGAAGCGAAGCTGGACGAGCGAGAGGGCGCGTATTGGGTGGAAGAGCTGAATAAGCGCGACGTGCCGGCCGGGTTGATTCTCACGCTCGAGGATTCGCTCGTGCAGCCGCAGGTGAAGCATCGCGAGACGTTTAACAAAGTGACCGTCGATGGAGTCGGTGACCTGGAGCTGTTCAACATGACGGCGAAGTTCTCTAAGACACCCGGCAAAGTCACCGCGCCGCCGCCTAAACTTGGCGAACACACTCATGCGCTGCTCGGTGAGTTGGGTTACACGGCGGATGAAATCGAACAATTACGAGCTGAAAAAGCCATATAGCGTCAGGAGAAGTTTATGTCCATGACTTTGTCCGAAAAGATTCTGGCCAAGGCTTCCGGCCTCGCCTCCGCAAAAGCGGGCGACGTCGTGGAGCCAAAGGTCGATCTTGCGATGTCGCATGAAAATGCCGCACTCGTGCTGCACCAATTCAAGACGATCTACGAGGGTCTTGATATTCCGGCACGGGTTTGGGATCCGAGCCGCATCGCGATCATCTTTGATCACCGGATTCCCGCCGAAAGTTCGAAGACCGCCACAAATCAGAAGCGTGTGCGAGACTTTGTCGCCGATCAAGGGATCACGAAGTTTCACGACATTCGCGGAGACCAAGGCGGCATTTGTCACCAGATTTTGCCGGAGCACGGATATGTTCGGCCCGGTTATGTTGTTGTGGGAACGGACAGTCATACGACTACGCATGGCGCGCTTGGTTCGTTCGCTTTTGGTATCGGCGCAACGGAGATGGCAAGCGTGTGGGCGCTGGGCTGCGCATTGAACATTGAAGTACCTAAGACCATCAAAGTCGTAGTCGACGGCACGTTGTCACCGTTTGTATCGGCGAAGGACGTTATCCTTCGGCTGATCGGATTGATCAAAGCGGACGGCGCAAACTATCGCGCGCTCGAGTTTCATGGCAGCACGATTCGCGGCATGAGCACCTCGTCGCGGCTTGTGCTCTGCAATATGGCGGTCGAAGCTGGCGCAACCGTTGGCATCGTGCCTCCCGATGCTGAGACGGCACGCTATCTGCGCGAGGAAGCCAAAGTGACTGACCCATTGTGGACGGAGACGCCCGATGAAGGAGCGGAATACGAACGCGTTGTGACCATCGACGCGAACTCACTTGCTCCTCAGGTGTCTTGTCCTCACACCGTCGACAACGTGAAGCCCGTAACGGAGATCGCCGGAAAGCCCGTGGATCAGATCGTCATTGGTTCATGCACGAATGGACGCCTGGATGATCTTGCAGCGGCGGCGCGCGTGCTGAAGACGAAGAAGGTCAGTCAGCGGACGCGAATGCTGGTGTTTCCGGCTTCATGGAAGATTTACAAGGAAGCAATGGAGCGCGGCTATCTTAAGGACTTGATGGAAGCTGGCGCGGTCGTGATGAACCCGGGCTGTGGATGCTGCCTCGGCGTGCATCAGGGAGCGTTAGGCGACGGCGAAGTCGCGCTCTCGACTACCAACCGAAATTTCAAAGGCCGAATGGGTAATCCGACCGCTGAAGTGTTCCTGTGCTCACCCGAAGTTGCCGCTGCGAGTGCGCTGCGCGGCGTCATCACCGATCCGAGGGAGATTTAAGTCATGGCGAAAGTCATTCACGTTCTCGGTGACGATATTTCCACCGACCATATTTATCCGGGGCGGTTCATGGCGACAGTGCTTCCCGTTGAAACGCCGCAGTTTTGTTTTGCGGACATGACGGAATTGAATGCCGATCTGAAGGCGAAGAAGTTTCCGGCGGGGAGTTTCCTGGTCGGCGGCTCCAACTTCGGATGCGGGAGTTCGCGCGAGCAGGCCGCGTCGACGATTAACGGCTACGGCATCATTGTCGTGGCGCGCAGTTTCGCCCGAATCTTTCTGCAGAACGCGGTCAATCTCGGGCTGCCGCTTGTCATTTGCCCGCGAATTGAAGCGTCGGACGGTGACGAGCTTACGCTCAAGGGCGATGTGCTGGTCAACGAGACCACCGGAAAGAGCTTTGAAATCGTTCCGTTGCCGAAGCTGCGTCAGGCAATTATGGACAGCGGCGGCTTGATTGCATACACGAGAGATCGACTCAAGTCACAACTCGCTTCGAAGTAGTTTGACGAGCCAACGTTACGAGAGCAAGCGCGATGCGGACACCGAGCACATCACACGCCGACACAGATTACTTGGTTCATCACCACGAGGATGAACCGCTTGTGCATCGCGAGTTGCATGTGTTTGGCGTCGTGCAGGGCGTGGGTTTTCGTCCGTTTGTCTATCGATTGGCCACTGAACTCGGGTTGCGCGGCGCGGTGTGGAACGACGGACGCGGAGTTGTGATCAGGATTCGGGGCGAGGCCTCGCGCGTGGAGAGATTCACTGAAGGTCTGCTCGCGGGCTGTCCGGTTGGTGCCCGCATTGACGACGTTCAGGTCGTCGAGTTGCCGGATGCGCAATACGAGCGGTTTGAGATTCTCGTCAGCCGTGCCACACGTGAAGGTTTCACGCATGTATCGAGCGATCTCGCCATGTGCCCCGATTGCCGCAGAGAGTTTCACGATCCGCGTGATCGGCGTTTTGGGTATCCCTTCATCAATTGCACGCAATGCGGTCCGCGTTTCACGATTACGCGAGCCATTCCGTATGACCGGCCTCAAACGACGATGGCGCCGTTTGAGATGTGCGATGATTGCCGGCGCGAGTACGAGACTCCGATTGATCGGCGATTTCACGCCCAGCCGAACGCGTGTCCGGCCTGCGGCCCGACCGTTGAGTTTCTCGTCGTCGGAGACGGCAAATGGAGAAGTCGATCAAAGCACGACGAGGCGATATTCAATGCCGCGACGTTTCTGGGCGACGGCGGGATTCTACTGATTCAGGGCATCGGCGGATTCCATTTGGCGTGTGACGCGACGAATGAACATGCAGTGCGACGTTTGAGGCGACGCAAACAACGAGAGAGTAAGCCACTCGCCGTTATGTTTCCGGATGCCGAGACGCTCCACGAATGGTGTCACGTCTCGGACCTTGAACTCGACTGTCTCGTGTCCGCGCGAGCGCCGATTGTTCTTGTGCAGCGCCGGGTCGAATGTGAAGTTGCGCCGTCGGTTGCGCCGGACTCGCCGCACCTCGGCGTGATGCTTCCGTACAGCCCGTTGCACGCCGCGCTGATGTCGCATTTCGACGGTCCGGTTGTGATGACCAGCGCGAACAGATCGGAAGAGCCGATTTGTTTTGAGCGCGACGACGCCTTGCGCGAAATGAAGACAACGGCGGATGCCGCGCTGCTTCATGACCGCGCAATTCACATGTTTGCGGATGACTCGGTTGTGCGCGTCGTCGGCGGACTGCCGCGCGTGTGGCGACGGTCGAGAGGCTATGTGCCTGAGAGCGTTGAATTACACAACGCTTTCACTCGAACAACGTTAGGCTTTGGCGGCGAACTCAAGAATACGTTTGCGCTGGGTACTCAGTCGTCGGCAATATTATCGCAGCACCTTGGCGACATGCAATGCGAAGCGACCATGCCCGCGGTGATTCGCGCAATTGAACATTTCCTGAAGCTCTTCGATACCCGTCCTCAACTTATCGCGTGTGACTTGCATCCCGACTACGTTACGACGCGCATGGCCGAGAAGTGGAGCAAGCGACACGATGTTCCACTGATTCGAGTGCAGCATCATCATGCACACCTCGCCGCGTGCCTCGCGGAACATCATTGCCGAGGCCGGGCACTTTGCCTCGCGCTGGATGGCACCGGCTATGGCTCGGACGGAACAGTGTGGGGCGGCGAGTTGCTCTATGGAGACTTCGCGAGCTTTGAGCGACTTGGGCATCTTGAGTCGGTTCCCTTGCCCGGCAATGACGCGGCCGCCAAACAGCCCTGGCGAATGGCGCTCGCGTGGCTGGACGCGGCATTCGCGAGCGACCTAGCTGCGCTTGATGTTCCGTTAGTTAAGACGATCGAAACTGAATACGGACACACCGCGATTCCGGCGCTGTTGTCGCCGGTGATGCGCAAGAAGTTCATTCCGACAACGAGCGCTGGGCGGCTGTTTGATGCGGCGGCGGCGTTATGCGGATTTGGCATCGCGGCACAGTACGAAGGACAGGCGGCAATGCAGTTAGAAGGGATAATGAGCAGCGCGCCGCTTCCTCCCTACTCTTTTGACATTCTCGAAGCAGAAGGCAGATTCGTATTCTCGCCGCGTCGGGCGATGCAAGAGATTGTGGACGACATCCAAGCGCGAGTTGCGCCGTCGGTTGTGTCGCGGCGCTTTCATGAAACGGTCGCGCACGGCTTTGCGGAGCTGGCGCTACGCGGTGTGGAGTTCACGGGAACCACGACGGTCGCGCTTGGCGGAGGGTGTTTTCAGAACGCATTTCTGTTGGAACGCATAACCGCATTATTGACAGAGCGACATGTGACGGTGCTCTCGCCCGCAGATGTCCCCGCAAATGACGGTGGGCTGGCGCTTGGTCAAATTTGCGTGGCGAATGCACAGGTGATGTAACGTGTGTCTTGCGGTGCCAATGAAGCTTGTTGCTGTTGAAGGCACTCGTGGCGTCACGGAAAGCGGCGGGGTGAGGACATCGGTCGTGCTGACCATGACGCCGGAAGCGAAGTGCGGTGACTATCTCCTGATCCATGCCGGATTCGCGCTCACGGTCATTGATGAAACAGAAGCATTGAAAACGCTTGACCTCTTGAAGGAGCTGGCGCGGGGGGAAAAGTGAAATCGCTTGATGGATTCCGGGACGGTGAACTCATCTCGGGAGTCATAAGCAAGCTGCACTCGCTTCAGCTTTCGCGCACGCTCCGCTTCATGGAAGTCTGCGGAGGACATACCGCCTCGATCTACCGATACGCGATTCACGATCTGCTGCCGAAGGAGATTGAACTCTGTTCGGGGCCGGGCTGTCCCGTATGCGTTACGCCATGCCGCTTCATCGATCATGCTATCGCTCTCGGTGAACAGAACAACGTTACGCTGGCCACGTTTGGTGACTTGATTCGCGTTCCGGGAACCAACCTTAGTCTTTCAGAAGCACGCGCGCGGGGAGTTTCCGTGCGCGTTTTCTATTCGCCGGCCGACGCGCTGGACTTTGCCGCCGAGCATCGCGAGACCACTGTTGTCTTTCTCGCGATTGGGTTTGAGACGACGGCATGTACGATGGCGGCCACGCTTGCCGACGCCGCTACGAGGGGTATTACGAACTTCAAGCTGATCTCCGCGCTCAAGACGATGCCTGAGGCGTTGCGCGCCTTGCTATCGAGCGGGGAGACAGAAATTGACGGATTGATTCTGCCAGGGCATGTGACCACCATTACGGGAAGCGACTCGTTTGAGTTCATCGCCCGAGAGTTTTGCGTTCCTTGCTCGGTGTCGGGGTTTGAGCCGCTCGATTTGCTCGAGACTATCTATTCATTAGCTCAGCAGAGCGTGATGCAGATTGCGAAAGTCGAGAATCGCTATTCGCGAGCCGTGAAAGGCGATGGCAATGCAATCGCTCGGCAGTTGATGGATCGCTGCTTCGACCGAGTGGGTTGCGAATGGCGCGGCTTGGGATTCATCGACGGCAGCGGTTTGGCCGTGCGCGAGGAGTATCGAGAGTGGGATGCGAGCGCTTTGCCTGTTGACGTTCCTGTTTCGCGCGAGAATCCGGCGTGCCGCTGCGGAGATGTTTTGCGCGGTGCGCTGCATCCAAGATCGTGTCCGTTGTTCGGCAAGGTTTGCACTCCGGATCGGCCGGTTGGCGCCTGCATGGTTTCATCGGAAGGCGCGTGTGCTGCCGTATATCACTTTGAGCCAATCCATGCGGTGTGACGAGTTCATCACTCTGGGGCACGGCGCCGGTGGAACAACGATGCGGGCGCTGATCCGTGAACGGCTTGCGGCGCGCTTCGGAAATGGGCACTCCGACGGACTTGCGGATGCGGCGGTGCTTGACTGGAATGCTCGGAATGTCGTAATTACGACAGACTCGTTCGTTGTACAGCCGATTGAGTTTTGCGGTGGAGATATCGGCAAGCTCGCGGTTTGCGGGACTGTGAATGATCTGGTCGTGATGGGAGCTGAGCCGCGATTCTTATCGCTCGGCCTGATTCTCGAAGAGGGACTCGCGCTCGCGACGCTCGACCGGATTCTGGAGTCGATCGCGTATACTGCGCAGTGCGCCGGAGTCCGGATCGTCACTGGAGACACGAAAGTCGTGCCG
>Ga0268298_10006794_pt1 | contig 10280 bp, 7 predicted proteins | sample WWTPWeurt_MetaG_FD_194462 | JGI IMG/M metagenome (GOLD analysis project Ga0268298, IMG submission 194462) | Activated sludge microbial communities from WWTP in Nijmegen, Gelderland, Netherland - WWTP Weurt | ecosystem: Engineered > WWTP > Aerobic digester > Activated sludge | place: Netherlands... | reverse complement strand
ATGCCCTTCTCGATTACCGGGGCCCCCGCGAGCACCTTGACGCCGCCGCCGACGCCGGCCGCGCGCATGCCGTCGAACGCGCGCTGCGCGGTGATCGCGAGCGCCTTGACCCCGACGATGTCCTTGGGCCGGCCCGGCAGGTGCACCTCGCCCGCGGAGATCATCGTCGTCACGCCGCCGTGCAGGCACGACTCGATCCAGCCGATCTGGCCCTGGCGCGGCGTCCAGTCGCCGAACACCGGGTGCGTGTGGGAATCGATGAGCCCGGGCGCGAGCGTCGTGCCCTTGGCGTCGATCACGCGGTTCGCGTGCGCGGTGTCGCAGTCCCTGGCCTTGCCGACCGCGGTGATCACGCCGTCGTCGACCACCACGGTGTCCGCGTCGAGGATCGGGCGGTCGATGTCGCCCGACAGCATCAGCCCCACGTTGCGGATCACCACCTTGCCCGACTTCTCGCTCAGCACCGGTCCTGCCATCGCTCGTCTCCCGCTAGTGTCAGATCGCCAGGAATTGCCGGCGGATCTCGTCGTTGGCCCCCAGTTCCGCCATCGATCCCGCGAAGCGGACCTGGCCCTTCTCCAGCACGTACGCGCGGTCGCTGACGGCCGCCGCGAACGGAACGTTCTGCTCGGACAGCAGCACCGACAGGCCCTGCTTCTTGAGCTCGACGATCATCGCCGCCATCTGCTCGACGATCAGCGGCGCCACGCCCTCGGACGGCTCGTCGAGCAGCACCAGCCGCGGGTTGCCCATCAGGGTTCGCGCCACCGTGAGCATCTGCTGCTCGCCGCCGCTCATGCTGCCGCCGGGCCGGTCGGGCATCTCGGCGAGGTTGGGGAAGAGCTCGAAGAGCCGCTTCACCGTCCACGCGGGAGCCCCGTCGCGCGGCGGGCGGCGGCCCACCTCCAGGTTCTCCAGCACCGTGAGGTCGGTGAAGATGCGCCGTTCCTCGGGCACCCAGCCGACGCCGAGCCGGTTGATGCGGTACGGGTCGAGCGCGCCGATCTCGCGGCCGTCGAGGCGCACGCTGCCGCGGCGGCGCTCGACCAGCCCCATGATCGTGCGGATCGTCGTCGTCTTGCCGGCGCCGTTGCGTCCCATCAGCGCGACGACCTCGCCCGCGCCGACCGCCAGGTCCACGTCGAAGAGGATCTGCGCGCGCCCGTAGAACGCGTTCAGGCCCCTGACCTCGAGCAGCGGCGCGCTCACGTCGCGGCCCTCGCGGTGCGCGTCGCGCGCGGTGCTCGTCATGCCTTGCCCACCAGCTTGCCGCTGCCGAAGTAGACCTCGGCGACCTTGGGATCGTCGCGGATCGCCGCGGGGCTGCCCTGCGCGATCAGCCGGCCGCGCGCGAGCACGATGATGCGGTCGGCGTGCGCGAACACGACGTCCATGCTGTGCTCGGTGAAGAGCACGCCGATGCCGAGCTCCTTGACCAGCTTCTTCGTGAGCGCCATCAGCGCGTTGCGCTCGCGCGGCGCCATGCCGGCGGTGGGCTCGTCCATCAGCAGAAGCCTGGGCCGGTTCGCGAGCGCGACCGCGAGCTCGACCGTCTTGATGTCGCCGTACGCGAGCGTCCCGCAGGGGACGTCGGCGTGGTGCGCGAGCCCGACCTGATCGAGCAGCGCGATCGCCTCGTCGCGGTGCAGCGACGCGGCGCGCGGCCAGATCCGGAACAGCTGGCGCTCGCGCGAGAGGATCGCCATCTGCACGTTCTCGGCCACCGACATCGACGCGTAGGTCGCCGCGACCTGGAACGTGCGCCCCACGCCGAGCCGCCAGATCGCGCGCGGCGGCCAGCCGGCGATGTCGCGCCCGTCGAGCAGCACCTGCCCGGTGTGCGGCTCGAGCTGGCCGTTGATCATGTTGAAGCAGGTCGACTTGCCGGCGCCGTTCGGGCCGATCAGCGCGAGGAGCTCCCCGGCGCGCAGCTCGAAGTTCACGTCGTCGACCGCGACCACGCCGCCGAACGCGCGGCGCAGGTTGCGAACGGCGAGCAGCGGGCGGGCGTCGTGCGCCGCCGGCGCGGCGCCGCTCGCGGCCGCCGGCGAACCGGGCGTGAAACCGCCGGGCGTGCCCGCGCTCACCGCCGTTCTCCCGCCGGCGCCGCGCCGCGCACGCGCTGCGCGAGCGCGATCAGCCCGCCCGCGATCCCCTGCGGGAACGCGAGCACCAGCACCAGCACGACCGCGCCGAGCAGCGCGCGCCAGTAGTCGGTGGCACGGATGATCGTGTCCTGCAGCCACGTGAACGCGGCCGCGCCGACCACCGGCCCGGCGAGCGTCTGCACGCCCCCCAGCAGCACCATCACGAGCCCGTCGACCGAGCGCCCGACCGAGATCGACTCGGGCGAGATCGTTCCCTTGGCGAACGCGTACAGCGCGCCCGCGAGCCCGCAGGCCAGGCCCGCGGTCACGAACCCGAGCCAGTGCACGCGCACGACGTCGATGCCCGTGGCCTGGGCGCGCAGCGGGGAGTCGCGCCCGGCGCGCATCGCGTATCCGAACGGGGAGAACAGCATGCGCCGCAGCATCCACACCCCCGCGCCGACCGCGGCCAGCGTGAGGTAGTAGTACGCGGTCTTGGACGCGAAGCGCTCCGACGGCCACACGCCGACCAGCCCGTTGCTGCCGCCGGTGAGCTCGTCCCACTGGAAGACCACCGACCACACGATCTGCGCGAACGCGAGCGTGAGCATCGCCAGGTACACGCCCGACAGGCGCACCGCGAACCAGCCGAACACCAGCGCGCCGGCCGCCGCGACCAGCGGGCCGAGCACGAGCGCCGCCTCCATCGGCAGCGCGATGGCCTTGATCGCCATCGCGGCGCCGTACGCGCCCAGCCCGAAGTACGCCGCGTGCCCGAACGAGTGCATGCCGCCCGGGCCCATGATGAAGTGCAGGCTCGCGGCGAACAGCACCGCGATCAGGATGTCGACGAGCAGCACCGTCGCGTACGGGAACTGGGCGCTCGCGAGCGGCACCGCGGCCAGCAGCGCGAACAGTGCCCACACCGCGGCGCGCGCCGGCGCGGACATCGGGCGGATCGGGGCCTCGACGTCGGAGGCGCCGCGCACCGCGCCCTGCGCGCGCCCGAGCAGCCCCCACGGCCGCCAGATCAGCACCGCGGCCATGACGAGGAACTCGACGACCAGCGTGAGCTTGGAGAACGAGAACGACACGCCGGCGAAGCTCACGGTGCCGATGCCGTAGCAGATCGCCTTGATCTCGGCGATCAGCAGCGCGGCGAGGTACGCGCCGGGGATGCTGCCCATGCCGCCGACCACCACGACGACGAACGCGTCGCCGATCGCGGTGAGGTCGAGCGCCAGGCTCGCGGGCTCGCGCGGCAGCTGCAGCGCACCGCCCAGCGCGGCAAGCGCCGAGCCGAGCGCGAAGATGCCGGTGAACAGCCACGCCTCGTTGACGCCGAGCGCCGCGACCATCTCGCGGTCCTGCGTGGCGGCGCGGATCAGGATCCCGAGCCGCGTGCGGTGCAGCAGCAGCCACAGCACGCCGAGCACCAGCGGCCCGACGACGATCATGAACAGGTCGTACTGCGGGAACGCGCGGCCGAGCACGTCGACCGCGCCCTTCATGCCGGGCGCCTTCGGACCGAGGATGTCCTCGGCGCCCCAGATCCACAGCGCCGCGTCGCGCAGCACCAGCACGACGGCGAACGTCGCGAGCAGCTGGAAGAGCTCGGGCGCGCGGTACACGCGCCTCAGCACGAGCACCTCGACGACGGCCCCCAGCACCGCCACCGCGAGCACGGCCACCAGCACCGCGCCCCACCAGCCGACGGCGCCGAGGTCGTAAGCCTGCTGCGCGACCCAGACCGCGACGTACAGGCCGACCATGTACATCGACCCGTGCGCGAAGTTGACGATGCGCGTGACGCCGAAGATCAGCGACAGCCCGACCGCGACCAGGAACAGCGTCGACGCGCCCGCCAGCCCGTTGAGGAGCTGGACCGCGAGACCCGAGAGCAAGAGGAAGGCCCGCCCGCCCGCGTCAGTCGGCCGGCCGCAGCTTCTTGACCTCGGCGTCCGGCGGCATCACCGACGCGCCGTCGACGTAGCGGAACGTCTTCATCACGCCGCGGCCCTGGTTGACCGCCGTGACGCCGACGTACGCGCCCATCGTCGACTGGTTGTCCTGGGGCCGGTACGAGAACTTGCCCAGCGGCGAGTCGACCTGCAGGCCCTTGAACGCGGCGACCAGCTTCTCGGTGTCGGTGCTGCCGGCCTTCTTCACCGCCGCGGCGATCGACATCATCGACGCGTAGCCGACGATCGAGCCCAGGCGCGGGTACTCCTTCCACTTGCGCTGGTACGCGACCAGGAACTTGTCGTGCTCGGGCGTCTTGATGCTGTACCACGGGTAGCCGGTGACGATCCAGCCCTCGGGCGCCTCGTCGCGCAGCGGATCGAGGTACTCGGGCTCGCCCGACAGCAGCGAGACCACGCCGCGGTCCTTGAAGAGGTTGCGCGTGTTGCCCTCGCGCACGAACTTGGAGAGGTCGGCGCCGAACAGCACGTTGAAGATCGCGTCCGGCTTCGCGTCGGCGAGCGCCTGCGCGACCGAGCCCGCGTCGACGCGGCCCAGCGGCGGCGCCTGCTCGGCGACGAACTCGACGTCGGGCTGCGCGGCCTTGAGCAGCTGCTTGAACGTGGCCGCGGCCGACTGCCCGTACTCGTAGTTCGGGTACACGAGCGCCCAGCGCTTCTTCTTCAGCTTCGCGGCCTCGGGAACGAGCATCGCGACCTGCACGTACGTGGACGGGCGCAGCCGGTACGTGTAGCGGTTGCCGTTCTGCCACGTGACCTTGTCGGTGAGCGGCTCGGCCGCGAGGAACAGCACCTTGCGCTGCTTGGCGAAGTCGGTGACGGCCAGGCCGATGTGCGACAGGAAGGTGCCGAAGATGACCTCGGCCTTCTCGCGCGAGACGAGCTCCTCGGCGACGCGCACCGCGTCTCCGGGGTTGCCGTTGTCGTCGCGCGAGATCACCTCGACCTTGCGCCCGAGCAGGCCGCCCGCGGCGTTGATCTCCTCGAGCGCGAGCTCCCAGCCCTTCTTGTACGGCTCGAGGAACGCCGGCTGAGACTTGTAGCTGTTCAGCTCGCCGATCTTGATCGTCGGTTGCGCCCACGCGCCCGACGCGAACGCGACGCCGGCCACCGCCGTCGCCAGGATCCACTTCTTCATCGCTACTCCTTCGTTGCCCGATGCCGTTGAAGAACCTCGAGGCGGGACGCGCTCAGCGCAGCCCGTCCTCGCCCCTGATCTCGTGCTTCTGAAGACCGCCCACGCGCGGCAGCGGCCGCCCGCTGTCGGTGACCGCGACCGCGACGACGATCTCGCCTGCGCGCGGCGCGTCGGCCACGCGCGCCTCGATCGCGTCGAAGTGGCTGCGCACGAACGCGGCGTCCTTGTGGCCGAGCGGAACGTCGATCGGCGTGCCCGGGCCGCCCATCTTCTTGGCCGACGGCACGAGCGCCGCGCCCTTCTCGACCGCCTTGCGCAGCGGCGCGCCGAGCTTCGGGTGCAGGATCGCCGCCGCGTGCTCGAGCTCGCCCGCCTCGCCGACGATCGCCGCCTTGCCGTAGCTCTCGGCCTGCGCGGGCTCGATGCCGAGCGCCTCGACGCAGCGGCGCCCGAGCAGCTCGCCGAGGAACTCGCCGGTGGCGGTGAGCTCGTCGAGGTTCTCGACGTAGCGGCCCGCGAAGGGGTTCTCGATCACGGCGACCGCGAGCGCCTTGCGCGTGGGCGGGTCGATGCCGCGCCCCATCTCACGGTGCGTCTCCTCGACGCTCACGATCAGCTTGCGGATGTTCGTCGCCATGGCCGACTCTTCCTCTTGCGTTGAACCTTCGCTCGCCCCGGCGCGCGATCACCGCGCGACGATACGCGAACGACCCTGACACCACAACCGAACCTGCTCGGCGAGCCCGGCCTCGACGCACTCGCGCGCGAAGGCCGCGCCGGCGTCGAGCGCCGCCTCGACGCACGCCGCCGGCAGCGGGCCCACGTCGACGGTCACCGGGGTGCTCCCGAGGTCGGTGTCGTCCTTCAATTCGCGCGCGGGCCGGCGCAGCACCGCCGGGTGCTCGCAGTCGACCGCGTTGGCGATCATCGTCGCCGCGGCGTCGGCGCGCGCGGCGGTGTCGGCGAGCACGGTGACCGCGTCGGCCACGCCGAGCGAGAAGCTGCGCCCGGGCCAGCCGCTGGTCGCGACGCCGCGCACGCGGCTCGAAGCGTCGACGACGATGCTCGCCGCCTCGTGCCCAGCTCCGCGCGCCGCCTCGTGCCCAGCTCCGTGCGCCGCCTCGTGCCCAGCTCCGCGCGCCGCCCAATTCGGATTGCCCGGCGGCACGCCCCGCGCCGCGACCTGCGCCCGCACCGGCCGGCGCGCGTCGTCGCACACGGCGAGCATCACGCGCGCGCCCGGCGCGAGGTGCAGCGCGACGTCGCCGCCGTTGTTCACCCACGCGCGCTCGACGCCGGGCCGCGCGAAGCACGCGACGATCTCCTGCGCGACGCTGCCCGCGACCGAGGCCATCGGCGTGACGAAGCGCGGGCGGTACGGCGCGCACGCGGCCCACATGCGCCGCGCGACCGGCCCCGCGAGCTCGCAGCGCTCGCCCACCGGCCGCCTGAGCGCGGGCAGCTCGGCGACCAGCTCGGCGAGCAGCGGCTCGAAGCGCGCCCACGCGTCGGCGAGCGACGCGTCGATCGCGCCGGGCTCGCCGTCGGCGCCGACGACGAGGTCGATCGGGCCGTGCTGGAAGTGCCAGCGGCGCGGGCCCAGCGTCGCTCGGACCGCGCCGCCCGCGGCCCGCGCGGTGACGGGCGTCGACGGCATTGCCGAAGCGGGCGGCAGCCGCCGCGCCGTCGACGGCGCGGCTCCCGCCGCCGGCCCGGGCGGCGCGCTCACCGCAGCGTCGACGCCGGCCACGGGTTGAGCGGATTCCACGGCGCCGCGCGGTGCTGCGCGCCCGCGAGCGCCTTCGCGACCGGCACGACGCGATCGAGGTGGCCGCCGAGCGCCGCGTAGTCGGCGCTTCGCATCGTGAACTCGATCGGCGCGACGATCGCGGGCGTGGGCACCCAGCCGAAGCTCGCGTCGGGCATGCGCTCGACGTCGACCATCACCGTGATGCCACCGCCCGGCCACACGTACGCGGGCGCGCCACCGCAGCTCACGTGCACCAGCAGGTCCTTGATCGAGCGCGTGAGCCGAACCGGGTTCTCGGTGACGCCCGCGCGCAGGCTGCCGCCCGCCCCCGCGACGAAGAGGATCGTCGACAGCGACGGCTCGCAGTTCTCGCCGATGCGATCGACGACCGTGCGCACCGTGGCGGGCATCGGCGCCTTCACCGGCACGAGCGCGTCGTCGAGCACGAAATACTCGGCGTCGTCGCCGGTGGTGGAGACCATGAGCAGCCGCAGGCCCGGGCGCGCGACCTTCGCGTCCCAGCCCTCGATGATCGACAAGGGGTCGGTGACGTCGGTCCCGCCCCAGCCGACGCCGGGGTTCGCGACCTGGAAGTAGCGCCCCGGCGTGGACTTGCGCCCGCGCATCCGGATGCCCGAAGCGGGCATGTCGAGACACTTGCCGGCCTGGTGCTCGGTGAGCACGCCGGTGATGTGATCGTCGACGACGACGACCTCGTCGACCTGGCCGAACCACTGCTGCGCGAAGATGCCGATCGTCGCGGACCCGCAGCCCACGCGCATGCGCCGCTCGGGCGCGCCGTTCACCCACGGGGCCTGCCCGGCCTGCACGCGCAGCTGCGAGCCGCCCTCGATCTCGAGCTCGACCGCCTGCTTGTTGCCCAGCGCCATCATCAGGTCGCAGGTGATGCGCCCCTCGCGCTTGCTGCCGCCGGTGAGGTGGTGCACGCCGCCCAGCGACAGGAACTGCGAGCCGTACTCCTGCGTGGTGACGTGGCCGACCGCCTCGCCGCGGTGGCGCACCAGCGCGCGCTCGGGCCCGAGCCAGCGGTCGGTGTCGATCTTCACGCGGAAGCTGCAGTAGCTGAAGATGCCCTCGGTGACGACGGTGACGGTGTCGACGCCGGCGACCTCGCTCGAAACGATGAACGGCGCGGGCTTGTAGTCCGGGTACGTGGTGCCCGCGCCGACGCCGGTCACGAAGACTTCGCGGGCGACGATCTCGCCGTCCCAGGCGTCGGCCCGGTTGGCGAAGTCGACGAGCGCGGCCTCGCCGCCCGGCGCTTCGAGCGCGCGCCGCATCACGAGCACCGGGTCCACGCGCGTGAGCACGCCCTCGACGTTCGCGTAGCGGTCGCACGCGCCGCTGCGCCCCGCGCTGATCTGGCACAGCACCGGGCACGCGTTGCACTCGATCTTGTCGGCCGCCATGTGCTCGGGCGGGCGCGAGCGTTCGAGCACGACCGGCGTGCGCGCCGCGTCGGAGACGCTCGCGTCGCCGTTCGCGGCATCGCCCTCGCCGGCGTGCCCGGCCGCGAGTTCGGCGGCGTCGTTCGGGCGGGGTTCGGTCATCGTCGCGGCTCCGGGAACGGTCGTGTTCGGTTCGTGGGTCGGTCCGGCGTCGACTCGGCGGGCGAGGCGCGCTTCCTCAGCGCTCGCTCGCCACGCCCGCGCGGCGCAGCGCCGCGCGCACGCGATCGGGCGTCGCGGGGACCTCGTCGAGGCGAACGCCGGTCGCGTGGTGGATCGCGTTCAGGATCGCCGGCGCGGTCGCGACCAGCGCCGGCTCGCCGACGCCCTTGGCGCCGAACGGCCCGAGCGGCTCGGGGTCCTCGACCAGGTGCACCGTGATCGGCGGGATGTCGCCGGCGGTCGGGATCAGGTAGTCGTGCAGGTTGTCGGTGCGCCCGCCGTGATACTCCTCCATCAGCGCGAGCCCGAGGCCCTGCGCGATGCCGCCGTGGACCTGCCCCTCGACCTGGGTCGGGTTGATCGCACGCCCGACGTCGTGCGCCGCGTGGATCGCGAGCACGCGCACGGTGCCCAGCGCGACGTCGACCTCCACCTCGGCGAATTGCGCGGCGAAGCCGTAGGTCGCGTACGGTACGCCCTGGCCGTCGGCGTCCAGCGGCACGGTCGGGGGGTCGAAGTGACCGCTGCCGAGCGCGACGTCGCCGCGCGCGTCCTCCGGCAGCGACGCGAGCTCGCACCGTGCGCGCCGCCCCTGCGACTCGCCCTCGAGCCAGCCCGCGTCGACGCGGATCGTGCCGCCCGCGGGCAGCCCGAGCAGCGCGAGCAGCCGCGCGCGCAGGTCTTCGCCCGCGGCGCGCGCCGCATTGCCCGAGACGAAGGTCTGGCGCGACGCCGAGCTCTTGCCCGCGTCCTGCGTGAGGTCGGTGTCGGCGAGCACCTGGTCGAGCGCGGCGACCGGCACGCCGAGCGCGTCGGCGCAGATCTGCGGCATGACCGTGTACGTGCCCTGGCCGATGTCGACCGCGCCGTTGTAGAGGACGAAGCGCCCGCTGCGGCGCAGGCCCACGCTCATGCGCGACGGGTTCGCGATCACGGTGTTGCCGATTCCGTACCACATGCACGCGACGCCCGCGCCGCGGCGCTTGGACTGGGCGTAGCGAAGGTGCGGGTCGGTCGAATCGGGCCGCGCGACGGCGCCGGCGTCGCGCGCGCCGCGATTGAACCGCTCGCAGCGCTCGCGCGCCTCACGCCACGCCGGGCGCAGCGCGTCCAGGCAGGCCTGCAACCCGACGCTCGCGGCGAGCCGCTGGCCGGTGGCGGTGAGGTCGCCCGCGCGCAGCGCCTGCGCGCGGCGGTACTCGAGCGGATCCTGGCCGAGCGCGGCAGCGACCTCGTCGACGAGGCGCTCGCCGAGCATCGTCGCCTGCGGCACGCCGAAGCCGCGGAACGCGCCCGAGATCGCATTGTTGGTGTACACGGCACGCGTGAGCGCGCGCACGTTCGCGACGCGGTACGGGCCGGCGGCGTGGATCGGCACGCGGTTGGCGACCGTCGGCCCCCACGACGCGTAGGCGCCGGTGTTGAAGTCGCCGTCGAAGTCGTACGCGAGCAGCGCGCCGTCGGCGCCCGCCGCGATCGACGCGCGCATGTCGGCGGGGTGGCGCTTGGTCGTCGAGACCATCGACTCCGGGCGCGTGTAGACGATGCGCGCCGGCCGGCCGAACTTGCGCGCGGCCGCCGCGAGCAGCGGCTGGATCGAGATGTCGAGCTTGCCGCCGAAGCCGCCGCCGACCGCCGACGGCACGATGCGCACCTGCGCGGGCTCGAGCGCGAACATCCACGCGAGCTCGT
>Ga0268298_10006793_pt1 | contig 10281 bp, 11 predicted proteins | sample WWTPWeurt_MetaG_FD_194462 | JGI IMG/M metagenome (GOLD analysis project Ga0268298, IMG submission 194462) | Activated sludge microbial communities from WWTP in Nijmegen, Gelderland, Netherland - WWTP Weurt | ecosystem: Engineered > WWTP > Aerobic digester > Activated sludge | place... | reverse complement strand
GTCTGCCATTGCCAGGCCCAGAACCCCAGCACGGCCACCAGGAGCAGCACGCCCCATGCCCACCCGCTGCGCTCGGCGGCCTCTTGCGGGTGGCCGGCCTTGCGGCCCGTCACCATGGCGCGCACCAGGTTCTCGCCATGCGCCAAGCTGCCCGACACCACACCCAGCAGGTGCACGCCCACCAGAAGGATCATGGTGTTGGCCAGCACCTCATGACCCTCGGCTAGCCACTCGCCACCCAGCTCGTTGTAGGTCGCCCAGCCAAAAGCCGTGGTGAGCGCGGTGAGGCCCAGCAGGCCCACGATGGCCAACGCACCCGCCGGGTTGTGACCGGTGTGGTGCTCGGGCCGGCGCGCGCGCAGCGACTGCAGATAGGCCTTCACGGCCGCCGGGCCACGCACGAACGAGACAAAGCGCGCCGGCTTGCTGCCCACAAACCCCCAGACAATTCGAAATGCCACCAGGCCCGCCATGGTGTAGCCCAGGGTCACATGCACCAGCCGCCAGCGTTCGCTCTCGGCGGTGAGCCAAGCCAGCGCGAACGAGGCCACCATCAACCAGTGGAAGACACGCACGGGCAGGTCCCACACCAGCACTCGGCCGTTCTGGGTTGCGGCGGGCGTGCTCATTTGGGGATCCTGATGTCGTGTTCGCTGTAGCGACCGTCGGCAGCGCGCGGGTGGCAGGCCGCGCAGTTGGCGGCGCTCTTGATCGCTGGCCGCTGCCAGGTGCTGGCGGCCACTTCATCATGCTTGCGGACGAACCAGCTGCTGCGGGTGATGCGGTCTTCGGGCGGGTTCTCGCTGGCGCGCTTGCCGGGGTTGCCGGCATTCGCAGTGAGCCACTTGGTGAGCTCGGAGGTGGTGGCCGGGTCCAGCGAGGCATCGCTGCCAAAGTGGCGCGGCAGCTTGCCCATCAGCCGCGACCAAGAGGCCGCGGTGAGCATCTGCACCGGGAAAGCCACATGGCAGTCCGAGCACTCCTTCACATACGTGGGGTTGGGGGCCACGCGCGGCCCATGGTCATCGGCCTGGGCCAACGTGGCCACGGCCAGCAAGGTGGTGGCGAACAGGGTCTTGGTCTTCATGCCTTGCCCCTTCACTTCAGGCCCACCAGCCAGGACAGCAGGTCGGCCTTTTCAGCCGGCGTGCATTCGCGTCCCACCACGTCGTTGCAATTGCGGCGGAACCACTTCTCGGTCTTGGCAGCGTCGGCAAAGCGTTCGGCGTTGAAGCTGGGGGCCAGCGGTTTGATCTCCTTGCCCGTGCTGGCGTGCTTTCCGGTGCCGGTGGGCGTGGCACCGTGGCAACTGCTGCACGACCATTCATGCCCATGCTTGGTGGTGAAAAAGGACTGGCCGCGCGCCGCCTGGGCGGGGGTGCCAGCCTGGGCGGTGTAGCCGGCAAGTTGTTCGGTCGGGGTGACAGCGTGCGCCGCGGCAAATGCCGCCAGCAGCAACGAACCAACGACGATGTGCTTCATGAGGGGTGCTCCTGTTGTGGCCGTGATCTTCGGCCCTCAGCATTAACCCTCACTTAACCGGGCGTCGCGCCCCTGTCTCAGGTCAAGACGGCAGCCATCGCCTCGGCCGTGCGCTGCACATTGCCACTGTTCAGGCCCGCCACGCAGATGCGGCCCGAGCGCACCAGGTACACCCCAAACTCCTCGCGCAAGCGGTCCACCTGGGCGGCGGAAAGGCCGGTGTAGCTGAACATGCCGCGCTGCGTGAGGAAGTAGCCGAAGTCGCGGCCCGGCAGCTTGGCGCTCAGCACGGCATGCAGCTGCTCGCGCATCTGGCGGATGCGCGCGCGCATGCCATCGAGCTCGGCGGCCCACTGGGCGTGCAGCTCAGGCGAGTTCAGGATGCTGGCCACCAGCAGGCCGGCGTGCAGCGGCGGGTTGGAGTAGTTGCGGCGCACCGTGGCCTTCATCTGGCCCAGCACCAGCTCGGCCTGGGCGGCATCGGGGCACACCACGCTGAGCGCGCCGCAGCGCTCGCCGTACACGCTCAGGCTCTTCGAGAACGAATTGGCCACAAAGAATGACAGCCCGGCGTCGGCCAGCGCACGCACCGCATAGGCGTCCTCCACCATGCCATCGCCAAAGCCCTGGTACGCAAGATCGAGGAAGGCGATCAGTCCGCGCGCATTCAACACCGGGATCAATGCGTTCCACTGCGCAGCGGTGAGGTCCACGCCCGTGGGGTTGTGACAGCAGGCGTGCAGCAGCACCACGCTCTTGGCCGGCAGTGTGGCGAGCGTGGCCAGCATGTCGTCAAAGCGCAGGCCACCGGTGGCCGCGTCGTAATACGGGTAGGTGTTCACCTTCAGGCCGGCACCTTCGAACACCGCACGGTGGTTGTCCCAGGTGGGGTCACTCACCCACACCGCGCTGCCGGGGAACCAGCGGGCAATGAAATCGCCCCCCACCTTCAGGCCGCCGGAGGAGCCCACGGTCTGGATGGTGGTGACGCGGCCGGCCTTCAGAGCCGCGTGCTCGGTACCGAACAGCAGCGTCTGCACGCCTGAGCGGAAGGCGGCCAGGCCTTCCATCGGCAAATAAGGCTTGGGGCCCACGTTGGCGGCCATGCGGGCCTCGGCCTCGCGCACGCAGCCCAGCACCGGGATGCGGCCGGCGTCGTCGAAGTAGATGCCGATGCTGAGGTTGATCTTGCCCTCGCGCGGGTCCTTCTGGAAGTTCTCGTTCAGCGTCAGGATGGGGTCGCCGCCGTAGGCTTCGATGTGGGCAAACATGGTGGGTGTGAGGGGCTGGGAGGTGAAGCGGCGATTATCCGACGGGCTTCAATCTCCCAGCCACTCCAGCCACGCGCCATGCGGGTGGGCGCGGGCCAGCAGGGTGTGCACCACGCCAGCGGGGCCGGGCTCGGTGAGGGTCCAGAAGGTGTGGCTGGTGGGGGCCGAGCGCGCCATGCCGGCCACGGGCTGCTCGGGTGGGCGCAGGCCGGTGGTGGCGGCCAGGCGGGGCGCGTCTTCGGCGCTCAGCCACAGCAGGCCTCGCTGCTGTACCAGCGCGTGCACGCGGGCGCCGTGCGTGGCCAGCATCTCGGGGGTGAAGTAGGCCAGCACCCAGGTGTTGAACAGCACGGGCTGCACGCCGATGGGCAGGGTTGCCAGCCAGTCTTCCAGCACTGTCAGGCCGTCTTCGGCGGCCACCACGGGGGCAGCCACGCTGCGGGCCACGGCCAGGGCCATGTCCAGTCGCTCACGGCGCACCGCGTCGCCGGGCCACAGGCAGGCGCGCAGCCAGGCGGTGGCCTCGGGGTCGTGCAGGTCCACCGGGGCCAGATCGGTGCCGCAGCGGGCGGCCACGGTCCAGCGCGGGGGCTCGAACAAACCGGGCGGTGGGGCGCCCACCACCTGGGCGTGCAGCGCGGGCCAGGGTGCGTCGGTCGGGCCGGTCGCGTGGGTGTGGCCGCCGCTGCGGTAGTGCAGGCGGTAGCGGTCCACCGCCAGGTTCAGGCCGGCGCTGGCGCCGAAATCGAACAGGGCCAGCGGCCGCCCCGGGTGGCGCCTGGCGATGGCGTCCAGCGCCGGGCGCAGCGCCGTGCAGCGGCCGGTTTCGTTGGTCTGGGTGCGGCGATGCGTGAGCAGGTGGCGCAATTCTTCGCCGTGGGCCTCGGCAAACGCCGCCAGCGCCTGGGGCAGCGCCGGGTCTTGTGGCGAGCGCTGGCCACCCACGCTGCCGTACCAGGCGGGCAGGCCGGTTGGCTGGGGACCGCCCCGCAGCACACCATGGTGCAGCGCGGCCAGCAGCAGTGTGGCGCGGCGCTGGGTGGGCGGGGCTTGGTCGTGCAGTGCCAGCAGTGCGGGTGAGCGGGCAATCAGCCGACACAGCGTGGCGTAGAGCGGGTCGTCAGTGAAATCGTGCAGGCCGCAGTGCTCGTAGAGCGCCGCGTCGGGGTGCGCGGCCAGTGGGGCCTGCATCGGGTCGAAGGTCATCGGCATGGCCTCAGCCTAAGGCAGGCCATCGCCAGAAAATGTCGGGCACCCGACAATGTGGCCATGAGCTCGCCGCACGACCTGGCATCGCTGCTGGCCTTCGCCTTGCCTGGGGTGGCGTGGCCGGCCAGCCTGTGGCCGCGGCTGGGGCACCTGGTGCCCATGCGCCGATGCGCGGCCGGGGCGGTGGTGGTGGCCCAGGGCCAACCTCGCACGCCGTTGTGCGGGGTGCTGTCGGGCGCGGTCGAGATCCGCTTCGTGGCGGCCGACGGCGGCATCTCGGTGCTGGAGCACACACAGCCGGGGCAGCTGTTCGGCCTGGCCTCGTTCGTGGCCGACCAGCCGGCCACCTATGAGGCCGTGGCCATGCAGGCCACGCGGCTGGCGGTGTTCAGCGAGGCGGCCTATGTGCTGCTGATGGACACGGTGCCGGGCTTTGGCCGGGCGCTGATGGCCGAATTCGCCCGCCGCCACCACGGCACCATGCGCATGCTGGCGGCGGCGCGGCACCAGGGCGCCATGGAGCGGCTGACCCTGGCGCTGGCGCAACTGCGCAACGAGCAGCCTGAGGCCGAGACGGATGGCGCCGGCGCCGTGGGCTTGCGCACCACCCAGGCTGCGCTGGCCGAGCGGGCCGGCCTCGCCCGCCAGACGGTGAACGAGCTGCTGGCCCTACTGGTGCAGCAAGGCCGGGTGCGGCGCGCCTATGGGCGGCTCTGGCTGCTGCCCTGACTGGGCCACCCGCTTGTGGAGTACCGCAACCAACCGCTCGGAGGGTGCTCAGCCCGCCAGCGCGGCCTCGATGTCCTTGGCCATCTTCTCGGGCGCATCCTGCGGCGCGTAGCGCTTGAGCACGCTGCCGTCGCGGCCGATCAGGAACTTGGTGAAGTTCCACTTGATGGCCTCGCTGCCCAGCAGACCGGGCTTGGCCGACTTGAGAAACTCGTAGAGCGGGTGGGCGTTGGCGCCGTTCACCTCCACCTTGGCCATGAGCGGAAAGTTGACGCCAAAGTTCAGCTCGCAGAACGACTCGATTTCGTCGTTGCTGCCCGGCTCCTGGCCGCCGAACTCGTTGCTGGGGAATCCCAGCACCGTCAGGCCCTTGGGTTCGTACTGCTCCCAGAGCGCCTGCAGGCCCTTGTACTGTGGCGTGAAGCCGCACTGGCTGGCGGTGTTGACGATCAGCAGCACGCGGCCCTTGTAGCCCTTGAGCGGCACCGGCTTGCCGTGGATGTCCTGGGCGCTGAAATCGTAGATGCTGGCCATGTGCGTCTCCTCGTGCTGCCGTGTGGGCGGTGGCGCATGCTAGCGCCGCCTGAGCTTCCTTGCCTCGTTCAGGCCACGAACGCGGGCGCCGGTTCAGGGTTTCAGTGCGGCGAGCGCCGAGGCCCCCACGATCAGCGCACCGCCCAGGGCCAGCATGGCGCTCATCTGGCCCGCGCCCAGGGCCAGCGCCGAGACGGTGGCCCACAGCACCTCGGTGAGCATGATCACCGCCGTGGCATTTGCCGGCAGGCGCGACACGCCGTACTGCAGCGCCAGGTTGCTCAGCACGAAGCAGGTGCCCAGCGCCAACGCACCCAGCAGCCAGGGCCAGGCCAGCGGCGGTGGGCCTGGCACCAGGGGCAGGGCCAGTGCCAGCCCCATCGACACCACGCAGCCGCCCAGGAACATCGCCAACCCGCGCCCGCCACCCAGCCTGTGCGCCTCGCGCTTGAGCATGATGTTGTTCACCGCGAAGCTGAAGCCACCCAGCAGCCCCAGCAGGTCCATGGGGTTGAAGGGCTTGGCCTGCTCACCACCCGCAGGCCACAGCACGATGGCCGCGCCGGCCAGCGCCATCGCCACGCGCAGCATGGCGGAGGGGGTGATGCGCTCGTGCAGCACCACCCGCGCAAGCAGCACAGCCCACAGCGGCATCAGGTAGAAGAGCAGGGTCACGCGCACCACGTCGCCCAACGTCACGCCCCAGTTGAAGCTGGCATTGGTGGTGCCGGCGGCCAGCATGATCAGCCACAGCGGTGGCTGGGTGGCCAACTCGCGCCAGGCAGCTGGCTGGCGCAGGCCGATCACGATGACCGCGACGGCAAAGATGATGGCCGTGGCCCACAGCGGGTGCAGGCCGGCCGCCTGCAGCTGGCGCATGGGCCACCAGGCCAGGCCCCAGACCATGGCGTTGAACAGCAGGCCCGCCACGGGCCGCCAGCCCGGCGAGCCTGATGCGTTCATGCTAGTGCCGGTCCGAGCGCGCGATGGCGAGCAGGCGCTCGACTTCCTCGCGGTGTTCGATGCAATTGCGCGCGTGCCAGCGGCGGATCATCCACATCAGGCCGGTGACGCCCAGGCCGAACACGGTGATGGCGGTGAAGGCCGACAGCCCACCCTTGGTCATGCCGGTGTAGGCGGCGCCCAGCGCCAGGATGCAGGCCTGTTCATTGAAGTTCTGCACGGCGATGGAGCGGCCCGCGCCCATCAGGTTGTGGCCGCGGTGTTGCAGCAGCGCGTTCATCGGCACCACCATGTAACCCACCACGGCGCCCAGGATGATCAGGAAAGGCGCCCCCACGTAGACGTTGGTGATGAAGTTCAGTCCGAACAGCAGCAGGCCCATCACGATGCCCAGCACGATGACGTTGGTGGCTCGCTCCAGCCGCATGGTCATCGACGCCACCACGGCGCCAGCCGCAGTGCCAAACACCACCACGCCGGCCAGGTTGGACGCCTGGGTGGTGCTGTAGCCCAGGGCCACGGCGGCCCAGGGGAAGACGATGACGCGCAGGTTGCCCGACACGCCCCAGATCAGCGTGGTGGAGGCCAGCGAGATCTGGCCCAGCTTGTCGCGCCACAGCCGGGCGTTGCAGTGGCCGAAATCGCTCACCAGCTCGGCCACGTTGAGCAGCAGAGGCTGCAGCGGGGCTTCGGTGCGCGGGATCTTGAGGTTGAACAGCGCTGCGATCACGTACAGGATCACCATCGAGCTGATGGCGGCTTCGGGGGGCGTGTCCACGCCGGTGTCGAAGAACGGGAAATCGAAGCGCAGCAGCGACGGCGCCAGGTGCGGCCCCACCAGTTGCCCGCCCAGCACCACGCCCAGGATGATGGAGCCCACCGTCAGCCCCTCGATCCAGCCATTGGCCTTCACGAGTTGCGAAGGCGGCAGCAGCTCGGTGAGGATGCCGTACTTGGCCGGCGAGTAGGCCGCCGCGCCCAGGCCGACGATGGCGTACGACAGCAGCGGATGGCCGCCAAACAGCATCATCAGGCAGCCCACCACCTTGATGCCGTTTGAATAGAACATCACCGTGCCCTTGGGCACCGCGTCGGCAAAGGCGCCCACCAGCGGCGCCAGCAGCACATAGAACAGCGCAAACATCGGCGCCAGGGCCGGCACCTGCCAGGCGGGCGCACCGCTGGTCTTGAGCAATTCGATGGCACCCACCAGCAACGCGTTGTCAGCCAGCGAGCTGAAGAACTGCGCTGACATGATGATGTAAAAGCCTTTTTTCATGCAGGGCAGGTGGGGCAATGCGGGCGCAGCGTGCCTGAATGGCACGTTCGAAACGCCAAGGTCTCCTTGGAAGCGAGCGGGTTATAGCACGGGCGTCACAGGCGCTTACCAACCCAGGCCCACTGGCAGAATGACCGGATCTCGCCCAGAGCCCCGCCATGCCCCGTCCCATCGAAGCGCTGATCCACACCGAGGCCCTGGCCAATAACCTGGAAAGGGCCCGCCAGCAGGCACCCGACGCGCGGGTGTGGGCCGTGGTGAAGGCCAACGCCTATGGACACGGGCTGGAGCGGGCCTTTGAGGGCTTGCGCGGCGCCGACGGCTTCGCGCTGCTCGATCTCGACGAGGCCCAGCGCCTGCGCGCGCTGGACTGGCGCGGCCCCATCCTGCTGCTCGAAGGCGCCTTCGAGGCCCGCGACCTCGAGTTGTGCTCACGCCTCAACCTCTGGCACGTGGTGCACTGTGAGCAGCAGATCGACTGGCTGGCCGCACACAAGACCCACCAGGGCCACCGCGTGTTCCTGAAGATGAACAGCGGCATGAACCGGCTGGGCTTTCGCCCGCAGGCCTTGCGCTCGGCCTGGACCCGGCTGAACGCATTGCCCCAGGTGGACGAGATCTCGCTGGTGACCCACTTCTCTGACGCTGACGCCGACCGCTTTGGCCAGAACGGCATCGCGCACCAGATGTCGGCTTGGCATGCCGCCACCCACGACCTGCCCGGCGAGCGCAGCCTGGCCAACAGCGCCGCCACCTTGCGCCACATGGCCGCGGCCGGTGTGCGGGCCGACTGGGTGCGCGCCGGCATCCTGGCCTACGGCGGCGTGCCCGACTACCCCGAGCACGACGCCGCCCACTGGGGCCTGCAGCCGGCCATGACGCTGCGCTCCAGACTGATAGCCACGCAAGACCTGCAAAGCGGCGACAGCGTGGGCTATGGCAGCAGCTTTGTCGCCGTGACTCCGCTGCGCATCGGCATCGTGGCCTGCGGCTATGCCGACGGCTACCCGCGCCACGCTGCCACCGGCACGCCCATCCTGGTGGACGGCGTGCGTACGCGCACGCTGGGCCGGGTCTCGATGGACATGCTGGCGGTGGACCTGACGCCGGTGCCCGCCGCCCACATCGGCAGCGAGGTGACGCTGTGGGGCTGTGGCCCTGGCGGCGCGCTGCTGGGCATTGACGAGGTGGCCCGCGCGGCAGGCACCATCGGCTATGAACTGATGTGCGCCGTGGCGCCACGCGTGCCGGTGCGCGTGGCCTGAAAGCCGCTGCGCCCGAGAACATCTGCACGGCCGTGCGGCGGCCAGCCCACGGTGGGCCCCGCTGGTGACTTGCAGACACACGGGCCAGCGATGGCTGCGCTATCGTCGCGCCACTTCAACAATGGGGAGGTCGTCTCGTGTTTCACATCATTGGCATTCTGTTCGTCGGCTTGATCGTGGGTGCCATTGCCCGCCTGCTCATGCCCGGTGACCAGAAGATGGGCTGGACGCTGACCAGCCTGGTGGGGGTGGCCGGCTCGTTCATCGCGGGCTACGCTGGCAAGGCGCTGGGCTGGTACCAGGAAGGCGAGCCCGCGGGCTGGATCGCCTCGGTGGTGGGCGCGCTGGTGCTGCTGTTCGTGGTGAACAAGGTGCAGGGCGACTCGACCGCTGGCGGCAGCGGCGACAAGCCCCAGGCCTGAACCCAACGGCGGGCACATGGCGCGTTGCACCGTGCTGCCCGCCGAGGTCGAGTTCACGGCCGTCCGCGCCCAGGGCGCAGGCGGCCAGAACGTCAACAAGGTCTCGAACGCGGCGCATTTGCGCTTCGATGTTCAGGCCTCGTCGCTGCCCGATGCTGTGAAGCACCGCTTGCTCGCCCTGTCGGATGGCCGCATCACCACCGAAGGCGTGGTGGTGATCAAGGCGCAGGAGCACCGCAGCCTGGAAATGAACCGCAGCGACGCGCTGGCCCGCCTGCAGGCCATGGTGGACGAAGCCGCCCATGTGCCCAAAGTGCGCCGCCCCACCAAACCCACCCGCGGCTCGCAACGCCGCCGCCTGGAAGGCAAGGCCATCCGTGGGCAGGTGAAGGCGGGGCGGGGGCGGGTGACGGACTGAGGCTGCGCGCCGCAAGCCGCCTTCAAACCAGCGCCCGCAGTGCGTCGATCGCCTGTTCGATGCGCTCCACCGCGTGGATGGTCAGCCCCTCGATGGGCTTCTTGGGGGCGTTGGCCTTGGGCACCACGGCCACCGAGAAGCCCAGTTTGGCGGCCTCCTTCAGGCGCTCTTGCCCGCGCGGCGCGGGGCGCACCTCTCCGGCCAGGCCCACCTCGCCAAAGGCAATGAAGCCGCGCGGCAGCGCCTTGCCCCGCAGGCTGCTCTGGATGGCCAGCAGCACCGCCAGGTCGGCGGCGGGCTCGCTGATGCGCACGCCGCCCACGGCGTTGACGAACACGTCCTGGTCCATGCACGCCACGCCGGCGTGGCGGTGCAATACGGCCAGCAGCATGGCCAGACGGTCGCGGTCCAGGCCCACGCTCAGTCGCCTGGGGCTGGGGCCGCCGGAATCCACCAATGCCTGGATTTCCACCAGCAGCGGGCGCGTGCCCTCCAGCGTCACCAGCACGCAGCTGCCGGGCACCGGTTCGTTGTGGGTCGAGAGAAAGATCGCGCTGGGGTTGGAGACGCCCTTGAGCCCCTTCTCGGTCATGGCGAACACGCCGATCTCGTTCACCGCGCCAAAGCGGTTCTTGATGGCGCGCACCAGGCGAAAGCTGCTGTGCGTGTCGCCCTCGAAGTACAGCACCGTGTCCACGATGTGCTCCAG
>Ga0268298_10006792_pt1 | contig 10281 bp, 10 predicted proteins | sample WWTPWeurt_MetaG_FD_194462 | JGI IMG/M metagenome (GOLD analysis project Ga0268298, IMG submission 194462) | Activated sludge microbial communities from WWTP in Nijmegen, Gelderland, Netherland - WWTP Weurt | ecosystem: Engineered > WWTP > Aerobic digester > Activated sludge | place... | reverse complement strand
GGCCCGTGCTAGGCTTGCCTCGCGATGCCGATCGCGCGCCCGGGTGCCTACCGGTCGACGTACCGGGATTGGCTCGGCTTTCCCGACGACGGACGCCTGTACGAGATCGTCGAGGGAGAGCTCTTCGGTACGCCTCCACCGAGCATCGAGCACCAGCGCATCAAGGACCTGCCCTAGTGCGCAGGCATGTTCGCATGCTCGCAACGGTTCCGAGGGTGAATCAATGATCCAGGCCAGACGTTCCGCAGTCGCGCCGTTGCTGCTCCTGGTTGCTACGTCCTTCTGCAGTCACGACGAGAAACTTGGTGGCGATGACGCTGGATCGAACGGCTCTGGCGGTGCCGGCGGAGCCTCGGGCAGCGTTGGCGTTGGAGGGGGCGGGACCAGCGCCGTTCAGGCCGGGCGAAGTCCTCGAAGACTGCGGGCTCTACGTCGGGCTGCATCGCTACGCAGTGACCACGCCGTGCCGACTTCAGCTCGCGTGGAACTTGTGCCGCGACTACTCACTCGGCGACGTCGAGTACGATGAGCAGCTCTACATCTCCAAGATTCGAATCCACCGAGACGGGCGGGGCGGGAGGCCCTTCGCGGCGCGCGCGGCCTACCGGCACACGCTCACCGCGTCGTTGGGCATGTCGAAGCGGGAGTTCCTGCGCAAGAACCCGAACCCGAAGGACGTGTCGAGTCGGATGGACCCCGAGTTCGGAGCCATCGAAGTCTACCGATACGATCTGGTGGAGTACGAGTTCGACGTCGTCGACGCCGACCGTATACTCGGCGCCATCACGCTGATCTGACCCGATTGGGCGGGATCCCGCGCTCAGCCGAAGAGATCCTGGACCCTGACGGCCAGATCCGGAAAGGCGCGTGGCGTCACCGTTTCGCCGCTGAGCACGCGCCGAACGAGCGCGAATCGACCGCCCTCCGGGTGGGTGTGTACCTCGATGGCGCGCGCCGCCACGTCGACGATCCAGTACTCGTCGACGCCGGAGGAGGCGTAGAGCGGCCCTTTGGTGTCGCGATCGTAGTCGAGTGACGACTCGGCGACCTCGATGACGAGGTAGGCCGAATCGGGATGCTGCTCGAAGTAGTTGCCCATGGGGACGACAGCAACATCCGGCTCGGGCTCGGACTCGTCGAAGGCGATCCATGGGTGCCGAACGCGCACGAGCGCACGTTCGCCGAGCGCACGCACGAAGACCAGGGTGAGCCGATCCACGACGCTGGCGTGCGGTGGCCCGTTCAGCGACATCTCGAAGACGATGCCGCGAATCAGCTCGACGCGTTCGTCACGGAGTCGGACCCGGGCGACCTACCTTCGCCGGCGGCGCGTTCCGAGCCAGCCGAGCGCCGCGAGCAGGAGCGCGTGCGAGCCGGAGCTCGAGCGATGCGCAGCGCTGCAACCGGACTCGGTGCTGCTGTCGTCCACCAGCTTGGTGTGTTGGCCCGCGCCGCCGCTGCCGGCTCCCGCGCCTCCGGAGGCCGAGATCCCGCCGGCTGCGCCGCCGAGCCCCGTGCCGCCTGCGGCTCCGCCGCTGCCGCCGGTGCCGGGCTGTCCCGCTGCGCCCGCTGCGCCTGCTGCGCCCGCGGCCCCGCCGCTGCCGCTGCCACCGGTGCCGCAGTTGCTGCTCGTGTCGCAGGCGTCGCCCTGGCCGTCGCCGTCGCAGTCGGCTTGATTCGCGTTGGCGACGAGCGGGCAGTTGTCGGCGGTGTCCACGGCGCCATCACCGTCGTCGTCGGTGTCGCAGACGTCGCCCTTCTTGTCCTTGTCGGTGTCGAGCTGATCGGCGTTCTTGTCGGCCGGGCAGTTGTCGTTCGCGTCGCTGACGCCGTCGCCGTCTTTGTCGGCGTTGCCGTTGCAGGTGGCGCCCTTGGCGAAGCCTTCGGCCGGGCTCTTGCCGAGGCGCGAATCCGTGGCCGGTCCGAAGTCGCCGTCTTCGGCGATCTTGTCTTCGGGGTGATTCAGGTTCCAGAGCATCTGGAACGCCAGGACGTCGGTGCCTTTGAGGCCGGTCGCGCCGCTGCCCGTGTACGTGTAGTGATAGACGTCACCCGAGCCGTACCACTGCCAACCTTTGGACTCGAGGGCGCTCTTCCACGCGGTGTAGTCGTTGGTGTCGAGCGCGAGACCACCTTCGTGGTTCGAGTTGCCCGGCGTCGCGGCGATGGGGATGCCGCACTGCCCGGCTTGATCCCAGTGCCAGAGCAACCACTGCTGCGGCAGCGTGCGGAGCATGCTCGAGATGTGGAGCGTCTTGCTCGGGTTCGCGTCGAGGGCCTTCACCAGCGCGTCGGAGGCCGCGGGCTGGAGATAGAGAAAGACGTGGCTCCCGGTCTTGACCAGGTTCGGTCGGGTGGGGACGGCCTTCAGCGCGTTCGGTTTGATGCAGTTCATCTGGGCGATGATCTGCTTGCTCAAACCTTCGACCACCGCAGTGGAGCAGCCGCTCGAGAGCGCCTGGTTCACCGTGATCGCGCTGGAGACGACGGCCACGTCTTCGTTGGGCTCGGGGCCGTCGGGCTCGCTCGGGATCACCTCGGCGCTGCAGCCGGCGAGCGGGAGCAGGCAAGCACAGGCGAGGAGCTTCGTCTTCACTTTGCCTGCCTCGCGCGCCGCCTCGAGCCCATGACGAACGCCAAGCCTAGCACGAAGAGCGAGAGCTCCGAGCCGCTGGCTTTGCCACTCACGGAGCAGCCACCGCTCGCGTCTTCGCTGTCGCCGGCGCCCGCCGAAGGCGCACCGCCCGTGCCTGCCGAGCCCGCAGCACCTGCGCCGCCGCTCGTACCCGCCGAGCCGCCCGACCCGGAGCCGCCCGAGCCCGAGCCGCCGGTCCCGCTGTTCAGGGCGTCGCACGCATCGCCCACACCGTCGTGGTCCTGGTCGCTCTGATCGTCGTTGGGGTCTTCGGGACAGTTGTCCTTGGTGTCGAGCACGCCGTCGCCGTCGTCATCGTCGTCGCAGGCGTCGCCGTCGCCGTCGGCGTCGAGGTCGGTCTGGTTCGAGTTGGCGACACCCGGGCAATTGTCGGTGCCGTCCGCCACGCCGTCGCCGTCGTCGTCGCTCTCGCAAGCGTCGCCCTTGCCGTCCTTGTCCGAGTCTTTCTGGTCCGCGTTGGGGTCCAGCGGGCAGTTGTCGGTCGCGTCGGCGACGCCGTCGCCGTCATCGTCCCCGTCGCACTCGTCGCCCTTGCCATCTTTGTCGGTGTCAGCCTGGGCTTTGTTGGCCGCGAGCGGGCAATTGTCCGCCGTGTCGAGCACGCCGTCGTTGTCGTCGTCGGTGTCGCAGGCGTCGCCCTTGGCGTCTTTGTCCGTGTCCTTCTGGTCGGCGTTCTTGACGCTGTCGCAGTTGTCCTTGTCGTCGGTGACGCCGTCGCCGTCGGTGTCCGTGGCGCCGACGCACGAGCCCTGGGCGGTCAGGATCTTGATGTCGCTGCCGTAGTAGAACTGGAGGATCTGCTTGTAGTCGAAGCTCTTGTTGGCCTCGAGGCAGCGCGCACCCCACTGGCTCATGCAGCCGCGGTTCTGGCCGTATCCCGGCGGCCCGATGTAGCCGAGGGAGGTCTGCTTCACGCTGGTGCCGCTCAGGCCTTGGTTGTACGTGACGTACTTCTCCATGGCCGCGCTCGGGCTGCCCTTGCAGCTCGGAGGCGACGTCGAGCTGTCGCCGCTCACGTAGAAGCCGTAGGTGAGCATGCCGGCGAACGAGAGGTACATGCCAGCGGTCTCTTTCACCGCTTGGTAGGCCTTGGCGCTCGGCTTCGCGCTGCAGCTATAGACCTGGCAGCCTTGGCCGTCGCAAATCGAACCCTTGGTTGCCATCGCGTAGTAGGCCACCGAGCGCGCCGCGATGGCTTGAGCCTTCAACGCTTCGAGATTCGCGCCGCCGTTCTCACACGTGATCACGTGAGGCAGATAGTCGTCCTCCATGCTCTTCGTGCCCGCGCCGGTCACTGGGATCGTGCAGTACGCCTTGGCGAGGGGAGCGCTGACGTCCTGTTGGACCTCGAGGATGGGCTCCTCGTTTCCGACCGGGCCCGCCTGGCAAGCCAGGGCGGAGAGCAGAACCGAAAACGTCCCGAGGCGAGTCCAGAGCGGCATCCGAGGTCCTCCGCTCGGATGTAGGTGCAAAGGCGAGACCAACCTGCACTCCAGGGATCTCGCGGGCTTCGCAAGCCAGGAAATGCCAACCCGCGCGCGTGGGCGCCAACCCCAAGTTGGCGTCCCACGGGCGAAGTGTCCGGACGAAGTCCGGCCGTCGTCCGGGCGGCGGGCGATGGGCCGTTCAGCGGCGGCGGCGGCGGACGGCCAGGGCGAGGCCCGCGAGGAGCCCCAGCCTAGCGAGACCGTCGCGACCGGCGGGCGCAGCGCCGAGCGAGCAGCCACCGGACTCGTCGCTCGTATCGCCGGCGCCGGTGTCTCCGGTGTCACCGTCGGAGCAGGCGAGGCCCTTGTCGCCGCTTCCCTGCTTCTGATCCGGGTTCGCCACCGACGGACAGTTGTCGACCGTGTTGAACACGCCGTCCCCATCGATGTCGTCGTCGCACGGGTCGCCGACGCCGTCTTCGTCCGCATCTTCGAGGTTCGGATCCGAGAGCTCGGGACAGTTGTCTCGAACGTTGGGGCTTCCGTCCCCGTCGATGTCGTCGTCGCAAGCGTCGCCCACGCCGTCTTGATCCAGATCGCTCTGGCTGGCGTTGGCGAGCTCCGGGCAGAGATCGGTGGCGTCCGGAGTGCCGTCGCCGTCGTCGTCGTCGTCGCAGGCGTCGCCCTTGCCGTCCTCGTCGACGTCCGACTGATCCGCGTTCGCCGCCAGCGGACAGTTGTCCGTTGCGTCGGGCAAGCCGTCGGAGTCGTCGTCGGCTTCGCAAGCGTCGCCCTTGCCGTCCTTGTCGGCGTCGGCTTGGTCCGCGTTCTTCACCAGCGCGCAGTTGTCCTCGTCGTCGAGGACGCCGTCGCCGTCGTCGTCGTCGTCGCAGGCGTCGCCCTTCTTGTCTTTGTCGGTGTCGAGCTGGCTCTTGTTGGCCGCGGTGTCGCAGTTGTCTTTGTCGTCGAGGACGCCGTCGCCGTCGTCGTCGGTGTCGCAAGCGTCGCCCTTCTTGTCTTTGTCGGTGTCGATCTGGGTGGCGTTCTTGGTCGTCGGGCAGTTGTCTTTGTCGTCGAGGACGCCGTCGCCGTCGTCGTCGGTGTCGCAGGTGTCGCCCTTGCCGTCCTTGTCGGTGTCGGTCTGCGAGGTGTTCTTGTTGGAGGGGCAATTGTCCTTGGAATCCGCGACGCCATCGCCGTCTTTGTCGGGGAAGTCTTGGATGTTGTCGCGCCGGATGGCCTTGTAGCTGCTCGATATCGAGCGGCCGCCCCGCACGCACCCGTAGCTACAGCCCTTGCACTCGATGGCGGTCACCCAGCCCCAAGGGTCACCGCTCTCGTAGAGGAAGATGTGACCCTTGCCGCCGGAGTTGTAGACGAACGCGTCCGCCTTCTTGGCCGAGCTCCGCGACACCGTGCCCCAGTAGTTGCTCTGGTTGTAGAAGTGGTAGGTCGAGTAGGGGTGTGCGTCGGTGGTGACCGCGATGGTGCCGGGCACCTGCCACGCTTTGGCCACGAAGCCCGAGCAGTCGGCGCCGTAGGAGCCCGAGTGGGAGCAACTCGGACAGCTGCCAGAGCAGGAGCCGTGTGCCGTGGAGGTCGTGCTCCAGCGACCGTGGCCCCACCAGTACGAGAACTTCACCACGCCCTTGCCGCGCGTGATGATCTCGTCTCGCGTCATGGCGGGAGGGGCGGCCCGAGCGGGCAGCGCGGCCAGCGCCCAGGCGGCGGAGACGGCGACGATGAGCCAAGTGCCGGCGCGGTTCATAGCCAGATCCTCCTCATGATTGCCCCCGACTCTTCGAAGCCCAGGTGATAGATGGCGCCGTCGGCGCCGACGCGGATGCGGCGGAAGCTCTCTTCGGGGCCGACGCTGGCGGGCAGCTCGACCCGGGCGAGCTCGGCTCCGCGCGGATCGAGCAGGACCACGACCTCGCGCGCATCGAGCACGTCGAAATTCGGGGCCGGACCCTCTTCCAGCAGGCTCGCCGCCAGCACCACGTTGCCTTTCGGATCGACGTCGAGCTCGAGGAGCTCACGGAGCGGCAGATCGAAGCTGACCTTCGACAGCGGCGAGACGCCGCGTGCGTTCCGCTCCGCCACGAAGGCTGCGCGATCGCCCGAACGCGAGGCGCGGAGCACGCGATCGGTGCCGCCGAAGCGGCCTTGGACGATCACCCGATCGTCGAGCGGAGCGCCGTCGGCATCGGCGACCTTCACCAGGTTCGCGTGGGAGACCTCGAGCCAAGTACCGTCGTCACGCTGAAAGAGCCCGGTGACGTCGCCCGCGTCTTGGATGCCTTCGCCGGCGATGGCCACTTCGTGGCTGACGCGTCCGCTGGCGTCGGTGAACGCCACCGTTCCGTCCTTCAGTCGATCGAGCAGCGCGAGACCCCCGCTCTTGGTGAGCGCGACGTCTTGGAACGTGTCGGCCGGCACCGGGATCGAGCGCGGCTCTTTGCCGCTCTCGAAGACGGCGACGCGTCCGTTCACTTGGTCGAGCACGTAGGAGCGACCGCTGCCGTCGACCGCGAACGCCATGGGGCCTTCGGGGGAAGACTCATCGGCGGCCTTTCTGCCGAGCTCGCCTTTGCGACCGCCCCAGGGCGCGCGGAACACTTGCTCGACCTTGGCCTCGCGGCTCGCCCGGACCGGCACGCGAGGCGGGGTGGGTGCGCTCGGTGCTGGAGCCGCTTGGCTCGTGCGGGGAACGGCGACCCGAGCGCCGTTCTTCGTCATGCGTTCCGGAAAGAAGCGGAACAGGCCTATCCCGAGCGCGACGACCGCCAGCGTGACCGTGGCGCCAGTGAGGACTCGCTTCGAAGCCATTCCCAGCGTCGATTGCAAGGCCGAGGCCCAACGCAGAGCCGCACAAAACCCGCGGGATCGCGGGGCGCGACTGCCAACGCCAGCGTGGCTTCCGCCAACTCGAGGTTGGCGCTCACGGGATCGGATCGCGACCGAGGGGCGAGAACGAGACGCCGAGCAGGAGCCCCGGCCGGAGCGCGTAGGCGCGGCTCCGCTCCGGGTAGCGCGGGCGAATCTCGAGGTCCGGCGGGTTCGGATCGAAGTCCACGAGACCCAGGGCCGAGAGCTGCACGTTCTCGACCAAGCGCACGCGGAACGCCAGGAGCCCGCTCGCGACCCAGGTGAGGCGATTGCCTCGCGACGAGTGCGCGTGACCTTCTGGATCCTCTACGCCGTGACGGATCCGAAAGCGATCGAAGCCCCCGCCGAGGCCGAGCGCGAGCACCGCGCTCTTCGAACGCGCGACGTCGATGGCAGGATAGAGGCGCATCGAGAACGCATCGGCCTGGGGCGGAATGGGCGAATCGTCGATCTCGAACGGGAAGCGGTACTCACCGAGGAGCCAGAGCCCCGGTCGCACGGGGCTTGCGCGATGCGCGACGTGGACTGCGCCCGCCAAGCTCGGCGGCGCGACTGCGGACGGATCCACTGCGTGCAGCCCGAGCAGCACCAGCGCATCGGCGCCGAACGTCGGCGGCACCTGGGGCGGCGCTTCTTCGCTCTTCGCCGGCACCGGTGTCACGGTCGGCGCGGGAGCGGGCGGAGGCTCGGCTGGCTTCTCTTCGGGAGGAGTCGAGCCGAGCAAGCTCTCGGCCGCCGCCTGGATCACGTGGGCGGCTTCGTCGAGCGCCACTGCCGTCGAACCTTGGCGCTCGACCCGACGCACGCGCACCGTCCCCGAGCGATCGACGAGCTCGACCACGATGGCGCCGGGCGCGGTCAGGTCGACCCGCACGCTCGGCGCACCGACCGGGGGGACGGGCGCTTGGTCTCGAGTCTCCACTCGCGTGAGTACGAGCTCGACGCCGAGGCGCCGGAAGAGCTCGCCGAGCGAAGCTCCGAGGTCGTCCGCGTCGTGAGCGCTGCCCACGACCACGACCTGGACGCGCGAGCGCGCGGCGCTCGGGGCTTCTGGCGCAGGCAAAGCAGCAGAGCTCGCACTCTCTGCGAGCACCGCGGCGCACAGGAGCGCAGCCGTTCGATGCCGGAGGGACATGGTCTATCGCGAGGGCACTATCGCACGTCACGCGTCGCGGCGAGCCGTGCGCGCGCCCGCGTGGCGTGCACCGAGCTCGGATAGCGGCGCAAGAGCTCTTGCCAAGCCGCTCGTTCCCCCGCCACGTTGCCGAGGCGAGCTTCGGCGAGCGCGCGGCCCACCCAGGCTTCTTCGCCGAGCGGGGCAGACGGGTCGGCGAGGTAGCGGTCGTAACCGGCGAGGGCCGCCTGGTTCTTGCCCGTGTCGAGCAAGATGCGCGCGACGATGGCCCGCGACGCGCGTGCTTCTTCCGAGCTCGGGAAGCGCTGCTCGAGCTCGCGATAGTCCGCGAGCGCCGCCGAGTAGTCGCCGCGCTGGCGAGCCCCTCGCGCGCGCTCGAAGAGCGAGCTCGCTTCCGAGACCGTTGGACGCGGCGGCTCCGCCGGAGCATTCGCTGTCCGAGGTGCTTCGGTCGTCTTCGCCACGGCCGAGGCCGACCGCACGGTCGCGGTCGCCGTCACGCTCGCCACGCGCTCGGGCGCGGGCCGCAATCCGCGCTCGAGCGGATCGGGCGCGGCCACGCTCGACGGGCCGTTCTGCGTCTCCGGTTCGAGCGCATCGTCCGCGGGGCTCGCCGGCGCCGGCTTCGGCAGCGTGCGGCCGTGCGTGGAGAGCTTCCGCACGGCCGCCGCCACGCTCGGCTTCGCCAGTGGTGTCGTCGTCTGCACGGGCTCGCGCCGGGGCGCGCTGCGGAACAGGCCCGAGCCCGTCGCAGCGGCAGCGCTCGCCGCGAGCACGAGGGCGGCCACCAGCGGCAGGCGCATCCAGCCGATGGCTCGGCGCGTGCGCCGCGGCTCGACCGGACGAATCTCTCCTGCCACTCGCCGAGAGACGTCGCTCGCGCGCTCGCCGGCCTCGAGCTCGGTGCGTTCGGCAGCGAAGTCGCCGCGCGCGGCGTAGAGCACCCGGCACGCGACGCAGCTCGCGAGGTGGGCGTCCACGAGCTCACGTTCGCGCGCCGATAGCTCACTCGGGTCACGCTCGAGCAGCTCTTCCGGGTGCAGCATGGCGGTCATCCGGTCACCCCCAACTCTTCTGCGAGCGTCGCGTCGGCGACGATGCGATCCCTGAGTGCCTGTTTCGCCAAGCGCAGCCGGCTCTTCACCGTGTTGACGGGCGCGCCGGTGGCGTCGGCCACTTCTTTCAAAGGCAGGTCGAGCACGATGTGGAGCGCGAGCGCTTCCGCCTGCTCGTTCGGCAGCTCGTCGAGGAGCTTCCGCACCAGATCACGACGACGCGCAGCGTGGACCTGCTCGGCCGGCGTGCGGATCGACGGTGGGGCCGAATCGCTCTGAGCCAATCCCTCGATGCGCGCGCGACGAGATTCGTTTTGCTTCCGTCCCGCCAGCGCGGCGCGCACGGCGATGCGAATGGCGTAGGTCTTGGGCGCGCACTCGTTGCGAAAACGCGGCAGGCTCTGGACGAACGCGATGAGCGATTGCTGGACGATGTCGTCGGCGTCGGCCGCAGACGGGCCGAGCACCGAGCGGACCGCCCAGACCACCGAACGCCCCACCTCTTCCACGAGCGCCTGGGTGGCCGCGAGATCTCCCTGGGCTGCACGGGTGGCCAGATCCGCCACACGGGGCTCGGGCGCCGCGGGGGGAGAGGAGCCGCCTTCGGGGCTCGGTGCACGGTGGAAGCGGGAGCCGAACATGGCTCGTTACCCCGTTAGAGCAAGGGCGGGGGCGGAGCGGGTCACTCCGGGCGAAAGAAATCTTTTCGTCCTTTTTCGGTGACCCATCTCCGGCAGGGGCCCCCTCGAACGGGCAGGAGCTGAGGCAAATTCCCATGACTATCAAGAAGCATTCCCTGGTTTGGCTCGCTGCGTTCCTTCCCCTTTCCGCCTGCGGAAGCTCGAACGACTCCGTGGACCCCTCGACGGCCATCGCCGCGGCCGAGCTGAGCGAGACCCAAGGCGGCGTCATGCCCGACGCCCTCTTGCCCAAGGTCCTGCCCATCCCCCTCGACGCAGCGCCGGCCACTCCCGAGGAGGCCGCCGCCGCCGTTGCCGCCGCGGTTCCGGGTGCCTTCGAACCCGCCGGCTGCGCCACCGCTACCGTGGACGGCGCGACCGTGACCTACACCCTCGACGGCTGTCGCCCTCAGCGCGGCATGGGCGGCGTGCTGCATCC